>Ga0207984_1000035_pt1 | contig 71795 bp, 66 predicted proteins | sample ETNtaG_30_FD_185760 | JGI IMG/M metagenome (GOLD analysis project Ga0207984, IMG submission 185760) | Marine microbial and viral communities from oxygen minimum zone, Eastern Pacific Ocean - ETNP201306PF43B (SPAdes) (version 2) | ecosystem: Environmental > Aquatic > Marine > Oceanic ...
AGATACTGATGCAATACCTAAAACAAATAATGAGATATGTTCTTTTATAAGATTCTTAATTTGTAACACCACAAAAATCTAATTTTATACCATTAAGATTAAGTTCTTTAAACTCTTTGTGAGCCACCAAATAAGCAACAATATCCGCTTTATCATTTAACGCTTCATAATCTGTTAAGTCGTACTTATCACTCACTTCTAAATTTGGTTCTGCCAATAATAAATTAAACTTTCCATCAGCTAATAAAGTATCTGCAACCAATAAAGCAGGCGATTCTCTCAGGTCATCAATATCTGGCTTAAACGCCAATCCCATTAGTGCAATAATTGGTTTTCTGTTGTTATTCAATTCAAATTGTAATGCGGTCGATTTTATCTTTTCAATTACCCAGTCTGTTTTATAATTATTTATCTCTCTTGCATTTCGTATAATTACCGCTTCTTTTTCAAAATCTGAAACAATAAACCAAGGGTCAACAGCAATACAATGCCCCCCAACACCAGTGCCTGGTTGCAGAATATTTACTCTAGGATGTTTGTTAGCCAAATTAATTAGTTCCCAAATATTTATTCCTGCTTTATCACAAATCATACTGAGTTCATTAGCAAAAGCAATACTCACATCTCTTGATGAATTTTCCACCAACTTACACATCTCTGCTGTTTTTGCATTAGTAGCATGCAATTCTCCTTTCACAAAATAACGATAGAAATCTTGAGCAGCCTTTGTTGATTTTTCATCTAATCCTCCAATTACCCTATCGTTATTTTCCAGCTCATAAATTACTTTTCCCGGCAACACTCTCTCGGGGCAATAAGCAATATTTATTTTTCCTTTAAGTTCTGGTCGTTTCTCAAAGATAATTTGAGTCATTTTATCAGTAGTTCCTACAGGGCTTGTTGATTCTATGATAAACAAATTGCCTTCTTTCAAATTTGGTAAAATCATTCTTGTTGCCGATTCTACATATTTCAAATCTGGCTCATAATCACCTTTAAAAGGAGTTGGTACGGCAATTAAATAGACGTCAGCCGTTTCAACAGTTGTACTTGCCTTTAACAACCCCCTTTCAACTACATGCTTTACTAGTCCGTCCAATGCAGGCTCCACAATATGGATTTTACCCTCATTAATTGTGTCTACCACCGACTGATTTACATCAATCCCTTGCACCTTAATTCCTCTGCTTGCAATAAGGGCTGCTGTTGGCAACCCAATATAACCAAGCCCCATCATTACTACTTTTAAATCTGTCATTTTATTTGCTTGATAAGAATTCTACAATTCGCTTACTTGCCTTCCCATCTCCATAAGGATTGTGCAATTTACTCATACTCTCGTATTTTTCGACATCTTGTAAAAGTGCATTTGCTTCACTAAAAATTTTTTTCACATTGGTTCCTACCAATATTACTGTTCCGGCTTCTACTGCCTCTGGTCTTTCAGTTGTTTCTCGCATAACTAATACAGGCTTTCCAAGTGATGGAGCTTCTTCCTGTACCCCTCCACTATCTGTAATTATTAATTTTGATTTTTCCATTAGCCACAAGAATGCTTCATAAGGAAGTGGTTCAATCAAATCTATATTTTCTACTGCAGATAAAATCTTATTTACTGGCTCCTGTACGTTTGGATTCAGATGAACTGGATAAATAATTTGCACATTATTTTCTGTTGAAATTTTTTTCAATGCTTTACAAATATTCAAAAACCCTTCCCCATGATTCTCTCTTCTATGCCCAGTAACTAAAATTAAATCTTTATCAGGATTCACTAAATCTTTAAGCATATTAATTTGCTTACTTTGAATATCTTTTACTTTTTCTACGCCATCCAAGAGAGCATCAATCACTGTATTTCCAGTAATCAGAATTCCATCTTCTGCAATATTTTCATTCAATAAATTTTGCTTAGATTGCTCAGTTGGTGCAAAATGAAAATCAGCAATTCTACCTGTAATTTGCCTGTTTATTTCCTCTGGGAAAGGGGCGTATTTATTACAAGTTCTTAGTCCTGCCTCCACATGACATACTTTTGCGCCAGAATAAAACCCAGCAATACTTGCCGCCATTGTTGTAGTCGTATCTCCATGTACAAATACAAAATCAGGATTAAATTCTTCTAAAACAGGTTTTAATCCATTAATTATCTCTCCTGTTAAATTATACAAATTCTGATTAGGTTTCATCAAATCCAAATCATAATTAGGAGTAATATCAAAAAATTCTAACACTTGATCGAGCATTTCTCTATGCTGTGCAGTTACACAAACCTTTGTCTCAAAATTATTGCTTTGGATAAATGCTTTTACAACTGGAGCCATTTTAATGGCTTCTGGTCTTGTGCCAAATACAATCAATACTTTTTTCATTTCACTTTCATTTTCTCCCAATTCCAAGCGTCTGTCATTGCGGCTTCAACAGAAATTTCTGCTTTCCAATTTAGTAGTCTTTCTACCTTTGTATTGTCCGAATAAATTTCTTCAACATCTCCATCTCTTCTGGGACCAATGCTGTAATTTATTTTCTTTTTATTCACTTTCTCAAAGAAATGAACTGCCTCTAATACGCTTAATCCTTTTCCTGTGCCAATATTAAAAACATCTTTTTTAGGGTTTTTTAATAAATATTTTAGTGCAGAAACATGCGATTTTGCCAAATCAACTACATGAATATAATCGCGAACACAAGTACCATCAATAGTATTATAATCATCTCCATTTACAATTAACTTTTCTCTTACCCCCTTTGCAACCTCACAAATAATTGGAATCAAATTGGCTGGCTTATCTGACGAACAATCGCCAATTAAACTTGAACTATGAGAGCCAATAGGGTTAAAATATCGCAAGGAAATACTGTTAACATCCGATTTCTGTAAAATATTTTCACACATTTGCTTTGTTTCCCCATAAGGGGATTCTGCCTTTTTAAAAGGAGAACTTTCCGTTACAGGCAATTGATCAGGAGTTCCATAAACCGTGCAAGAGGATGAAAAAATAATATTATTCACTTTATGTTTAATCATTTGATTTAATAACACTTCTAATGAGCCAATATTGTTTTTATAGTATTTTTCTGGCAATCTTACTGATTCTTCTACCGATTTGTAGGCGGCAAAATGAATTGCTCCATTTATTTCCTGCTCATTCTCAAAAACTTCATTTAACTCCTGTTCTATACTACAATCCACATTATACCATTTTACATTTACCCCTGTAATAGTTTTAATTCCCTCTAAATTTCTTACAGAGGAATTGCAAAGATTATCTACAATTATTGGCTGAAATCCTTCCTTAATTAGCTCTAGAACTGTATGGCTTCCAATATAACCTACCCCTCCTGTAACTAAAATTTTCATCTTGCAAAGATAGTGTTTTTACTATATGGCTTGTATAAAAAAACCCCTTGGTAAGAAGGGGTTTTCATAGGCTTTATAAACAGGGTTTAATACTCCCACAAATCGTGTTCTATATTAAATAGTTCTGCTTTTATTTCTTCTGATTTTAAAATAGCATCTAAGCCAATCATGTATTCATTTAACTTTCTATCCATCACATTTGATTCTTTTACGATGTAGGAGGAGAACATTCTTTTCCAGAAAATGTCATCATATGTTCTTCTCTCTGCATCATTCTTCATTAAGTTGAAAATCTCAGCATTTGCAAGTATTGATCTTGCCTCTGGGAAATAAACCCAAAATAGAGGTGCAAATTCACCAGTTGGTTCTCCAGTTATCTCATCCTTTCCTTCTTGTAAAGGGCAGATCCCAATAATTCTTACATCCATAACAGACCTTTGTTTATCGAAATACCACTCCTCTTTCATCCTCCATTTTTTTACAGTTGTTCGGTCAAAATTAACTTTCATTAGGGTGTCCTTTATTGCATCTTCTTCGTCGCTAGACCAATCGATCACCTGCATTATTTCTTCCCTAGCTCCACCAATCTTTTTAATCTCTTCTTGAGTCATTTCTACCTTAAACTCATCATCATAAATAGCATTGGCATAGGCAGTAATACTTCCTTCAATTACTGCATCCATTATTACATCTATCAAACTTCTTCTATCATTTGGTTGGTTATTCCCTGGCTGAATAGCAGGATAATAAAAAGGATGATTTACTTTTTCACGCAAATCAATTTCACGCCAAATTTTTCTAGACCACATTACATCTGCTTGTCTTAAATGCGGATAGGGTTGCACTTTTCTATTTTCATAAGTTGTCTTACGATCGTAAGCGCCATCCAAAATATCTTGTGCATTTCCAGTAGTGGAAATCATCAAGAACGAAATAAATAGTAAGATTAATTTTTTCATGACTTTGTTATTTAATTTTTAAAACGAGTGGAGGTAATGATCTAGTAGCTGTTCCTTTGGCATCTGTTCTTCTTGCCATAATATTAGAAACAGTTATAGAATTACCTGATTTTGTATTGTTAATAATTGCATTTATTCTTGTTGTGAATTCTTGTCCATTGACAGTTTCTGTAACCTGATCTCCTTTATAAACAGTTGTAAAAGAATAAGCAACAACCTTATATCGAACGCCTTTGAAATCGAAATCCTCTAACTTGGCTTGTATTCCGCCTGCTGCTAACATTCTTTGTTTTTCAATTACCCCTTCCGATTTTCCGCCAATTTTTGGTGTTGGAGGAGGCACTTCTTTTACTCTAAATTCCATAGAGCCCATTCTGGTTCTTTTGCCTTCAATAGTTGTAAATAAAGTTACAGTTGCTTTTCCTTTTTTAGTTGGTCTTGCGGTGTATTCTCCAGCCGACTTTTTAGTCACCTTTATATTTCCATTGGTCATGGATGCAGTAATATCAGCAGCAGCAAACCCAGGAACTGAAATTTTAACAGGATTATCTACCTCTAAATAAAAGACATTCATATTTACAGGAGAAACCACAACACTTTTATTAGCAACCAAATAACTTCCTTTGAAAGGATACGTTTTAGTTCCCATATCTGTTTTCATGGTAATCAATCCTCCCCATTGTTTCAATCCCTCAGATGTTGTTCTTACTTTAAAAATACCTTTTCCATTTTTTACAGAAACTGTTTCATAATCACCAACCATTTCATAACCGCTTTCTGTAATATTGTATTCTCCTACAAAAATATCTGGAGCTTGGGTGGTGTCTTTAGCGGCTATAAAAATCTCTGCCTTAAAACTATCTCCTCTTAGAACAAAATTAGAAGTTGGAAGTTGAATGGCTTCAGCTGAAGTAAACTTCAATGATCCCGCATCAATCTCTTGTCGTAAGAAATCAATTACATTGGCCTCAGAATTTCTAATATCAGATTGCATTTTGGAGAGCAATGTAAAAGCAGCAACTGAAGGCATGTCATTAAAATAATAGCTCTCCCAAGCTTCTTTTCCTTCTCCTTTCTTTTTTTGTTTATCAGAAGTATTTAAGGCATCTTTAATGGCTTCTTCTAATACTTCATTTCCCTTAGCTAATAACAACAACAAATCTCGAAATTCAGCAATAGATTGTTTCAAGATAATTCCTTCCCCTGAATTTACTAACAATTCTCCTGATGCATCTCTATCCTCTTTATTGTTTAGGTCGGCAATAGTCAAGTTTTTTTGTTGAATTGAGAGCTCATCAAATGGAACTTCTACCATATTTTCTTCAATAATATCGCCTTCAGAATTGTATTTTTTTCCAAGATAAACTTCATTATCTACCTTAAATGCAAGATTGTATTTTAGCTTTTGAATATTAGCATGTAATTTTCCAGCTTTTTCTTTAATCTGAAATGCTTTATCTTTCCAGGGACCAGCTTTTACTGGATTTTGCTCAACAGCTTGCATAAATGCCAAATAAGTCTCATCATTTTTAGTGTCAAACTGATTAGTAGTTCTTACTATACCCGTATTCACTTCAAAGAATGAATCCAATACCTCCTTGGATACATTAAGTGCAAGGAGAGCTGTTAGCACTAAATACATCATATTAATCATCCTCTGCCTAGGACTTAATTCACTGGGGTGATTTCCTGCCATTTATTCGTTTCTTAAAATTTTTATTTATTCGGATTCATTGCATTCAACATATTACCATAAACCTCATTGAGTGATGATAAGTTTTCTGCTAATTTGCCAACTTCTTGTTGGAAGCGCTTAGAATCTTCAATTGAAGTACTCAAATTTTGCAAAAATTGAGTTGAGGCTTCCATTTGCTGTGAAGAAGTTTGTAATTGCAATTCGTATAGTGAATTCAGTGCATTCATGTTTTTTACACCCTCAGCTATTTGCTGATTATATTCAGAAATAGCACCAGCAGCCTCCACTGTTTCATTTAATTTAGAAGCTGTTTCACCAAATTTTCTAAGGCCATCTCCTAAACTTTCAATTAATTCATCTTCAATTTTAGCCCTTTCTAGCGCTTTGTCTAATTGCTGAGCAGGAGTTCCTTTTTTATCCGAATCTTTCATGTATGCTAGTTCTGGATATACCAAAGACCAATCTGGATCTTCTTTTGGACTCTCAAAAGCAGAGAAGAAGAAAATTACTGCTTCTGTTCCTAAACCCAGTATTAACATTATAGATGCTCCAGGCAAATGTTCTATTTTAAATAGTGCTCCTAAAATTACTAATGATGCCCCCCAACCATACAAACGAGACATAAATAATTTAAATCCCGGTTTATTTGATATTTCCTTAATTCCCATTTTATTGTTTTTTTAATTTATTTTTATTCAAAATCTTGTTTATCCCTTCCTAAGAAATCCACAGCACATCTAAATCCAATATAGCATTTTGCTGTATCTTGGTATTCGAAATCCCTTGTACTAGTTTGTATAAAGTAGGATATGTCTTTCCAAGAACCCCCTCTAATTACTTTTCTTTTCAATACTTCTGAATCAGAATCCTCAGTCGTTAAAGTATAGTCCATATTCATATCATGTGCATAAGAAAAAGCAGATTCATCAAAAGTATTTGAAGTCCATTCTGAAACATTTCCAGCCATATCATACAAGCCATAAGCATTAGGATTATAACTTGCAACCTTTACTGAACGCAAACCGCCATCTGCTACATAATTTCCTCTTAGTGGTTTAAAGTTAGCTAAGAAACATCCTTTATGATTTCTGGTGTAAGGCCCTCCCCAGGGATATGGAGATAAGTCCATCCCACCTCTAGCGGCATATTCCCATTCCGATTCTGTTGGTAATCTAAAATCAGGAAGTGTTGGTTCGTTATTTCTTCTAAGGAAAGTATTCATCATTTGTGTTCTCCATTTAGTAAAAGCAACTGCTTGATTCCAATTGATTCCCACCACTGGGTAGTCATCAAAAGCAGGATGCCAAAAATACTCATCTGTCATTGGCTCATTAAAAGCATATGCATAATCATGCATCCAAGCAAGAGTATCTGGGAAAATACTAACCTCAACATCTTGCAAAAAATGAGTCCTATCTCTTTTCCCTGGCGCATCATTTTCTCTGTTTGCTTTTGTTGCCGCTTTTTTCAAATCCAATTCTTGGTATACATAAATCAATTTTCTAGTATCAATTTCTCTTTTTCCATCGAATCTTTCGTGCTCAGGCAAATACATCTCCTCTTCTAAAATTTCTCTTACTTCAATATCATCCCATCTGATTCTTTCTTTCCAATTGATACGAGCTGGCTCAATGAAGTTACCGTACTCATCTTCCTCAATTAGGTGTCCTTCTATGCCTGCATCTCCAAGAATCCTACGAGCAATTGAATCCCTTACCCAATTGGTGAATTGTCGATATTCATTATTTGTTATTTCTGTTTCGTCCATATAGAAAGCTCCAACAGAAACCATTTTTGCAGCAGTTACATTAGCAAAAGGAACATCCTGATCAGATGGTCCCATAACAAAACTACCTTGCGGAATAAACACCATTCCGTAAGGATCTGTAGGTTGCCAAATAGATCTATTTTGCGTGCCAATTAGTTCTCCATTACCTGAATTACCGCAACTGCTTAAAATCGTAATAATTAATCCAAAAAATAATATTCGTTTCATAGTTTCTATTTTTGTTTCTCGCTAGACGAGAATGATTACTCTTTAATTTTAAAAATCATTATACATCTTTATTGAAAAGGTGCACAATGATTTTGGTTAATTTCATTTTTACTTTATAAGAATCTAGGATTTTTATAACTCTTCACCGGTCTATCGTAAGAAACCTTGAAGCAATAACCTAACATAAATTCTAAACTGTTATTTTTAATCTCTGACATAACAACATCATAAGCAATACCAAATCTTAAATCATCATTAATATGCATGCCTAAAAGTGCGATTAAGCCTTCATCTAACCTATAACTAAGGCCTCCCCAAAGCCTATTATCATATAACACATTAGTATTAATATCCAATTGTGAGGAAGCTCCATCAGATTTTAGATAAATAGATGGATTAAGCGTAAACATAGGGCCTAGCTCATGAGCATAACCAGCAATAAGAAAATAATGTCTTGCCAATTCCATTTGACTATCTGACCACTCAATAGTAGGCTCAGTAAAGTGAGAGGTAGAAAGACCTATATATACGTCCTGGGTGTTATAATAAACCCCAAATCCAAAGTCCATTGCAGATCCTTTTACATCTCCAGTTGGAATCACCGCATCCCCAACTTCAGCCGGATCAAACCAACCTCCATCAGCACCACTTTGAAACATCCCTAAAGACAATCCTGCTCCCATTTGTCCATTTCCTAAATCGGTTCTGTAAGCATAAGTTAATTGTAGACCTAAATTACTAAATGCAGCAATATCGTCTTTTACAATGTTAAGGCCTACCCCTCCATGAATAGCAGGAATGCCAGCATCCACACTCAAATTAAGTGTAGTTGGTGCTCCTTCAAAGCCCATCCATTGTGAACGGTGAAGCATTGTTGCACAAATAGCTTGATTGCTCCCCGCATAGCCAGGATTATTAGCTAATTTGTTGAACATATTTTGACTAAACTGAGGGTCTTGCTGTGAAAAAACAAGCCCTGGGATCAGCAAAAAAGACAGAAATAATATCGTTCTTCTCATATTCAATTTTATCGTTTTTATAAATTTTACGTCCGCTAAAATAGACATTTTTTATTTAATAGGTAAAAAATCAGAAGAAACTAAAAATATTTAATTCAGCTTTTGGTAAGTTTTTATCCACCTTTCTGGTGGTTCTCCTTGATTAGATTGCTCATAATCTCGGTAGGAACAAGCTACAAAGTAATTATCTTTCTTTTCTTTTTCAGAAGTGTAAAAAGGGACACCAATCCACCACCTTCCGGTTTTATTGCTTTTATAAAACACCACCTCATTCACTCCGTCATCAAAAGAAACAGTGTATTTTGTGCATTCATTTAGGTTAGGATTTAATTCGTTTTTTCTTTGCTTAAAGCCATCCAAAAAATACCAAAACATTTGCGCCATTAGTTTTGCTGTTTGATTCCCTAAATCTAACTCCCTGTGGTATTCAAAAATACCACAAGAGGTAACTTTATCGCTCAAACCAGCATAACGCATAATACTACAACTTTCGGCTCCATCAAAGCCATTGGGGCTAGTATGCACATTGGCAGAAACATAAGAAGATGTAATAGCCGATAAATCAAAACTTAAAAAATCAGTATTACGCATAAGAGGTTCTACCTCAAACAAATTGGCTTTTACATAACCTAGCCTAAAAGTGTCAAAATGAATTTTATCGAGCATTTCAATGGCAGCAGGGCTTTCAAAATAAGACTGATAGCCAATATTGCAATAATTAAACAAATGATTGGGTTGATAAGCAATCATCTTGCTTAAATAGGAATGGGAATGAATTTTATCCTCTTCTGTACCTAAATCGAAAGCATTATCGACAGAAGTGAAAGTAATGATTTTTCCAATTGAAGCATAGGCTTTATAGATGGCATAAGAAATATCTTGTCCTCCACCAATTATCAAAGGAATGATTCCGTTTTCAAGCAAGCAAGCACAAACTTTTTCAATTTGTTTGAAGGATTCCTTTTTGGTTGGCATTAATTGCAAAGTCCCTAAATCAGCCAAAGGAGGAAGCATGTCAAAATGCAAGCTATAAAACTCTTCTCGGATTGCAGAATGATTATCGCCATTATTATCTGTTCCTTCATATTCTGGAACAGAGAAAAAAGCAATCTTTGCATTACTTATTTCAGGAAAATCAGAAGAAGTATGTTTGGCTATACAATGCCCAATCTGAGAGGTTTGCCAGCTTTCTGCAAGCAAATCATCTTCAATGGGAAGAAAATGGGAAGATAAATTATACAAGATTCTTTATTTTTTCTTTTGCTCTTTCAGCAAAGATAAACAATCTTCTCTATTTAAACTTTTCGGCTCAGTATCTTTCGGTATTTTAAGATTAATTTTCTTACCTTTTTCAGGAGTTACTTGCACAAATGGACCGTATCTTCCATTCAAAACTTGAATAAGTGGCTCGCCTTCAAAATTATTAATCAATCTATCTTTATCAGCTTGAATTTTTATTTTGATGAGTTCAATTGCTCTATCCAATTTTATCGTTAAAGGATCTTCTTCATCCGTTTTTTTGATGGAAGTAAATTTGCCTTTATGCCTTAAATAAGGGCCAAACCTTCCAATAGCGGCAACCACTTCTTCTGCTTCAAATTCTCCAACTACTCTCGGTAATCTAAAAAGCTCCAAAGCTTGTTCTAAAGTAATGGTTTGAATGGTTTGTTCCCCAATAATGGAAGCATATTTTGGTTTTGGTGCATCATCCGATTGTTGCATTTCGCCAATTTGCACCATTGGCCCAAATCTTCCAACTCTTGCATACACATTGTTACCACTTTTTGGATCTTCTCCTAAAAGCCGCTCACCAGATGCTCTTTCGGCAGTTTCATCCACTTCCAATACTTTTTGGTGGAAAGGATCATAAAAATCCGCTATCATTTCATTCCAAACTTTCTTGCCTTCTGCAATATCATCAAATTCGCTTTCCACAGAGGAGGTAAAACCATAATCCATGATATTATTAAAATTCTCTTCCAGAAAATCGCAAACTACAGTTCCCTCTGATGTTGGAAATAATTTACCCTTTTCTGCTCCATAATTCTCCTGTCGTTTTTCCCCTGTTAGCTTTCCATTTTTTACAATTATTGCCCGAATTTCTCTTTGCTTAGCTTCTGTTGTTTGCTTTATCACATATTTTCTGCTTTGAATGGTAGAAATAGTAGCAGCATAAGTGGATGGTCTTCCAATACCTAACTCTTCTAATTTTTTTACCAAGCTCGCCTCTGCATATCTTGGCGGATGTTTGCTAAATCTTTCTATTCCTAAAATTTCCTCAGTCTCAACTAAAGCGCCTAATCTTAATGGAGGAAGCATTCCTTTTTCACTTTCAGATTCATCATCTTTCCCTTCCAAATATACTTTCATAAATCCATCAAAAGTAATCACTTCCCCTTTTGCAACAAACTGCCGCTCATCAGTGGAAATACCTATTGTAGCAATGGTTCTGTCAATTTGTGCTTCTGCCATTTGTGAGGCGATAGTTCTTTTCCAAATAAGAGCATACAATTTTTGATGAGTACTTTCGCCATCTACTATACTTTTACTCATATCAGTTGGACGAATGGCCTCATGCGCCTCTTGTGCTCCTTTTGCTTTGGTTGCAAAAGTTCTCCTTTTAGCATAATTTTCACCATACGCTTTTTGGATTGCATTTTCAGCAGCATTTAAAGCATCATTGGATAAATTCACACTATCGGTACGCATATAAGTGATTTTCCCAGATTCGTATAGTTTTTGGGCGACCATCATAGTTTGTGTTACTGAAAAACCCAATCTTCTGGATGCTTCTTGCTGCAAAGTAGAAGTAGTAAAAGGAGCAGAAGGAGATTTCTTGGCTGGCTTTTTCTCCACATTTTCTACCTTAAACTCTGCTGATTTACATTTATCTAAAAATTCTTGAGCATCCTTTAATGAACTTAATCTTTTTGGCAGTTCAGCCTTAAATTGTTTACCCTCAGTAGTTGTAAATAATGCCGATATCCTAAAAGAGGAAACGCTTTTAAAATTTATGATTTCTTTTTCTCTTTCTACAATTATTTTTAATGCAACCGATTGTACACGTCCAGCCGAGAGTCCTGGTTTTATTTTTTTCCACAAAATTGGAGATAACTCAAATCCCACTAATCTATCTAAAATCCTACGCGCTTGTTGGGCATTAATTAAGTTTTGATCCAATTCTCTAGGATTCCCCACTGCATTGGTAATTGCTTTTTTTGTAATCTCATGAAATACAATTCTTTTAGTCTCTTTTTTATCTAAGCCAAGTGCTTCTGTCAAATGCCAAGCAATAGCCTCTCCTTCTCTGTCCTCATCAGTTGCTAACCAAATAGTGTCTGCTTTTTTAACTTCTGCTTTTAGCTCGCTTACCACTTTCGTTTTATCATCAGAAATAACATATTTTGGCTTAAATCCATTCTCTATATCTATTGCCATTCCTCCTTTTTTAGGAAGATCACGAATGTGTCCAATACTTGATTTTACAGTAAATTCTTTTCCTAAATAACCTTCAATAGTTTTCGCCTTTGCTGGTGATTCCACAATAACTAAATTCTTGCTCATAATCAATTTCGATTTTTAAAATTTTGTGCAAATAAAAGAAAGTTTTTTTAAATAAAACAAATCAAAAATGCTGTCAGTTTGCATTATATTATATATAATATAAGAAAATTTGATTTCTGCCACATTGTCAGTTTAACAGATTTTTTATTTAACTTTGCGGCCCGAAATTGATAGAAAAATGACTTTTGTAAAAATGAGAGAGAAATGGTTGGATGAAAAAAGACAAGGCGAAACTTTGAGTATTGCTAAGGAAAAAAATGACAAGAAAAAGATGTATATCGAAAGTTATGGTTGTCAGATGAATTTCTCAGATTCTGAGATAGTTGCTTCTATTTTAACCAATGAAGGATTTTGTACTACAAATGTAATTGAAGAAGCAGATTTAGTTTTTGTAAACACTTGTTCTGTAAGAGAAAAAGCAGAGCAAACCGTAAGGAGAAGATTACAAGTCTATAATTCCATAAAAAAGAAAAACAACCCTGGAATGATTGTTGGTGTTTTGGGCTGCATGGCAGAAAGGTTGAAAGAAAAATTTCTGGAAGAAGAAAAATTGGTGGATATTGTTGTGGGGCCAGATGCATACAGAGATTTACCAAATCTTATTCGGCAGGTAGATGATGGGCGGAAAGCAGTGAATGTAATTCTTTCAAAAGAGGAAACTTATGCCGAAATAAGCCCTGTCAGATTTGGAGGGAATGGCGTTACTGCTTTTGTTTCAATTACAAGGGGGTGCGATAATATGTGTACTTTTTGTGTAGTTCCTTTTACAAGGGGAAGAGAAAGAAGCAGAAACCCTGAAAGCATTATAAATGAATGCAAACAATTAATTACTGATGGCTACAAAGAAGTCACTCTTTTAGGGCAAAATGTAGATTCTTACCTTTGGTTTGGAGGTGGAGCAAAAAAAGAGTTCAAAAATTTAAATGAAAAAGAGAAAGAAAATAGCACCAACTTTGCGCAATTAATTGAAATGGTTGCAAAAATTAATCAAAATTTGAGAGTTCGATTTTCTACTTCCAATCCTCAGGATATGAGAGATGAGGTTTTAAATGTAATGGCAAAACATAAAAACATTTGCAATTACATTCACTTACCTGTACAATCTGGTAGTAATAGAATCTTGGATATTATGAAAAGAGGATACACCAAAGAAGAATATTTAGGAAGAATTAAAAAAATTCGTGAGATTTTGCCCGATTGTGGAATTTCTATGGATATGATTGCTGGCTTTTGCTCAGAAAGCGAGAAAGACTATAAAGATACTCTTGATTTGATGGATCAAGTAAAATTTGATTTTGGATATATGTTTAAATATTCTGAACGACCAAACACCTCTGCCCAAAGGAAATTTGAGGATGATGTTATAGAGGAAACTAAACAGATAAGGTTAGCTGAAATTATTGAAAAACAAATGGCGCATTCTTTAATCAGAAATAAGGAAACCATTGGAAAAACTTATGAAGTACTAATTGAGGGGGAAAGTAAAAAGTCAAAGGACAAACTTTTTGGAAGAACAGCTCAAAATAAAGTGGTTGTTTTCGATAGAAAAAATTACAAAAAAGGCCAATATGTAAGCGTGAAAATTGAGAGTTGCACAGCTGCTACATTAATGGGAAAAGTAATATAATTATGGACACAAAACAAGCAAAACAAAGATTTGGAATTATAGGAAATGACACCGGACTTATCCGTGCAATTGATGTGGCTTTGCAAGTTGCCCCTACCGATATTTCCGTATTTGTGTATGGGGAAAGCGGAACGGGAAAGGAGAATATTCCAAAAATAATTCATCAGAATTCTAAACGAAAACATAGCAACTATGTAGCAGTAAATTGTGGTGCAATTCCAGAAGGGACTATTGACTCTGAACTTTTCGGACACGAAAAAGGAGCTTTTACTGGCGCTCACGATAGCAGAAAGGGATATTTTGAGGTGGCTGATGGTGGGACTATATTTTTAGATGAAGTAGCGGAATTACCACTATCCACCCAAGTGCGACTTTTAAGGGTTTTGGAAAGCGGGGAATTTATGAAAGTGGGCTCTTCCAAAATGCAAAAAACAGATGTAAGAATAATAGCCGCAACCAATGTAAATATTCAAGAAGCCATCAGAAAAGGAAAATTTAGAGAGGATTTGTTTTACCGATTAAATACCGTTAGCATCCAAATTCCAGCCCTTAGAAATAGAAAAGAAGATATCTCATTGCTTTTCAAGAAATTTGCAGCCGATTTTGCCGACCAATACAACACGCCAGTCATTCGCCTTAGTGATGAGGCAATGCAACTTTTACAGGATTATCCTTGGCCTGGAAATATCCGCCAATTGAAGAATTTTGTTGCACAAATTTCCGTTATAGAGCAAGAAAGAAACATCTCGGCTGATACTTTAGACTCTTATATTCCACATAATCAAAACCCTAATAAAACACCTGTACTTTTTGAGGGAGAAAATAGTAGTGAATTTTCGGAAAGAGAAATTTTGTATAAAGTGCTTTTTGATATGAAAAAAGATTTAACTGAACTTAAAAAAATTACTTTTGATTTGATGGAAAAAGAAGGAAAAATGGATAAGAATTCTCCAAAAGTTTTTGAAGATTTGGAAAATGAAAATGCAGTAACTATTCTGCCTACTAAAAAGGCAGCAGAGAACATTGAAGTTGCGCAAAATTTATCTTTATTTGAACAAGAAAAAAACTTGATTGTTCGGGCTTTGGAGAAACATAAAGGAAAAAGAAAATATGCAGCTCAAGAATTGGGTATTTCAGAGCGAACTTTATATAGAAAAATTAAAGAATTTGATTTATAATGTATAGAATTTTTAGCAAAATATTAGTAATTATTTTAGTAAGTTTGCTAACTGCTTGTGGGTTTTACTCTTTTACTGGGGCTTCTATTTCTCCTGATGTAAAAACAGTAGCAGTGCAATATTTCCCTAATCGTTCTGCAACAATTGATCCAACTTTAAGCCAGGTATTTACCGAAAGGTTGAAAGATTATTTTTTGCAACAAACCAATTTAAGTTTGGAAACAGATGCAGGTGATTTGAATTTTAGTGGTGAGATTACAACATATGAAGTAAAACCAATTGCCATTCAAGCCAATGAACAAGCTGCACAAAACAGATTGACCATTGCCATAAAAGTAAAGTTTGAGAATACAAAAGATGAAAGCAAAAATTTTGAGCAAAAGTTTTCTCGCTATGGGGATTATGATAGCATCAAAAGTTTAGCAGAAGTAGAAAGCGATTTAATAGAGCAAATAACATCTGAATTAGCAGAAGATATTTTTAATAAAGCAGTGGTAAATTGGTAATGCGAAACGAAAAACTCATAGAAAATATCCAAAACCCAATGAATATTAGTAAAGCTGAAATTGCCGATATGCGCATAAGTTTGCAGGCCTTCCCTTACTTTGCTTCCATGCAATTGCTCTATACCAAAGGGCTTTACAATACCGATAGCATCAGTTATAATGCTCAACTAAGAAAGGCAGCAGCTTACTCTGGAAACCGCAAATTGCTTTTCAAACTTATTACCAAGAATGTACAGGTTATAGAAGAAAAAGAGATAAAAAAAGTGGAACAAAATAAAGAAGTTCCAACTCCAGAAAAAGAACTGGGAATTGGCAAACCACTTCAATTTAATGAAAAAGAAACACACTCTTTTGCTGAATGGCTTACGCTTACAAATGCTAAAAAGATAGACAGAATACAAGAAGTAAAAGAAACTAATTTGATTGATAAATTTATTGATACACAGCCTTCTATTAGCAAGCTAAAGAGAGAAGAATTCTTTTCACCAGCAAAATCTGCTGAGGAAAGTTTAATAGAAAATGATGAAATTGTAACTGAAACTTTAGCAAGAGTATATCTAGAACAAGAGCATTTTGATAAGGCAATAGCAGCTTATGAGAAATTAAGTTTGAAATATCCACAAAAAAATAGTTTCTTTGCAAACCAAATAAAATTAATTTACGACCTAAAAGAAAAATAAAATGTATACAATTTTTGCAATCCTTATTATTATTTGCTGTATTTTACTGGTGTTAGTTGTACTGGTACAAAACCCAAAAGGTGGTGGACTTTCTTCCACTTTTGGAGGTGGCACAAGCCAAATGATGGGCGCGAAACAAACCACTGACTTTCTGGAAAAGTCAACCTGGACATTGGCAATAGCACTCATTTCGCTTAGCTTACTTTCCAATTTTGCTATACCAAGAAACAATGCGGAAGATCCAGAGTCTATCATGCAAGAACAAATTGATCAATCCATTGTTCCTCAAACGGATCAAGTGCCAAACTTACCACAAACAAATCCAACCACTGATGGTCAATAAAAGATTGTTTTGGTAGTAACTGACAAAAGTTCACTTAAAAATATTTTGGCACGCTTTATGCATATAATGATTTACAGAACAAAATTTTAACTTAAAAAAATAAAAAATGGCTAAAACAAAAATTACACCATTGGCAGATAGAGTACTTGTACAAGCTGCTGCTGCCGAAAGCAAAACAGCTTCTGGGATTATTATCCCTGATACTGCCCAAGAAAAACCACAAAAAGGAAGTATTGTATCTGTGGGTAAAGGCACTAAAGAAAATCCTATAACAGTAAAAGTTGGTGACAATGTGTTATATGGAAAATATGCAGGCACAGAATTAAAATATGATGGAGAAGATTATCTCATCATGAAAGAATCAGATATTTTAGCAATCATTAAATAAATTAAAAAATGGCAAAAGAAATCACATTTGATACAGAAGCAAGAGACGCCCTTAAAAAAGGAGCAGATGCTCTTGCAAATGCAGTAAAAGTTACATTAGGTCCAAAAGGAAGAAATGTAGTAATTGACAAAAAATTTGGAGCCCCTGTCATTACCAAAGATGGTGTAACAGTAGCTAAAGAAATTGAATTGGAAAACCAAATTGAGAACATGGGGGCTCAGATGTTAAAGGAAGTAGCTTCCAAAACCAATGATTTAGCTGGTGACGGAACGACAACCGCAACCATATTGGGGCAAGCTATCATTACAGCAGGATTAAAAAATGTTGCTGCTGGTGCTAATCCAATGGATTTAAAAAGAGGTATGGATAAAGCTGTTACTTCTATTGTAACTGACCTAGGAAAACAAGCTAAAGAGGTTGGAAATAGTTATGAAAAAATAGAGCAAGTAGCAGCTATTTCTGCTAATAATGACAATAGCATTGGAGCTCTAATTGCAGAGGCTATGAAGAAGGTAAAAACAGAAGGCGTAATCACTGTGGAAGAAGCAAAAGGCACAGAAACTACTGTAGAAGTAGTTGAAGGAATGCAATTTGACAGAGGATACCTTTCTCCTTATTTTATAACAGATGCCGACAAAATGGAAGCCGAATTAGAAAATCCTTACATTCTTATTTATGACAAAAAGATTTCAGCAATGAAGGATCTACTTCCAATTTTAGAGGAAACTGCAAAGGGTGGCCGACCACTTATGATTATTGCTGAAGATGTAGATGGAGAAGCTTTATCTACATTAGTAGTAAATAAATTAAGAGGAGCGCTTAAAGTAGCTGCAGTTAAAGCCCCTGGTTTTGGAGATAGAAGAAAAGCAATGTTAGAAGATATTGCTATTCTTACAAGTGGAACAGTTGTCTCGGAAGAAAGAGGTTTTACCCTGGAAGGAACAACTTTGGAAATGCTCGGAAGTGCTGAGAAAATTGTAATTGATAAAGATAACTCAACCATCATTAATGGTTCTGGGAAAAAATCAGACATTACAGCAAGAGTCAATCAAATAAAAGCACAGATTGAGGGTACAACTTCTGACTATGACAGAGAAAAATTGCAAGAAAGATTAGCTAAACTAGCTGGTGGTGTTGCTGTTCTTTATGTTGGTGCTGCATCAGAAGTAGAAATGAAAGAAAAGAAAGATAGAGTAGATGATGCATTGGCTGCTACCAGAGCTGCTGTAGAGGAAGGTATTGTTCCTGGTGGTGGAGTAGCTATTGTAAGAGCTGTCGATTCTCTTAGAAAAGTAAAAACTGAAAATGAAGATGAAAAAACAGGAGTTAGCATCATTGAAAGAGCAGTGGAAGAACCACTGAGACAAATTGTAGAAAATGCTGGAATTGAAGGTTCGGTAGTTGTAGCTAAAATAAAAGACGGAAAAGCCGATTTTGGGTTTAATGCGAAAAGTGAGAAATACGAAAACCTTTATAAGTCAGGTGTTATTGATCCTGCAAAAGTAGTGCGTATTGCATTAGAACATGCAGCTTCAGTGGCAGGGATGTTACTCACTACTGAATGTGTAGTTGCAGATATTCCTGAGGTTGAACCACCAATGCCTGCTATGCCAGGTGGTGGAGGTATGCCAGGAATGATGTAAACGCAATGCGTTATATATTTATTAAGAATCCCTGCCAATTTGGTGGGGATTTTTTAATAGGAATGATATGACCTTATTCTTTTGGCAAGAAATTAAAAGATAGATTAACAAAATTCTGTTTGAGCCAAAGGCGAGTTTATTTTATTCTATATTTTATGTTTCTTATGCGTTTCAAAAGAATACAGTCTTGAACTTTTGATTCTTTTGCTTCAAGGTAAAAGAACAAAAAAGATTGCTTCAAAATTATTTTTTTGCAATGACAAAAATAGAAAAGGGAGATACTTCACTTTATTCAGTATGACAAAAAAATAATTAATATTTGCATAAAAAAACCCTCCAAAGAGGGCTTTAACAATCAAAAACTATTAAAAAACTAATCTACATTGTCGTGCAAAAAGGAATTATTTGGTTTTATTTCCGTTTCATTATCCTCTCCTTCCGATAAAGTATATTTAGAAACTTCCGACTCAGAAGAATGTGGTGTTTCCTCCAATTCCACATTATCACGTTTGTAAGCTGGCTCGTCTTCCAATGCAGTTAAACCAGAAGGCGTTCTTAACTTCATAGAGATATTCTTTAATCTATCTTCTCTTTCTCTGGATTTATTAGTTAATGTCTCCAGATTTACCGGTGGAGTTTCCTCATCATTTATCGCCTCTTCTTTTATTTCCAATTCTACTTCTTCTATTGCATCCTCTTGTTTTAATGTTGGGATTAATTCCCCTGGTAATTCCACTTCATCATCCAAATCAATAACAACTGTTTGGGGTTCTAAGTCCAAATCTATTTCGGCTGATAATTCCTTTTCTTCTGTCTGCTCCAACTCCTGTTCTTCTATCTCAATCTCTACTTCTTTTTCTATTGCTTCTATTTCCAATTCAGGATCATTTAGCGTTTCTTCCATTTCTAATTCTGTTTCATTATCAAAAATAGTGTGCTGCCCTTTGTCCTCTGTTTTAGCAGATATCACTTCTTGTACTTCCTCTTTTTCCTGGCTTAATACATCATCAATATTTTTCTCTCCATCTAAGGTAACGATAACATCATCCTTTATCACTTTTACATTAAATCCGGTGGCAATTACGGTAACGCACACTTCTCCATTTAATTCAGGATCAATGCCTATACCTTCAATAATATTTACCTCACAACCAGCTGCTTCCTGAATTTTTTGTTTGATATCCGATAATTCCATCATTCTTATTTCTTCCTCTCCTCCGCCAGTAACAATTTTCAAAAGCACTTGCTTGGCTCCTTTAATGTTATTATCATTAAGCAATGGAGAATCCAATGCTCCTTTTACCGCTTCAATGGCTCTATTCTCGCCAGATGCAGTTGCTTGCCCCATTACAGCTGTGCCACTATTTTCCAATACTCTTCTGGCATCATTAAGGTCAATATTTACCAGCAAATGTTGTGATATAACTTCTGCAATACCTTTGGTTGCAGTATTGAGCACCTCATTGGCTTTTGCAAAAGCTTGGGTAAAAGTTAAGTTACCGTAAATCTCAATTAGCTTGTCGTTATTAATAACCAAAAGCGTATCTACATTTTTTCTGAGTTCCTTTAACCCTTGCATAGCATATTTATGTCTGTTCCCTCCTTCTGTTGAAAAAGGGATGGTTACCACCCCAACGGTAAGTATGCCCTTTTCTTTAGCAACCTCCGCAATAATAGGTGCTGCACCCGTTCCGGTTCCACCTCCCATTCCGGCTGTGATGAATAACATTTTTGTATTTGCATCCAAAAGTTCTGTTACTTTATCAATACTTTCTTCTGCTGCTTTTCTCCCTGTCTCAGGGTTTGAACCTGCACCAAGGCCTTCCGTTAGCTCAGCTCCTAATTGTATTTTTGTAGGAACTGGACTTGCATCCAATGCTTGGGAGTCGGTATTACAGACCACAAAGTCCACGCCCTCAATACCATTTTCATACATGTAATTGATGGCATTACCTCCGCCCCCACCAACACCAATCACCTTTATAATAGACGACCGATTTTTCGGTAGGTTAAATTCGAATACATTTTCTTTTTCATTCATGATTTATTGTTTTTATAGTTAATAATTGATTGTTTTTTATGTTACATCTTCTTCAAAGAATTCTGCTAATAATTCTTTTAATCTGGATAATATTCCGCCAACTTTTGGTTTCTGTTTTTTGCCTGTTTCATCTGGCCAAATAACTTCCACTTCTAAATCTTCAAATCCTTTAAGCACCAAACCAACCCCTGTAGAATACATTGGGCTTGTCACCTTACCATGCGATTCCTTTCCTAAATGCTCATTTGGTAATCCTACCCTTATATCTTTGCCTGTTATGTAAGATACCAATTGGGGCAAAGCTCTGAGTTGAGCCCCACCGCCAGTTAGTACTATACCCGTCATTAGTTTATTTTCAAAACCTGAAACTTTTATTTCATGATATACCAAATCGATAATCTCTTTCATTCTCGCTCCTATTATTTCTGCCAGATTTTTTGTAGATATTTCCTTTGGCTCTCTACCTCTTAAGCCTGGAATGGAAACCATTACATTATCTTGATCAGATGTATGCATTGCCGAACCAAATTTCACCTTCAAGAGTTCTGCTTGTTTTTCTAAAATGGATAGCCCTGTTTTAATGTCCTTTGTTATAATATTCCCTCCAAATGGAATTACAGCTGTATGGCGAATAATACCCTCTAAAAAGATAGCCACATCAGTGGTTCCACCACCAATATCAACTAGTGCTACTCCTTCATTTAACTCATCACTATCAAGGGTTGCTATGGCGGAAGCGAAAGGCTCTAAAATAAGCTCCCTAGCATTTAATCCTGCTTTTTTTATACACCTTATAATGTTGCGCACTGCCGCAACTTGTGCCGTAATAATATGGAAGTTTGCCTCTAATTTAATACCCGCCATTCCCTTAGGGTTTTGTATACCATCTTCTCCATCCACTGTATATTCCTGGGGAATAACATGAATTACTTCCTCCCCAGGAACGGTAACCAGTTTGAACATATTTTCCCTGAGCTTTTCCATATCGTCAATGGTAATTTCATTTTCAATATCATCTCTTACCATTTCACCTCTGTGCTGTAAACTTTTGATATGTTGACCGGCAATTCCAATATAAACCTCATCAATCTCGGCTCCTGATTTTTGCTCTGCTTCCTCCACCGCCAGTTTTATCGACTCTACGGTTTTATCAATATTAGCCACAATACCTCTTAATACTCCTCCTGAGATGGCTTTTCCCATTCCTAATATTTCCAACTTTCCGAATTGGTCTTTTCTGCCAACCATCACGCTTATTTTGGTTGTTCCTATATCTAGTCCTACAATTATTGGCGAATTATTTTCCATATTTTTTATTTTTTAGTACAAACAATCTGATTTTTAAATTTTAAGTTGATATGTGAATAGTTGTTCCATCCTCTTTCTAAAATTCCTTTTTCATAAAATAATTTTAACTTACTGAATTTAGTAGCTATATTTATCGGCTTCCCAAATACTATTTGCTGAGAACCAACTCTTGGTATTAGTATTAACTCCCCATTTTCTTCTGTATGAATTTGCATAATTTGTGCCTTCCAAAACGGATTCTCATTAATGAATTTAGCCAATAAAAAGAGATCTCCTTTCTCTTGAAAATTTACTTTTCCTGTAATAACAAGCCTGCGGGCAGTATACACTTTTGACAGTGGCATGCGCTTGCCGTTTTCATCAATATAAAAGGAGTTGTTTTCGGTTTCCACTCTTGCTATTGGATTTCTTTGTAAAATCTCAACAAATACATTTCCAGCAATATCAAAGTAGGCATTTACCTCTTTAATGGAGGTATGATTTCCAATGCTTTTTTCAATTTCATCCATTGCTATTTCTGCTCTTATTTTCCCTAATGGATGCAAGTTTTTATTGCTTAATAGTTCATTAATCATTTTATCGTTTATAAAATGGTTTTCACTGCTTGCAACCACAACCTCAAATTTCTGACATTCCACTATTTGTTGGTTTTTTACCGAAAAAGCCATCAGCAATACAATGACAGCTATTAGCATAAGCCAGCTTAATATTTCAAATGCTTTTTTCATCAGTTATAAAATTCTTTTATAGGCTGAATCATTGTGCTTATGTCCCCTGCTCCCATTGTAAGTAACACCTCAAAATCCTTTTTTTCAAGAACGCTTAGTATTTGCTCTTTGCTACAAACTTCATTTTTTATAGTGCACTTCTCAGCCAACATTTGTGAGGTAACTCCATCAATTGGTTTTTCTCTGGCAGGATAAATCTCTAACAAAATAAGTTCATCTGACAGGGATAAACTCTCGGCAAATTCATCTGCAAAGTCCTGTGTTCTTGAAAATAAATGAGGCTGGAAAATTACCATGACTTTCTTTCCTTCATACAGCTCTTTTACAGCTTGTATAGTCACTTTTACTTCCTCAGGATGATGGGCATAATCGTCAATAAATGTCATCTTATCATTATGCAAATGAATTTCAAATCTTCTTTTTATCCCCTTAAAAGAACCAATTGCTTTTTCAACATTGTCGCAAGTTGCCCCCAAAAAACAAGCCACAGCAGATGCTGCTAACACATTTTCAATATTGTGTTTTCCTGGCATATCTATCAGTAAGTTGGTTATCTTTTTTTCATAAGCCATCCCGGGAAGAATATCTAAAACCCCAATATCAAATTTTGTTTTATTGTTGCTGATGCCAATATTGGAAGCATAATAATCTGCCTTTTCTGTGGCAGAATAGGACACTAAAGTCCCCTTTTCTGGTTTTTCAAATTCTGTTTGTACGCCAGCTTGCACCAACAAAAATCCTTTTTGTTTTACTTGGGAAGCAAATTTTTGGAAGGCAATCTCCAATGATTTTTTATTTTCGTAAATATCCAAATGGTCCTCATCTATAGAAGTAATAACTGCCACATCAGGATAAAGCGAAAGGAAAGAGCAATCGTATTCATCCGCTTCCACAATTACAATATTTCCTTTTTCGGCTAAAATAAGGTTACTATTAAAATCCTTACTAACTCCACCCAAAAAAGCAGTACAATCAATTTCAGAATTTTTCAAAATATGGGTAAGTAGTGCAGTAGTTGTTGTTTTTCCGTGGGTTCCTGCAATAGCAATAGTAAAACTTTGGCGCGTTATTATTCCCAAAACTTCTGATCGCTTTAAAGGGATTATTCCTTTTTCTTTAAAAAAACGAAATTCAGTATTATTCTCATCAATAGCTGGAGTGTAAATCACCAAAATCTCTGCGAATTTTGCCTCTTTTATCTCATCACTTATCTGACTTATATCATCTTTATAATGAATAGCAATACCTTCTTTTTCTAATTTTTCTGTAAGTGTGGTTTTGCTTTTATCATAGCCACTCACCTGTATTCCTTGTGCATTAAAATACCTTGCCAAGGCACTCATGCCTATACCTCCTATACCTAGTAAATAAATATGTTTGGATAAATCTAAATTCATTTTTTACTTAAAATCAATGCTTCATTTGCAATCTTGTCAGCAGCATTCATTACTGCCAAATTCTTGATGTTTTTTATTAACTCTTTCTGCATTATAGTATCGTCATACAGTTCCCGCAAACAATTAACCAATTTACTGCCTACCTCATTGTCTTTCACCAGCAGTGCTGCCTTTTTATTAACGACCGCTTGTGCATTCTTTGTTTGATGATCTTCAGATACATTTGGAGAAGGAATTAAAATGGTAGGCTTAGAAATACAACAGAGCTCAGAAATGGCAATTGCCCCAGCTCTTGAAATGATAATATCGGCTGCCCCATAAGCTTTATCCATTTCTTTTATAAACGTATATGCGTTTATTCCCTTTACTGCTTTTTCTCTTACACTTTTTTCTGCTTTTTTCTGATAGCTAATGCCCGTTTGCCAAATCAAATTCAAATTGTTTTCTACAAAAAAAGATATGTTTTCATCAATTGCCTCATTGATGGTTCTTGCCCCTAAACTACCTCCAATTACAAGTACTGTTTTTTTATTCTCTTCCAAATTAAAATGAGAAATACCCATCTGTTTTTTACTGGCAAATTCCAATACATCTTGCCTAATCGGGTTCCCCGTAAAAATGATTTTATTTTTTGAAAAAAACTGTTCCATATTATCATAAGCCACACAGACTTTATCTACCACTTTGGAAAGTACTTTATTGGTAATTCCAGGATATGAATTTTGCTCTTGCACCAAAGTTGGTATGCCGCTTTTTGCCGCCATATAAAGTAAAGGCCCACTTGCATATCCACCAGTTCCTATTGCAACATCTGCATTGAATTTTTTAATTATTTTTCTGGCGCCTAGTAAACTACTTATTACTTTAAATGGAAACAATAAATTCTTAATGGTAATTCTTCTTTGCAAGCCACTTATCCATAAGCCTTTAATTTTATATCCTTCTGCTGGAATTTTACTCATTTCCATTTTCCCTGTTGCTCCAACAAATAAAATCTCAATATTGCTCACTTTTTTCTCTAATGCCTTTGCAATAGCAAGGGCTGGGAAAATATGCCCTCCTGTTCCTCCTCCACTTATTATTACTCTAAACTGCTTCATAATTTCTATCGGTTGAATCCCTGCTTACGCTAAGTATAATACCAATGGTAATGCAGGTAAATAAAATGGAAGTTCCACCCATACTAATTAAGGGCAAAGTTTGCCCAGTTACCGGCATTATCCCTACTGCAACCGCCATGTTTATCATGGCTTGAAATACCAAAGAAAAAGCCAAGCCAGAAGCAATTAATCCGCCAAACTGACTTTCACTTCTGTTTGCAATTTTTACAGACCTAAAAAAAAGAATCATATAAAGTAAAATTGGTAAAAATGCCCCTATTATCATTCCGTATTCTTCCACCATTATGGCATAAATAAAATCAGAATGGCTAGAATACAGAAAATACCTTTGCACGCTTTTCCCTGGTCCTTGCCCAAATATTCCTCCATTGTGTATTGCTATTTTTGCTTGATAGGATTGATGTCCTTCATCCAAATTATAATTTTCTGATGGGGAGAAAAAGCCATCAATTCTGTTTACCCAAGTTTTGGAACGGGGCATAATCTCCCCCATTAAGGGCACATACTTGGCTGTGCCATATAATAATAATCCTCCAAAAAGTGCTATTCCAACAATTCCTAAAATATACTTCAAATTAATTTTTGCAATAAACATCAGCACCAAACCATTGACAAAAACAAGTGCAGCAGTCGAAAAATTGGCAGGAAGAATCAGCAAACAAATTAGAAGAACTGGCATTAAAATATACCATATTACTCCTTTAAATTCCCCTAGAAAATTCCTTTGTTTACTTAATTGCCTAGCCGTATATAATATAATCGAAAGCTTTGCAATATCGGATGGCTGAAACCTTTGCCCTGAAATAGAAAGCCAACGAGAAGCCCCATTAATACTCACCCCAATAACCATCACTAAAATAAGCAATGCAATCGAAAACCAAAACCCTAAAACTCCAAGCCGAGAAAAGTATTTGAACTTTAATTTGTGAATGACATACATACCTCCTATGCCAATGCTTAGTTTTAGTAAATGGCTAAAAATATCGCCAATGCCAACAGCACTATATACTACAATCACCGAGAAAATACACAGAAAGAAAACCACTACCCAAATGGTTCTGTCCCCTTCTAATTTTATGTTTCTTAGAACGGTATCCATTTATAATTTCCTAATCTGATTTTTGAATTCTTGCCCTCTGTGCTCGAAATTATCAAACATATCGAAACTTGCACAAGTTGGAGATAATAACACCACATCTCCTTTATCACCTAATTGATAGGATGACCTTACTGCTTCTTCCATACTGCTTACCGTTTCAATTTTACCCACTATTTTGTTAAAATATTTTTGTATTTTCTTGGTTGATTCTCCTAAACAAATAATGGCTTTCACCCTGCTTTTTACTATCTCCAAAATCTCATCATAATCGTTTCCTTTATCCACTCCTCCTACAATCCAAATAACTGGTTTTGTCATGTTCTCCAAAGCATACCAAGTCGCATTTACATTAGTTGCTTTTGAATCATTTATAAAATCTATTCCATGAACAGTAAGCACATATTCCAATCGGTGCTCAATGTTCTGGAAATCGAACATACTTTGCCTGATAATATCATTTTCTACATCCAGTACTCTTGTGGCAATTGCTGCTGCCATTGAATTATAAATGTTGTGTTTTCCTTGTAATGCTAGTTCTTGAATTGTCATCTTTTTGTTGTTTAGTTTAATATTAATTTGGTTGTTTTTATAAAAAGCGCCATTCCCTACTATCTGTTTATTTATAGAAATTGGTATCGCTTTTGCTTTTGTTTTTAAGTTAGCTTTTATCTGTTTGTTATCCCTATTATAAATAAGCACATCCTCTTTTTGCTGATTCATTGTTATACGCAACTTTGATGCTATATATTTGCTAAAATCATTTTCATATCGGGTTAAATGATCAGGAGTAATGTTGAGAATAATCGCCACATTTGGTTGAAAATCCTTTATGCCATCCAACTGAAAACTGCTAAGTTCCAAAACGATATAATCATAATCTCTTTTTGCAATTTCTCTAGCAAAACCAACACCAATATTCCCAGCTATGAGCACATCCAATCCTGCTTTTTTTAGGATGTGGCCAACAAGCAGAGTAGTAGTGGTTTTGCCATTGCTTCCTGTTATGGCAACCACTTTTGCTTTAGTGTATCTAAAAGCAAACTCCACTTCTGAAACAACAGAAATTCCTGCCAATTTTATGGCTTGAATGATGTCTATATCGTCTGGAATTCCCGGACTTTTTACTACTTCTTTTGCTTGCAAAATTTTTTCCATTGTGTGCTTATCTTCCTCCCATTTTATCTCATTATTTGAAAGAACTTTTTTATTTTCCTTAGTTATTATTCCACTATCTGAAACAAAAACTTTCAACCCCTTTTTTTTTGCTAAAATAGCTGCCCCCACTCCACTTTCCCCTGCACCTAAAATCACTATTTGTTTTTTCACCTATCTTAATTTTAGCGTCACAATAGTTAGTATTGCCAACATGATTCCTACTATCCAAAAACGCGTAACAATTTTACTTTCGTTATAACCCAACTTCTGAAAATGATGGTGCAAAGGCGCCATTTTGAATATTCTTTTTCCCTGCCCATATTTCTTTTTGGTATATTTGAAATAACCTACTTGCAGAATAACCGAAAGATTTTCAATTAGGAAAATTCCACACAAAATCGGTATCAATAATTCCTTTCGAATAAGGATTGCTGCTACTGCAATTATACCTCCGAGAGACAAACTTCCTGTATCACCCATAAACACTTGTGCTGGGTAGGAGTTATACCACAAGAATCCCACACAAGCCCCCACAAAAGATGCTATGAAAATCACTAACTCTCCAGTATTTGGGATGTACATAATATTGAGATAATCGGCTGCTATAATATTACCAGACACATAAGCAAATACCGCAATAGTAGCTCCTATTATGGCGGAAGTTCCTGTTGTCAAACCATCCAAACCATCCGTCATATTTGCACCATTGGATACTGCTGTAATAATCAAAATCACAATAAGTATAAACAAAATCATGGATGCAATTGGCGCTATGTCACCCATCCAGTTTGTAAGTATTTTGTAATCAAATTCATTATTTTTTACAAATGGAATAGTCGTTTTTGATGATTTTCTTGATTCAGTCTCAAATCCAAATTCATCAGTATAATCATTCATAGAAATAGTATCTCCTGGGTTTGGGGAGTTTTTAGAATTCCAATTCGCTTCCCAAGGACCTTCCGACTTTTCTTTTATGGTAATGTCAGGATGAAAAATCATAATCAGTCCTACAATAATTCCCAAGCCAACTTGCCCTAATATTTTGAATCGTCCGGCTAACCCCTGCTTGTCTTTACGATACACTTTTATATAATCGTCAATAAAGCCAATTACGCCCATCCAAAGGGTAGAGATAATCATGATGATAATGTAGATATTTTCAAGTTTTGTAAAAAGTAGTGTAGGAATAAGGATTGCAGCAATAATGATTAATCCTCCCATTGTTGGCGTTCCTTTTTTCTGCTTTTCACCTTCTAATCCCAATTCCCTTATCTGTTCCCCTATTTGTTTTTCTCGTATCAAATTGATGATTTTTCCACCAAAAACCATAGAAACAAAAAGGGAAGTGATTACTGCCATGGCCGAACGAAAGGAAATATATTGAAATACGCCCGCTCCTGGAAAATTATACGCTTCTTGTAGGTAGTCAAATAAGTAATATAACATTAGCTTTTAATTAGGTTTAAAGATTCTTTTATTTCATCCATATCGTCAAAAGGATATTTTACTCCTTTTATCTCCTGGTATTTTTCGTGCCCTTTGCCAGCTACCAATATGATATCTTCTTTTTCTGAAATTGTGCAAGCTGTTTTGATGGCTTGTTTTCTATCGCTTATTAGCAAAGTTTTCTTTTTCTGAACAGGATTGAGTACTGCCATCATATCTGAGATAATATCCTCTGGATTTTCTGATCTGGGATTATCGGAAGTAATAATAACTTGGGTACTTAAATCGCAAGCTATTACTGCCATTTTTGGTCGCTTTGTCCTGTCTCTATCTCCCCCACAGCCAAGCACAGTAATTAGTTTTTCATTCCCTGACCTTATTTTATTTATGGTGCCAAGCACATTTTTTAGCGCATCTGGTGTGTGGGCATAATCAACAATCGCCGTTACGCCTTCCCTATTTCTTACACTCTGAAACCTCCCTTCTGCTGAACTTAGCATACTAATACCTTCAAGGAGTTTTTCTTCATCTGTTTCTAGCAAAACGCCAACAGCATAAACTGCCAAAACATTATAGGCATTAAACTCTCCTATTAATTTAGTCCATAAATCGAAATTATTAATGCTTAAAAGCATTCCATCAAACTGATTTTCCAGAATTTTACATTTAAAATCGGACATGCTTTTTAAGGAATAAGTTTGCTTTTTTGCTTTTGTATCTCTTAGCATATTTATACCATGCTTGTCATCATTATTTACAAGAGCAATGGCATTAGAATTTAATTGATTAAACACTTTCTTTTTAGTATTTATATATTTATTAAAAGTGGAATGGTAATCTAGATGATCGTGAGAAATATTGGTAAAAACCATGATATCAAAAACAAGTCCTACAATACGATTCTGGTCAATTGCATGCGAACTTACTTCCATAAAACAATACTCACATCCATCAGAAACCATCTGAAATAGAAGCTGGTTAATTTCAACTGCATCTGCTGTTGTATGGGTGCTTTCAATAGTGTCATTATTTATCTTATTATTAATCGTAGAAAGCATTCCAACCTTTTTATTCATCCCTAAAAACAGATTGAATAAAAGAGAAACAATGGTTGTTTTTCCATTTGTTCCTGTTACCCCAATAAGTTTTAACTTTTCGGATGGATTTTCAAAATAATTAGTAGCTATTACTGCTAATGCCTTACTAGAGTTTTTTACAATAAAGTAGCTGATATTTTTTTCAGTTTCAGAAGGGAGTTGTTCTGCTACAATGGCGGTCGCACCATTTTTTATGGCTTGTGAGATATATTCATGACCATCCGTTATTGTCCCTTTTACCGCTACAAATAAGCTTTGTTTTTTTACTTTTCTGGAATCAAAATGCACAGAGAAAATAGGTAAATAGGTGGTGCCAACTACATTAATAATTTCTACTTTATAAAGTATCTCTTTTAAAGATTTCATGCTAATTCCAAAATTATTTCACTTCCATTTTTAAATCGTTTCCCTTTTTTTAAACTTTGATTTTTTATTGTTCCTTTCCCTGAAAAATGAACTCTAAGCCCATTGTTTTCCAAAAGAAAAAGCACATCCTGAATCCCCATTCCTCTTAATTCAGGAATAAAGCCATCTTTTAAATCTTCTTCTATTTTCCGTGTTTTTAGCTCAATAATATCTTGCTTAGCACTAGCAATTATCCAATTGGTTTTATCAGCTTGGAAAGAGATATTTAGCTCGCTTAAAACAACTTGTGCATCATAATTGTTTCCGTTTTTGGTATAAGGCGAACTTGTGTTTTTTTGGGCTGTAAACACTTTATGCAATTCCAAGTCAGATGCAAAAACTTTATCTGCAATTTTCTTAAATACGGGTGCTGCCACTTTTGCACCATAAAAGCCGTTTTCTGTCGGGTTACTTATCACTACAATACATGAATATTTTGGGTTATCTGCTGGAAAAAATCCTGCAAAAGATGCCTGATAGCTTTTTTTCTCTCCTTTTTCTCTTTTCCAATAATTAAGCTGACAAGTACCCGTTTTTCCGGCAATACTATACTGTTTGCTTTTTATGTTTTTTGCTGTCCCTCTCTCCACTACTTGTATCATTAAGGGGATAATTTGCTCGATATTTGTTCTGGCACAAATTGCAGGATTGATAACTTCTGTATTATTTACTTCAATAAATTTTCCATTTCTTTTAAAGCCGCTTACAAAAAGTGGTTTTACCATTCGCCCTTTATTTGCTATTGCATTATAAAATGTCAGCAGATGAAGCGGTGTCAAACTCACTTCATAACCAATGGACATCCAAGGCAAAGTGGTGCCTGACCAATCAAGACTTTTTGGTGTTTTTATTTTAGGATTTTCTGGAGTTGAAATCTCAATATTAAGCGGAGTGTTTAGTTGAAATTTGTATAACCTATCCACAAATTTTTCTGGTTGTTTGGCATAAGCATTATTTATAACTTTGGAGATTCCAACATTTGATGATACTACAAAAGCTTCCCCAATTGTTATTTTCCCGTAACCCTCTTTTCTGGAATCAATCATAGTTCTGTCAAAAAATTTACACCTGCCATTTTCGGTATCTACACTATCTGATAACTTGAAAAATCCATCTTCCAATCCAGCCAAAATAGAAGCCAATTTGAAGGTAGAGCCAGGCTCGGAATGTTCCCCTATCGCATAGTTGTAATCTTCAATAAACAATCCTTCTTCTATTCTTCTGAGGTTAGCAATTGCTTTTATTTTTCCTGTTTTCACCTCCATCACAGCCACACAACCAAATTCTGCTTTATGTTTCTCAAGTGCATTTATTAATGCCTGTTCAGTAACATCCTGCAAATCAATATTGATAGTGCTTATTACATCATCTCCGGCTTTTGGCAATACATTCGCATTAGAATTGATTGGCATCAAAACCTTTTTAGAAATTTTTTGTACTAACTTTTTACCGTTTTCCCCTTTCAAAATTTGGTTATAAGCTCCTTCAATTCCTATTGGCTTTATCCCCTGTCTTTCATATCCTATTGTTCGTTTTGCTAACAGTTGAAATGGTATTTCTCTATTTTCTTTTCTCTCACAAATTAGCCCTCCTTTAAATTGACCCATCTTAAAAATTGGAAAAGATTTTAATTGTTTTACTTTATTGTAAGTCATTTCTTTTTTAAGAAAATAATATCTTTCATTGTTCTTTTTTGCATTTCGAAACCCAATTTCATAAGACAAAGCAGTTTTATCGTTAAATAAGTTTTCCAATTTCTTAGCTAAGGCAGAAATGTACTTGCGAAAAGTGTCATTATCTATTGTTTGAAAATCAATATGCACATCATAAAGAGGCATAGATATCGCAAGCAGACTTCCATCATCAGAGAAAATATTTCCTCTTGGCGCCTCAACCGTTATAAACTCGGGTTGGTTCTGACTAAATGATTCTTTTAATTGTTGAATTACAAAAACATGAGATAAAATGATAACTGCAAAAAGAATCATAAAAAAATACAAAAAAATCAATCGCCAGTTTATATTCCCTTTCTGTTTATTCATTAGTTTTCTTCAATAATATTTGGAGCTATTAGTGATGATTTTAAACTCATACTTACCACTGTATTTTCAATTGTTGATCTTTTGTATTTACCCATCAATTCCGACTTTGTAGTAATGTATTCCACTCGCAATTCATATAGCTCTTTTTCTGCTTTATCAATATTTCTGGCGATATGCTCAGCATTGTAGTAAAGGGTAATATTGATGATGATTAAAAGCACAACAAATAGGATAAATGGTAGGTGTTCCTGATTCTCCTTCTTAGAAAGAAAATCTCCTCTGATTATTTGGGTAATAATATTTTGCTCTTGCGCTTTTTTACTTCTCATTCTATATTTTTTCAGCAATCCTTAGCTTTGCACTTCTTGCTCTTGAGTTGTTCTTTATTTCCTTTTCAGAAGGAATAATTACTTTTTTACTGATTTCTTTAAATTTTTTGAAAGGATTTCCGTAAAAATCTTTTTGCAGATTTCCTTCTATATTTCCTTTTTTTACCAAATTCTTTACCAATCTATCTTCCAATGAATGGTAGGAGATTACCGATAATCTACCGCCAACTTTTAATAAGTCAGTTGCTGCATTTAGCATTGCTTTTAATGCTCCTATTTCATCATTTACCTCAATTCGTATGGATTGGAAAACTCTCGAAAAAAAATGATTTCTTTTTCTCTCAATGGTTAAATGCTGCATGCAATCTAAAAGCTGATTAGTGGTTAGAATCTGTTTCTCCTTCCTAGCTGTAATAATTGTTTTGGCAATTTTTCTTGATTCTCTAAGTTCACCATATCCGAAAAATACTTTTGCCAAATCTTCTTCTGAATAATTATTAATGATATGCTTGGCATCCAATTCAGAATTGAGATTCATACGCATATCCAATGGTCCTGAAAATCGAGTGGAGAATCCTCTTTCTGAAATATCAAATTGATGAGAAGAAACACCTAAGTCCGCCAACAATCCATCAATTTTATTTACTCCCTCCAATCTTAAAAAGTTTTTAATGTTTCTGAAATTAGTATTCAATAATTTGAAATTATTATTTTCTAAAATATTATTGTTAGCATCTGTATCTTGATCAAAAGCATACAACTTTCCTGTGCTAATATTTTTTAAAATCTCTCTCGAATGTCCACCCCCGCCAAATGTTACATCTATATAAATTCCGTTGGGATTTATACTAAGCCCCTCCACACTCTCACTTAGTAAAACCGGCTCATGATACATCATCCTCCCTCTTTACATGTGACTGATTCCCCATTACTTCTTCCGCTAATTTTCCAAAGTCTTTCAATGTTGATTTTATGGTGTCTTCATACTGCTGCTTATCCCAAATCTCAATGACATTAACAGATGCAGTTAGCACAATTTCCTTATCAATTCCAGCAAAAACAATTAGGTTTTTTGGGATAAGTATTCTACCATTTCCATCTGCTTCTACTATTTTTAATCCTGACATATACGAGCGTATAAAATCAATATTCTTCCTTATAAACCGATTTAATTGATTCACCTGTGCTGCTATTGTATTCCATTCTTTCATTGAATACATCTCCAAGCAATTATTAAAAACGCTTCTTTTTATTACAAAACCATCTTGCATCACAGGAGATAATTGTTTTTTTAGAGCGGAGGGAAGCATGATACGACCTTTTGCATCAGACTTACATTCATATGTTCCTATCAGATTAATCACTTTTCTTCTTTAATGGGTGTAAATATATTATAAATGCCCCACATTTTACCACATTTTACCACTTTGTTGAAAACTTTATCCATTTTCTGTGTTTTTCAGATGGTATTCAGAAGAATGAATATTCTCTACTCCTATCAAATAAAATTTGTTTACTTTGCAACTGCTGAAAAAGAATTAGATGATAAAAAAAGAGGGAAAATTTACATATATTGAAAAAGGGGAAGGAGCCCCTCTAATTTTATTACACGGCCTTATGGGAGGGGTAGATAATTTTGGGAGCATGGTTGATATTGTGGCTAATGCCGGATTCAAAGTACTTGCACCTGATTTGAAACTTTTTGAAGTTCCCTTACTTAAAACTTCTATAAAGTATTTAGCAGAATATCTTAATGATTTCATGAGGCATAAAAAATTAGAGAGAGCTGTACTAGTTGGAAATTCACTGGGAGGACATATTGCCCTTGTTTTTTCTAAAAAATACCCGGAAAAAGTAGAAGGCATGGTGCTAACTGGAAGTTCTGGTTTGTATGAAAACGCAATGGGAGATACTTTTCCAAGAAGAGGAGATTATGATTACATAAAAGTAAAAACAGAAGAGGTCTTTTACAATCCAAAAACTGCCACCAAAGAATTAGTAGATAAAGTATTTGATATTGCTAATAAAAGAGCTTCTGTTATCCGTTTGCTTGCTTTTGCAAAATCTGCAATACGGCACAATATGGCGAAAGATATACCTCGCTTTACAATGCCTGTTTGCCTTATTTGGGGAAAGCAAGACAAGGTAACCCCCCCACATGTTGCGGAGGAATTTCATAGTCTTTTCCCTAATTCCGAACTTTTATGGATTGACAAATGTGGGCATTCGCCAATGTGGGAACACCCTGAAAAGTTTAGCAAAATTACCATTGATTGGCTGGGTAATCATTTCTAAAATTTTGTGATGCAGATAAAAAGTTCCGATTTTATTATCAGTAATACGGATTATACCCTTTGCCCAAAAGCAGATATGCCAGAGTATGCTTTTATTGGCAGATCGAATGTCGGAAAATCATCTCTTATCAATCTTATTACAAATAAAAAACAGCTTGCAAAAATTTCAGGAAAGCCCGGAAAAACACAGCTTATTAATCATTTTTTAATCAATAAGGAGTGGTATTTGGTGGATTTGCCTGGTTATGGCTATGCTACCGTTTCTAAAACACAAAAGCAAGAATTTCAAAAAATTATTTTTAGTTATTTAGAAAACAGAGAGAATTTAATGTGTCTTTTTGTGCTTCTGGATTGCAGACACAAGCCCCAAAAGATTGATTTGGAATTTATGAAGTGGTTGGGCGAAAAGCAAATACCCTTTCTTATGATTTTTACAAAAATTGATAAATTAGGCAAGACTGAACTTAAAAAAAATATAGAAAATTACAAAACTGAGATGCTAAAACAATGGGAAGAAATACCTCAAACTTTTTTCGCGTCAGTACCTAAAAGAAAAGGAAGTAAAGAAATTCTTGACTTTATCGAAAAGACGAATCTTCTTTTTACTTCTTAGCTTTTATTATTCCTGACTTCTCCCCAAAAAATGCACAATAATCTCTTAGTGCATCTGCTAAATTGGTTTCATTAGTAGCTTTTTCTAATGAACTTGCCATGGAAAGCAAAGTTTGATGATACATGATAAGCATCTCACTTACCATCATATCCTTTGTCCAAAGATCAATGCGCAAAGTTTCATTTGTTTTTTTATCCCAAGCAGAAATTAAAATAGATTTTACATCTCCCTTTTTTAACTGTCCATCTGTACTGCTCATCTGAATATTTTGCGGAATGTTGTTTTCGTTTAGATCAATTTCGAAACTAATTTTTGATTTTTTCATCATTATTCTTTAGGGTTTGTAGCCCGATTGTTGTAAAATTTCTTGGGGCTTTGTGTTTTGCATTAATTCTATTAAAGTAACGCTCGTATTGTTTTCCATATATTCGTTCACAATTTTCCATCCTAGCCAATAGGCAATTCTTCCGGGAGATTTGTTTAACATTCCTTTTGCAAAAGGCGAATAATTGATGTAACTATTATACTGCTTCATATCGGTAGAAAAAAGAATGTCGTTTTGAATAAAATAAGCCCAAATAGATTGCTCATTATCCTCACACCAAACAATTTGTTTTTTACTGAATCTGAGTTTATCTTCATCAGAAATATGTGGTACGATTTCGTTAATAAAATACATGATTTTCCCTTTATAAATCATATGAGATAAAAAATCATTTCCACTATCAAAAATACCAAACTCATTATTAGCGATTGCTTCAAAGCAATAGGGCAGAATAAACTTTTTCTGATTTTTAAAACGCATATACTCAGGAAAATTAAGGCGCTTATAAAAACTACAATCTTTACCCAGAAAATAATCTAACCCAATAGCGAGAATAGTATCATTAGTTACTACTCCAAAATTGAAGCCACTAAAATAAGTGATTATAGTTGGGGGTTGCTTTTCAGGAAAATGTAATTTGTATCTGCCAAAAGCTTTTGCTAAATCCCTTTCCAAAAACGCTATATCAGGATATTTTTGCATAAGTGTATCGTATGCTTCTCGCATATCCGGATGAGAAACAAATTGCAAGATATCATCTTTATAATTTTCTTGCCTAGACCTTGTTCTTAAAATTTCAGAATTAAAACTCTCGAAAAAAGAACCTAATTGTTTTTCCCACTCCAAAATATCCCCCTCTATTTTAATGCTATCGGTAGTGAAAAGAGTTTGCTCAAATCGGTAAATATTTACTTCTTTCTTTGTCGTTTTATCAGCATTGTTGTTTCTGAAAATAAAAATACAAAGCGCTATAACAAATAAGGAAAAGAATAATTTGAATGCTTTCATATTTGCAAAATTAAGAATCTATTTAGTTTTAATGAAAACAATAATTACTTTTGCGAAAACATATTTTGTGAAAGAAGAAAAAATAATCAAACATATTGTTAGCTGGCTCAAACAATATTCTAACTTATCGAAAACAAAAGGGTTTGTAATTGGTATTTCAGGGGGGATTGATTCTGCTGTAACTTCCGTATTAGGAGCAAAAACTAACCTTCCAATACTATGTGTTGAAATGCCAATACACCAAAGTGCCGCACAAGTAGAAAGGGCAAATAAACATGTAAATTGGTTACAAAAAGAGTATCCTAATATAAGTGCAATTGAAACAGATCTTACCGCCATTTTTGATTCATTTATAAAACTAATGCCTGAAATCAAAACAGAAGAAACGGCAGAAAGAGCACTTATTAATACTCGCGCAAGAATCAGAATGACTACTCTTTATTATTTTGCTCAACTAAATAATTATTTGGTGCTTGGAACTGGCAATAAAGTAGAAGATTTCGGAATTGGATTTTTTACAAAATATGGAGATGGAGGAGTAGATCTGAGCCCTATTGCCGATTTAACAAAATCGGAAATTTTTACATTGGGGAAAAAGTTAAATATTATTGAGGACATACAAGCTGCTCGTCCAACTGATGGGCTTTGGAATGATGACAGAACGGATGAAGATCAAATTGGCGCTACTTATCCAGAACTGGAATGGGCCATGCGTTATTCAGAAAACAACAATAACATTACTGCAAGAGAGAAAGAAGTTTTGGCTATTTATAAAAGCCTCCGAGAAGTTAATTCGCATAAAATGAAGGAAATTCCAGTTTGTAGTATCCCTGAAAAATTAAGATAATACTATAAACTAGTAATATCTATTACTTCTTTTATTTCTGGAACAGCTCGTTTTATTGCTTGCTCCACTCCAGATTTCATGGTCATCATACTCACATTACAACTACTACAAGCTCCCATAAGTTTCACTTTTACCACCATGTCATTAGTAACCTCAACCAAATTAATATCCCCACCATCAGCTTCTAAGTAAGGGCGAACCTCATCTAATGCTCCTTCAATTTTACTAAGTAATTCCCTATCTGTAATTATTCCCATAATTTCCCTTTTAATTTGAACAACCCTTTGAATGGGTTGTTTTAACTACCTGAGTTGGTTTAATGTTAGTATTTCTTTTCTCAATTACAGCAATTACATTTTTTGCCAAAGTTATAAATGATTTTGCAATTGAAGTATCGTTTTGTAAAATAGCTGGTCTGCCTGCATCTGCCGCCTCTCTTACCGATTGTACAATTGGTATTTCTGCCAATAATTTAATATCCATTTGCTCGGCCAATTCTTTTGCTCCTTCTTTTCCAAAGATATAATATTTTTTGTCTGGCATGTCCTCAGGAGAGAAATAGGCCATATTTTCAATAATTCCAAGAACGGGAACATTAATGCTTTCCATCTTGAACATGTCAACCCCTTTTCTGGCATCAGCCAAAGCAATAGGCTGAGGTGTACTAACTACAATTGCCCCGGTTAAAGGAATAGATTGCACCAAAGACAAATGTATATCACCTGTTCCCGGTGGCAAATCAATAATTAGATAATCCAGCTCTCTCCAATGTCCATCCCAAATAAGTTGATTTAATGCTTTTGATGCCATTGGCCCTCTCCAAACTACTGCTTGCTGAGCTTGTGCGAAAAAACCAATAGAAAGTAATCTTACGCCATAGCTCTCAATTGGCTTCATTTTTGTTCTTCCATCTACATCAATTCCTTGTGGAACAGCCCCTTCTAAATCAAACATCATGGGCATAGATGGTCCGTAAATATCTGCATCTACAATCCCAACTTTATTCCCAAGTTGAGCCAATCCGACAGCCAAATTTGCTGTAATAGTTGATTTCCCAACCCCACCTTTTCCGGAAGAAACTGCAATAATGTTTTTTACATTAGGAATGGCATTACCCTTTATTTGAGTTGCTTTTTCAGGAGAGTTAATAATCAAATTCACTCTTACAGCTGATTTTTCATAAGCATAATCGTGTATCGCTTTCATGCAATCTACTTCTACTTTTTTCTTGTATTGCAAAGTAGGATTTTGAATCTCTACATCTAGCTCTACATCTTTTCCAAAAATCTGAATGTTTTTTATAGCACCACTTTCAATAATATTTTGCTCTTCATTAGGTAGTGTAATGTGTGATAGGGCCTGTTCTATTTGCTGTTTAGTTAGCTTCATTGTAAAATTTAAGCATACAAAGATACAACTAATGTACTAATGTAACAATGTGAAAATCTGATAATGCTATAATTTTAGATACAAAAACTACAAAGCATTTTTTGGCTCCCACACGTATTTTTTCAAATCAACAATTTGGTTGTTTTTAATTTCAACACCCTCATTTTCTAAAAGACCTTGCTTAATAATTCAATTTAAACCTCAAATAAGTAATCGGTAATCCTTTTTTAAAGAAAATTTTCTCATAATGTGTTTTAATCTCCATATGTTCTCTTTGCTGATTTGAATTATATAAATCCTCTGTTGCATCTTCTAAAATATGATTTTCACCAGTAATAACGCCCAGTGTAAAACCATGCAAAAATTGGCTGTCCGTTTTTAAATGAATAGGAGCACCTTCTTTTAAGATCTTTTTATAACGTTTTAAAAATCCTGGATGAGTCAGCCGCTTAGCTCCTCTCCTTTTTTTAAGCTGAGGATCGGGAAAGGTCATCCAAATTTCATCTACTTCCGTTTTTGCAAAACACATTTCAATCCAATCAATTCTAATGCGCAGAAACCCCACATTCTTCATTCCTTTCTCTAATGATTCAGTAGCTCCTTGCCAAATTCTAGCACCTTTAATATCGATTCCTAGGAAATTTTTTTCAGGATATTTTTCAGCCAACCCTACGCTATATTCACCCATGCCACATCCAAGTTCCAGTACCAAAGGATTATTATTTCTGAAGAAGTCCTTTCTCCATTTTCCTTTTAGCGCTAATCCTGCTTTTAATTCATCTAGTGATGGTTCAATCACATGATTGTAATCCTTCATTTGAGCGAATTTTTTTAATTTATTTTTTGCCAAAACCTAATAGTATAATACAAAAGTACGAGTGTTTTAAGTATTTTCGGCCTGTGAAATCGAAAAAAAGAATCTTAGTTGCGCCACTAGATTGGGGAATCGGGCATGCTACAAGATGCATCCCTATTATAAATGCTTTAATTTCACAAAACTTTGAAGTAGTTTTAGCTGCTGATGGGCGCCCACTACATTTATTAAGTACAGAATTTCCGAATTTAGAGATGGTTCGTTTTAGTGGCTACAATATTAAATACCATACTTATCTACCTATGAGTGTAAGTATGCTTTTACAAATACCAAAGCTATTATGGAGTATAAATAAAGAAAATCAAACTATAAAGCAAATTGTAAAAGAGTATGAGATTGATGGGGTAATCTCAGACAACCGATTTGGCTTATTTACTACAAAAGTGCCTTCTGTTTTCGTTACTCATCAATTACAAATACAAAGCCCCTATTTTTCTGATGAAATAAGAAAGCTCAACTACAAATACATTAATAAATTTGATGTTTGTTGGATAATGGATGGTGAAAAAGAGAATCTAGCAGGGAGTCTTTCCAAGCCAAAATTATTACCCAATAACAGCTTATATATAGGAGTTCAATCTCGTTTTAAAAAGCGTGAAGAAGAAAGGAAGTATGATCTTTTAGCACTTGTTTCTGGACCTGAACCTCAAAGAACAATTTTGGAGAAAGGATTAATAGAAGCTCTGAAGAGCAGAGAAGAAAAATCCATAATTGTTTTGGGAAAACCGGAATTGAGTACTAGTGAGCAATTAGGAAATTTAACGATTAAGTCACATCTTAATGCAAAAGATCTAAATACTACTATTTTGCAATCTGATCTTATTATTTGCAGGCCTGGTTATTCCACTATAATGGATTTAGCAAAGCTGGGCAAAAAGGCAATTTTTATTCCAACTCCTGGACAAACTGAACAAGAATACTTAGTAAAGAACTTTATGCGAAAAGGAATTTGTTTTGCTCAAAATCAAAGTGATTTTGATTTGCAAACTGCATTGGATAAGAGTATTGCTTTTACAGGATTTACAAATACAGTAAATAATAATACAACCTGGGAAGAGTTGTTTTCCCCTTTTAGTAAATCATGAGAAAGTTATTTGATTTTTTTAATCAAAAAGTAGAAAAAGTATAAATTTGCAACCAAAATAGAAAGCGATAAATATGGAATTTGGAATTTTTGAATTATTACAGCTTATAGGAGCGCTCGGGTTTTTCATTTTTGGAATGAAGATAATGAGTGATGGAATACAAAAGGTAGCAGGGAGCAAAATGAGAAGCATTTTAAGTAAAATGACTTCTAATAGATTTTTAGGAATAACCACTGGATTTTTAATTACTGCACTCTTGCAATCCTCCTCTGCAACTACTGTAATGATAGTAAGTTTTGTAAATGCAGGACTGCTTTCTTTAGTAGAATCTATAGGGGTTATAATGGGGGCAAATATTGGGACCACAATTACAGCTTGGTTGATAGCTATCCTTGGATTTAAAGTTAAAATATCCTCTATAGCATTACCAATTATTGCTATTGGATTTCCTATGATGTTTGCTTCAAAAGCTAATATTAGATCATGGGCAGAAGTATTCATTGGATTTGCATTACTTTTTATGGGGCTTGACGAACTGAAAAACTCTGTTCCGGATCTTAAACAAAACCCTGAGTTCTTAAGTTTCTTAGCTAATTATGCCGATATGGGATATTTATCAACAATAATTTTCATTGGTGTGGGAACGATTCTAACTTTAGTGGTGCAGTCATCTAGTGCCGCAATGGCTCTAACTCTTGTAATGTGTTATGAAGGTTATATTCCTTTTGAACTAGCAGCTGCTATGGTGTTAGGAGAAAATATTGGAACTACTATTACCGCTAATTTAGCTGCAATGGTAGGTAATGTGCATGCAAAACGATCTGCAAGAGCGCACTTTATATTTAATATTTTTGGTGTTATTTGGATGATTATAGCTTTACCTTTCTTTGTTGAAACTATTGACAACTATATGGTTTTGAATATGCAACTGTCACCTCTAAATATTATAGGTGAATCTGTAGCGATACCTATAGGTCTTTCTATATTTCATACTACTTTTAATATTATTAATGTATTACTTATGGTAGGATTTATCCCTTTAATTAGTAGCATAGTAATAAAAATGCAGCCCTCAAAAGGAGAATTGGATGAAGAGTTTCACCTAGAACATATTGGTACTGGATTAATGAGCACAACTGAACTTTCAATTGTTAAAGCGAATAAGGAGGTTGTTAAATTTGGGGAAAGAGTACAAAAACTTTTTAGTTTTATGCCAGCACTATTAGAAGAAACTAATAGCAAGAAAATTCAAGATAAACTATCTCGTATAAAGAAGTATGAAGATATAACAGATAGAATGGAAGTGGAAATAGCAGATTATCTAGCCAAAGCATCTCAAGGAGAATTAAGTGATTCAGCATCTATCAAGGTCAGAAGTATGATATCTATTATAAATGACATGGAGCGTATTGGCGATATTTGTTATCAAATGTCAATTGAAATTAGCCGAAAAAAAGAGCAAAATGTCAACTTCTTACCAGAAATGAAGATTCAGCTTGATGATATGATAGGCGCCGTAAATGATACATTAAACATCATGCAAAAAAATCTCAAAACTAATTATAGTCAAGTTACGATTGATAAAGCAGATAGATTAGAAATAACTGTTAATACAATGAGAAATAAGATACGAAAAAATTACTTGCAAAGAGTAGAAAAAGGAGAGGTAAAGATACAAGCAGGTATGATATATATTAATTTAATTCACTCTTTGGAAAAAATTGGTGATCATGTATTTAACATTACTGAAGCAATTATTGGAGAATAAAAAAGAATTATGAGACAAAAGATCTTAACGCTTAGTCTAACAGTCCTAACTATAGGATTTGTTAATGCACAATCTTCCGATAAAGAGCTAAAGTTCGGAGGAAGAATTATGTACGATATGGCAGTTTGGGAAAACACAACAAATGATGTTGCAACCCAGATGTCAGGAACAGAATTTAGAAGAGTAAGATTTTACAATTCTGGAAAAATTTACGGAAATGTAAAATACAAATTACAATTGGATTTTGCTGGTGGAAAAATCGCTTTTAAAGATGTTTGGATGGAACTAAACAAGTTGCCAATTAAAGGAAATTTGAGAGTAGGACACTTTAAAGAGCCGTTAAGATTAGAAGCGATTACTTCTAGCAAATATATTACTTTTATGGAAAGATCATTCGCAATTGCTATGTCTTCAGAAAGAAACTCTGGAGCCATGTATCACACTACTTTTGGCGAAAAAATATCCTTACAAACTGGTGTTTTCCGTGAGGGAGATAGCTTTGGAAATGATAAAGAATCTACAAATAATGTAAATATAACTTCCAGAATTACTTATTTGGCTATGAATGATGATGACAAATTATTACATTTAGGTGTAGCAAATAGTATCAGAAAAAATGCTGAAAAAACTTATGGATTCTTTACAAAAGCCGAGAATCATTTAGGAAATAACCTGACTTCTGTTAGTTTTGACAGTGTAGATGAAACTAATATTTTAGGTGGAGAATTTGCTTATGTAAATGGCTCTTTATTTTTACAAGGTGAGTATTTGCAAACTACTGTTTCTGGAATAAATGAAACTGAACTTAGTAGCTATTATGGACAAATTTCTTACTTTTTAACTGGGGAAAGAAGAGCCTATAAAAATTCATTATCAGTATTTGGAAGTGTAAACCCAAACAATAATTATGGCGGAAATGGTTGGGGAGCAATTGAACTTGCAGTTCGTCTTTCAAGTATGGATTTAACTACTGCAAATGCTGGAACTTTGGAAGATATCACAGTTGGTATTAATTGGTATTTGAACCCAAATACTAGAGTAATGTTTAACTATGTGATTGGAGAAATGATAAATGGAGAGGAAATTATAACAGAAGATGCAGTTATGATGAGGGTGCAATTAGGCTTTTAAAAAACACAATACATAAATAAAAAAGGAGTCCTTTTTTTATTGCATTACTTTTTCTGAAAATGCAGCCATTTTTTTATAAAATGTTTCTTGCTTGTAAGTAATTGCATTAATATAAATCAGTTTTGCGTTTAAGTATTCCTTTTCTGCATGAAAGAGTTCCAATTGAGAGGCCGTTCCTAATTGTTGCCTTTGCAAGGATTGCTCATAAGCCAATTTAGCATATTCAGATGATTGCTTAGCTAATTCATATTGCTGATTTGCAGAATTAAATGCAGCAAGAAGTGCATGCATCTCTGCTCTTAAATCATTTTCTAATTGGGATTTTTCAAGCGTTTTTAGTTTGTATAAACTACTCTCCGTTTTGTAATTTCCGGCGGGAAAAATATTGCCTAAAGGAATTTGCCACATCAGTGTTGTAGTCATAATATTTTGGTTTCCAAAAGCATCTTGATTAATAGGTCCCAACAATCCATCATTCATTCCAAAAGAAATTTTGGGCAATAACAGTCCATACAACTCCCTATTTTTTTTCCATTTCAATGCAGATACTTCACTACTTAATTGTTGCAACTCAAAGCGATTATTTAGTTTTTCTTCCAAATTAAAATCGTTTATAGTACTTGCATTTTTAGCATAAAAATCGCAATCTGTTTTCAAAATATAATTACCCTCAACATTAAGGGTTGCTAATAATTTCTGAGATAATTCAGTAGTAATTTGCTGCTGTTGGAGCAACTTTATTTTCAAGTTATTCAAATTGGATTGCGCCAGTAATAGTTCAGATTGCAAACGCAAACCAGCCGATACTTGCAATTGCAATTGAGCAACAATTTCTGTATTTTTTCTAACAAATGAAGCAGTTGCTTTTTCCTTCTCTTCACTTGCTAGCAAACGATAATAATTGCTGAAAACCTTAATTTTTTCATCAATATTATTGACCTCTTTGTTGTAAAAAGCGGCTTTTACCCCTTTCTTTTCAGCAACTGAATTAAAGATCAATTCGCTCAAATCCCAACTTAATCGGTAACTTTTTCCGCTCCACTCATTATTTTTATTTACATCTACAAATTCCCCTGTGGTGCTTTGGGTGAAACCACTGAGTTCATAGCGATTCATTCCCGTTCCTAATGTCGGCAATGCTTTACCAATACTTTTGTAAAAAGATGCTTTAGCTAATCTAAATTTAAGTTCATTACTCTGAATTTGCAAATTCTGATTGAGTGTCAACTCAAGCAATTTGTTATGTGACAAATACAAAGTGTCTTGTGCATTAACTGTAATTACAAAGCTCAAAAACCCTATGAACAATAATTGCTTCACTATTTGCTTATTTTAACCTTTATTCCGTCTTTCACCATGGCTTTCCCTTCTATAATAACTTGAGTATTTTCATTAACTTCATTGCTCAAGACTTCAAAATATTTACTATTAGATAAACCCTTCTTAATAAGGGTTTTTTCTACAATCCCATTCTTTACTTGTAAAATAAAAAACTCACTTTTTATTGCAATAAGCGCCTCATTGGGTAAGGATATTTTATCGTTAGTGGATTGCAGCTGAAGTTCAACATTAGCATACATGCCCGCTTTTATTTTTCCATTTTTGTTTGAAATATCAAATTGTACTTCCATAGTTTTGGTGCGATTATCAATAGCATTTGCCATTCGAGAAACTTGAGCAGGGAACTCCCTTCCTGGAAGTTCAGTAAACGAGATTACAGCTTCCATACCGTTACTAATATTATCCACTTCCGTTTCGGGAAGTGCAACAGTCAAACGAATAATATCTACATCCATCAATTCAAAAAGAATGATAGAATTACTGTTGTTTATTCCACTTTGAATCAATGCTCCTAATTCTATATTTCTTGCAGTAATAATTCCGCTAAAAGGTGCTCGAATAGTCAGTAAACTATCCCTATTTAAAGTTGCCTGATATTTAGCATTTGCCATTAAATATGTGGCTTCTACTTTCTCAAATTCTTGTAAAGTGGTAAGTTCAGGCGTTTTGGCAATTACTTTTTTAAATCTCAAATAATTGGCTTCAGCTACTTCTTTTGCTACTTTATTTATTTCCAACTCTCTTTTTAATTCAGGATTATTCAGTATTGCCAATACATTTCCTTCATACACTTTATCTCCAATATCTTTCTTCAATTCTGAAAGGAATCCTCCTTCCATAGCATGAATATCCACCCGTTTGTTTGGGATAGCATTTGCAATAATTTGCAAAACAGAAGTAAAGCTCCTTTGCTGTGGATTTACCACTTTAACTGTAGTGATTTTCAAATCTGTTTCCGTACTTTCATTTTGCTGATGTGTATCATTAGTACAAGAAAGCAAAGAAATTGTTAGGATTGAAATTAAAAATTTAGTTTTCATTATTTTGTGTTTTTGCAATCAGTAAATAAAATATTGGAATAATATATAGAGTAAGGAGTGTTGCTGTTATTGTCCCTCCAATTACAGCTATAGCTAATGGCACATTTGCTCCTCCGGTTTCTCCTATGCCAATAGCAGTAGGCAAAAGTCCAAAAACTGTAGTGGCAGCTGTCATGACTACTGGGCGGAATCGGTCGGAAGACCCATTGATAATAGCCATCCTTTTTTGCACTCCTTCCTTAATTAAGTTGTTGATTCTGTCAATTAGGATGTTTCCGTAAGAAACAGATATTCCTACCATCATGATAATTCCCATAATGGATTGTATGCTTAAATTGGTGTTAGTTAGTATCATTAAAGCAACAATACCTATTAATCCAAATGGAATTGCTAAAATAATTATGAGTGGTTGACGAAAAGATTTGAAAAGAGGTGTAATAATAAGAAATGCAAAAAGCACTGCTAAAAACAGCCCTAGTCCTAAATTAGCAAATGAACTTTTCATAACCGCTACTTCTCCTTCAAAGTTCACTTCATAGCCTTTAGGTAAATTTTTTCTGAATTCTTTAATTCGCAAAGCAATTTCATCCGAAACGCTTCCAATATCTACTCCCTCCACATTAGCATAGACATTAAATTCTCTTGTTAAATTATGATGATTGATTTCTACCGGCTGAGTAGTTTCTCTTATTCTAGAAAACAATTTATACGGAACAGGATTCCCAAATTTGGAAGTTGCAATTACATTTTCTAATGTATGTTCTTTATTGATTTCACTTTCAGGATAAGTAACCCCAACATAGTAATGGTTTCCATTGTTTTCATCTATCCAAAAGGCCTTATTGAAAGTTGTAGATGAGTTCAATGCCGATACCAAATTTTGGATAGCATCAACAGGTTCCACCCCTAATTCTGCTGCCTTTACCCTATCAATATTCATTTCTTTAGTAGGCTGATCAATCCTCTGCAAAATGCGCACATCCCTTGTTGTTGGAATTGCATTTATGGTATCTCTTAATCGTTCAGCTAATGCTCGCAACACTTCTAATTTATTTCCTTTTACTTGCACATCAATTGGAGATGTTTTTCCTTCATTTAGTGCTGCAGTAATTAATCCTCCTGTATTAAAACTTACTTCAACTCCAGGAAATTCTCTATGGAATTTTTCTCTTAGAATAGGCACATAACTATCCGTAGATTGCGTGTGATTTTCAGTCAATTGAACTTTGATGAAAGCATCTTGTGTGCCGGAATTAGGCGTATAGGCTGCTGGCAAATCATAAAATACGCCAATGTTAGAAACCGTTTGTGTCAAATCATTTCCCATTACTTCTTTTAGGATTTTTTCCATTTTAGCAATCGTTTTTTCAGTTGTTCTAAGAGGTGTTCCGGATTCTTTTCGGATTAGAATTTCCATTTGCCCAACATCTGTTTTTGGAAATAATTCATAACCCAGATTAACAAATCCAACTATAGAAAGAACAAACAACGCAAGTGTAAAGCCCAAATAAGAGTTCTTTTTTTGTAATACATTTTCTAAAGTATTTTGATAAGTATTTTTCCATTTTTCAACTGTCTTTCTAAATCCTGTTCTTTCTTTTTCTTCCCCGCTTGGTAAATGATTCTTAAATAAATTCGCAGCGGTTATTGGAATTAAAGTTAAGGAGAAGATATAAGATCCGAGCATTGCCCCTGCTACCGTAATAGCTAATGGAGAGAATAAATCTTTAGCAATTCCTGTTAAAAATAAGGTTGGAATAAAAACCACAATGATAACCAAAGTAGAGGCTAATACTGGAGTGGCAACTTCTAATGCGGCATCTAAAGCAGCTTTTGTAGCGCTTTTCCCCATTTGTAAATGCCTATCAATATTTTCTAAAACGACAATCGAATTATCTACCAAGAGACCTAAAACCAAAGCAATCCCTCCAAGGGTTATGCTATTAACAGCTTGCCCTGTAATAGACAAAACTATAAAAGCTGTCATAATAGATAAAGGTAAAGAGAGGGAAACAATAAATGCTGAACGATAGTTCCCTAGAAACAAGAATAATATCAAAATTACTAAAATCAAACCACTAATTCCTGAAAAAACCAAAGACGAAATAGCACTTTTTACATATGAAGATTGATCAAATATTACATTTAAATTTACATCCTCTGGCATTCTGTCTTTTAGTTGTGGTAATGCTTTTTTCACCGCATCAACAGATGCAATGGTATTTGCTCCCTGTCTTTTGAAAACAGGTAAATATACCTGTTCTTTGCCATCAATACGCACAATATTAGTTTGAATAGCACTAGCATCAGATGCTACACCAATATCTTTTACATAGATAGGGATTCCGTTTCGGTGGGTAATAACAATATCATTAAATTCTTCCACATGCTTTATAGTCCCTTGCGCATCAATGGCGTAAGTTAAATTCCCAATTTCAGCAATTCCGGAAGGAATCATAGTGGTATTTTTCAGAATCGCCTCAGAAATTTCGGTTTGCGAAATCCCCAAAGCTTCAATTTTTGCAGGATTTACATAAATATAAATTCTTCTTTTTGATCCTCCATAAGCGGCAGGACAAATTACGCCTTTCACTCCACTAAGCATTTGTCTGAGGGAATAATAAGCTAATCCGTAAAGTTCTTTACCATTTCTAATATCAGAACTAACTGTCAGTAACATCAAAGGCTTGGATGCGGTAGGATCAAAAGGTTGTACCATGGGAGGAAGAGTGCCTGGCGGTTGATAATACATATCTGACATAGCGTAAGAGGAGGTGTTAGCCATAGCCTCAGCAGCCGTCACATCTTCTTGATAATAATTAGTCACCAAACTTACGCCCATTAAACTTTTAGACTCTTGTTTTAAAATTCCATTTGATTGTCCAGTCCATCTTTCCATACGACTAGTGATGTCTTTTTCCACCACCTCAGCTGGCATTCCTGGGTAAAGCGTAAGAATTTGCATAGCTGATTTTTTGAATTGAGGTAAAATATCTACCGGCATTCTAGGCACTAACACAATGGACATAACAGACACTAATAGCGCTAACACGATAATTAAGTAAGGATTTTTAAAAGAGAGTTTTATCATTCTTAGCGAATTGTTAAATTGATAGCTTGACTCATTTTTACCATAAGATGTATTAATAGGTTTTTTGCAAGAATAAGGCTTTATTGAATATGCTATATAGCATATTCAATAAAAGATTAATAGGTTATATTTAATTGATGAAAATTACCCCACTACTTACCCACTCACTTTCATTAAGGGCTCTATCAAAAAGTTTCAGTTCAAATTTGATAGTATCTGAATTTCTGTAAGTAATATCCACATCATATTTTACATCCACTTTTAATGATTTATTTTGTCCTGTGGGAGTTAAGTTCGGAATTCGAATATGATAAGGAGGAGTAACATTTATTTGCTGTGAACTATCGTTATACATTTCAAAATAATTAACGAAAAGGTTGTAATCAAAAGGAGGAATAGTATCCTCATCAAAAAGCCCAATATCTCCATCTCCATCCGTAAAATAAAGATGCAATTCGAAAATCTTTGTAAGATTACCAAGAGCATCAACACTATCTTTTATTGTATATCCTGTAAATTCTAAATAAGGAATATCAGAAAAATTTTCGTTTTTTTTACAGGCAAATAAAACGGGAACTAGTACAAGAATAAATACTATTTTTGAAAATGCTTTCATTTGAAAATATTGAGCAAGTCAAAGGTAAAATTTTTAATTCATTAAATGATGGAGAATTTGAGAATTTAGCATTAGAACTTTTTCATTTTCAAATGGAGAATAATCCTATTTATGCTCCTTATGCATCACTAATTTTAAAAGGAGAAACGCCTAATAATATTTTAAAAATACCTTTTTTGCCTATTGATTTCTTTAAGAAAGAGCAGCTTATTTGCAAAGGAAGAGGGATAGAAGAAATTTTTATCAGTAGCGGAACTAAAGGAGAACAAAGCAAACATTTGGTTTCTGATGTTTCGATTTATAAAGATTCATTCCTAAAATCATTTGAGCTTTTTTATGGAAATATTTCTGAATATTGTATACTTTCTCTTTTACCAAATTATTGTGAAAGAGAAGGATCTTCCCTTATTTATATGGCAGATGATTTGATGAAAAAATCTTCACACCCAAAAAGTAGTTCTTATCTAAACGATTATGAAAAATTAGCAGAGACTATTTCGCAATTAGAAAAAGAAGGGCAAAAAACAATCTTGATTGGCGTGAGTTATGCACTTCTGGATTTGGCTGAGCAATTTCCGCAAAAGTTAGAACACACAATCATTATGGAAACCGGTGGCACTAAAGGGAAACGCAGAGAATACTTAAAAGAAGAACTTCACAAAATATTGCAAAATGCATTTTCATTAGATAATATACATTCTGAGTACGGAATGACTGAATTGCTTTCGCAAAGTTATTCGAAAGGAAAGGGGATTTTTTCCTCTCCACCATGGAAAAAGATTTTAATTAGAGATGTAAATGACCCATTGACAATTTTAGAAAATAATAAGACAGGAGGCATCAATGTAATTGATTTAGCCAACATATACTCCTGCCCTTTTATTGCCACACAAGATCTAGGAAAAACATTTGATGATAATTCTTTTTCGGTCCTTGGAAGATTTGATAATTCGGATGTAAGAGGTTGTAATTTGCTTGTAGAATGAAAATACGTAAAGCACAAATATCAGATTTAGACAACATCATGAAGATGTATAAATCTTGTGTTGCAGGAATGATAAAAAGCGGAATTGACCAATGGGATAACACTTATCCTGATACTGAAACAATCACTCAAGATTTAGAAAATCAAACCTATTATGTTGCGGAAGAAAAAAGAGAAATAATAGGCGGAATAAACATAGATCAAAATCAGGATCCAACTTATTTAGATGTTAATTGGCAAGATATTTCCAATCAGTTCTTAGTGGTTCACAGATTGGGGGTTAAAGAGAAAAATTGGGGTGATGGAATTGGTAAAGATTTAATGATATTTACTGAAAAATTGGTAATGGAAAAAGATTTGAAATCCATACGGTTAGATACATATTCAGGAAATCCGAAAGCCATGGAATTTTATATAAGATTAGGATATAGAGAATTAGGAGCCATCTATTTGAAGCTCGATAAAAATGAGTATTATTGTTTTGAGAAAATCATACAATGAGAGTATTTTTAACAATTATTATATTAGCCACTTTAGCGTGCAATAAATCAATGAAAAAAAATGAAAAAACCCCATATGTTGTAGTGCTTGGAGTAGCCCAAGACGCAGGCTATCCGCAAGCAGGATGCAACAAAGATTGTTGTAAAGATGCATGGGAAGATCCTGCAAAAAGAAAAAATGTAAGTTGCTTGGCTCTAGTGGACCCTATAAGTAAGGAACAATGGATTTTTGATGCCACTCCTGATGTGAAATTCCAACTGCAATTATTAGAAAAAAAATCAGGAATAAATCCGCTTAGTGGTGTATTTATTACTCATGCACATATGGGGCATTATACCGGGCTGATGCACTTTGGTAGAGAAGTAATGGGCTGCAATAATTTACCTGTTTATTGCATGGAAAGAATGCAAAATTTTATAAAAACCAATGCCCCTTGGGATCAGCTTGTAAAGATTGAAAATATAAAATTGAAATTATTAAGAAATGATTCTGCCATTGAATTGAACCAGAGAATAAGTGTAACTCCTTTTTTAGTTCCTCACAGAGATGAATACTCCGAAACCGTTGGTTATAAAATAAAAGCAAATAACAAATCCTTAATTTTTATTCCAGACATTGATAAATGGGAACAGTGGGAAACAGATATTACTGAACTTATTAAAAAAGTAGATTATGCCTTTTTGGATGCTACTTTTTACAAAAATGGAGAATTAAAAAGAGATATGAGTGAAATACCTCACCCTTTTGTAGAAGAGAGTATGGGTCTGTTTTCTAATCTATCCGAAACAGACAAACAAAAAGTACATTTTATACATTGTAACCATACTAATCCATTGTTACAAGAAGGAAGTAATGCTCAAAAAGAAGTAATTAAAAAAGGATTTAATTTTGCAAAAGAAGGTCAGGTTATCAGATTCTAAAACCAAATTACATATTCAGTATTTACAAGAATGGTAAAATACGTGAAAAGAGAATCAATAGAAAATTCAAAAACAGGATAAATGATATGGATTTTCAGTTATTTGAATATTCTTAAGTTTGTTATATGTTAGAAATTCTTTTTAGTATATCATTCTTCTTTAATGAAGGAAATATTATTGACACAAAACTTAAACTCCATAAGTATGAAAAAGAAGACTATAAAGAACTTTTTTATTTAAAAAATAAAAAGTCAGTTAGTACATATTGTATTAAACATTCTGAATTAGAAAATGTTAAGAAAACAAAATACCATAGTCCTAATGGTGGGCAAGAGACTCACTACAAAATAACCAAATCTACAGATAATAAAACAAAAAAGAAATATTGGGATAATGGTCAAATAAAATCTGTAGAATGTTATAAAAATGGTAAAAGAGACGGAAAATTTTCTTACTATTTCGAAAACGGACAGAAAAGGTGTGAAAAATACTACAAAGACAGTTACTTAATTGAAACTAAGCATTTTGTAAAATGGTAATGAAGTCGATTGTAAAGAAACCCTATAATCTCATGTCACACAATAGTTACTCTACAGTAACCGACTTAGTTAAATTTCTTACTTTATTTACATTAAACAGAACCCCATAACCTCATTATAGAATTTCTCTGGCTCTTCTGCATGCAACCAGTGTCCTGCACCATCAATAGTGGCTATACTAAAATCTGAAAAATGTTTCTTAATAAGAAGCTCATCATTAGAATTGATATGGTCAGATTTCCCTCCTTTTATAAAATGTGTAGGTATATCACAAACTCCATCTATAATGTATGATTCTTGTATAGTACTTAGTTCCTTTAATAAAACATCTATATTAAATCTCCAAGAAAACTTCTTCTCTTTATTTCTGTAAAGGTTCTTTAACAAAAACCTTCTGACTCCTTGATTCTCTACACATAAAGAAAAAGCTTTATCCACCTCATCTCTTTTTTCAAAATCTTCCAAAGGCAATTTATATAAAGTAGAAAGTAAGTTCTGATGAAAGTCAGTGTTGTATTTTCTAGGAACAATATCTGCCACTATTAGTTTTTCTGTTTTTTCAGGATATGTAAAAGCAAATTTCATAGCTACTTTACCGCCCAAAGAATGTCCTAATAGTATTGGTTTTTGAATATTATGATCCTTCATATATTCCAAAACATCCTCACACATCACATCATAATTAAAATCAGTTGAGTGAGGCGATCTTCCATGATTTCTTAAATCTATCAAATGAACCTTGCAGTATTTTGAAAACTGTTTGCCAAGCGTATTCCAATTATATCCCATTCCAAACAGTCCATGAATTACAATTAAATCCTGCCCTTTTTCACCATGTATTTCCGAAAAAAGTTTCACTTATAAAAGTCGTTTATACATTTGTATGGTGTTTTCCAATCCTAAATAAAGAGCATCACTTATAAGTGCATGACCAATAGAAACTTCTGCCAAATCTGGAATTTCTTTAGCAAAATACTCCAAATTCTCTAAACTCAAATCATGTCCTGCATTTATCTCAAGCCCTAATTCTATTGCCTTTTTAGCAGCCTCTACATATGGTGCAATTGCTTTTTCTTTATCCTCAGTATAATTTGTAGCATAATCTTCTGTGTAAAGCTCTATCCTATCTGTTCCACAATTTTTTGCCCCCTCAATCATATCTATTCTAGGATCTACAAAAACAGAAGTTCTGATTCCGTTTTCCTTTAAAACACTAATTATTTCTTTCAGATAATCCTTAAATTTAATTGTATCCCAACCAGCACAGGAAGTAATTACATCTGGCCCATCAGGTACCAAAGTAACTTGTTCTGGTTTTACTTCCAATACCATTTCTATAAAATCTTCTGATGGATAACCCTCTATATTAAACTCAGTAGTTATAATTGGTTTTATATCATAAACATCTTTCCTAGTAATATGCCTTTCATCTTGCCTTGGATGAATAGTAATCCCATCTGCTCCAAATTTCTGACAATTAATAGCTGCTTCAACCACACTTGGAGAACTTCCTCCTCTTGCATTTCGGATAGTAGCTATCTTATTGATATTTACGCTTAAATTTAGCATGGGCTACAAAAGTAAAAAATAGTATGTTTGCCCCATGCAAGCAAGCGAACTTATTTCTTCTTCCATTATTTCGCTTCATCCTGATGATGATGGAGAAAGAGCTTTAAAACTTATGGATGATTTAAGAGTAAGTCATTTGCCGGTGGTGCGAAATCAGTTTTATTTAGGGAGTATATCAGAAAATGAAATCTTGGAATGGGACTCAACAGATGAACTCATAGAGCAACATCTTAGCAATTTAGCTGCTCCTTATGTAGTTGGAAATCAGCATCTCTTTGATATTATTGAGGTTTTAGAAGAAAACAGTTTAAGTGTTGTTACGGTTTTGTCAGAAGAGAAAAAATATATGGGAGCTATTAGTAATCGTAAACTTTTGTACACTATTGCAAAAAGTTCTGCTGTACAAAATATTGGTGGTATTTTTGTGTTAGAAATGAACCAAAACAATTATTCCATGAGTGAAATTGCTAGAGTTATTGAATCTAATGATGCAAAAATATTAAGTTCAAATATTACTTCTACTCCTGATTCTACAAAAATGGAACTTACCATTAAGGTAAATGTAACCGATATCAGTTCAATTTTAAAAGATTTTGAACGCTTTGAATATAAGATAATGGCATCTTATCATGAAAGCAGTTCGCAAGAGGATTTTATGCAAAGATATGAGTCCTTAATGCGTTATTTGAATCCATAAAAATGAGGAAAATAGTATTTCTTTTTCTTTTTCTTATCCTTTCCTTTCTTAGTTTTTCTCAAAAAGAAATTAAAATCTCCTCTATTGAAATAAATGGAAATAAAGTTACTAAAGATGCTGTAATCTTAAGAGAACTTACATTTGAAACCGAAACCTCTTTATCAAGAGAATCGCTAGAGAAAAAAATGAAAGAAAGTGAAGAGAACCTAAGCAATCTTACCCTTTTCAACTTTGCTGAAATTCAATCTGAAATTAAAGATGACAAAGCAAATATTGTCGTTAATGTAGTGGAGAGGTGGTATATATGGCCTTATCCAATTTTTGAGCTTTCAGAACGAAACTTTAATGTGTGGTGGGATGAGTTTAAAGCCAATAATTATTCCGATTTCTCAAGAGTAAATTATGGTGTGTTTTTAGTTTTGGAAAATTTTAGGGGTAGGAATGAATTGCTAAAAATAAAATATAGAAGAGGTTTTAAAGAGCATTATTTGTTCAATTACGAAATCCCATATTTCAATGAAAAGAAAACATTAGGTGTAAATGCATTTGCTCAACTTTTCAGAAGAAAGAAATCATTTTATAAAACTATAGATAATAAATTGCTTTATTATGAAAATGGAGAGCAGTATACTACAAAAGATTTTGAATTAGAATTGGATGTCTTATATAGAAAGGATACGCGCCACAAACACAAATTAGAATTACATTATTATAATACGAACATTGCCGATTTTATTAAGGAAAATAATTCTAATTATTTAAGAAATGATAAAAAAAATGGAGATTATTTTAAGGCAACATATCAATTTGCTAACGAGCAAAGAGACTATATTACATATCCTTTGCATGGGCATTATTTACATTTTGAGATTACAAAAAACTTTGCCGGTTCAAGTCCTGTAAATTATCTTGAAGTGGCAGGAAAAGCAGAAAAACACCTTAATCCTATTAAGCGACTCTATATTGGCTCTAGTTTTAAAGCAAAAGTTTCTTCTAATGGTTATCAGCCCTATTTTGCCCAAGAAGGATTAGGATATGGTGATTATGTGCGTACCTACGAATATTATGTTATTGATGGACAACACTTATGGCTTAGTAAAACTGCCATAAAATATCAACTCATTGGGAAAAGGAAATTTGATTTACCTTATATTAAAATGTCTCAATTCAAAAAATCTCATTTCTCTTTGTATGTGTCCGTTTTTGCAGATGTTGGTTATGTAATTGATAAGCAGACTAACACTGAAAACCATTTAGCAAATAGCCTGCTTTTTGGTAAAGGAATCAGCTTAGATTATGTTACTTATTACGACAAATTACTAAGAATTGAGTTCGGAATTAACGGATTAGGAGAAAAAGGTATATTTTTGCACTTTTCAAACCCCTTTGGGGATAACAAGAAATAATATGCGAATAGCATTATTTGGAACTCCCTGTTCAGAACAATTTACCAAATACATTCAGCATTTGGTAAGCCGACTAGAATCTGAAAATGTTTCTCTTTTGGTATATGAAGAATATTTGTTTTTTCTTGATAAGAACGTAAAGTTTGAAAAACCGCCAGAGGTTTTTGATTCCTACGAAACACTAAAAGATAATGCTGATTTTCTGTTTAGCATTGGTGGAGATGGCACTTTATTGGGATCGGTTACTCTTGTCAGAGATAGTAATATTCCTATTTTGGGAATAAATACTGGTCGGCTTGGTTTTATTTCAAGTATCTCTACTGACCAAATTGAATCAGCAATAAATGATGTGCTGAATAAAAACTTTCAAATAAAAAACCGAACGTTACTTTGCTTGGGAACAGAAAATAATTTGTTCGGAAAAGTAAATTTTGCCCTAAATGAAGTAGCTATTGTAAAAAAGGATACTTCCTCCATGATTCGGATTGATGCTTTTTTAAATGATGAATTCTTAAACTCTTATTGGGCGGATGGCTTGGTAATTGCAACACCTACTGGTTCAACAGGATATTCTCTTAGTTGTGGCGGGCCAATTATTATTCCGGGATCTGAAAATATTGTAATAACCCCTATTGCACCACACAATCTGAATGTTCGACCTATTGTGCTTAGTGATGAAAACATTATTAAATTAAAAGTAGCGGACAAAGATCAATTGGCGCTTGTGTCACTCGACTCGCGTTTCAGGGCTTTCGACTCTTCTAATTCGCTTATCATAAAAAAAGCCGATTTCAAGATTAATCTTATTGAACCACAATCTCATTCTTTTATCTCTACCATAAGGAGTAAGTTAATGTGGGGGATTGATAAAAGAAATTAAATAATTCAAGCCTTAAAAATTGAAATAACCCTATATTTGCCTGAGGAAAATTTTTACAAATCTATGATTACAACACTAAAACATATTGTCCAAAATAAAAATCGAATTCTAGCAATTTCTTTGCTTTCTTTCTTATTTTTTACTTCTAGTATAACAGCACAAGTTGTTTCTTCAACCGAAATTGGAATTATGGCTGGCAGCTCCTATTATTTGGGTGATATCAACAGTAATCATTTCGATTATATGATGCCTTCTGGCGGAATAGTTATTCGAAAAAATATCGACAGAAGAATTGTAGTAAAAGGCGAACTACTTTTAGGACATATTAGAGCAGATGATGCTAGAAACACAAACGATACAGTAAAACTAAATAGAAACTTACATTTTCGTTCACCCATTTACGAGCTTTCCGGTCAAGTAGAATTCAACTTTTTGCCATATGAAACAGGCAATTCTTTGTATCCTTTTACCCCTTTCATATTTGCGGGCATATCTCTTTTTAAGTTCAATCCCAAGGCAGAAGCTCCTCATGGAGAATGGGTAGCATTACAGCCATTAGGCACTGAAGGGCAAGGGACAACCTCTTTTCAAGACAGAAAAAAATATGCTCTTACACAATTTTCCATTCCTATGGGGGGTGGATTTAAGATTGCAGTAAACAAAACTTTCAATATTATTTTGGAATATGGAATCCGTAAAACTTTTACTGATTATTTAGATGATGTAAGCACCACTTATACTGGGGGAAATCTGAATGAGTGGGATAAAATACACAAGGAAATGTCTGATAAAAGTTTAAACGGACCTCAAGCAAAAGACTATCAAAGAGGGAACTCTAAAGATAAAGATTGGTACACTTTTACTGGCATTACACTTTCTTTCAAGATTTTATCAGAAAAAGAAAGGTGCAACTACTAATTCTAAAAAATTTCTGGAAATAAGATGGCTTTGATTGAGCAGATAGAAAAAGAGAATTTACCAAAGCATATTGCCATTACCATGGATGGAAATGGAAGATGGGCTGAACAAAAAGGGGAATTTCGAGTTTTTGGTCATCAGAATGGAGTAAAAGCAGTTCGAGAGACAGTGGAAACAGCAGCAGAAATTGGTATAAAATACCTTACGCTTTATGCTTTTTCTACAGAAAATTGGAAACGTTCGGAAAAAGAAGTAAATGCCCTTATGACACTTCTTATTTCTACAATAAATAAAGAAACTAAGACTTTAATGAAGAATGATATCTGCCTTCACGCTATTGGAAATTTAAAACAACTTCCTAACAAATGCAAACAGGAGTTAGAACAAGCTATTGAAAAAACAAAAAAGAACAAACAAATGACTCTCGTCTTAGCTCTTAGTTATAGTGGAAGATGGGAAATAATAAATGCTATAAATAGTATCTTGAAAAAAAGAGAGAATAATTTACCATCTGAAATAACAGAAGAAAAATTTCAGCAATATTTAAATACAAAAAACGTTCCTGATCCTGAGCTTTTAATCAGAACAAGTGGCGAGAAAAGAATCAGTAATTTTTTGCTTTGGCAAATTGCCTATTCTGAATTGTATTTTACCGATACTTTGTGGCCCGATTTTAGAAAAGAGGATTTGATAAAAGCTATTATAGATTATCAAAAAAGAGAAAGAAGGTTCGGAAAAACGAAAATACAGATAAAATAATAAAAATTGAAAAAACAAATCATTCTACTCATTGTCCTTTTTTGTGGCTATACGCAAACTAAGGCACAAGTTGCCCTACACAAGAATTTATCAACTATTGAATATAACAATCCAAGCGAATATATTATTGGTGGTATTACCATTTCAGGAACCAAGTATCTCGATCACTCTACTCTAATCAATATTTCAGGACTTAAAGTAGGAGATAAAATAATTGTCCCAGGAGAAAATATAAGTGCCTCAATAAAAAAATTGTGGAAGCAAGGTCTGTTTGCAGACATTAAAGTCTCCGCTACAAAAATTCATGGAAATAGTATTTTTCTGGATTTTTATGTAGAGGAACACCCCCGTTTGTCCAAATTTAAATTTGTAGGTAAATTGAAAAAATCGGACATTACTTCCATAAAAGAAAAACTAAAATTGATGAAGGGAAAGATCCTGACTCAAAATATTGTGAACAATAGCAAGCAAAAAATAAAGGATTATTTTATCGAAAAAGGATTTTTAAATATTGTCGTTTCCTCAATACAAACTGCCGATTCAACACTTGTCAATTCTGCTATTTTGGTTTTTACTATCGATAAAAAGAAGAAGGTGAAAATTAATGAAATAAAATTTATCGGACTTAAAGAAATGGAAATAAGCAAGAAAAATATTTTTGGGAAAACACAACCTAATATTCTAGCAGTTAAGAAGCTAAAAAAAATCATGAAAGATACCAAAGAAAAAAAATGGTATCGAATTTTTAAAGCATCAAAATTTTTGGCTAGTGCCTATCAAACCGATAAGAATAGCATCATTGAAAAGTACAATGAAAAAGGGTTTAGGGATGCAAGAATTATAAGCGACACTACCTACCTAAACCCAGACAACACCTTAAATATTGAGCTCACAATTAATGAGGGGAATCCTTATTATTTCAGAAAAATTTCCTGGGCGGGAAATCAGAAATTTAGCAATGAAGAATTGGATAAATTACTGGGAATTAAAAAGGGAGATATTTTTGACCAAAGCATTTTGGATAGTCGTCTTTTTGGGAACCCCAATGGAACGGATATTAGTTCATTATACTTAGATGATGGCTATCTTTTCTTTAATATTACCCCTGTTGAAATTGCTACAAATAACGATTCTATCGATTTGGAAGTAAGGATTTATGAGGGCAAACAAGCACGGTTAAATAAGGTCACGGTAATTGGAAATTCAAAGACCAACGACCATGTTGTGATGCGGGAGATCAGAACAAAACCAGGAGATTTGTTTAACCGTTCCAATATAATTCGTTCGCAAAGGGAATTGGCGCAATTGGGTTATTTTGATCCTGAAAAATTAAATGTGGACATTGATCCTGATCCAATAAAACATACAGTGGATGTCGGCTATATTGTAGCTGAAAAACCATCTGACCAGATTAATTTGCAAGGTGGTTGGGGTGCTGGAAGAGTAGTTGGCTCATTGGGTTTAGTTTTTAATAATTTCTCAGCAAGAAACTTTTTTAAGAAAAATGCTTGGACTCCTTTGCCCTCAGGAGATGGACAGAAACTATCCTTAACCGCATCTTCAAATGGAGTTTACTATCAAAATTATAATATCTCCTTTACCGAGCCTTGGCTAGGTGGAAAAAGACCAACCTCCCTTTCTGTTTCTTTTTACAAATCTGTTTCCTCAAACGGACAAACAGGAGAGGATAGAGAATCCATTGAAATTACTGGTGCAACTATTGGACTGGGGAAACGCCTGAAATATCCGGATGATTATTTTACACTTTTTCAAAATATAAATTTCCAACAATATAAATTAAGTAATTCTCAGTCTTTCTTTTCGTTCAGAAATGGCTATTCTAACAATATGAGTTATGGTGTAACTATTGGCAGGAACTCGGTTGACCAACCTACTTTTCCAAGAAAAGGTTCTAACTTTTCTTTGAGTTTGAAACTAACTCCTCCCTATTCATTATTTGATGGAGTAGATGATTACGCTACATTAGATGACCAGGCAAAATACAAATGGATAGAGTATTATAAATGGAAATGGAAATCAACTTGGTATACTTCTTTTGCCGAAAAATTAGTTTTAGGTACCCGGATTGAAATGGGTCTTTTAGGTGCATATAATAGTAAATTAGGTGTTTCTCCTTTCGAAAGATACTATGTGGGTGGGGATGGATTAAGTGGTTATGGAAGAATAATGGACGGAAGGGAATTGGTAGCATTAAGAGGATATTCTAATAACTCTTTATCAGCAACTAATGGCGGAACAATTTATAATAAATACACAGCTGAGCTAAGGTATGCCATTAGTTTAAATCCTACATCAACGGTATATATTTTAGGATTTTTGGAAAGCGGAAACGCCTGGGACAATTTCGACTCTTTTAATCCGTTTCAGGTTAAGCGTTCGGCAGGTTTTGGAGTAAGGATTATGCTGCCTATGTTTGGACTTATGGGCTTGGATTATGGTTGGGGATATGATGATATTCCTGGCAATCCGGATGCTAATGGCGGACAGTTTCATTTTTCAATTGGGCAACAGTTTTAATTTGTATATTTGTGACCCTAAAAATTTAGACTATGAAAAGAATACTTTTAATTTTAGCAGTTAGCTTTTTAGCAGTTTCAACTATACAAGCTCAAAAATTTGCTTATGTAGATACCGATTATATCTTGAATAATATCCCAGAATTTAATCAGGCACAAGATAAATTAGATGAAATATCCAAGCAATGGCAACAGGAAATTGAAGCCATTTATGCGGAGGTCGATAAGATGTATAGAGATTATCAAACTCAGGAAGTATTACTTACGGATGAGATGAAAACCAAAAGAGAGAATGCAATTATTGCAAAAGAAAAATCGGCAAAAGATTTACAAAAGAAACGATTTGGTCCTGATGGCGATTTATACGGAAAAAGACAAGAGTTAATAAAGCCTCTGCAAGATAAAGTATATGATGCCATTCAGCAATTGGCAGCCAACAGCAAATATGCTGTAATTTTTGATAGTTCAAGTGATTTGATAATGCTCTATTCAAATCCAAACTTAGATAAAAGCGATAAAATATTAAAAAATATGGGCTACATAGGAAAATAAAAACTAATAACTAATACAAAAACAAAAGATGAAGACAAAAAAAATCATAATCTTAAGCTTTTTAGCACTTTTAAGCTTTAGCACTTTTGCGCAAAACAAATTTGGATATATCGATTCTAGCGAATTATTATCCTTAATGCCGGAGAAGAAAACAGCAGAAGGAGAATTGCAAACTTTTGCCAAAAGCTTAGAATCTCAACTTGGTGCAATGCAAGCGGAATACCAAGCATCTGTTCAGGATTATCAGGCAAACGAAGCCACTTATACCGATTTAGTAAAGCAAGATAAAATTGCAGAAATCACGAATTTGGAACAAAGAATTCAATCTTTCCAGCAAAACGCACAAAATGCATTGCAGAAAAAAGAACAAGAACTATTAGAACCGATTTTAGCAAAAGCAAGAACTGCCATTGAAGATGTTGCCAAAAAAGGGAAATTCACTTATATTTTTGATTCAAGTATGGGAAGTATTCTTTATGCAGATGAAAATGAAAATGTGATGTCGCTTGTTAAAAAGAAATTAGGGCTTTAAGCAAAGACAAAATCTAAAATTTAAAGCATCTTTTTTAGATGCTTTTTTTTACTTTTAGCAAATGCAAAATTTACCAATTGGCATATTCGATTCTGGAATTGGCGGGCTTACTGTTGCCCATGCTTTGAAGGAGAAACTCCCCAATGAATCTATTATTTATTTCGGAGATACAGAGCATTTGCCTTATGGTGAAAAATCTGATGAAGCCATTCAAAATTTCAGTAAAAAAATTGCACTATTTCTTCTTGAAAAAAAATGCAAATGTATTGTAATAGCTTGTAATAGCGCCTCATCAGTTGCTTTTGAAATTATAAAAAATACAGTAAAAAATATTCCTATTTTTAATGTAATTGACCCAGTAATAGAAAAAGTATCCAATAGTTGTAATTCGTGTAAAGTTGGTGTAATCGGAACAAAAGCTACCATTAGTTCAAATATTTATAAAAGTAAAATAAATGCAAAATGTCCCAAAGTAATAGTCACTGCACTGGCGACACCTCTTTTGGCACCTATGATTGAAGAAAAATTTATAGACGGAGACATCCGCAAAAAGATTATTGCAAAATATTTATCTAATAAAGAATTGCAAAATATTGACCAGTTAATATTGGCTTGCACACATTATCCACTTATTTACAAAGAAATTAGAGATTACTATAAAGGGGAAATAAGTGTTATTAATTCTACAAATATTGTTACCGAGCATATTGCTTCCGAGCTTAAAAATAAAACCCTACTAAATAATCAGTTTAAACCTAAATACGAATTTTTTGTTTCTAACTACACCAAGGCATTTGAAAAAAGCGCTCGATTTTTCTTTCAAGAAGAAATCAAACTTAAAGAAGCTAATATTTGGACTTAACCCAAAAAATAATTGGATAATATGTAAATTTGCTAAAATGAAAAGAATGAATTATAATATATATGCCGAAAGTACGCCAAACCCTGCCGTGATGAAATTTGTTTCCAACAGAATATTAATTGCTGAAAACATGGAAATTCTAACTGTGGAAGATGCAAAGAAAATACCACTTGCTGCTGCGATTTTTAATTTTCCATTTGTTAAAGGTCTTTTTATAAGTGGTAATTTTATTGCCATCACTAAAAATGCAGATGTTAAATGGGATGATATTGCCATGCAACTCCGCATTTTTATTGCTGATTTTTTGAACAAAGAAGGAGTGGCTGTTAAGGAACTGAAAACCATAAAAGAAGTAGAAAAAAAGACAGAGCAAGAAACACTGAATTTTTCAGAAATGGAGCAAAAAATAGCGGACATTTTGGATGAATATATTCGGCCAGCTGTGGAATCAGATGGAGGTTTCATTTCTTTAAGGTCGTTTGAAAATGGAGTAGTTTCTGTTGTTTTGAAAGGAGCATGCAGTGGTTGCCCATCCTCATCTTTAACGCTAAAACAAGGTCTTGAAGGGCTTTTAAAACAAAGGTTTCCTGAGCAAATAAAAGATGTTGTGGCCTATGAAGAATAAATTCTTTCTTTTAACTTTTTGTCTTTTTACACTATTTGTTTTTAGCCAAAATCGAACTTATGTAAAAGACGATAAACTCACGCCAAGAGAGCATAATGTGGATATGCAACATTTACTTTTAGATGTGAGCTTTGAACCAAAAATTGGAAAAGTAATTGGTAATGTAGCACTCACTTTTACACCTTTACTATCAAGAGTAGATTCTCTTTATTTGGATGCCCCTAACATTATCATTCATCATATTTTGATGGATGAAAAAGAAATTAAGTTTTCTCAGAATAAAAAAGGAATCACCCTGTTTTTTACAAAATCTTTAAGTTGGGAAAATAGCTATACTGTAACTATTGATTACTATTGCTTCCCCAGAAAAGGAATTTATTTTATTGGATGGAATGATGAGCAAGATTTAAGCCGAAAACAAATCTGGACACAAGGGCAAGGCATTGACAATAGGTATTGGATTCCGCATTATGACGAAATGAACGACAAACTTATTACAGAACTTATTGTTCATTTTGACCAAGATTACAAAGTATTATCCAATGGCAATTTGATTGATAAAACAGAAGAAGGAGATTTAACAAAATGGCATTATAAAATAACAAATCCTCATCCTTCCTATTTGATAATGCTAGGAATTGGGGAATATGATATTTTAGAAAAAACAGCAGAAAGTGGCACGCCCCTTAATTTGTATTATTATCCCGATTGGAAAAGTAGAGTCCATTCTGCTTATCGTCTCAGCAAAGAAATGTTTGACTATTTGGAAAGGGAAATTGATGTGCCTTATCCTTGGGAAAGCTATGCTCAAATTCCTGTTCAAGATTTTATGTATGGCGCTATGGAAAACACCACCGCTACTTTGTTTGGTGATTTTTATTTTGTAGATTCTGTAAGTTTTAACGACATCAATTATGTGTATGTAAACGCCCATGAATTGGCACATCAGTGGTTTGGAGATTGTATCACTTCTAGAACTTCCTCACACCATTGGCTACAAGAGAGTTTCGCAACTTACTATGGTTATATGGTAGAAAAAGAATTTTTCGGTAAAAATTATTTTGATAATACCAGAAGAAAAGCAAAAGATAAAACCTTAAAAGAAGCCCTGAAAAATGACAATCCTGTCGCTTGTTCTTTTGCTGGCGGAGTGCGAAAATACCCGAAAGGCGCCATGGTTTTGGATATGCTAAAATATGTGGTTGGTGAGGAGGAATACCAAAAAGCTATCAAGCATTATTTGGAAAAACATGCCTATGAAAATGTAGATTCAGAAGATTTATTAATCGCTTTTCATGAATCACTTGGCCTTTCATTGGATTGGTTTTGGGAACAATGGGTTTATAAAGGTGGCGAACCAAATTATGAAGTAAGCTACAAAAGAATTAAGCAGGAAGTAACTTTTATAGTGGATCAAGTGCATGATACTACTGAACTTGTTCGCTTATTTAAAATGCCAATCATTTTCGAAATTCATTTTACGGATAGCACTTCCATTAGCAAAGACGTGATAATTGAAAGCAAGCAAGAAGAAGTGAAAATAAAAATTCCTAGGGGCAAGAAAGTTGATTTTGTTTTATTTGATCCTGATAATAAAATTTTAAAAAATATTACTTTCAAAAAATCATTCAGCATGCTGAAAGCACAAGTAATAAGTGCTAAGAATATTTTGGACAGATATGATGCGCTTGTGGCCTTAAGAGAAATTTCTTACTCTAAAAAGAAAGGATTGTTATTTGAAGTTTTTAATGCGGAGGAATTTTATTTGCTAAAAACGGAAGCAATTAGTCAGCTGGAAAAAGAGGATGCAGAATCTCTAATTGCAAATTTTACCGAAAAGCATAGAAATCAAAATGATTTAAAAGTAAAGAATGCTTTACTCAATAAATTAGAAGTAGACGAGAAAACTATTGACTTTTTTGTAAAAACATTAGACGATTTATCCTACAGAAACAAAACTATTTCTTATAAAAAATTAGTAGCACATAATCCGGATTTCTTGAATCAGGATATGGAACGAAATACAAATGGAGAAAATGATTATGGAAGAAAATTAAGCATTGCTAAATTAGGTTTATTTATTGATTATGGAGTAAGCAAGGATTCTGTTATTGCCATAGATCAACTTATTGATTTTACTTCTAACTCCTATGAGTTTTTAACAAGAGTAAATGCAATAACACTATTAAAATCAAAACAAATCTATAATGAAGTACTAATAGGAAATTTACTTAATGCTATTTATAATCCAAACAGAAGATTAAGTGGGCCTGCAAAAAAATATTTGAAAGAATTATATAAAGAATCAGACGTTAAAGAAGTTCTGAGATTAGAAAAACAAAAACCTCTTGATGATTGGAAACTGCAAATATTAGATAAAATAGGATCATAAAAAACCCTCATTATTGAGAGTTCTTTATTTCTATTCTTGTTAATTCTATTAAGCGTGTAATTTCTCTTTTTTCGCTAACAACTCATCTTCTGATTCTTCATTGTCCTCATCAGGGATACAACAATCAACAGGACACACAGCCTCACACTGAGGCTCATCATTAAATCCTTTGCATTCGGTACATTTAGCAGCTACTATATAAAAAAATTCATCAGAGAATCCTCCATCCTCATGTTCTTCATCATCTTCCATAGTTGTTCCATCAGAAAATTTCCACGGTTCATCAGGAGCATAAATTGCATTATTAGGACATTCCGGCTCACAAGCCTCACAATTGATACAATCATCTGTAATTATAATCGCCATTTTTTATATTTTTTAGTTAAATAAGTTGATACAAAAATATAGTTTTTTACAACTTTTACAACATAGCAAGTAAAATTTATAATTATTCTAAATAAGTAATATGCTAAATGTTTAAAAACCTTTAAAAAAGTTCAAAAAAAAAGAGATTAAATGGTTGAAGCTATGTATTTTTGTCTGCAATTTCTAACTCAATAAGAATACCCATGAGTATAAAAAATGCACCTGTAGAGCTTGAAAAAGTTGTTGTCAAGTTTGCAGGAGATTCCGGAGACGGAATGCAGTTAACAGGAACTCAATTCACCGATACTTCCGCACTTTTAGGAAATGATTTAGCAACCTTCCCCGATTTTCCAGCCGAAATTAGAGCTCCTATAGGTACTGTTGCTGGAGTATCTGGGTTTCAAGTTCATATTGGGAAAGTAGAAATTAACACTCCAGGGGATGTAGCTGATGTGTTAGTCGCTATGAATCCAGCAGCTCTTAAAGCTAACAAAAGGTTGATTAAGGATGGTGGGACTATTATTGTTAATAGTGATTCATTTGCTAAGAAAGATTTGCAAAAAGCTGGTTATGAAGAAAACCCTTTAGAAAATGGCTCTTTTGACGGATACAATATTGTTTCTGCTCCTATCGAAACTCTTACTAGAGAAACCTTAAAAGATTCTGGATTGGATGGAAAGAGTATAGGAAGATCAAAAAATATGTTTGCTTTAGGAATAGTTTATTGGATGTTTAATAGACCCATGGAGCAAACTGAAAAGTTCTTAAAAGCTAAATTCGCAAAGAAACCAATAGTTATTGAGTCAAACATTAAGGTTTTACATGCTGGTTATAATTTTGCTGAAACTATTGAAGCATTACCTTCATCATACACTGTTGCAAAAGCAGCAATTGACCCAGGTAAGTATAAAAATGTAATGGGGAATCAAGCAACAGCTTGGGGGTTTATTGCAGCAGCTGAAAAAGCAGGCAAAGAATTATTTTTAGGATCTTACCCTATTACACCAGCAACTGATATTTTACATGAACTTGCAAAACATAAAAACTTAGGAGTTAAAACTTTCCAAGCAGAGGATGAAATTGCAGGAATCTGCTCTGCAATTGGAGCAAGTTTTGCAGGTAGTTTAGCAATTACGACTACTTCAGGTCCTGGTCTAGCACTTAAAGGTGAGGCTTTAGGGCTTGCAATGATTGCTGAACTTCCATTAGTAGTTGTTAATGTTCAAAGAGGAGGACCTTCAACAGGGCTGCCTACTAAAACTGAACAGTCCGATTTATTGCAAGCAATGTATGGGAGAAATGGAGAAAGTCCAGTAGCTGTAATTGCAGCATCTACCCCATCAAATTGTTTTGAATGGGCTTATGAAGCATCAAGATTAGCATTAGAGCATAATACCCCTGTTGTTTTATTAACCGATGGTTATTTAGGAAACGGTGCAGGTCCTTGGAAAATTAAATCAGTAAGCAACATGCAAAACATCATCCCTTTAGTTGCAAAAGAAGGAGAAGAATGGCAGCCTTATGAAAGAGACACCAAAAAACTTGCTAGAAAACACGCTATTCCAGGGACACCTGGCCTGGAACACAGATTAGGAGGTTTAGAAAAAGATGGATTAACTGGAAATGTTTCCTACGATCCAGATAACCATGAAGCTATGTGTAAAGTTAGAAAAGAAAAAATTGAGAAGATTACTAACTTTATCCCAAAACAGGAAATATTTGGAGATGAAAAAGGAGATCTACTAGTAGTTGGATGGGGGGGGACTTATGGTTCTCTTTATACTGCAGTTAAAGAAATGAGATTAGAAGGAAAAGATATTTCTCTTGCACATTTTAATTATATAAATCCATTACCAAGAAATACAGGAGAGATATTATCTAAATATAACAAAATAGTTGTTTGTGAAATTAATAATGGTCAATTTGTAAACCTATTAAGAATGTCCCGCTCTGATTTTAAATATGAACAATTTAATCATATTCAAGGGTTACCTTTTCTAACATCAGAATTAAAAGAACATTTTAACACTTTATTATCATAAATTATGGCAGAAGTAGAAGTTAAAACCCTAACAAATAAAGACTTTACATCCGACCAAGAGGTAAGGTGGTGTCCTGGATGTGGTGATTATGCAATATTAAGATCTATGCAAAAAGCACTACCTCAACTAGAAACAAACAAAGAGGACTATGTATTTATTGCCGGAATTGGATGTTCATCTCGTTTCCCATACTATATGAATACTTACGGATTCCATACAATTCATGGTAGAGCTCCTGCAATAGCAACTGGAGTAAAATTAGCTAACCCTAAGTTAAAAGTTTGGCAAATAACTGGAGATGGAGATGCTCTTGCTATTGGAGGAAATCATTTTATTCATGCCATTAGAAGAAATATTGATATTAATATTGTTTTGTTTAATAATGAGATCTATGGGCTTACTAAAGGGCAATTCTCTCCTACTTCTCCTTCTGGTTTAAAGACAAAATCTAATCCTCATGGGATTACAGACAGCCCTTTTATTCCTGCAAAATTAGCCTTAGGATCTGGGGCAACTTTTATTGCAAGAGTCCCTGACGCTAATCCAAAAGCTATGCAGGCAGTATTTTTAGAAGCTGAAAATCACAGAGGAACTTCATTAATTGAAATATTGCAAAATTGCATTATTTTTAATGATAAGTGCCATGGTGATGTTACTGGGAAAGATGTAAAGCATGATATGCAGCTTTGGTTAGAAGATGGAAAACCAATGATTTTTGGTTCAGAAATGAATAAAGGGATTATACTAAACGGACTAAAATTAGAGGTTGTAACAATTGGGGAAAATGATGTTACTGAAGATGATATCCTGATTCATAACTCAAAAGAGCAAGATATCACCTTGCATATGATGTTATCCACTATGAGTGCTCCTGAGTTTCCAGTAGCTATGGGTGTTATCAGAGCTGCTGATGAATTAACATATGATGAAGGTATGATTGCTCAATTAGAAGAAAATATCAAAAATACTAAGTTCAAAACATCTGATGATTTATTCAACAGTGGTGATACTTGGGAAGTAAATTAATCTAATAATTGCCAAAAAATAATTAATTTTGAACTCAGAAGCATTAATTTTATTTTTCCTAGCTGGTATTATAATGGTAGGTATGGGAACTTTCCTTTCCTCATTACTCTCCCCGAAAAAAAAAAATGATGTAAAAGAAGAGGCTTTTGAATGTGGTATTCCAACACAAGGCCCTTCATGGTTACAGTTTAAAGTTGGTTACTATTTATTCGCAATTTTATTTCTGATTTTTGATGTAGAAACTGTTTTCATCTTTCCATGGGCAACCGTAATGAAAGAAATGGGAATGGTAGCGTTTATCGAAATTCTAATTTTCTTTATAATATTAGGTTTAGGTTTAATCTATGCTTGGAAAAAAGACGCATTAAAATGGGAATAGATAAACCAAATAATCCTATCCCAACAGAGAATCCAACTGTTCCTTCTGATTTTCCTGGCAAGGTTTTACCTGCAGGAAATGGAGCAAATATTGTTGTGACATCTCTTGACAGTATTGTAAATTGGTCTAGAGCAAACTCTTTGTGGCCACTTGTTTTTGGCACATCTTGTTGTGCAATAGAAATGATGGCAACAGGTGCCTCAAGACACGATTGGGCAAGATTTGGTGTTGAAGTTGCTAGAGCAACCCCAAGGCAAGCAGATTTAATCGTAATTGCAGGTACAATAACAAATAAAATGGCTCCTGTACTTAAAAGATTATACGACCAAATGGCAGAGCCAAAGTATGTTATTGCAATGGGAGCTTGTGCTATTTCTGGTGGTCCGTTTTTCTATAATTCTTATTCGGTTGTAAAAGGTGCTGATCATATTATCCCTGTTGATGTTTATGTTCCTGGATGTCCTCCAAGACCAGAATCGTTATTGCACGGAATTATGGAATTACAAAAGAAAATTAAAACTGAATCCATCTCTAACCCAAGAGATGCAATGGAAGATTTCATATAATGGAAAGAATAGAATTACAAAATAAAATCAACTCATTTGGTGTAGAAGTTACTTTTGCAGAATCTGAAGTTCCTACACAATTCCTTACAGCAGAAGTTTCATCAGAAAATGTACATGCTTTAATTTCAGAATTAAAAAACAACTCTGACACTTCTTTTGATTATATGTTTTGTCAGACAGGGATTGATTTCC
>Ga0207984_1000041_pt1 | contig 67827 bp, 68 predicted proteins | sample ETNtaG_30_FD_185760 | JGI IMG/M metagenome (GOLD analysis project Ga0207984, IMG submission 185760) | Marine microbial and viral communities from oxygen minimum zone, Eastern Pacific Ocean - ETNP201306PF43B (SPAdes) (version 2) | ecosystem: Environmental > Aquatic > Marine > Oceanic ...
AGTCGCGCGTTCCGGGTCTCACGTTTTCACGCCGGGTCAGATCCCGCGCAGCTGAATTGGATGACAGAAGTGGAAATATTTTATACTAACTACCTCCCCTATGATATATTTTTTCAAACAAATATTACTGGAGGAGAAAATGACTGTAGATTTAGATAAAACCATAGTTGAAATTCAAAGTGAGATTGGGAGAGCATATAAAATATGAGAAACTAAGGATATTAATAGTGTCAAAGAAATATATGCTGACAATATCGTTGTCTTTGGTACGGATGAATCTGAATACTGGAAAGGTATTGATGAATTCGAGGCTACATTAAAAGTACAGGTACTTTTACGGACGTAACCAGAGCAGCTGGGATCTTCGACCCCTCCGGAAAAGGTTTGGGAGTGACTTGGGGAGATTATGATAACGATGGAGATCTTGATATTTATGTTGCCAATGACTCGACTGAGAATTTTTTCTATCAAAACAATGGTGATGGTACATTCAAGGAAATTGGGTTTATGATCGGTTTGGCAGTCAGTGAGGATGGTAACGTCAAAAATGGTATGGGAACAGCGTTTGGTGATCTAGATAATGACGGTTGGCTTGATCTTATCGTCACTAATTATGCGGATCAAACTAACGCCCTTTACCGAAACGATGGAGACGGTTTTTTTACTGATATTACAAGAATGTCGAGAACTGGGGAAATTAGTTTTCCATATCTTGGCTGGGCGACCTTTTTCTTTGATTACGATAATGATGGGCTTCAAGATCTGTACATTGCCAATGGCCATTTACACGAGAATTTGGCTGTATTGGGGCAAGAAGGAACGTATCCGCAACCGGATCTTATATTCAAGAACAACGGTGATAGCTCTTTTACAGAAATTGCCAATCAGCTAGGTGACGCTTATCTCCCAACGGTAAGCCGTGGTGCTGCATGGGCCGACTATGATTTGGATGGTGACGTTGATATGGTCGTCACCAACTCTAATGGTCGACCAAGGTTACTTCGAAATGATGGTGGGAACGAGAATCATTGGATTTCATTCAGTGTTGCTGGAATTGCTATTGGCACTCGTATCACGGTTCAAACGAGTAATATGCTGCAAACAAAAGAGGTTGGAAACCAATCTGGTTATCTATCCCAAAGCGAGAAACATCTACATTTTGGGATTGGTTCGGCGAAACAAGTTGATCTTATCACAGTTCGATATCCAAACGGAAAAATGCAACAATTGAGTCAAGTAAAGACAAACCAAACCTTACAGGTTTCGGGCGATTAATCCCTAATTTTTAATAGCTCATGTCATATTTATCTTGATGTTGCGTTTCCAAAGGATAATACTAACGAGACTTGAATTTGCTTGCCATTCTCCTCTAGAAAATTCTTTTTTCTGGGTAGTCGAAACAGTTCTAATCCTATACATTCCGCTGATTTTCTATTATATTTTACGAGCCTATTGGTATGTTGCTAGTTTTTTTATTCAAATCTATAATTTAAGATTGACAAAGCATGATTTCTCAAGACATACTTCTCCGGGTTAATACAATATAATTATCAAAATGGAGTATTTTATGAGGGTGATCCTAAGATTATTAATATTTTGTTCGGTTATCTCGTTTTCGGGCACTGCATGGTCGGCTATTTCCAAGATGGGGGAAATCGCTATCTTTAACGAACTTGTTGGTTGGACCAATGTCGGTGCAGCAAAATCGGATACGGAAAAAATCTTAAAGACCAAATTCGCCAAAAGTATCAAAGTCTACAACGACGACGATATTGGGAAATTCGCTAAGAAAAAAACTGAGGATGATGAATTGGATATCATCATCACTTTTGGTTATTTTCCTGTAAGTTTATATAAACCAGGAAATGCGGAAAAGGAAGACTCTCTTGCCGAAAAATTCTTAGAAGGTGGTGACATGTTTATGAATGCCGCCGATTATATTTTCTATGTCACCCAAGGTGGGGGCGCGAATGGGGAAAATGGGCTAAAGACCATTACAGATAGCACCTTTGACATGTGGGGGGATGGTAATAATAATAAACCAACTCCGGACGGGAAAAAGTATACTCCAAGCTACGAAGGAATTGCAGCCCAAAGGCCATTTAAAAAAGATCAAATAGAGGCTGATAAAAACTGGGAAATTGAAGTTATATTTGGTGACGATAAAGGCGGTAAGGGCACAATGCTAGACCCGGTTATTATCCGTCATAAAGAGCACGGTGGTAGAGTCTGCGTTGCAACACAAACACCATCTGGAGTTCCTTTCAGAGGTGATGTCATGTATGAGATCCTTGAGAATTATGTCAAGGAAGAGATTGCAACAGCCTTTTCCGTTGACGCTAACAGCAAGCTGGCAACAACGTGGGCTAGAGTAAAAAAATTCTAATCCAAACCTTGACAAGCAAAGCAGCAAAGCGTATCATGAATATTAACCTTAATAACTATTAACCATAATTTTTATTATTAAACTAAAACTATCATAGGGGAACATAATGTTCAGAAAAGATTTAGCGCTCATTGCCATCATGGCCTTGGCATTAACTTTCACTTCCGCCTTTGCTGGAATTGATCAAATAGCTATTTTCAATGAAAACGTTGGTTGGACAACAGTTGCCGCTGCTAAAGAAGCAACAGACCAAATTGTGGCAAGTGTCAAATCAGCAAAAAGTGTCAAGGTTCTAAATAAAGCTGCAATAGCTGATTTTATCAAAAGCACCCACGACGATGGGACAGTCGATGCTGTAGTCTTGTTCGGTTATCTGCCAGAAACAGTGTACACACCAGGTAACACCCAAGCAGACGATTCGCTGATCGAAAAATTCATCGGAGGCGGTAATATCGTTCTGAATGCCGCCGATTATATCTTCTACGTCACTCTAGGTGGTGGGAAAAATGGTGACAAGGGACTAAAAACCATCACTAATAGTGCCTTTGACTGCTGGGGAGCAGATGCAGACAAATTCACGCCAACAGCAGCCGGTAAAAAATCCGTCCCAAGCTTACCCGCCGACTATAATTCTCCACGACCAATGAAGCTAGCCCAAATAGAAGCTGATAAGAATTGGGAAGTCGAAGTCGCCTTTGGATCAGCAAAGGATGGGGCATTACTTGATCCTGTTGTGGTTAGAAGTACCACGCATGGCGGTAGATTTGTCGTTGTCAGACAAACCCCTAAAGCTGCTCCTGACAGAGGAAAGGTGTTTAGCGAAATTATCGATAATTACTTTGGCTCTGCAGTTGCACCAGTCGATCCCGTCGCAAAAATTGCGACAGCTTGGGGAAGTATCAAAGATAATACCAAGTAATTCATTCTTCAATCTAAAGATAACGAAAAGGGACATCTCAGTCTGTATGAGATGTCCCTTTTCGTTATCTTTGGTCGGTATGTGTTTGAATAATCAGTATCCAAGTTTCGACAGTTCGTCATCACTGTTTTGTATTGTATCTCAAGATTGTAATCGATGTTCGTTAATGTGCTTGCGAACAAACTTTCTACATAGTTAATATTTTTATGTATTTTTTTCTCAAAGTGTGATATTCTTAGGTAAGCAGTTTACAAAATTGGATTTCTATTTTCATTATCCAGAAACTTAATATATGGACTTCATTGATTTAAGCTATCAAGATCTCACTCAAGCTGAATTGTCTAATCTTGATCTGAGTCACACAAACTTGGCTAACAGTACCCTTTATCGAGCTGGACTATTTAAGTCAAACCTGTACGCTGCCAACTTAAAAAAAGCTAATTTAAGCCACTCCTATGCAATTGGCTTAAACTTATGTGATGCAAAACTAAACAATGCCGAGGTTTCCTATGCCAACCTGTATCAGGCCAACCTGATTGGTGCTGACCTTCGAGGTGCAAACCTTCATGGGGCAAACCTACGGGGTGTAGACTTCGGTGATATGGATGTTGCATTTTTATCTGGGGCTAATTTCCAAGATGTCCTGTACGATTTAGAAACTAACTTTCCCAATGGTTTTGACATTAGCCAATTTGACGCCAATTTTATTGGTAAGAACGCCAATTTGCAATCGGCAAATCTTCACAGCGCCTATCTGCGCAACGCGGACCTTCGCCACGCCAATTTGGTTCATGCAGATTTGCGCAATTGTAGCCTGCAACACGCAGATTTGCGGTACGCTAATTTGAACAATGCCAATTTCGACAGTTTCGTTGATTTTAGTAATGCTGACCTGCGCCACTGTGATTTCAGTAACACAGACCTTTCACAAGTGTTAATGGATAACACTAATTTTGATGAATCGACTAAATTCCCTACCGATTATATCCAGCCATAGTTTTCTTCAGCTCGTCTATTGGTCGAAAAGCTAAACTCATATCTTTATTTGTTTTCACTCCTTAGAACATAATTCCATTCTTGAGTACCACTATTGCAGTTTCGTTGTTGACTCTGCTATAATGAGCGGACTCTGGATAAATCTACTATCGAAAAAACACAATATGCAAAAGTTTGATGATGTCTTACAATCGGTCGAAGCGAGTTGCCGTGAACAACATATCCCAATGTTAGGTCCGGAAAAAGCTAAATTCCTTAAGCAGATTGTGCGGGAAGTACAACCAAATATTATGATCGAATGTGGCACCGCCATCGGATATTCAGGCCTGTGGATTGCACACGCACTACAAACAATTGGCACCGGGAAATTAATAACCATCGAAATTGATCCAGAACGTGCGAGTGAAGCTCAATCTAACTTCACTCAAGCAGGAGTTAATCACTTGGTAGATTCGAGAATCGGTGATGCCAGAAACATTCTGAACGATATTGATGTTGCCGTCGATCTTTTGCTTCTGGACAACGATTTCCAAAACTATTTCCCCTGTTTCCAGGCAATCGAACCGCAACTTACAAATGAAGCAACACTCGTTGCTGATAACGTAGGTATTGGTGCTGATAGGATGAAAGATTATCTCGATTATACTAGATCTCGATACAAGACAGAACTTCACTGGTTTGAAATAGATCTACCATGGGTAAATCGGGATGCAGTGGAAATTGCGATCTACCAAAAATCGCCGTCCGCCTGATAAAAGAATGCAATTTCTCTGTTGAAATGTAGGAAATTAATCAGAATTGAGTGTGAAGAAGAGAAATGACACCTGAGACAATAAAGCAATGGTGGAAATCAGGGAGGACTCTGCCAGTTGAGGTTGCTGCTCAGTATCCGTTCGAGCCGATTCAGGTTGCCAACGATACTGGGGTCAACGTCTTGGTAGACATGTCCCACAGATGCGATTTTTTCCTTCTCTGGAATTTGGGAGAACAATTGCACCAACGCGGCATTCGAAGTGCAGGCAGTCATGCTACACTTGACACACTTCTGACACCCGGATCCCCGTGTAGGGTTCGGATTCCTGTAGCACCTAAAATCCACCCTTTTGCGTGGTGGCCAACTCCAAAATGGAATGTTGTATTGAGTGAAGGGGATGTACTTAATCCGGCCTACATTCCAGAAGAACTTCAGAAGTTGAAAAAGTTCCTGTATGCTGGTGGGGGTGTTATTCTTTCAGGAAACTGGGTAAAGGAAGGGAGTTCTGAGAATTGGTCTTTAAACCAATTGCTATCCGAGTATGGCGCGGAGCTTTCACCTGGTGAAGAACTGTACCAAGGACACAAGTGGCCGGCAGTAAATGTCACCAATGATTGGGAGATTGTTCTCAAAGGCGCTACAGGAAAGCCCATCTATGCTCGTCGTACCTTTGGAAGAGGGCGATTGGTTCTGTTCGCATCATCAGAATTGTTTCGTTTTGATCAGGAAGACAAAAACGATGTATCGGAGAAATCAGACTTCTTGGCAAATACCATTTTATGGGCTGCAGCTGGTTCAACACCAGCTGCAGGTGAGCCTCGAATGCCAACTCCAATGTGGGGTGGGGGTGGAATCTATCAGGAATCTGAAGAACGACTTGATGGGATCGTCTGCTACTATAGCAAGAACCAGACAGATGAACTATTGATGACTTTCAGGGAGGATTTCCCTGCAATTACGGCAGATCTCTACGATTGGTTCCCCTCTCCTAAGCCGGAGGAACCAATGTATCTCGTCCTGTGTAGTGGTGGTGGTGGTGGTTGGGCTGTCAATATTTATTTACCCAAAGAAACCGGTACCATTTCCACCAGCCGGGAAGGAATCCGAAGCATTTTCGGTCATGAGCAGGCGCACACCATGCCGGGACCTTGTGGTGCTGTCGCCAATCATCCTTTTGGAGGAAACCAAGGGGAAGAACACGCAGGTTGGTTACAGGGAAAGATTGTGGCTAAGTACAATGGGGAGTTTGGCCCCAACCGCGGATGTCAAGAGGTGTTGCACGAATCATATGACGGCACACAAAGGACACCCGAGGAAATCTTCAAAAAGACACATTTGGATAATTGGCGTGATGGGTGGGACCGATTGATGATCTGGTACGTTTGGCAAAAACTAGATGACCGTTACGGTCCAACATGGTATCCACGCTGGCGTTGGGTACAATCTAAGCGATGGAGCCAAGATCCCAACCGAAAACTAACGTGGCAAGAATCAATAGAGGACATGTCAATAGCCGTGGGTGAAGACCTGTTTCCATTCTTCATTTCTACTGGGAAAGAATTGGAAAAACCCCGCTTTTCCGACGCTATTTTCCTTAACCAGATCATTCATCTTCCGGTTGCCCCCATTGACGCTACACCACCTGGAAACGTACGGTTGGACGCCATTGATGATTACACGAAGCCACTACTCCTAGCTCAGTGAATGGCAGCTTCCCAAATTAACAGGTTTCAAGCAAGATTGAATATGCGAATAACACCTAAAACACTTAAATCAGTTCATTTCAAAAACGATGCCCAACATCTTGTCAGGCTTTTGAATAATCTCAGCCAAACGTGATTCTACATCAACCAATGGAATCTTATGTGTGGTTATCGCATCCACATTGAACTTGCCTTCAGAGATCAAACGCATACATAATTTAAGATTAGTTTGAGTAGTCCAACGCATGACAACAGGTGGGTAATCAACACCAAACTCCCACTCCTCGTCATGATATCCTGGTCCCGTCCGGCCAACACGGCAAATATCCATGTTAGTGATGGTACGGGGGAAATCAAACCACGCACCACCTGGGATCATCAATCGCCCCATCAAGTGTCCATCAGGGGAACATTTAAAACATTTTTGCAGTTGCTGAACAGCCATATTAGCATCTCCACCAAATGCAATTACTGCAGTATCTAACCCTTGACCATCCGTAAAAGCACGTGTGATTTCAACCTCATCCTCTTTTCCGGGGATGGCAACGGTGTCAATTCCCCAATTTTTGGCCGTTTCCGTGCGAAACGGAATCGCGTCCCAGCCGATTACCAAACTGCCAGCTAATCGATGAATCATAGCGCAAAGTTGGCCTAAGACTCCAAGCCCAACAACAGCAACAAATTCACCAAAACTTGACTGGCCACGACGAAATACATGCACAGCAGTAGCGGCTAAATGGCCATAAGCTCCCTGAGCAAAAGTTACGTTATCTGGCAATGCCACACAAAGATTGTGCGGGACCACCGCATAATTTGAGTGGAGTGCGTATCCTCCTCCCATACAGGCTACACGATCTCCCGGCTTGAACTTAGTTACACTTTCTCCAACCTCTTCGACAATACCTGCGTTGGCATAACCAAATGGACGCGATTGCGACTCAGATGATGACGGCGATTGCTGATTATGTAAGTTACGCCACCCTCCAACTTCACTACCAGGACTAACCAATGAGTTGTGAACTTCGACCAATAAACTTCCAGGCTTGATTTCTGGGATGGCTTCCTCGACTAATGTAACCCGTCCATTTCCTCGAGCTGCGATAATGCGTTTTTTGTTCATTCCTATCCCCCACATGCTGTATAATTCCCCAGTATAACAGAAGGAAAAATGAAGTGAAAGACTTGTCGAGTGTTAAATCCCTAACGTTTGATCTATTCGGTACAATATTGGATCTCGGTGGAAGTTTGATACCACATATCAACCGTTTCTTAGATGCCCACGGGGCACAACTTGCCGGAGATAAATTGTGGGAACAATGGCGTGCCCGCCAACGAATCGAGCAATATCAGGACACCATCATGTCGCTCGGGCACAGTGGATATCTGGCCACCGTACGCCGAGCATTAGTTTACACTTTGCACCTAAACGATATTGAACCGACGAATGACTTGGTATCTAAGCTGATGTCAGCATGGCGAGAATTATCGCCGTTTCCTGAAGTGTTGCCAGCGTTGGAGAAACTGGCAAATCGATATAAGCTGGTCGTGCTGTCAAATGGAGATCCAGAGTTTTTGGACCACTTGACCGAAAGTCGTGTTTCATACGTGTTCGACTATGTATTTTCGGTTAACATCGTTGGTGCTTTCAAACCGCATCCAGGCGTTTATCTGCGCGCCGCTTCGGCGCTCGGCCTAGGTACTCACCAGTGTTTAATGGTTTCAGCTAATTCGTTTGACATAATGGGAGCAAGAGCTTGTGGATTCCGAGCTGTTTTTGTGAATCGTTACCAGCTCCCCTATGAAGATACAAATTATCAACCTGATTCAATTGTCAGCAACTTCACTCAACTAACAGAGTTTCTATTATCAGACTGAAGAATAACGGGATAATTTTGTGACTACTGAAAGAGAAGATCATGAATAAAACAATCATCACAGCAGCAGTCACAGGTTCAATGCCAACCAAAGAGATCAACCCTGCAGTACCATATACACCAGAAGAAATCGCTAGAGAAGCAATAGAATGTTATCAGAGCGGTGCAGCGATTGCGCATATTCACGTACGTAATCCTAAAACAGGAGAACCAGATTCATCAATTGAGTTATTTCGAGAAGTGGTTGATCGTATTCGGCACGAGTGCGATATGCTCATCAATTTGACTACCAGCGGATTGAATATCAAAGATGCAAATGTTATTGAGAAACGACTTGAACCTGTGACGTTAAAACCGGAAATCTGCTCACTTGATATTGGCTCAGTAAATTTTCCGCATCGTGCATTTGTCAACTCACCAGAATGGGGAAGATCAGCAGCTATTCGGATGCGTGAAAGTGGTGTCAAACCTGAAATCGAGGTCTTTGATACTGGGCACCTCCGTCAAGCGATACACTGGATTAAAGAGGGATTAATCGATCATCCTCCTTATTTTCAATTGTGTATGGGTGTTGGTTGGGGAATTGAAGCAACACCTGAAAATCTGCTGTTTATGAAGAATAATCTTCCACCGGATATTCCTTGGTCGGTTTTGGGGGTTGGTCGAGCGCAACTGCCAATGATCACACTTGGAATTCTTTTAGGAGGCAACATTCGGGTAGGGTTCGAAGACAACGTCTATTTGCGAAAAGGTATACTAGCCAAAAGTAACGCTCAAATGGTGGAAATGGCGGTCAAGTTAGTTGACCACCTTCAACGGGAAGTTGCCACGACCAATGATGCACGCCGGATACTGGGCCTCGCCTAATTGCCTCTTAAGATCTTTTGTAAGTAGTTATAACCGAAAAGAAAAGGTAAATTATATGAGCATATCAAGTAGTAATTCGCCATTCAGATCTTTCTTGATAACCATTGGCCCCGGGTTGTTGGTGGCGGCAACTGGAGTCGGTGCGGGAGATCTCGGTACTGCTGCGTTTACCGGAAACAAACTGGGAGTAACTATTCTATGGGTAGTTACTCTGGGGGCATTTCTGAAGTTTGTACTGAATGAAGGACTCGCTCGCTGGCAGTTAGCAACCGGACAGACACTTCTTGAAGGAGCAGTAATTCGCCTGGGCCCCGTGATTTCATTTATCTTCCTGCCATATCTGTTGCTGTGGAGTTTCTTTGTCGGGTCAGCGCTGATGAGTGCCTGTGGTGTGGCCATGCATGCGATTTTACCCATTTTTGATCAAGCCTCACAAGGGAAGATTCTCTTCGGTATTATTCACAGCCTGATTGGTGTTATGTTGGTGCTTGTTGGTGGGTTTGTTCTATTTGAAAAAGTCATGAACGTTTGTATCATTTTCATGTTTTTTTGCGTGGTTCTAACTGCGGCGACAGTCTGTGAAAACTGGGCGGATGTTGTTACAGGGTTGTTACTTCCTAGAATACCACAACTTGGATCAGGCGGCCTCGGATGGACAATAGCACTGATGGGTGGTGTTGGAGGAACACTAACTGTCCTCTGCTACGGTTACTGGATGCGTGAGAAAGAACGAACAGAAGCGTCAGAACTGCGAACCTGTCGGATAGATCTTGGATTTGCCTATGCGGCAACAGCCATCTTCGGCATATCTATGGTTATTATTGGAAGTACAATTCAAATTGAAGGAACAGGTGCCAGTCTGATTGTCGATTTAGCCGACAAATTGGAGATATCTCTGGGAACAGTCGGCAGATGGATGTTTTTAATCGGTGCTTGGGGGGCAATATTCAGTAGCCTATTGGGTGTTTGGCAGTCAGTACCATATATTTTTGCTGATTTCTGGGGTCTGATACAGGCAAAAGATCGAGATCCAACTTATGCCACGGAAGTAGATACGAAAAGCTTACCCTATCGAGGGTACCTATTTGCGATTGCAATTGTTCCGATGGTAGGGTTGTTTTTCGGCTTTAAACAAGTTCAAAAAGTGTATGCTGTCTTCGGGGCTATGTTTATGCCGCTCTTGGCCGTTGTATTATTGATTCTTAACGGCCGGCCTGTTTGGGTAGGACCACATCGAAATCGTGTCATCACAGTTATCGTTCTCGTCGTTATCCTAGCTATATTTGTTTTCTTCGGCTATTTACAACTTCGTAAGAAACTGGGAATTTAAGTTGAATAAATCGCAACAATTCCCCCACATATTTTCTCCAAAGTATGAATGTGAAAATCAGATAGGAAAATAATGAAACGAAGAAAGTTCGTTAAAATTATCGGTGTGACGACTGCTGGCGTTATGACGCCAGTCCGTTATATCAATGCAGAAGGTCAACCAGAATTTGATCTAAATCCCGCAACTTTGATCACAGAAAATGATGACTTTTATATTCTCCAATTCGACAAAGCCCCGGAAATCAAGGCGGAACATTGGCGAATGGTTGTAACCGGTTTGGTTACTAAGCCAATTGCTCTTAACTATCAACAGATTCTGAAAATGGAATCAGTTACTACGCAACGAACACTAAAATGCATAGGAGATCCAATAGGTACCGAACAGATGAACAATGCAGAATGGACAGGTGTTCCGTTGCGGAATGTTCTCGAGGATTCGGGCATCAAACCAAAAGCGAAAGTCGTTGTTTTTCGCTGTGCTGACGGCTATCATACAGCAGTGCCGATTGAAAGGGCAATGCGAAAAGAAGTACTTTTGGCTTACAAGATGAATGGGGAAGACTTGCCAGTTGAGCACGGCTATCCAGTTCGGCTTCTCAACCCAGGGCACTATGGTGTCAAGAACCCCAAATGGATTATGAATATCATGCTGGCTGAGAAGCATGTTGGTTACTGGGAAGCTCAAGGCTGGGACCCAATCGCACGGGTCAAGCTGGCGACGGTAATCAGGTCTCCAGAGAATGGGAGCCAGATTAAAGTTGGATCGGTTTGCACAGTTAGTGGAGCAGCATTTGACAGTGGAAATCACGACGGCATCAAATCTGTTGAAGTTAGCATTGATGGAGGAGCTAACTGGGAAGCCGCCGAAATTTGGGCTAAGGATTCACCTTTGACTTGGTATCTCTGGAAATATACTTGGCAAGTAACTAACCAACCAGGTAAAATCGAGATATATGCCAAATCAACGGCCAACAACGGAATTGTTCAGGAAGTAAATGGTTTCGACGCTGAAAACGGTGGTGCGACCGGTTACCATGCTATTGACGCTGAAATTCAGACCTAGTTCGCTATTCTATAACCAATGAAATGACCGAATGTATTGATTGAAGCTAACTTTTAATCATTCTTAAGACTTTATTTCCCAACGAAAGTCATATTTCAGGTACAGGTGTTTAATGGAGGATTTCCATGATAAAGAAAAAATCAATTATCTACTTTAGTTTGATGTTAGGCTTTACTGTCTGCATTTTTGCCCAAGTTGAACCCAAACGGATTAGCAACGCAGAAGTAAAGCAGATACTCGATCAAAAAAAAGAGATTGTAATCGTCGATGTTCGTGGGATTAATGCCTACAAAGCGGGACACATCCCAACTTCAATATCAATGTCATCTGGCGAAATTGCCTCACGGCATAAGGAACTTCCCAAGAATAAGCTCATTGTCCTCTACTGTAGCTGAATAGCAGAAGCCTCAAGTGTCCGTGCGGCACAAACATTAGCAAAAGACTTCGGTTTCAACATGGAACTATTGAAAGTGCTTAAGGGAGGGTTTCATACTTGGAGAGACGCTGGATACCCAGTCAACCAAGGACTAGCCGTTAAACCAAAAGGTAAATTAGCCACACTATGGTCAAAAATTAGGTCAAAGAAATAAAAAACCGGTTAGATCCGAGATTCCAAGAAGTTAGTATAGATGTCAGCCTTAAGGAAGCGACTATTCCTTAAAATTCTAGTGTGAAGTGGGATTGTTGTATGGATACCGTCAATTTCAAATTCGGCCAATGCTCGACGCATGCGTGCAATTGATTCTGACCGATCCTTACCATAAGCAATCAATTTTCCAACCAATGAGTCATAATAGGGTGACACAACATAACCGCTATAAATGTGTGTGTCTAAGCGAATTCCTATACCTCCTGGAAACAAACACCGATTAATTTTACCTGGAGACGGAGAAAAGTCGTTATCGGGATCCTCTGCATTAATTCGACATTCAATCGCGTGCCCAGAGAAATCAATGCTGGATTGACTGTAACCAAGAGGCTCTCCCGCAGCTAAACGAATCTGCTCTATCACAAGATCCCTGCTAGTGACCATCTCGCTAATTGTATGTTCAACCTGAATACGGGAGTTCATTTCTAGAAAATAAAATTGGTCTTTTTCATCAACAATAAATTCTATGGTCCCAACATTAACATATCCAACCGATCTAGCTGCTTTGACTGCAACCTTTAATATTTCTTGTCTGACCTTATCTGAGATTGATGGGGAAGGGGTTTCTTCAACCAATTTTTGACGCTTACGCTGAATAGAACACTCCCGTTCTCCAAAGTGTACTAAATTTCCTTGATGATCACCTAAAATTTGCACCTCTATGTGGCGTGCGTCTTCAATCCATTTTTCAACATAGACATCACCGTTACCGAAAGATGCTTCTGCTTCTGCTTTAGCCGTATGAAATAAATTAATCAAACTCATACTGTTATGAGCTATACGTATCCCTCGACCTCCGCCACCTGCTACCGCTTTTATACCAACTGGATATCCAATCTTTTCGGCTAGTGCAGACGCATCTTTATCACTCTCGACAATGCCTCTTTTTCGGCTTCTACGGATTCCTTGTCGTGTGTTCCGACTACCAGGAACCAGCTTTAAACCGGCTTTAGACATTGCTTCACGTGCTTCAACCTTATCTCCCATGGTCGCTAAATTTTCAACTGAGGGGCCGATAAAAGTAATTTTGTGAGCTTCACATATTTCCGCAAACTGAGCATCCTCAGCCAGAAATCCCGCACCTGGATGAATAGCATCTGTGTTTGTAAGTTCAGCAATAGTAATGATATTAGCACGTTTCAGATAACTATCACTTGGTGCAGGATTACCAATACAATAAGACTCATCGGCATGTTTTACATGCAATGAATCCCTATCGGCTGTCGAGTATACGGCTACAGTTTTAATTCCGAGATCTCGGCATGCACGAATAATTCGGAGGGCAATTTCACCTCGATTGGCGATCAGAACCTTCTTGAACACTGTCAGCTCCTTTTGATGCGAAAAAGGGGCTGATCGAACTCAATTGCAGTTGCATTTTCAACAAGTATCTCGATAATATCGCAATCAGACTCGGATTGAACCTCATTAAAGATCTTCATTGCCTCGATTAAGCAAATAGTATCATTCTTGGAAACCGAATCTCCAACCTGTACGAAAGGTGGTTCATCTGGAGATGAGGCACGATAAAACATGCCAGGCATGGGCGAACGAATTAATTCCCCTCGTAGGATTGATTCCGAGGTATCAACAACTCCAACGACCTGTTGTTCTGGTGGTGTTGTTGCCATAGTCACCACTGGGCTGACATCAGCATTTGCCCTACGCACTCTAACCGAAACTTGTCCTTCGGTCAGTTCAACCTCGGCTAGGTCTCGTTTGTCCATGATATCGCAAATTTGTTCAATCAATGTTAGGCCGGACTTTTTTTCTACCATCAGCTATGACCTTTCAATATACTCGCCAGTACGAGTATCAATTTTGACAACAGTTTCGTTGTCAACGAAGAGAGGTACTTGTATCACCAAGCCCGTCTCCAAAGTCGCTGGTTTGGTACTTCCACTGACTGTATCTCCCCTGACTCCTGGATCCGTTTCGACTATCTGAAGAGCAACAAACGTTGGAAGAGCAATTACAACAGGGATATCGCCATCGAATCTAATGATAGTATCTAATCCTTCTTTTAAATAGTTAATCTCATCACCAATCAGCTCTGGAGATATAGCAAGTTCTTCATATATCTCACTATCCATAAAATAGAGAAGGTTGCCATCAGTATACATGTATTGCATTTCACGATCTTCGAGTCGCACCACTTCAATAGTATCATTGGTGCGGAACGTCCGTTCAACCACTGACCCATTGGTTAAACATTTTATCTTGGTGCGGGCAAAGGCTCCTCCTTTGCCAGGTTTCACGTGTTCACAATTTGTAATTGTATATATAGTTTCATCGAGACGGATGATCAAGCCATTTCTAAGATCGTTAAGTGACGCCATAAATTCTCCCTAGAAGCTAAAAAAATAATAAAATCATATAAGCGAGGCGCTCAAAAGAGCTTTTTTAATAATCTCTTTCTGTTGTTGGTCCGTTTCAGGCATAGGCAAGCGAGGTTTCCCTGAAGCACGTCCCTGTAGTTGCATAACGTATTTAACATTAGCAGGTAGATTGTCATCGGAGATTGCATTCCATATTGGAAGCAACAATTCATGTAAAGATCGCGCCGTTTCGTAATCGCCATTTTCAGTAGCTTCCCAAAGTTGGACACAAAGTTTCGGAGCAGCAGTTAGTATAGCCGCGATCGCTCCATGTGCTCCGAGCAAAAATGAGGGATAAAGCAAGGCATCAACTGCTGACATAATACGACCACGATCGCCAAGCAAAAGCAGCAAATCTGCAAGCAACTTCATATCTCCAGCACTTTGCTTAACGCCAATAACACCTTCCACCTGAGTGATGATACGTGTTAGCAATTCGGGAGATAAATAGGTCCATGGAATGACATTATAAATAATTACCGGTAATCCGGTTCCTTCCGTGATTTTGGCAAAGTGATCGATCATAGCATCATCACTCGGTCTAAACAGGTAGTGAACCGGTGTGACCTGAAGAGCTTTGATTCCTAGGTCTGCAACGGCTTGACCTCGTTCAATTGCAGACTGTGTACTATCTGTAATAATTCCCGTAATAACTGGAATCCGTCCCCTGGATTCTTCAACCGCACACGCTGTAATACGATATGTCTCATCAGTTGTCAACGTATGTCCTTCACCAGTACTTCCGCAGACTGCTAAACCGTGAACTCCAGCGACTTCGATCAGGTAGCGTATGTCTTCCTTTAACGCGACCTCGTCTACCTGACCATCCGTAGTGAAAGGTGTTGTTGTCGGTGGCACGATCCCATAAATTTCGTTCATCGGGTATCTTCCTCCCCTATTTGTTGCAGAATATTAATCATCGCATTGAGTGCAAGCTCGTAGCTGTGGTTTCCAAAACCACTGATTACACCAACAGCAATCGGCGACACATATGAATGATGACGAAAATCTTCACGTTCGTATATATTTGAGAGATGAATTTCGATTACTGGAATGCTTACAGCTGAAAGTGCGTCTCGAATAGCTATACTAGTGTGAGTATAAGCCGCTGGATTAATCAATATTCCGTTTGCCCAATCAATGTTAGCCCCGATCTCCGATACTATTTCCCCTTCATGATTCGATTGGAATGTCTTGAGCTCAATTCCTTGCTTTTGAGCAATCTGAATCAAATAGTGATTGATATTATCGAGAGTCTGGGTTCCATAGATTTCTGGTTGTCGCTTACCCAATAAATTCAGATTTGGCCCATGAACAAGTAAAATATTCATATCTAATTTGTTGTGCACTTTTCAATCACTGTCAGGATTTCGTTGTCTGGTATACCTGTTCGTATCTTCACTTTCCCAATCTCCTCTATTAAAATGAGTTTTAACTTTCCATGACTCGTTTTTTTATCAAGATACATGGCCTCAAGAAATTTCTCAGATTGAATTCGAGGAATTTGAATCGGAAGCCCTGCATTTTGCAAGAGTGTATTCTGTCGATCCAACTCACAAGGATCAAGCATTCCAAGGTGGACAGAAAGTTGTGCCGCGCAATTCATTCCAACAGCAACCGCTTCTCCATGCCGAAAGGTATTATAATCAGTAAGAACTTCCAATGCATGGGCAAAGGTATGACCATAATTTAAAGTTGACCGAAGCCCATTTTCTTTTTCGTCATTTTCAACTACATATGCTTTATTAGCACAAGATTCTGCAATAATCTCAATCAAAACTTCAGGAACAAGACGTAGAATTTTCGTTAGATTCTTTTCAATTAAGCTGAACAAAGGCTCATTCATGATTACACCATGTTTTATAATCTCAGCTAAGCCAGAGACAACATCACGCTCAGCCAAGTCATGCAAGGTATCTACGTCAATCAACACCAAACTAGGTTGATGAAATGCACCTACCATATTTTTCCCTTTAGAATGATTGATGGCGGTTTTCCCTCCCACACTGGCATCAACTTGAGCTAGCAGTGTAGTTGGAACTTGGATCCATGATATACCTCGCATAAAGGTAGCGGCAACAAAACCACTCAGATCCCCAATTACACCGCCGCCGAATGCAATTAGAGTTGAATTCCTATCCATCTGATGATCGATTAAAGAATCATGGATCTTACTGAACCAAGTTAGCGATTTGTTTTCTTCACCGGAAGGCACTTGGATCATCCGTACGTCAAACTCAAAGTCTCTTAGGCTCTTTAATACAATATCGCCGTACAGTTTGCTAACAACCTCATCTGTGACAACAGCAACTTTATCAGACTTTGTCTCAGGCACAATCCATTGACCGAGATTGCCTAAAATGTTTTGGTCGATAGTAATCGAATAGCTGTACGGGTCAAGGTTAAGGTGAACTTCTCGCACTTTGATAGATCTCAATAATTTGGTTTGTAACTTCTTCAATCGATAAGTCTGTCGTTTCGATCTGATGTTCTATGCGCTGGTATTGAGTTTGTCGTTTTCGAAGAAGATGTCGGATTTTATTTGGTGGATTGGGATCTTTCAGCAAAGGACGGTGGCTTTCGTCTTTGATACGCTTAAAGATCTCTCCTGGCGTCGCCCGCAGGCAAAAAAGTAGACCGTTCTCTTGAAGGAGATTCAGATTCTCGATACGGAGAACCACTCCTCCACCAGTCGAAATAATATGATTTGTATATTTGGAAGCCTTGTGTACCGCTGCATTTTCAAGATCTCGGAAATAATCTTCACCATATCGATCAAAAATTTCTCCGATGATCATCCGGTTGTCAGTTTCCACGATGGTATCAGTGTCAACCATGGGCATCTGTAATTTCTCTGAAATTCGCTGACCGACGGAGGTCTTTCCCGTCCCCATAAATCCAATTAAAACAATGTTTAACATGCACTTTTCCCATTGCAAAAAGTATACACACGCATTCAGAAATTGTAAAGCGTTTTAACATCGCTACTATTCCACTATTGCAACCGATATTTTTTTGTACCGTAATTGTTAATCAAGAAATATAATATGGGTTAGGATATGCTAAAAGACAAAATTCAAAAATTTAGGAGTTAGGGAAAATCTTGGATGACAAAAATTCATGGAACGGCTATTGTCTCTCCAGAAACAGAACTGGGAAGTGATATTGAGATCGGCCCGTTTTCGATCATCAACGAACATGTCAGAATTGGCGATCGAACCATTATCGGACCTCACGTGCAAATAGATCGCTGGACAACAATTGGGGAGGATTGCCAAGTCTTTTTCGGCAGCACCATCGGAAACCCATCAAAAGACCTGAAGTATAAAGGAGACCGAAGTTACGTTAAAATAGGAAGCCGGAACGTGTTAAGGGAATATGTTTCAGTTTCGAGGGCTACAACTGCGGAAGGATCAACCATTATCGGTAATGATAACCTTATGATGAACTGGGTTAATATAGCACACGATTCAATTGTTGGGAACCGAACGATTATGGCGAATTTTGCTACGCTTGGAGGGCATGTCACTGTCGAAGACGATGTTCGAATTGGAGCACACGCAGCACTACATCCTTCCATTTGTGTTGGAAAGATGGCTATGGTTGGTGCCTGTTCAAAGTTTGTTCAGGATGTTCCTCCATTTACAGTAGCAGATGGTCATCCAGCTGCAGTTCGTGGGTTAAATCTAGTAGGAATTCGTACTTCAAAAATAAATCCGCTTTCTGCGCTTTCAAGTGATACAATCAATCAACTTAAAAAGGCATATCGGCTTCTCTTCCGATCGAACTTGCCGCTAACAAAAGCGATAGAAAAAGTTCGGGAGGAACTTGATCCCAACGAAGAAGTTCAATATCTGCTTGACTTTATCGAAAACAGCCAGCGTGGAATTGGCGTATAGGTCACAATCATTCTTCAAGATAACGAAGCTTAAAAACAACCTACGATTCTTTTGCAATCCAAAGTCCTTGTGCGGGATTACTAATGAAGAATAGATCATTGTTAAATCCTCCGGTCAACTGCTCAATATTGAACTGGGATATCATCTGATTAACATCTGCCCATTCATACCCAACACCTTCAATCTCTTCTCTCGATAGATCTGAAGTCGCATAGGTCACTCGAAACCGTCCGTCAGACGTTCCGTGAATCAGATGTGCAGCTGCAGACAGGTTTGCTTGTAGTTCTTCATTCTCTGAGACCTGTTGCAATGTTGTGTCAGTGCCCGAGTAACCATATTTCCGGATCAAATAATCAATCTCCGGATCTTCCCCAAATTCTTTTAAGCCAGGTGCAATTATAATTAACTCTCCATTATCTGCTATAGCCATACGGGTACGATAGATTGCTTTGTTACCCAACCATGTGCTCTTAAACTCTATCGGATTAAGATAAACAACAACTTGATTGAGCGGTTTATCCAACCAATTGATGTTGACCGCTTGACTGAGCTCGGTAGCCTTTTCAAATGTTTCGTGATCATCACCGGCGAAGAACCCTCGCATGACCGTTTCACCTGATTTGGAAGTTTCCATGACTGTCATTATGTAAATAATACCAATCTTTTTTAAAAAATTGTCATGAGCATAGTTGAAAATTTGACGTACTGATGTGTTTGTTCGGCCAAGCATTCGCTCGATTCCATCGGCTGCTCCAAGAAAGTGGGATTTATTGATCATTTCCTGCCCCCCTGTGCCAATTAAAATGTTTTTGAAGCCGTTTGCCATACCAGCGACTTCGTGTGGTATAACTTGGCCAATTGATAGTATAAGATCGTATTCGCCTTCTACAATTCGTCGATTAACGGCGACAGAAATATCATAGTCGACTTTCCCATTGGAAACTTCACTAACTAAATGGGATGGTACTTGGCCTAGCTGAGATAGACCTGCCCGCCAATTGTGATCGTGATAGTTAGCTTGGTTAAGATCCCCAAACATTGTTTTAATCTGACTCTTCGTCATTGGAGTGTGTGTGCCAATTGCAGGCAGGATGTCAAACTGCTTTCCTCTTGTCTCCAACCATATTTGATAAATAATCTTAGTTAATTCTCCAGCGTTTGATGGTAAACGAGTAATATCAGGAGGAACGACTAGAATTTTCCCACCAATCCCACCCAGTTGATCTAATAGCAAATCATGCAGAAGTTCACATTTCTTTTCTGTGGTGATTACGGTATTCTGGCTACCGTAAGCAAAGTACGTTGCCATAAAGTCACTACCCTTTCCGCAACCCCGCAACTAGCAAACTATAGAGTTTTGGTACAGTCCGATCAAAATCACCAGAAATATGATAACTTTCACCACCGTCCTTGACTGTTCGAACAAGAATTGTCTTTTTGGGACGGTGGTAGTAATGTGCTTCCTTCGGACTTCCTTCATCACGAAAATCGCTAAAATCGATAAGATCGAAATTTGCAGTTAAAAAATTTCGAATTTTTTCGTTTCGTTGATGAGCAACATTTCGTGCCATAGACAAACTTTTCAAGTAAACCTCTGGTCCCATAACAGCAGAACCTAAATTCAGAAAAACACCACCTTCTAATTTGGAGACAGTATGAACAAAACGGAGAAAATCCTGTCCAGTTGTGTATCCCATAGCGGCATAATCTGCCGATGGATGCTGGTCTATGATATCGTAACCAATTCCTTTATGAACAGTAATAGGAACACCTAGTCGATATGCGGCAGCGAAAATGCTCAGTTCTCGATACAGAAACTGAATTTCCTTCTCACCATTTTGAATGAGTCGTCCAATGGATTCACCATAACCGATTTTGTCGTGGTATCCACGAACAATTGCTTCGTTTAAATACTTTCCAGTTTCTTCCCAATTTCCGAATTTACCATCCCATATATAGTGCTCTACGTCTTCCAAGGTGGAACCAATCAATGCGATCTCAAAATCATGAATGGCTACTGCACCGTTGGTTGCAAGATGAGTGAGAATTCCTTTTTCCATCAAGTCAATAATGAAGCGCGAGTTGCCTCGGCGCATAACGTGCGCGCCCATCATCCATATGACTGGTTTCTGGTTACGGTAAGCTTGCAGCATAGCTTCCACAATCGGATACAAATTCTCATTTTCATAGGGTGGAGTCTCAGAATCCAACTGATAGATATCATCCAAACTCATCTTGTGTTCTCGTTCGGAAAGTGGACGAATCTCCATCTTAGATCTGTCAAACGTAAGATAATTCAAGTTTTTCATCTAACCTCATTTCTGGCTCAATTATATCAGAAAAATATCGTTCATGAAAAGTTGCTCCGCATTTTCTTGTTTCATTGTAGGGCTTCTGGTATAATGAGCTTCGCAGAAATGTGCTAGTCTGAACATATATTTGAGTGGTAAGCAAGGTATTCTTCCCATGAACTCAGCAAGTAAGACATTTCGCTTTGTCCGGTTTTTGCTTCACTTGCCACGGTTTGTTAAATTGGCAGTGCGTTTGTTCGTTGATTCACGTGTGCCAATCCATCGAAAAGCGATTCTAGTCATAACAGAGTTGATTGCAGTAATGGTTGCCATTGTTTATTTTGTATTTCCCTTGGATTTTGATTTCCTCCCCATTATTGGCAAGCTAGATGATCTTTTAATTGCCTTATTTCTTATATCCGCACCGGGTGTGTGGTTATTCGTAAAATTATGTCCCCAACCTATTGTTCTTGAGCATGTTAAGCAATTAGCCAGTGAAAGGTAGGCTTTATCTTAATGCCGAGATCAGCAGGTTGCTTCGTTTCGGACAATTAAAGCAGTTTCTGTTTACATTTCTGTTCTGATACTCTAACCTCGATTAGAAAAGAACATGGTTGAGATAAATCTCTCTCGTTAGTAAGATTATTAATAACTCATTTCCAAATTTTGCAAATTTCAGCTTTGATACGAAAGGAATTTCATAAATGACTTCAGCCCCTCCAACCTCAGCGTCAATCGTTTTCAACAATAAGGATTTGAGCAACTGGACGCAACGGGACGGTGCCCCCGCTACGTGGCTAGTTGCTGATGGTATTATGACTGTTGCTAGTGGTGATATTATGACCAAAGAATTGTTCACTGATTTTAGACTCCATTTGGAGTTTATGACACCCGATTTACCGGAAGCTACTGGACAGGCTAAAGGTAATAGCGGTGTCTTTCTGCAAGGTCGGTACGAAGTTCAAGTCCTCGACTCATATGGCATCGAGGTTCCAGGCAAAGGGGATTGTGGAGCAATCTATGATCAATTTGCACCATTAGTCAATGCATGTAAACCCCCGCTAGAATGGCAGACATATGATGTTTTTTTTCGTGCTCCACGTTGCAATGAGGATAACCAAGTTGTCGATCCCGTACGATTGACCATACTTCAGAATGGAATTGTTATCCACAATAATATTCAGTTGCCGGGAGTAACAGGAGGTGCTACAAATCAGAATGTATGGGAGTCAGGACCATTATTACTACAAGATCACGGAGATCTGCTTAAATATCGTAACATATGGATTGAGCCGCTTCTACTAGAAGGATCAGATAAATATTAAATTGACTAACGATTGTGAAGGATACTTAAGATTTATTACTCTTGAACGATGGTAGAAACTATGATGCAAAAAATTATGTTTACTAAACATCTGGAAGGGCTAAATATTCCGCAGATTATTGGCGCTATCAAGTCGGTTGGAATTGATGGGGCAGATCTGTGTGTTCGATCAGGCTACCCCGTAAATCCGGAAAATGCTGATATAGCATTGCCAGAGGCAGCCAAGCAATTTGCTAGTCATGGTTTGTCAATCCCCCTTGTTACTACACCTGGAGATTTCCTTGACCCCAACCATGCCGGAACAAAACGGGTTTATGCAGCTTGTGAAGAAGCAGGGGTTGAAAATATAAAACTCGGATATTGGCACTGGAATTTAGACGATGGCGGTTATTGGACTAAGGTTGATCAATGCCGAAAAAAACTTGAAGCCTTTGAGAGATTATCAGAAGCACATCAGGTACGAACATGCGTTCACAACCATTCTGGTTCGACAATGGGACTAAATGCCTGTGCAGTAATGAATCTCGTTAAAGGTTTTAATCCGGAGTACATCGGTGTATTTGCCGACCCTGGACATCTCTCCATCGTTGGCGAGCCTATCGATATGGCAATCGATATTGTCAAAGATTACCTAGCTGTGGTAGCGTTTAAGGATTTGATGCGTCGTCCCGGCGACGGTGGTGGGCAAGTCGTCCGGATGGGAACAGGTTTCGTTGATTGGGAAATGACAGTTCGTACCTTGAAAGGCATTTGTTTCAAGGGACCGATCTGTTTCCACAGTGAATACGGAGGTGAGCCTGTTGACAGCGTGATTGATTTGGCTCGAATCGATGTTCGTTACATTCAGAATTTTCTTGAGTAAACCAAAAGCCAAAGTTGGTAAAATCAAATCGTTTAGATAGAATAACTAAAGAGGAAACTGATCAATGAAATTGGGAGTTTCTACATATTCATACTGGCATTTTACGCCTAAGCAGGTACCAATTGAAACAGTAATCAACAAAGCCGCAGAACTGGGTCTTGATGGTGTCGAAATCTTGCATCGCCAGATGTCATCCGAAGAAAAACCCTACCTGCAAAATTTAAAGCGTCATGCTTTTATACAAGGACTTGATCTTTATGCTTTATCCATACATCAAGGCTTTGTATCCCCTGACACAGGTGAACGGAATAAAAATATAGATCACACCATTCACTGTATCGAGCTAGCTTATGATCTCGGAATTCCAGCCATTCGCCTTAATTCGGGACGGTGGGGTACGATCAAGTCATTCGATGAATTAATGCGACATGGTGGAGATGAACCTGTCTTGCCCGGTTACACAGAGGATGATGCATTTGATTGGATTATAGGATCGATTGAAAAATGTCTGCCTTTTGCTGAAAAGAATGGGGTAATCCTTGGTCTTGAAAATCACTGGGGATTGACCAACTCTCCAAAAGGGGTGAACCGTATTGTGTCGGCAATCGATTCTAACTGGTTGATGGTGACCATGGACTGTGGCAATTTTCTTGATGATCCTTACAAAAAGCTAGAACAGATTTCCCCTCAAGCAGCTTTGGTACACGCCAAAACCTACTATGGTGGAGGTGAATGGTACACTCTTGAACTTGATTATGTGCGAATTGCCGACATTCTAAGAGCCGTAGGTTTTAATGGGTATATCTCGCTCGAGTTTGAAGGTAAAGCTGATGCTGACATCGGAGTACCTAAAAGTATAGTCTTACTTCGTGAAGCTTTTCAGATATAGTTTAGCCTCTAGATTTTGGTGATTTGGCCGTGAGGAAATCTGTTGGAATTTTCTTAGGTATCATCTTTTTTTCCTTCCTGATTAAAGCTAACATCGCACAATTTTCCCATCAGTTACTTTTCGGACATACTAACCGAGTACTGGCTCTTGCCTACAGTCCCGATGGGAAATTAATCGCTTCTGCTGGTGACGACCAAAAAATCCGAGTTTGGTCTGTTGACCAGAATATATCTGTGGTAACACTTAACGGTCACCAGTCAAAAATTATTGATTTGGTGTTTTACGGTAACAATCGGTTAATTTCAGCCTCAGAAGACAAATCTATTCGTATTTGGGATATCGCTCAAGGATCAGAACTTGATCGGTTCGTACTTAGATCTGGTCGATTGACCTCTATTGATTTTAATCAAAAAAACAATTTCCTTGTTTCTGGTTCAAGTGACGGGGTCGTGAGATTATGGGACCTAAAAACAAAAGACTTACTTGCGGCCTTCAATCAACATCAAGGTATCGTCTGGTCAGTGGCGTTTAGCCCCGGTGGAACCCATATCGCCTCTGGATCCGAAGATAAAACCGTCCATCTTTGGGAGGTCGAGACTAAAACCCTGGTTAGCACTTTCACTGGCCACCACAATCGTGTTTGGGAAGTTCTTTTCAACTTCGATGGTTCACAGATCATTTCTGCTGATTGGGATGGAGTCGTCTTTCTATGGAACACAAACCAATCTGAACCTAATAATCCGTTGAAAACATACGATCGACCGGTCTTGTCTATGGCATACAACAACAATAACAGTACATTGGCATTAGGTTTGGTTAGTTCACCGACGGATGAAACAATAAAATTGTGGAATTTGTCATCTCGTCAGGAGATTCAATCATTTGACTCCAACTCACGGCACGCCATTGCTTTTAGTCCTGACAAAGTATCTATGATTACCGCAGGCTCGATTGATGGAACAATCTCTATCTGGCAATCTGCAATCGGAAAACCAAAATTGTTACTACCAAGAGAAAAAGCATTAATCAATACCTCTGAGGTAGATTTCAGCTGGGAAGCGATTCGTGGGGCAGCCTACTATGAGCTAGAGGTGTCAACCAATCCAGATTTCAATCAACCTTATGCGAAGGTGTCTTCGAACGAGCAGCTAACGGCACAAATTGGTGAGAATTTTTTCTCCAATTTTTCCAATCAGTTTGTATTACCATTAGCAACAACCTATTGGTGGCGTGTGCGATCAGGTACTTTTGGTCAGACTAGCAAATGGTCCCAACGTAAATCGTTCAGTACGCTTTACTCCCCTCCCTCCAAATGTATTGTTCGTGTTGCTCCGCGTAGCCGACGTATAGATTTAACTGACGAATTTCTAGTTTCAGTTTGGATTGAATCCGTGAGAAATTTGGTTGGATTTCAATTTGATCTCAAATGGACAAACCCAAACTGTATCAGTTTTGTGACAACAACACGTTTCAATGAAATCCTACCGCGCAGTTCAGGAATCAAACGGCTACCTAAAGAAGTCGCTAAGGATCCTTTTTTTCAATTGGATCAGAAAAACGGTCTTTACAAAAACATTGTCGCAACGAAACAAGGTGAAGACGGTGTTGATGGAAGTGGAATACTGCTATCTGTTCTTTTCCGTGCCATTGAAGTTGGATCATCCCAAGTTCAATTGGAGAATCTCATTCTGCTTGACTCAAGACAAAATGAGATTGAATGTGAAATATATCAGGCAAATGTTTCAGTTGAAAACCCAGCCCGTCCATGGGATGTGAATAACGATAAAGTTGTCAATATTTTTGATCTTAGTCTTGTTGCTCGTTATTTTGGGTTACCTATCCCACTGGATCTTGAAATTAACCCAGACATCAACGGAGATGGTATGGTTAATATATTTGATTTTACGTTTGTTGCCGTCCATTTTGGCGAGGTTTATGAAAAAAACAGCCTACTTGCACCACCTCTGATTTCTGAACGCCTTTGTCCAGATTCTCTTTTACCTAACTATCCAAATCCCTTCAACCCAGATACATGGATTCCTTTTCAACTGTCTAAACGCACCGATTTAACCATCCAAATCCATGGCTCCAATGGGACTCTTATTCGCGAGTTCAACTTGGGAGTGTTAATGGCAGGCCAGTACACCGACCAACGTAAAGCAGTGTATTGGGATGGCAAGAATAGTTTAGGTGAAAAGGTCCCGAGCGGAATCTATTTTTATTCGATACTAACCCAAGACTTTCAACAAACACGAAAAATGATTGTCATCAAGTAAGTTAATCGTTACCGCCCGTTATCACAATGAGACATCGTTTCCTCAATTCCTCTGTAATAGGAGCACGCCTCTTTCCTATTCATCAATAAGTACCATACCTCGTAGCACTTCCCGACATTGTCTAGGATCATTATTTGTGACATTGTAAGCAAATGTATTGGCACGTCGATGATGGGGAGATTTATTGGCATCCGATCCATGAATGACCAACGGACCAAAAAAAATGCAATCTCCGGGCTCAACCTCAACTAGTACTGCTTCATCGCGTTCCCCAAAAAGACCAGGCAGATAGAGACCAAAAGAATGGTTGCCATGATTATGATTAAGCAATCCCTTTTTGTGGCTACCAGGCACGAACCGAATACAACCGCTCTCAGTAGTTGCAGCATCAATAAAGAACATGCAGTTAATCATCAATGGTTGGTTATCTTCCCCTTTCCAGTACGAGTAATCTTGGTGCCATGGCGTAATCGTTCCGTAGTAGGCAGACTTAGGCAGAAGTTTGCTGTGATAAAGTGAGATATTTGGTCCCATTAATGTTTCAATAATGTCAAGAACTTCGTTTGATCTCAGGATTTGGTTGAGTTCACCACTGATAAGTTCGCTATGCATCAATTGTCTGATGCGCTTCGGTTTTTCCGGATCGTCATATTCTTCCCAAGAAATACCGATACCAGATGGTATATTTTCAAGCATCCGCTCATGGATTTGATCAGTTTCTTCGGCTACTTGTTTAGTAATTGAAGCGGGAATAAGACGTTTTTTTAGGAGATAACCATTTTCACTATAAAATTCCATTTCCCTGTTCGTAAGTGACATGTTTCAGAACCTCTTCTGCTGTTTAAATATATTTATTCCTCTGATCCAAAAAGTTGTATAACTGGCGGAGTGTGAAGTTCAACTGCTTTCAGACCCAGAAACTGCTTGAAATCCTCTTCTGTTTTAAATCCTAAATCACCTTTATCGCAAACGCCTACCACGTACCATGTCACCTCACCGTTTTTATCGGGTTTAAGCAATATTCTTGAAGAATCTTTATCTACTAAAATCGGAGGGGTTGGATAGACAAGACCAACACCGATTTGACCTTCACCAGATTGACCCAAAATGGCATCTTGCCAAGATTGGATTAATCCTTTTTTGTCATCAACTTGATTATCTTTTGATTTCGGGATCCCAGTTTCAATTAGAACCCCCTCAAGGCTCCCCTGAATTTTAATGCGATGTTCCACGAACCGACTTTTACCGTAAATTGAAAGCGTCTCCGTTAACTCAATTTCCTTATCTCCAACAGTGCAACTTGGAATGATGCGTTCTATCGTTGACCGTACAGGACCATCCATAATCACGCGGATGTGTTGATAAGGACTACTATCTTTAGGGTGAGGGACATACTGCTTATCGTTATTCCGCATCCGTAGTACGAACCCACCATAACCTATCAAATCTTCTGTACGTTTGAGTTCAATTGTGTTTGGCTGCTTATTATTATCCTCTCCTTGGCCTAATCGGTTTAATTCCAATTTTTCTGTTTTTTTTGCAAATACTGAGATGGCACCATTTGCTTTCAACAAATAGACATTTAGTTCAGACTCAATAGCAGCTAAAGCATTCAAATGCGGGAATATCCCAGCCCGTGTCTGTTTGGTGAAGCCGAATGTGAGGGGCATTTGATTTTCAGCTGTTTCCGAAACATAACGAACAAAAACTGTCTTCGCTTCAGTTGTGGCAAGATCGATTAGAAAAACCAGTTGATCCCTTTCACCATCATAATCAGTATCATCCACCTGTGCGTGAATTGGTTCATCATTCTGACGCGGATTCTGTGGATCCGTGTTTTCTTCGATTACCATAAAGGCCCTAAAAGAAAAGTCTGGGGCAACCTGTTTAAATTGGTCAATCGAGATGATAACCGGAACATTTTTTCGGTCGATTGGCAGTGTGTTTCGAATAGTTAGCTTGATCTGTGGAACCTGCTGGTTTCCCTTTGGAATACAGCCGATAATAATAAGAAATGAAAATGTCACTAGAAAGCAAGCAATATTCCTATTCAAGTTGGCTCTCCTTCAAACCCCAGATTCTGTAGGATTTTATCATAGGTCCAAGGTCTTGCCAACTGAAAATAGTTTGGGGCGAAATGTTTGCTTAGGACAAAGCACGTTCGGAAACAAAAAATATTAACATTCGTATAATGCAGGGCAAAAAACGGGAATCAAGCCATGATAATCATATTGGAATCCCAGTAATATCTGTGGAATTCCAACCCATTGACTTTGCTTGAATGGTATGATAAACATATCATGTTGGAATTTGAAACACAGGGGGCTCAAAGTAAAACATGGTAAATTTAGAGAAAAAAATTGCTTTGATTACGGGATCATCTAGAGGCATAGGGCGGGGTTGTGCGATTGAGCTTGCTAAATGCGGAGCAGACGTAATAATTAATTATTATCGTCATGGTGATGAAGCTGAAGAAGTAGCTGAGATTGTCAGAGGACTTGGTAGGTCCGCTATTGTAATCGGAGCGGATGTGTCTGATGTGAATGCTGTAGAAGAAATGATCAATGAAGCTCTCGATTATTATGGACAGATTGACATTTTAGTAAGTAATGCTGCTATGAGCATTCGTAGACCATTTCTAGAAACGACAGTTGAGGAAGTTTCGAAAACACTGAATGTCTGTATGTGGGGAGTTTTTTATGTTACACACATGCTAGCCAAGCAAATGGTTAAACAAGGAACTGGCGGGAAAATTGTAGTGATCAGTTCCATTCATGCATTGCGTCCCTTTCCAGATGCAGTTGCTTATAATATGGCTAAAGGAGCAATCAACAATATGGCTTATACTATTGCTGGAGAATTGGCTGAACACAATATTAATGTGAATGTTATTGAACCAGGTTGGACGGATACACCCGGCGAGCGTAATTTTTTTTCGGAAGATTTTTTGCAGCAAGCATGGAAGAACCTACCTTTAAAATGTGCAGCAACTATAGAAGATATTGGTAAATCTGTAGCATTTTTTTGCTCGTCAGCGTCAGACCATATTACGGGTTCAAATCTACGTGTTGACGGAGGCGAATGGATTCCGGCAAGAGCCAGCTTCGAATCGTAGACATCACGAAATCTTTTCCTTCGAATCAGGAGCAGATAGATGTCCTCGATTGTATCAACCTATCAATATCATCAGGCGAGTTTGTTTCAATTCTTGGACCTTCTGGTTGTGGTAAGTCAACCATCTTCAACTTAATTGTTGGCCTAATTCAACCCGATTCAGGAGCAATTTTACTCAGTGACACGCCAATTCATGGTGTAACTGGTAATTTTGCTTACATGCAACAGAATGATTTGCTTCTGCCATGGAGAACAGTAATCCAAAATGTGGTGGTTAGCGCAGAAATACAGGGCAAGCAAAAAGCTGAACTAAAAGCCAAGGCAGCCAAGTTACTAGAATGGATAGGTTTGAAAGGATTCGAGAAGAGCTATCCTTCTCAACTTTCAGGTGGAATGCGACAGCGAGTTGCTCTAATTCGAACACTCCTATTGGAGAAGGAAATGCTCCTCTTGGATGAGCCGTTTTGCAGATTGGATTCGATAACGAGATCCTCCATGTATCAATTGCTCCTTAAAATTTGTCAGGAATGGAAAAAGACCGTTTTATTAATTACTCATGATATTGAAGAAGCACTGTTATTCTCAGACCGAGTTTACGTGCTCTCTGATCGTCCGGCAACCGTGCAGGATGAAATATATGTTGAACTGGAAAGGCCAAGATCTGTAACCAATATGGAATTTATTTCTTATAAACAGCGATTGCTTGATACTTTAGAGGTTGAAGCAGCCGAATGTTTAGATAGAATTGATTTTTGATTTGATTTTTTTCTAGAGTTATTGTAGCATTACTCGGCGTTAGGGGTGCCCCATAGGGCTGAGATTAAACCCTCTGAACCTGATCTGGATTGTACCAGCGTAGGGAAAATGATTAATATCCTCGATTTTCTATTGCGTTTCCCTAAAACTGTGGGGAGCGTTTTTTTTGTCCAAAATTAATTTTAGCAAATACATAAGAGGATTCAAAATTGAACCGTAGAGTACTTCCCTTGTCACTACTATTGAGTGGACTAGTCTTCTGGGAACTTTGCGTCCGATTTTATCAAGTTCCACACTATATTCTTCCTACACCAACCCTGATCCTTACAGAACTTATAAAAAAACACGTGCTGTTAGCCACTCACACGCTGGTCACTTTACAGGAGATGTTGATTGGATTTACGTTAGCAATTGTAATTGCAATTCCAATTGCGATCTTAATGTTCCAGTTTAGCGTCCTAGAATACGCATTCTATCCTTTTATCATTGGGTCACAATCCATTCCAGTATTTGCTATTGCTCCTTTATTGATTTTATGGTTTGGTTACGGTATATTTTCAAAGGTAATAATGACAGCTGTAATCGTCTTTTTCCCAATTACATTGAACACGCTGGATGGGTTAAAATCGACGGATCCTGATATGGTAAACATGTTTCGAATCTTAAAAGCAAATCGGTGGCAAATACTGTGGAAGGTCAATTTCCCAGCAGCTTTGCCCTTTATTTTTTCTGGAGCCAAGATTGGTATTTCGATATCAACAATAGGTGCTGTTATCGGTGAATGGGTTGGATCGAAGGCAGGGCTTGGTTATTTGATGTTACATTCAAACTCACAAATGCAGATTGCGCTTGTCTTTGCGGCCATAGTTTGTCTCACTATTATGGGACTTGTACTCTTGGCTATAATGACTTTTTTGGAAAAGATAGTTATGCCTTGGAAAGCCTCAGCATAATTTGTTGTCAAATCACTACTTAAATCACTAACCTAGAAATTTAAGGAGATCATATTATGGACCGCAAAACCTTATCCTTTATTTGGAAATTTGGAATTACTTTCCTGTTGATAGCTATGACTAATATATGGCTCATGGCTGAAGAGGAATCCAACATTTCCGGATGGTTCCGGACAGACACAGACGCACATGGGACGCAGATTTGGTTTGGAGCAAGCCACCCGTTCGGCAGTTTGGAAATCGATTCAGATATCTATGTTGTTGGTGCAACAGGTGAGTTTGATATTGGACCTCTATTTACGCTCGTCGGAAAAGAAGATAGTAAAGATAGTCTAATCGTACTACCTATGGTAGGACTTACGTTTGATTTTGAATCGATGAATGTTGCCACTTTTGTTCCTCAGTTTTATACGTTTTCGACAATAGGAAGTATCTATTTTGAATCATGGTTAATGAATTTTCTCAATTCTCCTTTTGATGGAGAAGCAGGAAATCAATTCTACACGCGGAATTTCCTGCTATATGCTCTTGGAGATATTGTCTCGATTGGCCCTCAACTGGAAGTAACACTCAATCTGAGCGGTAAAGATGAAAATGGTAATGAGCTAGATTCGCTAGCTAGTTGCGCGGTTGGTGGAAAGGTTCACTTGAAATATGGCAAAAACAATACGCTTGGGTTATTTTTGGGCTCTGAGACCAAAGAGAAACTGAGGGAAGGTAATGATGGTATTGTAGGACGATTTACTTTTGTCCGCAAATGGTAATAAGCTACTTAGCGGAAATTCCATTGTTTTTATTACAATTTTTCTATAGGAGATTCTGGAATGATAAGGACTCGTTTGATTCTGTTAATTGCTTGCAGTATAATTTCAATGGGGAACTTGGTTGGAGTGCAAGGAGCCAAGTTACAACAGATCACTCTTTTGCTCGATTGGTTTCCAAATGCGGATCATGTTCCAATCTATGTTGCACAGGACAAAGGAATTTTCACCAAACATGGTCTTGAGGTTGAGTTGGTTCCACCAACTGACCCAGCTGATCCAATTAAACTGGTAGCCGCTGGAAAATTCCCTCTCGCCGTTAGTTATCAACCCAGTGTTACAATTGCCAGGGCAGCAGGGTTGCCTATAAAATCCATAGGTGTTTTGGTTGACCATCCTCTGAATACTATTAGTTTCTTGAAGAAATCAGGGATTGAAGTCCCGAGCGATTTGAGAGGAAAAAAGATTGGATATACTGTTGCCCCATTGGACTTAATCTTATTTGAAACAATCGCACAAAAAGCAGGGTTAACGAAAGACGATTATGAATTGATTAGCATTGGCTTCAACATTTCTCCGTCCCTTCTCTCTGGAAGTGTTGACGCCGTTATTGGTGCATTTTGGAACTATGAAATTAATGAGTTGCTTCTTGAAGGGGTCGAGGCCAATTATTTCCCTCTTGAAGAACATGGGGTTCCTGATTACTACGAGTTGGTTTTTATCACAAACGATAAGTATTTGCTTGAAAACCGAAAGATCGTAAAAGAATTTGTACTCGCCATTAAAGAAGCCATTAAAATGACTAAAAAACATCCATATGAAGCGCTAACATCCTATTTTACAATTAATCCAAACGTCCGAAAAGATTTAGACCTACTGGCTTTTACCGCCACATTACCTATGTTTGCCAAGTCACAGCAGCAATCTCAGAGAAAATGGGAAAAATTCACGACATTTGGATCTAACAACAAGTTGATTACAAAAAAAATTGAAGCGACGAATTTATTTGATAATGTCCTAGCTGGTGAAGGAAATTAAGCCCAAAATGCTGCCTAAGAAAGTTGCTATTATTGGTGGTGGTGTAATCGGTCTAAGTATCGGCTGGCAACTTGCTAAGAACAGTTTAGATGTCACAATTTATGACAGGGATTGGGCAGGACAAGGAGCAAGTTGGGCAGCAGCAGGTATGCTTTCGCCAAGAGCAGAGGTCCATATGCAGGAGAGAGACCTTTTGCAACTTGGATTGGCAAGTGCGGAATTGTACCCTGAATGGGTTGATGAACTTGAATCTGACAGCCAGATCTCGGTTGACTACCGCACACATGGAACGTTGATGGTTGCACTTGACCGAGACGACCAAGCTGAATTAGAAGACCACTATGAGGTACAACGTGCGCTTGATCTCCCTGTGGAATGGCTAACAGGCGTGGAAGCTCGAGAGATCGAGCCGTATCTTTCTCCTAGAATCACTAGTGCAGTAAGTTGTAAGAGCGATGTTCAAATTAATAATCGCTTAATGGTTCAAGCTCTAATACAAGCGTTTAAGAAATTTGGTGGAAGACTCCACGAGCAGACCTCGGTTCGTAAAATTGAAATCCATAATGAGAAAGCAATTGGAATTCAAGTGCAAGAGGATTTTATTGAGGCGGATCTAGTTATTCTTTCAGCGGGATGTTGGTCATCGCAAATTGATGGGTTGCCAGATTGGGTGCGCCCACCTGTCCGTCCTGTTAAAGGGCAAATGATCGCTCTGAGGATGGAAACTCCACCGATTTTGCAGCATGTGATTTATGCTCCGGATGCTTATCTTGCACCAAAGGGTGATGGACGTCTTTTAATTGGGGCTACTTGTGAAGAGGAAGGATTCGACACCAAAATTACTGCTGGTGGCATGTTTGAACTACTACGCGGCGCTTGGGAAGTGTTGCCCAGCATTTATGAACTTCCAATCGATGAAACATGGGCAGGACTTAGGCCTGGTAGTCGAGATAATGCGCCAATTCTCGGCAGAACACAGATCAAAAATCTAATTATGGCAACTGGCCACTATCGTCAAGGAATTTTGTTGACGCCCGTTACGTGCCGTGAAATAAGTGCTTTAATCATGACAGGTCAAACATCAAATTTGATTGTGCCGTTCATGTTGGAACGTTTTGCCTAACGCAACTAAATTCTCGATTCCCTTAACCACAAGGTGATTCTAGTGAAAAAGAAAAATATAACAATATCAATTAACGGGAAAAAGCAGGAAATTAGTGGTAATATAGATTTGCTTCAACTGATTGGGAGCCTTGGGTTTGATCCTACAAAACCAGGGGTTGCAGTTGCTGTTAATTGCGAGGTGGTTCCACAAAAAATGTGGTCGGAAACCCGTATCAATCCTGATAGCGAAATTGAAATTATTCATGCAGTTCAAGGCGGATAATAATGGAAGGGCTTAAAATTGGCAACCGAGTCTATAGTTCGCGTTTGCTCATTGGATCGTCGGGCTATCCAAATTTTAACGTTATGCTCAAAGCAATCGAAATGAGCGAAGCTAATATCGTAACTGTTGCAATCCGTCGAGTAAAACTGAATGATCCATCGAATGAGAACCTCTACAGCATTCTTAAGGAGAAAAATCACACTATTTTACCAAATACAGCAGGTTGTTACACTGCTAAGGATGCTGTCTTAACAGCACAACTGGCGCGAGAGGCTTTGGGTACAGACCTGATTAAACTTGAAGTGATTGGTGATGATCAGACACTATTTCCGGATGTAGAACAATTAATCCCAGCTGCATCTGAACTTATTAAGGATGGTTTTACAGTCCTTCCTTATTGCAACGATGATCCGATCACTTGCAAAAAATTAGAGGATGTTGGATGCGCTGTTGTTATGCCACTTGGTGCACCAATTGGATCGGGTGCGGGTATTCGGAACCCATACAATATTCAAATTATCCGCGATATTATTAAGGTGCCAGTGATTGTGGATGCGGGCGTAGGTACAGCGTCTGATGCCACAGTGGCAATGGAACTAGGGTGTGACGGGATTCTTTTGAATACCGCAGTAGCTAAAGCGCGTAACCCTGTTTTGATGGCTTCTGCTATGCGAAAGGCTGTCGAAGCAGGTCGAGAAGCATTTCTTTCTGGGCGAATTCCACAAAAACTATACGCGACCGCATCAAGTCCAACTGAAGGTTTAATCACGTAAGCGAATTTTGGTGGAAGTTGTCCTTACAAATTTTGTCAGAAACACCTACCCTTATATATCGAAATGAATTCCGCCTTCCTCCAAATGTATTTATGAGTATCCAAAACGAAATTAGTGTAGTATCATCATCTATCTAAATATATGTGGATACTCTTTCTCGTAGACTTGTCTCTTCATCTTTGTCTCTTCATCTAAAGATAAGGTGTCTATTTCGGTATTTGGTGATAGTTCAAAACTAGAAGTTGAGAAAACTTGGATGTAAAATGCCAAAACTAAATATTGCCTTGATCGGCGCTGGACGCCGTGGAGCGGGATCACACCTGCCGGTCATTTCCAAGCTCAAAGATACCTATAATCTGGTTGCAATCTGTGATATAGATGAAAAAGCCGCAGTCCAGTATGCGAAAAAGTATGGAGTAAATGCATATACAAACGTTCGGGATTTGATCGAAAAGGAGCAACTTGATGTTGTCGACATTACTGTCCCCAAAGTCGCGCATCACGCGGTTACTTGTTTTGTGGCCGATGCGGGAATAAACATCCTCTGTGAAACACCAATAGCTGCTTCCCTTCCTATGTCAGATTTAATGATTGAAGCAGCAAATAAAAATAATGTTAAGTTGGAGATCGCCGAAAATTATTATCGTGCGCCGAAAGAGAGGTTCTTGTCCGAGGTCATCGGTTTGGGTGTCATTGGCGAAGTTGGCCGGATCTATCGTATCTTCTACGAAGGAGGTCACCATGGCATGAGTATGCTTAGACTTCGTGCTAATGGGAACCCAAGATCAATTCTTGGTATCAGTCAGACAACTCCTATTGTTCCAATTATTGATCGGATGAAACGGCATCATACCAATGATAAATGGTCGTTGGGATTTTTAGAATTTGATAACAACTCGACAGCAATCATGATCTATTCCAACACAATTCACGCTAGATCTCTCGGACGTGGACAAAACGGAATTTCACAAATTGATGGTAGCCAGGGAACAATTGTGGGCGAAGAAATTCATATTGTTCACCAAGAAAATCGTGAAACTGGAGCAACTAGTGTTGGCTACCTTCCACAACGAGTAATGGTTGATATCGATGGTGTACAGGTAATTGACAAGATTAAGTTAGAATTGCCTAACCAACATGTTCAATGGGATAATCCTCTCAAAAATTGTCCACTTTCTGAAGGGCAAGTTGCTGTTGCTGATGAACTCTTGAGCATTGCTAACGCTGTGAACCAAGACACGGATCCAGAATATGGAGCTATTCGTGCTAGACAGGATCAGGAGATGAATATCGCGATGAATGAGTCTGCCCAACGAAACCGTGAGACAATTTCTTTCCCAATTACTACTCTAACGGAAACAGAGACCAAAATCCATGAAGATTATGAACGCGAATATGGGCATCCGATCGAAGACGTAGAAGCGGGAATCGATACTTTCTTCCCGCGCCGGTGAAAAATTATTATTAGGAATTCTATATTGATGACGGCTGAGATTCGAAAAGATATCAAAGGAATAGATCGATTTATTTTTGAAAACGGACTAGACAATAGCAAACTTCATATGCACATCTCCGAAGTTGCTCCCAACCAAAGCATGCATGCACCACATCAACATGAAGGTCAGGAAATTTTCTACATATTTTCAGGTAAAGGTGAGGTGCTCTTTGGTGATCAAACCCATATTCTGAAAAAAAATCACGCAATTCTTGTCGATTGCCAAATTATACATGGTATTCGCAATGTGGGAGATGTCCCGCTAAGGTATGCAGTAATTATTGCCAAATTGTAACTATAATCAAGAAAGGAAGATTATGGAACTCTTGAAAGAACTCTGTGAAAGTTCGGGAATTCCTGGCAGGGAAGAACGAATACGGGAAATTGTTCGACGTGAACTTGAACCAATTGTAGATGAGATTACTGTCGATTCGATGGGAAACATGTTATGCATCAAAAAAAAATCAGGAGCAACAAAACTGATGATTGCTGCCCATATGGACGAAATCGGTTTTGTTGTTTCGCACATTGAGGAAAAGGGGTGGGTTCGGATTGTAGCTCTTGGCGGTCATGATCCCCGGAACATGGTTGCTCAACATGTCAGGATTTGTGCCGATGAGGGAGACCTGACTGGGATTCTTTATCCTGGTATCAAACCTCCTCATATTCAGAATCCTGAGGATCGAAATAAGAAACTGGAGGTCAAGGATTTTATCGTTGACTTGGGGCTATCCGGTGATGAAGTTAAGGAGAAGATTCAGATTGGGACACCAGTGACTTTGAAACGTAATTTTATTGAACTGGGCGAATGTGTATCTTGTAAAGCGATGGATAATCGTGTTGCTGTCTATATTATGATCAAAGCAATGCAGAACGCTGAAAAATATGGATTTGAGACCTACGCCGTCGCCACTTCACAAGAAGAGATTGGTTTGCGAGGTGCTACCACAAGTGCTTTTGGTATTAATCCCGATGTAGGTATTTGTCTTGATACAACACTGGCAACTGATACCCCGGGAGTCAGCGACCGTGAAAAGATCACCGAACTTGGGGAAGGAACAGCAATTAAGATCTTTGATTCATCTGCCATCCAGCATCCAAGACTGGTTAAATTCCTACAAGATTTAGCTGATAAGCGTGAAATTCCATGGCAACACGAGATTTTACCACGAGGAGGAACCGACTCAGCAGCCATACAAAAATCAAGGTCGGGTGTGCCAGTCGCAACAATTTCCACTCCCACGCGCTACATTCACAGTAGTGTTGAAACTATAAACAAATCAGACCTAAAAGGTTCAGTCGATTTGATGACCGCTTTCATTGAGGAAGGCCACCAAGTCAATCTTGAATTAGTTTAGGATCTGGAGCCTTTATGAGAGCATGTGCGGTTTTCGATCTCGATGGTACAATCATCGATAATTCATCAGAAAACGTTTTTTTTAGGGAGATGTTCGAGCGAGGAGCATTACCACTTGGCAATCTTGTGAGTTGGGGAACATATCTTATCAAGACTACTAATCTCCGCCGTGCGAAAGCAAACAAAGTTTATCTCCGTGGGCTCGATTTTCAGTACGTTCGTAAAATTGCGAAGTTTTGTGTTGATGAATACTTGATAGATCATATATCTCCAAGGGTTTGTGATTTGATGAAGTGGCATCGTGATAATGGCCGTATGGTTTTTATTTTGTCAGGATCGCTCAAAATTCTGGTTAGTGTTTTTGGTGAGAGACTTGAGGTAGATCAAACTATCGGCAACACTTTAGAAATTAAAGATGGAAAAATCTGCGGGCAGTTGACAGGTTCTAATCTATACGCGGAAAATAAAGCAATTGCTGTCAAGCAATTAGCTGAACAATACAACTTAGACCTTGATCGATCTTATGCTTATGGGAATCACCATTCCGATCACCATAAGTTACAACTTTTTGGAAATCCAGTTGCCGTAAATCCTGATAGAGGCTTGAGGCAAATATCACTTACTAATAATTGGCAGATTGAGATGTTTCATGGGAATTAGACTTGAAAAATTTCTTGCCGAACGAGGAGTTTGTTCTCGTCGACTTGCTAAGCAGTATGTTGTTGATGGACGAGTTAAAATCAATAGGAAACAAGTTTTTATTCCTGGTAGGCACATTGATCAAGAGAGGGATCTCATCCAATTTGATGGGCGCATAGTTTCCGAGAAGCCCACCCCAATTTACCTAATGTTGAACAAACCAGAAGGTTATATCACCAGCGTCTTGGATCAATATAACCGTCCTACAGTAATGGATCTAGTTGATATAATTCGGGAGAGGGTTTATCCTGTAGGACGACTGGACTTAAATACAGAAGGGTTATTAATCTTTACAAATGATGGTAACTTTTCACATCAAATTCTGCACCCAAGCAATAAGATTAAGAAAACCTATCTGGTTTGGGTTGACGGAAGTCCTTCCAAAGAATCCGTTCAACAACTCCGTGATGGGATCCGAATTTTGAGTGGGAAAACAGCACCTGCAATCGTTCACAGAATTGGCCGACACAGGGGAAATACCCACTTTAAACTGGTTCTCTATGAAGGGAAAAAACGTCAAATCCGCAGGATGTTTGAGGCAATTGGGCACAAAGTTCTCTACCTTAAGCGTGTGCGGATTGGGAACCTGTCTTTAGGTAATCTGCCGATTGGAAAATATCGTTACCTAAAGCAAAAGGAAGTTGCATCTTTTCAAAAGCAATCAGGGTTGGTTTGTGAAAATGTATAAAATCTTGGCTTTCATGTCGATTTGTGTTCTTTTAATTCCAACACTTTTCGCTCAGGAAATCATTGACCGTCCACTTGAAGCCAAGTACGAAAAAGCAATATATATATATAGAGATCTGGCTTGGGCAACCTACTTGCGTGCTTCTAGAAGGTTCCCAGAGGCAAGAGACATCTATCAGCGTGTGCTCCATCTTCACAAATCCTCTGCGTTTACTCATTATCAACTTGCTAATGTCAGTTTGGCCATTCGTGATATCCGAACCGCTGATCAGGAATCTCGTCTGGCAATTGAGATCAATCCTGAAAATCCACTACCACATTTTATACTAGCGCAAGTGATGTTTAAACGTACAATGAACTCGCGACAGAAAAATTGGAAGCCAGTTATTGAACAACTGAAAAAGGTCACACAATTAGATCCCGATCATGTTGATGCCTATCAGTATTTAGGTGAAATCGCTGCCACTCAGGAAGATCCCAATCTTGGGAAACAAGCATTTAAACAACTGACGCGTCTCATGCCATATCAGCCTGTTTTTTTCTTGAGGCTTGGAAATTCATACGAAGATCTTGGTTACAGTGATAAAGCAATCAGTTCGTATGAACGTGCGGTTAAAATTGACGATACGATGTGGCAAGCCCATGAGTCGCTTGGTCGGCTTTATACTGCGTCCTATGAACTTGCTGAAAACGGTGTATACAATACTAATGACCCTACGGCTGAATCGATCGATTCAGCCGTAGAAAAAATTACCAAGGCTATATTAGCCTATACAAAAATGCGCCAGTACGCACCCAATATTCCCAAGCAGTTTGATAAAATGCTGGGAATTTTTCGGGCTCGGCTTGGGAGTCTTTACCTGACGGTGGATCGACCGCAACAAGCGATTGATACTCTTAATAAAATTTTTACCGAAGATCCTAAACATGCTGATGCAAATTATCTGCTCGGTTTATCTTATCAAGAAATGAAGGATTTTGAAAAAGCAGAGTTCCATCTTCGAAACGCTATTCGGATTTCACCTGAGAGATCCGAACCTTATAATGCACTTGGTTATCTTTTAGCTGAACTTGGTACTGACCTGGAATATGCCATTGACATCATAAAAATTGCTCTTAAGAAGGAACCAGAAAATGGAGCCTATTTGGATAGTCTAGGTTGGACATACTTCAAAATGGGTAAAAATGAACTTGCGCGAATTGAGTTGGAGAAAGCGGTTAAGTTCGAATCCGAGAGTTGGGAGATCCAAGATCATTTAGGTGATGTCTATCTCAAAATTGGTATGAAGAATAATGCAATCGGCGCTTGGCGAAAAGCTACAATACTCAATCCAGAAAACGAAAAGATCCGACAGAAGATTGAAAGATATCACGCGAAAATCAAGTAAATTATGGTACCGCAACTCTTTAGCGTTGGCTCAACAATGGCGTGTAAAAACACTCGCGTTTCTAGTCATGTCTTTCATATATTTATTCCCACTTCATGCCATTGCTTTCATCTGTGGAACTCCAGATCTTTGTACCTCCAATCCCCAGAATGTACCGCCAGTAAACATACCATCATCACCTGCTCAGAAACGCGTACTTAAAATTGGAGACCAAATCTCTTTTTATGGGATTGATTTCCAAAATTATAATCAGTATCGAACTAAAGCAACATTGCGGTCTATCGGCAACTTTTGCTACATTTTCGTCGAGGATTCGCAGTGGCGTCTAACTGTCACAGCCAAAGTTGTTCAAAATCTTAATCGTGTTTTTGAACAACTAACATTATCCGATAGGAACCGAGGTATCTATCAGATAGAGACCCAAGCGTTCGGTCACCCTCCTAACATTGACAACGATGACCGAATCTATCTCTTATTACTTGATATCCCAGATCGTTTTCGATTCCAAGGTGAATTTATCGGTGGATATTTCAATCCTATTGATCAAGCACGTGGTCGATTAGTTCACCCAAAGTTAGGGAAAGCAATGTGGAGCAATGAGCGAGACATGATCTACATTGATACCGACCCCCTCAACGTTGGTAGCAATGAGGGATTTGGTACCGTCGCTCACGAATTCCAGCACCTCATCCACTGGAAACACGACCAAAACGAAGAAATCTGGGTTAACGAGGGCATTTCGGAATACGCCATGTTACTGTGTGGTTATCCATCAGTTGAACATCTCCAAGCATTTGGACAGAAGCCTAATACTTCATTAACCAATTGGCCTGCAGGAGGTAAAAACCAACTGCCGAGTTATGGAGCGACATATCTCTGGATACTTTATCTAGACGAACATTATGGCGGAACAAACTTTGTCTCTTCATTAATTAAGAACCGTTTAGCAGGTATCAGTGGAATAAATCAGGTATTGCAGTTGCATGGTTTCAGACAGAGTTTCTCATCGGTATTCAGCGATTGGAAAGTTGCAAATTACTTAGACGATGTGACCTTTGAACGAGGAAGATTCGGGTATCGCAAAGTTAATATACAAGCCAAAATTCACCGTAAACATCGATATTATCCAATAGATGTAACTGGAGATCGGTTGGAAGGTTATGCTACTTATTATTTGGAATTCTCAAACTTTCGTATTGGCCAACAAATCTCCTTCGATTTTACCAGTGGAGGAAGATTTCCATTTGATATTAGAACTATTGAACTTCTAAAAGGAAAACCAATAAATGTAAATAACTTGCAGTTGTCAAACAATGGAAAAGGAACCCAAATTTTGCCATTTACTGATAAAATGGCTGATACTATTGTTATTATACCGAGTCTCGAAGAATTGCCAAATGTGCTCGGAAAATCAGTTTCATCATACGATTATCGTGTCGAGATTGACCGAGAGATGATTCTGCAAACGTTTGTGTTGCAAAACCCGGTTCATGCCAGATATTGGGAGGTCTTACTGGTATTAAGTAAACAGATTCTGTCGGAGATACCTCGAATTTCAGTTCTAACCGGTCACAAATTGCTCGTTTCAAAAATCCCCATGCAACAGATTCAAGATAATTATGTTTACCAGATATATTTGCCACCAAAAATGGATTCCGATACCATCATTTGGCAGATCTATTACCTTGACAAACAGATCAGTACAGGCAACCTTAATTCTCAAAAAATAATAAGGAGAGAAAGATGAAACAACCCGTTATGTATATTGGGACAATTGGTCAAAGTGTTTGGCGGAGTACAGATTTAGGTGATTCATGGAAACGTGCCAGCAACGGTATATTCGCCGAGGCTGATATACGAGCCATTGCTGTAGATCCAGATAACTCTTCTGTTGTCTTTGCTGGTACAGAAAACGGTCTATATCGCACTGCAGACGGCGCAGAAACCTGGCAGCTTATTGATTCAGAAATGAACGGTTTGCAGATATGGGACATAGAAATTAGTGAAAAGAATCCGAATACCATTTTTGTGGGTACTTGTCCATCGGATCTATTCAAATCCACTGACGGTGGTAAAACTTGGATATGCCTTGATGTTGAACTTGCTGATGAATGTGCGGGTGGCGCAATAATTCCACGTGTAACATCAATTGCCATTGATCCAGAAGACGACCAAATTGTTTATGCGGGTATAGAGATCGATGGTTTTCGTCGCAGCACAGATGGCGGAAAAAACTGGGAAACAATCAATGAAGGTCTAAGCAGCCTTGATATTCATGGCATTTCTGTTATCCCCGGCCAACCCAAAAAAATCATAGTGGCTACCAATAACGATGTTTGTCGAACCGATGATCTGAAATATTGGACACCATTGACGGTGAAAGATTATCTCCCGTGGTCGTATGCGCGGGCAGTATTCCATTGTCCAAACGGAGAGAACCGTGTCTACCTTGGAGCTGGAAATGGACCTCCTGGCAACGAAGGAGGTATTTTCTACTCTGTGGACTTGGGAGATTCATGGGAACAAGCTGATTTGGGCATGATGTCAAACAGTACGATTTGGAATTTCGCCTATAATGGTAATGTCGACGATTTGATCGTGGCTTATAGTGTAAGTGGTCAAATTTTTCGGAGCATGGATCATGGAAATTCGTGGCAGAAACTCACACATGAATTTGGCGAAGTGAGAGCATTGGCAATAGCCTCTTAATTTTTGATGAAGATTCTTTTTCTTTCGATTACAGTGCCGTTTCCAGCTACAGATGGCGGGAGGATTCGCGTGCTAAACCTGCTCACCCAAGTGTCAAAAACTGACCAGATTACTTTTCTGGGGCTTGAGACGGCACCAACTGATCAGGAAGGAATAGCTTACCTTGAGAGTTTGGGTATAGTCTGTCATCTCGTGGAAAATCAAGCGTCTCCGCCAAAAATATCGTTAGGTACTATCACTAAGTCTCTCATCCAAAGAAAACCTATTACAGTCGCACGTTATGATATCTCATCCTACAGACGAGAATTAGGTCAACTTATCCAACTACAAAATTTTGATCTAATTCATTACGAAATGTTTCATACAGCCCAATTCTTCGCTAAAGTGGATTTGCCTAAAGTTCTTTCCACACAAAACATTGACTCTTATATTTGGGCGCGACTTAGCGAGGAGACGGAAAATCCAGTAAAAAAAATCGTTTATCTGTCGCAGAAGCGAGCTTTTAGACGGTATGAGAAACTAATCAGTCCGAAGTTTTCTATTACAACCTGTGTGTCTGAAAACGATCGGGATTGGCTACGAAAATCTTGTCCTGATTCACAAACCGATGTTATCCCAAACGGAGTAGATCTCGATCTATACCAACCCAGCCACGATGAAATAATACCAGATACACTTCTTTATACTGGCAGTATGGACTGGTTTCCGAATGAAGATGCTGTCATTTACTGTGTCAATGAAATATTGCCTGTCATTCGTTTGAAATGTCCCAATGTTAGATTTCTGATTGTCGGACAACATCCCACAGGAAACGTTCGGAAACTATCGGATTTACCCAACATTGAGGTTACGGGGCGTGTTGAAGATGTTAAACCCTATATAGCTCAATCCGCTGTTTACGTCGTACCGCTCCGAATTGGTGGTGGTACACGTCTAAAAATACTTGAAGCATTAGCAATGGAAAAAGCTGTCGTCTCAACTTCAGTTGGTGCGGAAGGGTTAGAACTCATTAATAACCAAGAAGTGGTCATCGAAAATAATCCAATACAGTTTGCAGCAAAAGTGGTTGAATTGCTTGGAAATCCCGATAGATGTCGGCAGTTGGGTGGGCAAGGACGAAGCCGAGTCCAACGTGACTACGGATGGAAAGCTATCGGAGAAAAGTTAAGATCTGTTTACACCTCACTTTCGGAAAAACCGAAAGAATAAGATTTAGGAGAGAAAAATCATGTCGAATCAAAACATACAAGGTGCGCAAAAACATCGCCAGATAGCAGCTGAGCAGGAAGAATCTGTTGAAGTTGCTATTGTAACAGTCAGTGACACACGAACACCCGAAGATGATATTAACGGTATTTACTTGCGTGAAGAATTAACGAAAGAAGGTCATTCAATTACAGACTATGATATTGTGAAGGATGAACCGGATCAGATTGAGAGCATACTTGAACAACTTGTTGAAAGGAAAGCAAGAATCATCATTTTCAATGGCGGAACGGGTATTACACCTCGTGATCGCACTTTCGATGTGATCGATCGTAAACTAGAGAAACGACTTACTGGTTTCGGAGAGTTGTTTCGCATGCTGAGTTACGAACAGGTCGGTGCTGCTGCTATGCTCTCACGTGCAACCGCTGGAGTCTATCAAGGAAAGTTAATTGTTTCAGTACCTGGTTCCCCAAAGGCTGTTGAACTAGCGTGGGAAAAGCTGATTAAACCAGAACTCCAACATCTAGCTTGGGAAGTCATTAGGTAGTGGGGTAAAGAGGGCATTTTCATGCCAAGTTTGTTAAACTAAATCTCGGTAAACCTCTAGGGTACGTTGGGCAATAGTTTCCCAAGAAAATTCTTCAACTCGCTCTAAACCGAGTTGAATTAGATTCGATCGTAAAACCAGATCTTGAGCTATCATCTGGATTTGGTCAGCTAGCAACTTCGCCTCTCCTTCGGGGAAAGTTAAACCTGCATTACCGATCACGTTGGGAATTTCTCCAGAATCTGAGCCAATAACAGGAACTTGACATGCCATTGCTTCTACCAATACTCGACCGAAAAATTCGACCCAATCGGGTGTTGTTCGTGAGGGTAAGACCAATGTATCCATGCAATTTACATATTTCGGCACATCCTCAGGAGGCACACCATCTATCCACACAATCCGCTCAGATATAACGAGTTGATCGGCTAGCTTTTCCAGCTCGGATCTGTACTCACCACGTCCAACCAGCAAAATTTTACAGTTCATATTCAACTGGGCAGTGGCTTCAACCAACGTGTCTAATCCCTTCATCCTGAGAATGCGACCAACATATCCAATCACGAAGGTTTGATCAAGTCCCAACTCGGATCGCAGGTCTTCCATCTTCATTTTGTAGAACATACGCAAATCAACACCGTTTGGAAAAACGGTTACTTCTTTGGTATAACCACGGCGTCTTAAAATATTGACCCCATTCTCACTAAGAGGAAATGCCATATCTGTATGATTAAAGACCTTTTTCTCTATCCACATAGGGAAAAAACCGAATCTTTGCTTGATGTCCACGCTAAGGGATGTACGGAAAATGAATCGACTCTGAGGACAATACTTGTTTTTGAAACGAATTATTTGGAGAGCGTTCAAACTCCAAGCTTCTTCTTCGAGATGAATGATATCAGGTTGGAAATCGCGAAAATGGGAAATGATATTTTCACGATAGAAAAACCGACTCCCGTAACCGGAAAACCGAATTGGGTAAGCGAATTCTTCACAACACGTTTCTGGGTCTGGTTCAAAGACAATTTCCTGAAAACTCTCGAACCATCGATTAGGACATATGACTCGGATATTAACGTTAGTGTTTTCAGCAATCAGTGCAAATTTTCGCCGATATGGTTTCATGATGTAGGAGTGGGATATTACTAACACTCGCAACATCTGAATTCTTAGCTTTCATCCTCTTCTTGAAGTTTAAGAAAGCTTTGTTGATCTGGCGGAGTGTCTTCCAAGGTGTTTTCCGGAGTGTCTTCTAAGGTGTCTTCTAAGGTGTCTTCCAAGGTCTCTCCCGGAGTGTCTTTCAAGGTGTCTTCACTATTAACTCCGTCAAGCAACTCCATAATTCCTTCAAGCCGAGATCGAAGCTCTTTCTTTTCACGTTCAGTTTCTTCTTGTGCTTCAGTCTGTTTGACTTTCAATTGATATAATTCGGACTCTGTGTCCTTTAACGAATCATTTTGTGCTTCAATTTCTTGAACCTTCAAATCTCGTTGGCGAATTTCATCCTGAAGCCGATCAACCTCTTCTTCTAACACTGACTTATCCTGCCGTAAACGATGGATTAGATTAATCGATTGCTCAATCCGATCTTCTAAAAGCCCGAGCATATCATTTCCTTGTTGTTCTTCAAGCACAGTTATTCCTCCTTTATTGTTTAGTGATCTAATAATTCTTTAAATCCAACTGTTCGTGCATAATGAAAAAGGTATTGTTGTGCATATCCAATGTATTCACCGAAGTAGCTATGGAAGAACTCAAGAATTTGACGTTTTGACGCTTTTCGTTTCAGGTAAAGCCTCTCGGTAATTCTTCTCACCCAGACGTCGATTGGTAAAGCCTCACCATGTCCTAACGAAAAGAGAGATACACAATCAGCAACTTTATCACCAATTCCTCTAAGTGACATCAACTCCTGTTTTGCCACCAAGTACGACTGACTCTTGAGCCAATCTAGATCAAGTTGTCTTTCGGCAACCACTGTAGCAACATTAAATAGATATGAGGCGCGATAACCAAGACCACACTGAAAAAGCTGATCAACGGAACCATTCGTTATCATTTCTGGCGTTGGAAATGTGTAGTCAGTATATCCATCCAACGATATAGGATTGCCAAACTCCTCTGAGATTTTCCGGATCATCTGCTTGATCCTCGGAACATTATTGTTCTGGGAAAGGATAAATGAACCGAGACATTCCCACAGGTCTTGGTTCATTATTCGCATACCTCGACATACTCCAACCGAAGCGTTCATATATTGATCCTTGTTGATCGAATCAAGAATTCTTGATAAATCACGATCAAGATCAAAATAATGCCAAAGATATTGCTGAAGTTTTTTCGGATCTGATTCGTCGGAACTTTCGACGAGAAGCGTACTATCCTCTTGACAGATTTTCAATAATCGATCATCAACAATGCCATAGAACCAACCATCATCTTCATACCAACGAAATGCCTGTCCACAACTCAAAGTATGGTACAAGTTAAAATCGCTGATTGGTTTGATCTCAATCAAGCTCGCTGTTTAGTTCCATGCTTTTTGGATCTTGGCAATCGCTTCCACAATATCGTCCATATCCGATCTAGACCCAAGCAAGATATTTTGAAAGAGCCAGACACTCTCGGCACAAACCCGTTCTGTATTTGGGCATGGAAACTCTTTTATTATTTCAGGATATAGTTCAGCAACGCGCTTTATACCTCCCTCTTTTGAAAGTGGGGATCCATACCCACTAGAGCACGGTATACCTTCAGCATTAAGCGCGGACAGAAATTCACTACGTAGTTTTTCACCGAACCCTCCTGCATTATACTTCATCATATATAAATGATACCCATGCTTAGTTACCCATGATTCAAGCTTTGGAGGTGTTATCCCTTCAATTTGTTTCAATTCGTTAAAAAGATAAGCGGCATTCTGATTGCGAATATCTGTCTGCTCTTCCAGCTTTTCCAAGCGAACTAATAGCAGTGCCGCTAAGTACTCTGATGGCCGATAATTCCAACCAAGTCTTGGATATTCCCAGCGAGCGCCGTCAGGAGCACGGCCAACATTCATAAATGCGTGAACGAGGTTATGAGATTCTTTGTCGTTAGTAGTTACCATACCACCTTCACCCGAAGTGAGGTTCTTTGAAGATTGAAAACTAAAAGCGCCAATATCACCCAGAGATCCTACTTTTTGGCCATGAGATTCGGCACCATGAGCTTGAGCGCAATCTTCAATAATTTTCAGGTTATGTCGTTGTGCAATCTGTTTTATGGCCTCCATATTTGCGGGATGACCACCCAAATGTACGACAACTATGGCACGTGTTCGATCAGTAATCGCCTCTTCAATGTCTGCAGGATTGATTGTGAAATTATCGGCATCAACATCGACGAAGGCAACAGTACATCGCTGATCGAGGACGGCACTTGCCGTGGCCACGAAAGTATAGTTTGGAACAATTACTTCACCACCTTCTCCTAGGCCATCCAAATCTAGTGTGCCAGCCAGCGCTGCGCTAATCGAATCAGTACCATGTGGCATAAATGTGGCATAAGCTGTCCCTGTATATCTAGCATAAAGTTGACTGAATTCCGTTGCTTTTGAACCAGAAATACCTTCATTCCGACTCAAGTACACTTCACGCATTTTCGGTTCAATGTCTGCTTCCCATTCCTTTTCAGTTACTATAGGCCAACTAGGCCAAGATTTGTTTTGCCTAACAGGAATACCGCCGCTAACAGCAGGTTGATCTTTCATTCCTACCCTCCGATTTTCTGCACTTACGGCAGATTATAACATAGTCATTAAAAAATTAGATACCGAAAATTCAGGGGGCTCTGGTACAAATTGCAAGGTGAATTACTTAATCGTGACTGGTTTTTCAGTGATACCATATACCATCCGAATTGCAAGTACAATCCAATTTGAATTCTAGGGATTTGGCTTAACTCAAATGGAAGCACTATTCAACGGTAATTCAGCTCACGTAATTTTGTATTGATGTTACCTATCCATCTACACGGTACTTCTCTAGTGCGTCCAGATCCAGCTCGCAACCCAACCCAGGTGTTTGAGGTACAAGTGTATAACCATTTGTAAAAGTAAATCCTTCAACAATCAAATCATCGACGCGTGTCCAACTACCGACGAAATCACTTGCCAGAAGGCAATTGGGGGCTACGCTTGCCGCGTGCAGGTAAGATTTCTCTAGAATACCAAGATCATTTCCTGAACCATGCCATACTGGAATGTCAGCTGCTTGAGCAATAGCTGCTGATTTAGCAAAGTTGACCATCGAACCACCGAGGTTGATATAGTCAATTGCATCAGCACGGATCGCCTTGATTATATCTGATGGATTACTCAAGTGCAAAGCCAGTGGAAACGGCAGCATCTCTCTCATGTACCGATACTGAGCCAGGACATCATCCCGCAACCCTTTTTTCGGTATTGGATCCTCAAAGACCTCAACATTATCAAGTTCTTTTAACTGGCCGGCCAGCTCAAGCGTCTGCTCAACTGTATTAAAGCGTTCATTTGGATCAACCGTTACTTTGAAGTCAGAGCCACCAACCTCCCAGATTGCTCTTAATCTCTCAACCATTGGCTCTTGGATCCGGCATTTAGTTTTGAGCCCAGTAAAACCACGCGCAATCGCGACCTTGGTGCTGCGTCTTGTATCTTCGGGGGTCTGATGCCCGATCCAAAAATCTGCCCTCACTTTTTCCCGGCAAGCCCCCCCTAGTAACTTGTGGATAGGAACTCCCAGCCGTTTACCGATGAGGTCAAAGATTGCTGTTTCAAACGCTTCATATCCAGCCGGATACGGTCCAAGATCAATTTCCCATTGACTTGGCGCTTCAGGCGTTGGTTTTAGCGGCTCTTGGCGGAAAACATTCTGCAGACACATCTTCATTACATCTCTATTTTTCAGCTGTTCAGCAGCTTGAGAAACTGATTCTTTTGACTGTCCCCGTCCGGTTTCCCCAATACCAGTGAAGCCTTCGTCAGTATGAAGCCGGATGATCTGCTTGGGAACCCGTGCCCAGTCAGGATATCCGCCATATTCTTCACTGTGCACAGTTTCTGGAAACACTGGTACCACAACCGTCCAAATATCTACCTGTGTGATTATCATTGAAATATTCCTCACTCTGCGACACTTTTCAAGGAAATGTCGAGAACATATCCTACTTGTGGATTTTAGCATAATTGACTAAGCAATTTATGATAAAATTCGACATCAGATATCAAAAACGCTTTTAATAGCAACCCATTCAAGTTGTTGCCATTCGGCGAGGCGGATGGAATCCGAGATTCGAAGAACACTTTCGAGAAGTCCATCGAGAAATCGGCAAGCCTATTCTCATTAGAGACAGCATACCGGACTGCCATTTGCGATAGCCTAGTGAGTATATTCATTGTCCTTGGGTAGCCTTGGCTCGATTTACCCCTTACCCCTGTCAGAAATTTGCTGACTGGCATTTCCAAATCAGTATCAGTTGCAAACCAACCAAAGAAAAGTCAATTTTTCAGCACAACTAGGCGTTCCTCTTGGCCCGGTTTGGATGTTGGTTGCAGGTTTTTCCCTTCCCACCACAGGGTACCTGAATGGGGTTCACCAACTCTAAGGATATAGGTCTTCTTCATATCATATACACCGGGGCGGTACATTCCCTTGAAAGCACGCGTCACTTTGATTATTTCCTGGCTTTCTTGATCAATAATCTGTACGATAGGGTCAGAGATTCCTTCTATTTTAAGATCAGGCAACCATGCAACAGGTTGACGGCCATCCAAGTCCGCTAACCTAAGTTTGACCGGCCAGCCAGGAAACTGCTGTCCCTCCCCAGTAGGACCTACATTGTGCGGCCAGCATTCAACTGTGATCTCTTGTTGTATTTTATCAAATCGAACGACCCCATATCCATCACCAAGACAGGCACGTTTCGAATCACCCGAATCTCCCTTCGCTTCTGCTTTAGGGATGACGTAACGCCGTCTCAGCTTTTGATCCAGCAACTCCCGTCTTTCTGGATTAGCTACGGCGATCATACGGAAGTAATTACCCCAAGCATCAACGAACTCACCTTGAGGATCTTCGACTGAACTAGGGTAAAACCAGCGCCAGAAGATATTGGCCAATGCTGGCACACAGAACTGATAGACAGCGTCAGAAGGTCGTTCGATTCCCAAACGCGAAAAAGTACTCAAGTGCTGGTCTCCACTGATCACCAACGCACCACAACGCTGGAACAAACGAACAGCACGATCTCGACCAACTTTAGGAAATCCATTAGTATCTGCATCCCGAGCTAGTTTTCCTTCAAAGTTGACATGCATAGCAGCGTAAACGGTTTGACTAATAACCACTTTGAACTTCTGATTGGTCCAATCTTGGCCCCATTCTTTCAAAAATTGCAATTGCCTATCTCCCAATAACAATTGTTCAGCTGGATTGGTGATTTTTGGAGGCGTCTTGAACTTACGATCCTCAAGCACGGCAAATCCAACACCTCCATAGTTAAAGCTACAGTAATAATTGCTGATACCATTCAAGGCTGGTGATGGATCATAAGGATCAGGATTATGTCCAGCTTGTGTACGGTGTACCATGTTGACAAAATAAGGAGAAAAGAGATATCCTCCATCTCGGTTGTTGTTGGTCAAACACAATCGTCCGCCCCATCCCCAAATGTTCCCATGATAAACATCATGATCGTCAGATTGGACAATAGCGGGAAGATGATTAGTCAGTTCCCGAAACGACCAGTGCCATAACAACCATTTATACAGATAATCTTCATATGGTGCGCGACTCTGATCCGTTGGAGAAGGTTTCCCTTGATAAATTTGATCTCCGGTAAAAAACAGGATATCAACCTCCTGCTTCGCAACAACATCAACCGCTTCGGCAAAAGGCATCCAAACGTTGGCTGGTGTCCAACGCCCGACGATGATATCGTCTCCCTTGACTTTTGGTACTTGGGCATGGGCAACACGACCCATCACCCCCATACCAGTAAATGCGGCTAAACTAACATTAGATTTCTCCTCCGGATCACGACAAACTGTAGTGGGATAGGTATAAGTCTCCCCATCCGCATCCTCAAATACCACGCGGGTCTGCCAATCCTTCGACACATCCCAGTTTTCGACGCGGAAAAGCAAATAATAGTCGGGAGGGCTAATAGCCCGTGGCCCATCTATCAATTTCCAAACATTCACTTGAGGATCCTCCGTATCAGTAGTTTTGACCTCCAAACGTGCCACCAAACGACGTCGTTTTTTTTCTAGAGCTTCGCCGAGATGCATGAACTGAGTTCCTAGTTTCAGCGTCCGGTTGGAAAGTGAATAAAGAGTTCCTGCAATTGGGCCAAAGGTTCGATGCGGGTGGAACTGAAGCCTATCTCCGCCAACTTTCAAATCTTCAAAAATATGAGTAACATTTTTCCCATCAGAATGAGCAATCAGAGCGATATTTCCGCGGAGCCGATTAGCAGACATGCTGGTCAATTCACGTGCACCGAGCAATTTCCCGGCATGTTGGGACCACACTGATAAGCGAAGTGTGTAAAGGCCATCAGATTGAGGAATTCCTTCCAAATTGAGCACCATCCGGTGGTATCCCAGCCGAATCATATTTTGAACGATGGTTTGTTGTTGATCCAAAAGTGGAAATGTTGCCTGAGTAAGAGAGTGTGCCATATCACGAAACGATAACCCTCCTTCACCAACTGTTTCCACTACGGCTAATACACCACCACCTTTGCCTGAGCTATGATGAATCATGGCCGCACCACGGTGGTCAAGTCTCCCCTCTCCAGCACCAATCAAAAAACCGGCAAATCCCGCCTGAACTGAACCAGGAGAGAGTCGAATCACCACCTCGATTCGAAAGGATTCTGATCTATCACTAAGATCATAAGTCAAAAGATGAGCTGTTCGACAAGGAAGATTATTACGTGCCTGACAAGTTAACGTGCCATTTTGCGCGGTCCAATCCTGTAAACGATTAGTCCAGATAGTAGGACCAGCCCAATGTCGTTTTGGTAGGTTTTTCCAGTTGGCCGCCGACACCATGACACAATCACTTCGTTTATCGAAACGGGTAATTGGCGTTCCATCACTCCATTGACTGGACGCCAATCCAACATGTGGGTAAATAAGCCACAAACTAAATATCCAAACAGCAGAAAAGTACCCATGAATCCATTTAACAGATCTATCATGTTGAGAACATGAAAAACTTTTGAAAACACGACACAACCAGTATGTTGTCACACATGGAATAATCATCACAATTTCTCCTTTTCATTTACTTTCAAATGGATCCCCTTACTTTTGACTATCTCCTAGTTGGTAAACTGAGTATTGATTATTATCATATATCTTAGATAAACCAAGCGATATTTTTGATGATAGGACCAGATAGGACGCTCCATACTTCTCTGCCAGTTTCTGGTATTCTGTTTTCCCTAGCTTATCGAAGTTCCGCCCGCCTGAGCTATCCAATCTCATGTCTCGCATTCGTCGCCACCATTCGTAAGAATACTCAGCATCAAAATACTGTTGTGTGCCGTCTTTCCATTCACCAACAATTGGTCGCTGTGAAAAAATCCGAAAGCCGGTCATATATGGGGGGGTCAAGAACAGATCAGCTTTTCCGGTGTTTTTTCGCGCCCAAGTTTGAACACCACGCCAACCTTGGCTATCGCGGTCTTCAGAATGAAATCCTCTGTAAGCCGATGGAACGATATAAATGATAACCAACAAAACCGTAATCACAAGGACGGATAATTTGTGAACTAAATTCATTAAATTGGTAAACAGTCCTATAGTAATAGCGGCACAGATGGTATAGACCAATAAGCGGTCTTCGAAAAAAGTTTGGATCAAACTAATGATACTGTTCAAATTGAAACTAGCAGGAAAACTGTCGTGAGGCGATAAACTCCTGATTAAGATCGCTACCAAGGCGAAAATTGAAATCCAAAGGAGCCGGCTAGAATAGCTTGACGGGCTTTCCTTACCCATTTCACCATGTGGTTGTTTATAGCTCCTGTTGTTGTTCCTAACAAGGTTTTCAGCTATGACGGCCAATATAAGTCCCAAAACAAGTAAATTGAAATTCGATGGCAGAAATAGAGAAATGAAAATAATGGCTGTCGTAACTTTATGTAAAACACTTTTTTGCCAGCAGTGATAAAGATAATTGGAAATATAAATCACACAGAAGATTGTAAGGAAATTGGTACTACGGAAAAGCTGTCCCCGCAGTACAGATTTGACCGGATAGTATTCAGAAAATATAAGTCCAATTACGCATAAGCCTCCTATGGCTAGAACAAAGGCCAGCATCTTGCGATGAGACTCAAGTCTAGGGATATAAATAAATGATAATGCTCCCGTGGCTAGAAACAGCAAATAATTGACGTAGTGTGCGCTCGACCAAGAAAGTGGAAAGCTATGATGAGAAGATCGGACTCGCAACAACCGTATCCATTCATCAGTCATTTCACCGTGGGTCGAAAATATCCAGATAATGGTTGGAGAAGCGAAGAGAACAAGCATACCGACGTATTTCGCTAACTGTCCGAAATGAATCTTTTTTGAGACAACAGAAAATAGCGAGTAACATAACAACATGCAAACTGCATGGCCCGCAACTAAGGTATGAAAATTTAAACTGACACCTATGATTGCGTAAGCTATAGCATGCTTTTCTTTAAGAAAAAGATAGATCGCCATCAATACGAATGGCAAAGTGAGGAATGACGGATAAAGACCAGTAAAATGAATTGAACTACCGCCTAATACAATTTTTTTGGTGGACATCAATATTACACATAAAATCGCGCTCGTTTCATCAAATAGCAGCTTTGAAATGTAATAAAGGATGGCGAAATAGAAAAAATAGGACAAAATATGGAGAGAGAAATAGAGCGACTCTATGTTCTTAATAATTTTAATCAGAATTGTCATCAATCTAGGAAAAAAGCTTACGTATCCTTTTACCGTATCTAGCATCGGGTCACCTGGATACAGAGTTGGGTCCATGATACGGTTCATGATAGAAAACTGAATAGAATGATCAGATACACCAAATTGGTAACCATGCCAAAGAGGTTGAGCCACAGCAAGCAGAAAAAGAGTGGTCAAAGTGTGGAATGGAATGCGTCTTACCTGAGCCAATTGCATAGACACCATACCCATCATGCTGACTTTAAGATCTTTGTTATCCATTATTCTCCATTTTATCTAAAAAGTACTTAACCTCTTTCAAAATTGTTTATTACTGATAGCCCAACGCTTGATCCCTATATACATAAACAAGCCGAAGGGGGGACAAGAACTAAAGGAAATTCATGGCTATTCAGGATCTTTGTTAGAATTTTCTCGGGTTGTCCTAACAAAAATAACCGACTGTTTTGGATGTGAAATTAGGACATATTTAAAAGAGATAATTACGTAATCAACTCAATACTGGAGAAGAAGAACATATATAGGGCTAGGAATAGTTACTCTAATTTTTGGCCATGCCATTTGTTTACAAAAGTATACTGACATGTTAAAATAAGCATATATCTAGTTAGGAAATAAGTTATCCAATTTAAGCAATAATCGGTGAAAGTATTGATCATGCGATTTTCGTTTCTCAATGTGTTTCTGATAATCGACGACCTTTTGAAATCAATTGTAGCAGTTAAGCCATTAATGCAACACTCATAAATATGTAAGGAGATATATAATGAGTCAAGAACTTGAACTTCACGGCACACTACAGTTGCGCTCCGCGACATTAGAGGATACAGAAGGGTTACAGACTTACTGTTTTCCCGACCAATCCGTTCAGGAAGTAACCGACCACTTGACAAAGGATTTAGAGAAGAGCAGTGAAGATGACGTCTATCGTATTGTAGCTGAAACAGGTGGTCATCCAATTGGACAAATACGCATCGAACGAAGTGTTCTTGAAAACACCACTGCAACCATTGGGGACCTGAAGGTGTTAGCGCCATTTCGGGCTTTTGGCGTATCGACTATGTTGGTAGAATACGCAGAAAAACTAGCAAAGGACAATGGTGTTCAATCTCTTGAGATCGAACTATCAGTTTCTGACCGATCGGTGATTGAAGCCTACAGGAAATGGGGATATAAAGAACGTCAGACAATTGTTCTGGAAAAACTCTTTAATGGAACTCAAATGGAGGAGGACACTGACCCAATCGTGGACCTGGATCAGGATGAGGACGCGGATCAGATCGAGTTTGGAGTCAGTGAATTCAACACTGATGAAGACGCAACAGATGTATAGATTCCCGCATTGCTAACATATAGCAGAGTATCGAAGGATGCATGTAAATTCTCTCGACATCTCTTTACCAGCATGTCAACGAATCGAGAAACAACTCTGTCAAATCAGCCGCATTTGCTGGCTGAGGTGACAGCTTGGTTACCCGATGTTGTGGTAGAGTGCCAGCTACGAGTTGGTCAATATCCGCTTTGACGTAACCAACCTCAGATAAGCCATTAGGAATACCCGTTTTCTGCATTAGCTTAATAATTGCATTGGCCAGCATCTTACCTGCGTCATCGGGACCCGCTCCAGAAATATCGGTACCCATCAATTCAGCCGCATAAAGGTGCAACTCGGGGTTAGTGGATGCGGTGAAACGAAAGACTGCAGGGGCATTAAGGATAACCGACATTCCATGAGGCACGATTGGGTGTGGGCTTGGGAATCCATCAGGAATGTAGTCTCGAACCATCCCTGCCACAGGATAGGACATACCATGTGGCAAATGAACACCGGCATTACCGAACCCAATGCCGGCGAACGTGGAGGCCAAAAGCATTTGCGCTCTGGCTTCATCATCAGAGGGACACTCGACTGCACGAACAAGATTTTTAGAAACCATTTCAATTGCACGGGAGGCCCACAGGTTGCTGATTGGGTTCGAACCTTGGTAGGCAGGTCGATACTTGGGACTCTTAGGTGCAGGACGTTTATCAAAAGATAAAGCTGTCAAAGATTCCAACGCATGGCTCAACACATCTAGTCCGCAGCAAGCAGATACGATTTTGGGAAGTGTCCGAGTGTTATCTGGATCTACGATTCCCATGGATGGCCGTAGTGATCGATGGGCTATACCTGTTTTAACATGCATTTCCAGTAAGTCAAAAATAGCCACTCCAGTTGTTTCACTGCCAGTACCAGCAGTGGTGGGAATAGCAATTGACGGTTGGAGTTGCCCTGGTACCGGTTCGCCCTGCCCAATTGGCGAGTTCACATAAGTTAGAAAATCTGCTGGATAGGTAGCATAAAGGTTAGCAGCTTTAGCTGTATCCATACAGGATCCGCCGCCAACTGCCACGTATCCATCGAAATTTCCATCAACGGCAAAGTCAATCGCCTGCTTGAAAGAAACATCTGTTGGTTCAACACGAACTTGATCAAATAATATCGCATCAATCCCAACGTTGCTCAGCGCTGTCAAAGTAATTGAAACAGGCTCGCTATTAGACAGATTGGGATCGGTCAGTACCATCACCCGTTTGCCACCCAGTGCGTACATATCATGACCAACTTCATGCGTTGCTCCAAAACCAAACTTTATTTGGGAGGTATCCATGATAAATGCAGTTTCAGTTGTCATTTTCTTTCCAGCTAATGCATATGAGAATTATTGGCGATGCCAATATAAAAGCTACGACCCGTTTAGAAAATCACTGATTTCACTATGCGGTTTTCTTTCGAACTCCGTGCACGACCACCCAAATCTACAATGATTGCTTTCACATATCTCTCCGAAATTTTCTATTGGCTTGTATGAGAATCACCCTCTGTACCCTCTGTAGTAGCGCCGGAGATTTCAGAAGGGTTAAATGTTTCTTCAATCCTGTTCTTTGTTTCTTCATCATCTACACGGTCTTGGATGTCTATTAATACATCTTCAATCCTTTGATGAAGATGATCTTCTTTCACTGATAACATAGTGATAAGCGGTTCGACAGCTTGATGGTTTCTTAATTTCGCCATTGCTTCAAACACATATTGGCGGATCCACCAGTCTTCTTCATCTGCCAATTGGCCTAAAGGAGGCAAGGATTCTTTCTCACCCAAATTCAATATTGATTTACAAGCACTTCGTCGGACAGAGACGTCTTCATCTTGTAACAAAGCCGAAATCGAATTAATAGCGTGATGATACTGTAACTCCAGCAACGACTGACAAGCCGCTGCACGAACTTCAGCCACTTCGTCATCAAGTTTCTTCTCCAGCACTTCAGCTATGTTTCCATTCCCAGATGTCGTTAACGCCCGACAAGCATATTGACGTGTGAGGTGATTTTCGTCGTTCAGACAACTTAGAAGGGCTTCACAAGCACGTGTGTCGCTGAAGACAGTCATTGCCCTACATGCAGCTAAACGTACAGACGGACTTTCGTCATTAAGCTTCTCAATTACTGGTTCGACTGCTGAAGTGTCACCGATTTTGGTTAATACTTCAATGACACTGGTACGAACAGATGCATCTTCGTCATTTAAAAGCACAATCAACGGTGAAATCGCTTGCGTGTTTGGAACTGCTGCCAGCGCTTGACAGGCAGCAGAACGGACATGAGCACTCTCATCACTGAGCATTTGTATCAATCGCTCACTAGTCACTTCAGATTTCCAATGACCGAGTGTACTACAGGCTTGTCGTCGCATCCATTGATTTTCATCTTGCAATAAATCAATCACTGGATCGATATCATCCTGGATTTCAAACTTTGCCAGTACCCGGCATGCTGTTAAACGTACATAATAATCTTGATCCGTTAATCGAGCAATTAAGGGTTGAATTGACTTTGGATCTGCTGATTGAGCAAGTGATTCACTAGCATAACAACGAACCCAAGGATCACTATCATCCAGTAAATGAATCAATTGATCAATCATATCTTCGACTGAAGTTAGGGTCAACAAGGTCTCGGTCGCGTGGCGACGAACCCATTTATTTTCATCCCCTAACATTGACTTCAACGGTTCAATTGTTTCTGAATAGCTGCTGTCTCTCAATGAACGACAGGCTTGAATCCTAACCTCGCTATCCTCATGGTTTAACTGTTCGATCAGGTGATTAAGACCACTTTCCATGTATTACCTTCTCCTTTTCAGGATTTTTTATTGATTGTCTTCCAAGTTTATACTGACATTTTCCCTTTTATGGCTTTATGGAACTGGTAATTGATAAGCTTAAAATCCTTCATTGTGAATGCATCTATATCCTTGATTTTAGGATTAATCCACAATTCAGGTAATGGGTATGGATCCCTTGATAACTGTATCTTGACTTGTTCAAAATGGTTATGATATATATGAGCATCACCAAGAGTATGGATAAAATCACCTGGTTCGTGTTCGGTAACCTGAGCAACCATATGTAAGAGTAAAGCATAACTCGAAATATTGAATGGCACGCCTAAAAACATATCACATGACCGTTGGTACATTTGCATTGAAAGTTTTCCATTATCAACATAGAATTGAAAGAATATGTGGCAGGGAGGCAATGACATTTGGTCGAGTTCTCCCGGGTTCCAAGCGGTAACTACGTGCCTCCGGCTATACGGTTTTACCTTGATGTTTTCAATGACAGCTTTCAGTTGATCGATAGCAATATATTGTTGGTCAGGCTCAGACCAATGTTGCCAACTTCTCCATTGAACACCATAAATTCGTCCAACATCGCCGGAAAATTGGGCATGAGGTTTCCAAGACCCCGCTTCTGCATTTGCTTCCCAGATAGTTTTCTGGTTGTTTAGAATCTCTTTAAGTCTATTATTATCACGGCTTCCCTCTATAAACCACAGCAACTCGCTCAGACAAGCTTTCCAAGCGAATCTTTTAGTTGTTACAACTGGAAACCCACTGCTCAGTCTATATCGATGCTGCATTCCAAACAAGCTGCGAGTACCTGTTTGGGTTCGGTCAGGTCGGTCAATGCCTTCATCAAGGATCTGTTGTAATGCAGAAAGATACTGTTTCATGTCACTCTCTGAAAGATCTGAAATGCGTGTTTTGGGTGTTTTTCTGAGGCCTCAATAGCTTTTTGATGCAACATCTCCGTATCTTCCAGCAAAACCTCGATGTCTAGATAGGTATCACCAGGATAATCGCTGTAGATCCGTGTGATATAGAATTTCTTGGTAATCGGCATGGTAGATCGGTAAAGTTGTGCTCCTCCAATAATGAAAATATCTCTAGTAGGATACTCCTGTTGCAAATCAAGAATGCGCTGATTCACATTACCTGCGATTACAGCGTTTGCACTTGTTATCTGATCCCGACGAGACACCACGACGTTTACCCGGTTTGGTAGTGGCTTCACCAAACCAAGTGAATCCCAGGTCTTCCGGCCCATTACAATAACGTTTCCTTTGGTCTGTTTTGAAAACCACTTCATGTCCGAAGGTAGATGCGGCCAAGGTAATTGATTCTTATTACCAATAACACCATTATTGGCAACAGCGCAAATCATTGAAATCATTCGCCCAACCTTATTATCTTCAAAGCTAAGGTTATTCAAGCATTCACCTTTTAAGATGGTCTTTATTATAGTTTAATTGCTTAAATTAGACAAAAAATTTCTTGTGGCACTTATTTGAGAGAATGGAGGACGGAAAAGCTGCCAGCTGAGGTGATGATGTTGAAATAATAAATAACAAGGATGAAAACACAACGATCAATAGAAGAAAAGACACATTAGTTCTTCAGTTCACTGAACGCCTTAGTAAACGACGGTAACCTATAGAAGAGATTAAACAGCCTTGGTGGAAACGCTGGCGCCGTTCTACAGTCTCTGACTAATGATCCCCAAAAGATTAGCCTATCTAACTTATATGTCTATCGCTCGACAATCCTGCCATTAATTGTCATACCGCATATCAGGCTCTGAATAAGCCTATTCCCCCTAATGGCATTAATAACCTACAGCAAACATAATATAAAAGTATATTCATAGATGTAGAGTTATCAAGCTAATGCCAGACTAAATTGACACGATCCTTCCTTCTTACGCTATAACAGCTAGTATGTAGTTCCTGAACTAACATAATTAAAACTCCCACCTGTGAAGTTTTGCATTTTACATGTGAGCTTTGATTACTATCCAATCATACAACCCGCCCATAAGCAGCAACCTGTTGTTGTGCTATACGACAGGCAGTTCTAGTTGTGTCCCATACCTCTTATAGCATCAATTTTGTATCTCACATCATGTGCATTAACAGCTATGCACTTCCTGAGCTTGCTGTCCTTTCTATTACACATTCCATAATCAACACATTGTACTTTGGAATATGGACAGATTATTTCATTAGGCAGTAGTGGGTCAGATTCCACATACTCTTGTTTGATATCAACAATGCATTTATAAATGGATTAACAAGTTGTTAGATGATAAATAAATCATTTAGAACATAGGCAAAACTTGAATGTATAGCTAAATAAACAGAACATTGGTAGGTTTTGGGTTAGATTTACATATCAAAACATGTTATGCTAGTTAGGCCTTGTCTCGGGTCACTACTATCAAAGAGTACAAAACCAAATGGTAGTTTTTTTAGCTTATACATAACTTAGCTTAAGTTTGTTTTGTAAATAGAGGAGATGTCAAAATGAAGCGGCCTATTCTCACTATCACTTTTGTGTCAGCTGTCATTTCACTTTTCACTTGTCAAGTCTTTGCCAATAAAGTTGAACCCGGTCAACAGATCAAGGGCGGCAAATTTGGTGTTGTCTATGAATGTGCCTTTCCCAATACGGTTAAATTGGATGGGAACCTAGAGGACCAAGCGTGGGCATTGGCCCCCTGGCATTTTGTTGATAATATAACGGGAACTGCCCCCGCACCAAACGAAGCAGATGCTTCTTACGCTTTTGCTGCCATCGCCGATGAAAAATGGCTTTATGTCGCCTTCAAAATCAAAGATGACAAGATTAAAAAAGGTGAGCAAGTTGGTAACAACGTCTGGCAGGACGACTCGGTAGAAATATACATCGACCCCAATCACGGGGAAACGGACATCTATGAAAAGAAGGACGGGAAATGGGATTCCCAAATCACCATTGGTGCCGATAATATTGGTGGTAAGGTACAAGCTCCGCTTCTAGGGGGATCAGGTGAGGGGCCTGGCACGGGGACGTTCGCGGCAGTTGTCAAAGCTGCTGGTGGTTGGATCGTTGAAGCTGGTGTTCCTCTCAATTCTCCGAAGAAATGGAATATGGTTCCCAAAGATGGGATGGTAATTGGTTTCAATACCCACTTCAATGACGATGATGATGGTGGTGGCAGAGACCATAAGCTGATTTGGAGTGCTAAGGACGTTGATGACCAATCGTGGCAGAATACTTCAAGATTTGCCGATTTGAAATTTGTTAGAATTGAACTCTCTGTTGCTTCTAAAGGCAAATTAGCAATACAATGGGGACACTTAAAGAAAAAGCTGTAAAACACGCATAAATGGAATTTATTATCAATAATTCTTAGTTCACCATTTGTTAATAAATGGTGCGAGCTTAGCATTGGCCTTTTTAGTTATCTAAAACTCATAGATCGATTTTGAGGATTTCAATCCGTAAGCGTGATAGAAAAATAAATGTCATGAAGAAATTCGTATCAGCTCTATTCATTTGTGGCTTTTTGTTTTGTAGTCTAGCATCTGCTGGAACTTTTGTTGACGGTTTCGAAGATGGTGTGGCTAACGGTTGGCGTCCGATATCCGGTAACTGGCAAATCGCTGATGGTAAATACTCACTCACGGAGCCTGTAGCCGATGCGGATAAGCCAGTGATTTCGGTACTGGATAGCCCATGGAAAGTTGCTGATGGTGTTATCACGGTCACTTTCAGCTTTAACAAGATTTCTAAAGGCATGGAGCGTCCAATAATATTCTTTCGATTAAAGGACGATCAAAACGGATATGCTTTTGAGTTCCATGGGAAAGAGAAATGGATGACTGTAGGGAAGATTGTTGGTGGTAAATTCACCGCTATGCGTGGAGATAAAACGGATCAAATCGTAATTAATAAACCGATTACCATAAGGATTGAACTTCAAGGTAATATATTCCTTGTCTTTTATAATGGTGTGCCTCGCTTGCGAGTGGGCGATGTGAAATCGAAATTCAAGATAGGACGATTTGGATTAGGGGCTAGAAACGCCGATACGCCGATTCATTTTGAAGAGCTAAAGGTGGAAGCGGACGGCGTTACCCAGTTTGCCCCAGATTTGAGACCTGTTCAACCTCAAAATCGGCTAACAGTCTTCTGGGTAAAACTGAAGCAAAGCAGAAATTGACAAGTTAGACTAGAAACATCAATCCTTCCTTACTTCTAATATGAAATCTATACTTGGGATATCCCCCAGGTATCCTAAGGCCAAATGTTAACTTGGTGAATGTGAGATTTTAACTCCAGCATGAGTAGCCGTGCCGTTCTTGTCTACTGTCTTTACCGAGGCAACACTAAGATATCAGGCGTCATATCAGCTTTCGGGTTGAAAGATAGGTTGCAAAGCTCCCATTCTGCCTTCCTTAATCAGTGTTGGTTATGGAGGCATGCATTTTCACATTATCCCTTACTATCCCCTGCTTTACCTATGTTGATTTTGAGGTTTTTGGTCTTTTCCAGTAACAGCGTAAACTATCAGTTGTCATAACATGGGGATGGGCTGAAATAGATGCTTCCACAGGTACCTTCCTAGCGTCACTTTTAAAGTGACATCAAACCAAAGATATTACATAGCTGCCTGCATCTTATGTAATATATGATATAATAGAGTAGAATTCTTGTTGTGAAAGGAGGTTTTCTAACGTTATTTTAACAAAACAATTTTAGGCTAAAAAATTAATAGATTACTAAGAAAACAGTTTGATAAACGCCCAGCATGCACCTGAGGCTGAGCCAACTACTATTGCGTATTCTCACTCATCACAATAACTCATATATTAAGAGGAAAAAGCAATGAAAGTTCAATCATCGGTAAAGAAAAGATGTATTAATTGTCAAATTGTACGAAGGAAAAGAAGAATCTATGTCATCTGTAAAAACCCAAGACACAAATCAAGACAAGGATATGCACGAAAAATACAACAAAGAGGATAGTGATTTCTGTCGTAGGAGAGCTCAGTGGTAATCACTCCTTGCAAAAGCAAAAACTTAGTGAACACCTCCGTTAACTAGAAAAAGTACCGTACCACCGTTACATGTGGTGGGAATTCTACGGAAATAGTGCGGATAAACAAAAATAGCAGGTCTCTTTTTTCTATTTCAATTGGAAGCAGATCAGATGCTCCTATACAAATTTTTAACTTAAATACAGAATAGACAACCATCGATAAAGACCATGCATAGCATATCCCATTCAAACAGAGATTACGCACAACCTAGAAATTATCTTGTTACTCATTCAGGATCTAGTTGAAGATCTGGTATAAACTCATAAAGATCTCGTCTGGAATCTCCATTGGCTCTAGGATTCTCTGCCAATGCAATGTTAGTTAGTGAAGATACAGGATCTCTAACAGGTGAGGTTTTTAGGGCTCTGAAGATATAAGAAGGTTACTTTTTCATTTGCAAATAACGCTATTTAGGAGAAACATTTTTTCCAGTACCTACCTCTATTTAACTGGAACGTACTCTGTAAATTGGCTATGTGAATAATTAAAGAACTTCGAATTGGGTTGAAACAAACCCAACCCCTATATAGAAACGCTTCATACAACGAATTCTAGCCCCTTCCTTGACTTACCCCATCTAGCCTTGATATGATATGAAAAATCACCGGCTGTTAGGATGACGTTTTTTTCAATTTCCGTCACCTGCTGTTTTTATCAACTTACGAACTTACTCCAGCACTGAAACACTGGAGTAACCAAGGAACTTTAAAATGTACAAAAAGATTATAGCCATAATTTTGTCACTTATGATAACAAGTGCTTTATTTGCTCAAGAATCTTCCGAAAACACAAAAAAGAGAGTAACGATTGGAACAGATATCTTGCCATTGATTGGTGGTTTGCCCTTTGGGTTTGTTGGCCTACTCCACAATGATGGTAAAAACGAAATCAATGCTTCAGCCTTCTATTTTAACGACGATGATGAGAATATTTCTGCTCTTGGCTTGTATCCGGCATATCGTTTTTATCCCAAAGGTAAAGGTAAAGGAATATTTCTTGAGGGAGGCGTTGGTGCTGGTTTCATCAATTGGGATTATGGACAAGAAAAAGTGTCTTCAATTACATTTTGGCCAACTGTTAATCTAGGATACAGATGGAGTTGGAACTTTGGTCTTAGTATAGCACCTTTTATAGGTGGCAATTATGGAATAGGAAAGGTAGAAGCCAGTGATGGAACGATAAAAACATTTAAGGAAGACGACGGTAGTGAAAGTGAAATCACTGGTTCATTAAATCCATCGATTGGAATTGAAATCGGATATATGTTCTAAATACAAGAGAAGGATAAGCATTGATGACTCTCTGAGCATTTGCGATAAGAATCCCCAACGCTCAGCGTGGCCCTGAGCGTCTCAGCAGACAACCTGTCAGTATCTGCGATTGTCGGTAGTTTTCCGTGGCTTCTAGACGCTTTGTTAGATCTTCGAAATTAGCCATTGCCAAATAAGAAGTTAACTCGTTACCTCGCAGGCGATGCTCACCTCTTCTAAACTGCTGTCGTTGCTGAAATCCATTTTTAATAGGTTTTCGTGGCATATCTTCCTTTTTTATCCGTATTACCAATCTCTCAGGTTCAATCACTTTCACCAAACGACCATGCTTCAACACCCAACGAACGAACTCCTTCTCCCCTTCCGTATCCACGACTAAACACACACGACCTCCCGGCAATTGTTTCTTTTCCTCCACCCCAGCCGGTGCATCTTGATCCAGCCAACGAGAAACTGGCGGGTCCACGATCAGCCGGGCAACGATGGGTTGACCTTTTATCTGGCTACCTGATAGATATTCCTGCGGATCAAAGTTCGGGTCCCGTTTGCCCCCCTGATCCAATACCTCTAAGGATTCCATACGTGCGAAGAGAAAATCACGGTAGCCTTGTCTCCACTGGCAAAACGCTACTAAACGAACACTAGGCGCAAGATTAATAAAATTAAGGATCAACTTGACGAAGATTAACCTGACCAACATCAGTAGTGAAGTAGGCTAATTCTAATCGATGTTCATCAATTACAGCTTGCTGAGCTAGTTCCATCCACTCCGACTGTTGGTCCGTCAGCGTGGATGGGTTCTCTCTAAAAGCAAAGACCTTCCTGTTCCAATTGCTGGCGATGGGTATGCGGAAGAGACGCCAAGATCTCATCAAAGGTGTTAGCAGCAGCACTTAAATAAGAGATGCCGCTCAATCTCTTCCCTAATTGTTTAGCTAAATGTAGTGCCATGCCTTCAGCTAAACTGAAAGTAAACTGTGGAAATTTGTGGCCTGGCATAAAACAATAGTGTTTCTCACGTTGCCGCCAAGTAGTGGTAAATAGGATAAACCTCCATCAAGTTACCGATATCGCGCGTAATAGTTCGTCCACTAACCCGGAAACGATCAACTAATTGTCTTTTGCTAACTGACTCGTGCTGATTAATGAACTGCAAAATCTTGAGTTGTCTGAGTGTTTGAGAGTAGTTTTGATTGATCATATGCATGTTGAATTCACCTCTAAATGCTATTCGCTAAGTAGGAAATTATCCTACCCATCAATTATACATAATACATTTTTGTTAACTTTTTCTGTCTTAATATCACTACCTAACATCCCCAGAATCAAGAAGGGGACTGCCGGGATTGTGTCGAGCGGTTAATAGGAACGGTAGCGGAGCCAGGTTATTTACAACGACTGGTAAGTGGATGAGCTTGAAATACAGGCCTTAGAAACCCAGTCCATAATGAACTAATTAAAAGGATTATATGGGTTAGCTACAATTTGCCTCAATCAGACTTTGCCGTGACACCCCCAAACAATTTTTTCATTCCAGCAATAAAACTTCCCACTTCTTCCTGATCCATGGAATGCCAATCTGAACTGTTTATTCCCAACAAAGAAGATGCTTCCTCCTTTGTCACAGGATAAAACTCGGCTGAATGAGTCTATCAATTCTTCCAAAATGGTACATACACCAAAATAATAAAAACAAAATCCATGATAAAACCAAAAAACTCACTACATATAACAAAACATACAGACATCCCAAAGGGCGAATGGGCGGTCTTCTTGATAAAAACAAATGTGACTCCACCCGCTATAATCACCCCAAAAAGAAAACCAAGATAAGCCATGTATAGACCTTATTCCATAAAGGACAATAGATCCGTTTTTGGTATATTTTTACGATAGAAATCCAAGACCTTATTTTTTAGATCATCATCAAATTGTTCCAGATGTGATTCAACATCCCCAAATCGAAAAAGGTAATTTAGGAAAATAAGGTAATTTTCAT
>Ga0207984_1000042_pt1 | contig 67097 bp, 63 predicted proteins | sample ETNtaG_30_FD_185760 | JGI IMG/M metagenome (GOLD analysis project Ga0207984, IMG submission 185760) | Marine microbial and viral communities from oxygen minimum zone, Eastern Pacific Ocean - ETNP201306PF43B (SPAdes) (version 2) | ecosystem: Environmental > Aquatic > Marine > Oceanic ...
AAGCGTTGGGGATGGTTCAACTGGAAGGTTTCAGGGGTCGACGCCCGGGACAGCTCTCGGGTGGCCAGCAACAGCGGGTTGCCGTGGCACGGGCGCTTGTCTTCGAACCTAAGCTGGTGTTGATGGATGAACCTCTAGGGGCACTGGATAAGCAGCTGCGTGAGCAGATGCAGTACGAGATCAAACATATCCACGAGAATCTCGGGATCACTGTGGTCTATGTGACGCACGATCAGTCGGAAGCTCTGACCATGTCCAACCGTGTGTGTGTTTTTGATGATGGCGTGGTACAGCAGGTCGCTGCACCTGATGTGTTGTATGAGCAACCCGAGAATGCCTTCGTCGCGCAGTTTATCGGCGAGAACAATACATTCGTCGGCACAGTGAAAGAAGCCAGCAACGGTCACTGTGTTGCGGAGGTCCAGACTGGTGAGTCTCTGAATGCGCTGGCGATCAACATCGATGGCCCTGGTAGCCGCACAACGCTGTCACTGCGGCCGGAGCGGGTGTCCATTAATCCCGAGCCAGGGAGCTGTGATAACAGTGTGCAGGGCACAGTCAAAGAACTGATTTATCTGGGTGACCACATCCGTGCCCGACTCGCGTTGTGTGGCCAGGACCAATTTATCGTAAAAGTCCCGAATGCAGCCCGGCACAGTCATCTGATAGAAGGTGAGTCCGTTGTGGTCGGTTGGCATTCGGAAGATTGCCGCGCGCTGGATGCACCAGCCTAGTACAGTAGTGATCTAGCCCTGCAATAGTTCAACGAAACTCATTTAATTCAACCCATGGCGAAAGCAACACAACCCATCATGATTGATGGTGTGCCGCTCACGAAGCAGCTGGCACGCGCTGAACGGCGCAAAAAGTACGTAGCTTTTGGTATGGTTTTGCCGCTATTGGTGTTTATCCTTGTCACATTTGCGATACCGATCTTGAGCATGCTGTTTCGCAGTGTAGACAACCCCCGGATGACCGATCTGGTTCCAAATTTGGTCGCTGCCGTGGAGCAATGGGATGGTATCGAATTGCCCTCGGAAGCGGTTTTTGAGACGGCATTTCATGATCTGACAGCAGCGAGAGAAGCCGGCAACCTGGGAAAAATTGCAACCCACGTCAATTACAGCCTGTCCGGTGGGCGAAGCATGATCCTGAAAACCAAGCGCAAATTCAAAAAAATCAAATCAGGGCCTTACCGAGAGGCCATGATTAAGGTGGATAAACGCTGGGGGAAAATACACACCTGGGCCGTTATCAAGAAAGTCAGTGATCCATACACGGCACGCTATTTTCTGAATGCAGTCGATCGCGATTATGATGATGCAGGTAAGGTGGTCGAACGGCCTGAAGAGAAGCAGATTTACGTCACCCTCTTTGTTCGTACACTCTGGATCAGCCTGCTGGTCACACTGCTGACTCTGATTATCGGTTATCCGATCGCCTATCTTATCTCTACGACGCCACCAAAGATCAGTAACCTGCTGATCATCATGGTGCTACTCCCATTCTGGACCTCGCTACTGGTGCGAACGACTTCCTGGATCGTGTTGCTTCAGACCCAGGGGGTCATTAACGATCTGCTGGTCTGGGTCGGTTTTGTCTCGGATGAAAACCGAATCCAGATGATTTTCAATTTGAGAGGTACCCTGATTGCAATGACGCAGATTCTTCTGCCCTTCATGGTGTTACCGATGTACAGTGTGATGAAAACCATACCGCTTTACGAGCTTCGCGCCTCACAGTCTCTGGGTGCCAATCCTTTTGTCACGTTTTTCCGGATTTTCTGGCCCCGTTCCATTCCCGGTATCGGCGCTGGTGGGTTGCTCGTCTTTGTTCTGTCAGTGGGGTACTACATCACCCCTGCACTTGTGGGCGGTGCCAAAGGGCAGATGATTAGCAATCAGATCGCATTCCACATGAAGTCCTCTCTCAACTGGGGGTTGGCCGCCGCAATGGGCAGCATTCTGCTGATTGCAGTGCTGATTCTGTACTGGCTCTACGACAAAGTAGTCGGCATCGACAAGATGAAACTCGGATAGCCTCTTGTGAGTGTACCTGCATATACCGGACCACTCGGTCGCACCTGGCATTACGTTTTCCTCGGCATTTGTTGTCTGGTGTTTTTCTTCCTGATGGCGCCGATCATGGTGATCGTTCCGCTGTCATTCAATATCGAGCCCTATTTCACATTCAGCGAGGGAATGCTGCGGCTTGATCCCGACGCGTTTTCTTTGCGCTGGTATAAGGACGTACTGGGTATGTGTACCCAGAAAGCCACCGAAGCCGCGGATGCATTCACGACCACCACCAAAGTCCAGGAATGTGGTTCAGGGTCGAACCGCGGCTATGAGTGGGCATTCGCGGCGCGGAACAGTGTTTTAATTGCTATTTTCGCCACGCTGGTGGCTTCCACGCTGGGCACCCTGGCGGCTGTCGGGTTGAGTCGTACGCACATGCCGTTTAGAAAGCCGATCATGGCTTTGCTGATCTCCCCCCTGATCGTACCAATCATCATCACTGCCGCGGGTATGTTTTTCTTTTATTCGAAGATCGGTCTGGCCTATTCCCATCTGGGGGTGGTCCTTGCCCACGCTGCCATCGGGACACCCTATGTGGTGATTACGGTGACGGCCACGCTGGTGGGTTTTGACGAAACGCTCATTCGTGCTTCGGGGAGTCTGGGGGCCAAACCCATACGCACCTTTTTCAAGGTCATCATGCCGCTGATTACTCCGGGCGTCGTGTCCGGGGCTTTGTTCGCGTTCATCACGTCATTTGACGAGGTGGTGTTGATCTACTTTATCGCCGATGCCGCGCAGAAGACCATTCCCATACAGATGTGGTCGGGCCTTCGCCAGCAGATCAGTCCCAGTATCCTGGCGGTGGCGACCCTGCTGGTTGCTTTCTCGGTCGTATTGCTGGTGGCGATCGAACTGCTCAGACGGCGCAGTGAACGTTTACGCACCATGGCGCCCTCCTGAGTTCTCTAAGATATATCAATGCAAGTTCCAGTGCTGGTAAAGAAGGTTGCCATAGTGGCATCCTCAAGAAGCTTGCGTATAATACCTGGGTTGTTTGTGTGATCATTTTCTGTAAGTTTCTGTATTTATGTTAGAAAACGATCAGTCTACTCACTCGAAAATTTCTTAAGACGTGTAATCTCTGGAGGAGTCAATGAGCAAATTGAGAACTACAGCGGTATTGATGTCAGCTGCCGTCGGCCTTGGGCTGATGAACGCAACGGCGTATGCGGGCAAGATCACGTTTGTATCCTGGGGTGGGTCGTATACCGCCAGTCAGGTCAAGGCGTGTATCGAACCTTACGAGGCCAAAACCGGCCAGCAGTTCAATGTTGTGGACTACAACGGTGGTTTGGCTGAGATTCGAACCCAGGTGGAAGCCGGTAATGTCCAGTGGGACATCGTCGACACCACACCCCAGGATGCACTCCGGGGTTGTGATGAAGGCCTGCTAGAAGAACTGGATCACTCACAGTGGCTGCCGGCCCCTGATGGCACACCTGCCACCGAGGATTTCGTGGAAGGCGCGCTGAGCGACTGTTATGTGGGTAATATCTCCTGGGCCACCGTTCCTGCTTACGATAAATCAAAGATCAAGGGCAATCCGACGACCATGGCAGATTTCTGGGATGTTGAAAAATATCCTGGCCGCCGAGGTCTGCGCAAAGTTCCTCGTGTGAACCTAGAGTGGGCCCTGATGGCAGATGGCGTACCGAATGAGCACATCTACCACGTCTTAGGCACCAAGGCAGGTCAAGATCGTGCGTTCGCAAAGCTATCTGAACTTAAAGACCATATCGTCTGGTGGGAAGCTGGCGCCCAGCCACCACAACTCCTGGCGGATGGTGAAGTCGTGATGGTTACCGCTTATAACGGCAGACTCTTCAATGCTATGTACGTTGAGAAGAAGCCGTTCGCGATCATGTGGGGCCCGCAGGTCTTTGACCTCGATACCTATGTGGTTGTGAAGGGTGCGCCCAACAAGGATGCCGCGATGGAGTTCCTGAAATTCTGCACCAGTGCCGAGGCGCTGGCAGACACCACGAACTACATCTCGTATGGGCCGCTTCGCAAGTCATCGGCGCAGTTCGTCAATCCAGCGATCCTGCCGCACTTGCCGACAGCCCCGGATAACTTCAAGACAGCTCTTACATATAACTTTGAATTTTGGGCCGATAACATGGATGAGCTTAACGAGCGTTTCAACGCTTGGTTAGCCAAATAAGCTGATCTACTAATCTTTGTGCATAAAAAAGGCGGGCTTCGGCCCGCCTTTTTCTTTACACAAGAAACCCGGATTCGAATTGATCGCCGGTTGTCGTCTGATGCGGACGCTAGGCTTTAGTTTAAAACGAAGTGTTTTGTCGAGGCACCGATTTTTTCGTTGTTGAAATTCAGATTGCCCAACTGAGCAGTCAGTTCATCCTTCCCGTGAGCATCGACGAATTGTTCGATCTCGTTATCTCTTTCTTCCTGTCGCTTGAGAGCCCCAAAACTCGCGATCTTCAACAACCAGGTATTGGGTCGCATTTTCTTGATTTTGCCCGTGAACTCGATGCAGCCGTTGTAGTCACCCAGGGCATAGGATCCCCAAACAACATTGTCGACGATGTCCTGATTTAAAGGATCGAGCTCATGGGCTTTGTGGAGTAATTCAACGCCTTTTTCACAGTTTCCATTGAGGACAAGGGATTTTCCATAAGGTCCGAGAACTGCAGGATTATTTGGATTCAGCTCATAGGCTTTCTGACCATGTTCTTCTGCTTTGTCATAATTCACATCAAAGTATAGAGAAACGTTGCACAGCAACCGATGGCAGTCCCAGTCATGATCGGTCAGTTCGTAGGCCTGCTCCAGTGTTGAGCGAATTCTCGTCATCAGGTCGCCGTCAGATTCTTCGAACCATTTCGTGCCGAGACCTCCACCCCAGGTGCAGCAGCGCTCAGCGTATGCTCTTCCGTTATTGCCGTCACTCTCTATGGCTTTGGTGAACATCTCTACGGCTATGTTTGCGTCTTCCTTGGTATTTCGCCGTTTGTGAAATTTCCCCTGGAGGAGATATTCATATGAGGACATATCCTCTGTCGGCTTTCTTTTGGACCGTTTCAGGCTGGTGACTTCAATCTCGTTGAGGACCGTATTCGCCATTTTGTTGACGATCTCATCTTGAATTTCAAAAACATCATCCATGGTCTTGTCGTAACGCTCACTCCATATCGAGTCTCCTGTTGCAGGATCCCCCAGTTCGGCAGAAATGCGTACTCGATTGCCGGCAGACCGGATGCTCCCTGTGATTACATAATCCAGTTTGTACTTGTCGGCAGCTTCTTTGACATCAATTGGATTATCTTTGTAATCGAAAGTGGTATTACGGGACATGATCTCAATGGAATTGATCATTGAAAACTCGGTGATGATATCGTCCGCAATGCCATCGACCAGAAAATCATTGTCTTCGCTTTTGTTCAGGTTTCTGAACGGCAGCAGCATCAGGCGAGGTCTCGCATTGCCGGCTTCTTCGAACTTTGCGATGTTACTCGCCGACCGTGAGGCGGTCGCAGTCACTGTATCCGGACCGGTAGATTTGATCTGGTCTTTCGAGGTTGGTGATATCTGGTAGATCTCAAAATCACCTTCAATGTTTTTCAGCTGGGTGTTACCGAGATTATCGATTGCGACTTCAATCCGTTTGACGATTTTTTCGTGAACCGTTCGGGAGAGTAGTACACAACCCGGTTCGCAAAGACTCTCCAGTCTTGCCGCGACATTGACCCCACTCCCGTAGATGTTGTCGTCTTCAATAATGACATCATCAAGATGGATGCCGACCCTGAATACCATTTTCGAGTCTTCGGAAATGTTGTCATTACGGTCGCTCAGTACTTTCTGAAATTCAATGGCTGCATTCACAGAATCGACGACACTGTTGAACTCGGCGATCACAGAATCTCCGGCGGTATGAAAAATCCGCCCGCCATGCTCCTTGATGACCGGGTCAATCAGGCTTCGACATTTCTTGATGTTCTGCAGGGTCAACTCTTCGTTGTTGTCCATCAATTTGCTGAAGCCCACACAGTCAGCCGCCAAAATGGTGGCGAGTTTTCGGGTTGGTTTTGAAGTTTCCATGATCTAAATATGGCTCAGGGGTAGGTGGGGAGTTCGCAATTCTTTGTTTCGGTTACGATAAAATTATAGAACGAATCATCGCACCGATGGAAGGTACTGTTGGAGGCGGTTTTCTGCTATCCACGGCCTCGGATCGGTAACGTGACTAAAAGGCAGGATTTGCCGAAAACATAGGCTCCACAATGTTTAGCTGTGTAAATCTTCTGGCCCACAGAAGATGCTTCGGGTGACCATCCGGCATTCGACCCGCCCCAGGGTGTCTGTGGGAGTTGTTCTGGGTACAGTGCCTGTATATCCTTCCGCCTCTAGCCCTCACACAGGGCGGTTTTCTTGTATCGATACCTCGCTTCTTGACTAAGCCTGACCGATGAAGATCACTGAAATCGAGGTCACCCGGCACATCGTGCCCTGTGATCCGCCTTATCCGGCTGCCTGGGACAGCATCCCGCGGGCAACACTGCCCATGACTATCGTGCGGGTAAGGAGTAATACAGGGCTGGAGGGGTTCGCTTCGGGAGACCCCTGTTACGGGATCGAGGACTACCGAAAGTATTTCATCGGGCAGGACCCACGGGAGATGGATCGTCACACAACAGTCATTGAAAACATCGGTGTGCACCACAGCCGCATGTGGCCGCTTGACCTCGCGCTCTGGGACCTTAACGGCAAGATCGAAGGTCAACCGGTCTGGAAGCTCCTGGGCGGCACCAGCACCGATGTGCCCCTGTACGCCTCGACAGGGAGCCTCAGGCCCGCCGAAGTGTTGGCTGATATGGGCAGAGGGTACCGGGCGCAGGGCTACCAAGCAGTCAAACTGCGGTTCGGGCGCACCAGCGAAGACAGTGATATCGCAGCACTGGCTGCCGTTCGAGAGGCGGTCGGAGACGACATGGCAATCATGGTCGATCTGAACCACGGCTGGAGAATGCCGTGGGACACTCACCCGGTTCCTTCTCTCGAAGAGGTCATGGCGCTCGAAGAACGTACTCGTGAACACGGCCTGTTTTGGCTCGAAGAGCCATTGCATCGGGGGGACTATCCGGGCATGCGGGCATTGCGTGACCATGCGCAGTGTCGAATCGCGGGGGGTGAGGTGACGCGCGAGTTGCACGAGTTCGCTCAGATCCTGCGCGATGGCTGCCTGGATGTGTATCAGCCGGACGTCGTTTTTGTCGGTGGCATGAAAAGACTGATCGACCTGGGGCTGAAGGTGTTTGAAGAAGGGTTCTGGTTTACGCCTCACACCTGGGGCAATGGTTTAGGAGTGATCGTCAACGCCCATCTGGTTGCTGCTGTCGGCGGACGGCGGGGCCAGAAACCCGTATGGCTGGAATTTGCGCACGACCCGCCCGAGTTCACCGAAACACCGCGCGATGTTCTTCTCTCTGAGCCCTTGACACCACGCGATGGCTTGCTGCAATTGAGCGACCAGCCGGGTTGGGGTGTTGCACTGAATGAACAGGCACTCGCTGATACCCGTGTCGCTTGAAAGATTCCCAGGTGGGCGGAGCTGTATCCCTGATGGGGGGAACAGAGTCACGGAAGTGGATGCACAAAACCTTCAAGCCAGGGTCCCGTGACTCGGCAGTAGCGAATATCAAGAAGCCGATGGCCACGATTCGTCCGGCAACCCCCGAAGATTTTTCAGCCATCAAGGCGCTCAACGACGCTGTGGTGGCGCTCACGAGCCCGATGGATGTTTCGCGAATCGCGAGCCTGCACGCGATAAGTTGTTACCACCGGGTAGTCGAAGAAGGCGGAACCGTATCTGCGTTTCTGCTCGTGTTTGGTCCTGCCTCCGGGTATGACAGCCCATATTATCAGTGGTTCGATCAGCGATACGATGATTACGCCTACATTGACCGAATTGTCGTTCGCGACCGAGCGCAGGGCCAGGGTCGAATGCTCTATGAGAATCTGTTTTCTTGGGCTGGCCAGCGCGAGGTGCGCTACATCGTCTGTGAGTACAACGCTGAGCCTCTGAACGAGGTGTCCCGGAAGTTCCATGCGGCGCTTGGATTCAAAGAAATATCCATTGAGAAACTCAGTGCAGCCAAGCAGGTCTCTATGCAGTTAAAGGCTCTAAAGGCACTGGACGAGTAGAACCGGCCGGTGGAACCGGCCGGGATGTGGCGTTACTCGTTACGCAGAAAAGAGTCAGGGTCCTCGGGCAGAATCTGGCCCCCATCGACGACAATCGCCTGGCCCGTCACGAACTTGGCCTGGTCAGAGGCGAGGTAGACCATTGCGTAGCCGATGTCGTCAGTGTCACCCAGGTTGCCCGCCGGTATGACCTTGGCGACTTCTTTGACGCCCTCCTCACCGTAGAGCACATTCAAGCTTTCGGTTAGGATGTTGCCGGGGCTGACGGCATTGACCGTGATACCGTCCTTGGCCAGTTCCAGGGAGGCGGCTTTGATGAAAGCATTGACGCCCCCTTTGCTGGATGAGTAGGCCGCAAGCTTGGCCTGTGCGACGTCAGGTCCGGTGATCGAAGAAGTGAACAGGATTCTTCCCCATTGTTGTTTTCGCATAATGGGAATACAGGGTTTGGTCAGCAGAAAGCAGGATCGCAGGTTGGTGTTGATGGTGTCGTCCCAGGTTTCGATCGGCATTTCTTCCATCAGCAGATCGGGGTAGATACCGGCGTTGTGACACATGATGTCCAACCGGCCATGGGTGCCAGCTACGTGTTCAATAAGCGCCCGGCACTCATTCTCTTCGCGGATGTCGGCCCTGAAGAACTCGGCGTGTCCACCGTCGCCATTGATCGAGCTGACCACCTTTTCACCGTCCTCTACGGAGCGAGCTGCACAGACGACCGTCGCGCCTTCGCTGGCAAACACCCGGGCGATGCCCTCACCAATACCCCGGCTGGCGCCGGTGATGACTGCAATCTTTCCCTTAATGCTGATGCTCATCTGCGTCTCCTCCGCTTTTTCTAGCGACGTTGCCCGGTCTGTGCCGGCAGTGGTGCGACAATGGTCTAGCGGGTCGCCTGTTGTCGTTATGCCATAGACAATCCGAATGGTAAAGGGTGGATCTTCAGTTGTTTAATCCAGTTCGACTGGGGCATCCAGACACTGGGTGACAAAACTGCCTGGAACTTCGAGGCCGGTTGCGATTTCGCTCAGCAGCTCCAATTCGACATCCGAGACCGGTTTTTCAGTTGTTGCGATCAAACAAATGTCACGCATGACCTGCATGCGTTGGGTTAGGCTGTTTCGTTTCCTGGCCTCTGTGATTCGCCTGGGCAGGTCTTCGCGCAGGCGCCGGCTGTCGAGCGCATCCACCGCGTAGGCTTTGCCGAGAAAGCGTTTCAATGCTGCGCGTTCCCTGTCACTGATCCCCTCGTAGGCATCGGCAATGACCACGGCCGCTGCCAGGAACAGATCACGCATCGCCCGGCTGGCGTCGGTTTTGCCCCGCATATAGTCAGGTTCCATCAGGCTCATCAATTGCTGGACCTTGTCTTCCAGAGCCGGTTTGTCGTAGCCACTGGCCAGCATCAGTGATGACTCGTGAAAGAACGTCAGAGCCTTGACTCGCAGCGGACTGAATGGGTGGGTTGAGAACCAGTCCTGCATCGGTGCACCCTGACCGGGCTCGTCATCGAAGGCCAGCATATCATCGACCTGGCTCAGGAATTCGTCCAGCTTGAAGGTCACGACATTCTCACTGGTGATTCCGGAGGCCAGCTTGAACAGTGCTCTGGCCACGCCGTCCAGGTCCTCGGCACAGAACGCACCCGCCCGATCAGCCGAGACCTCCGCATAGCGCGACCAGGCGAAGAGGTCGAGGGCAAGGTCGGCCGGTGGTGGTCGGCGACCCCGAAGAATGTAGCCAATCGGCACTTCATGGTGGTGGTAGACGTGGTGTCCGAGCTCGTGCCCCATGACAAATAGAAGCTCCTGGTCGGCGAATGCTTCAAGCAGACTGGAGGAGAACATGATGAACACCCGTCCCTCCTCGGGCTTGAAACAGGCAGCATTGAACTGCGGGCTCGCATAAGCATAGAGTTCCAGCGGCGTCTCGATCCCGAGTCGCTCCACGCAATGATCGGCTTTGGCGTGCAGGCCGGCCGCCATAGCGCGGCTCAGCCGCACTGATGTCGTCAGCAGTTGACGGCGGGTTGCGGGCTGCTCACCTTTTTCTTCCAGGCGCTTTATCCGGGCGATAACACGTTTGATGTCGGGATTCTCCAGCAGTACCTGGCTCAGCTTGAGGTCGTTGGCACAGCGAATTTTGGCGGCAGTCATCTTGATAATGAGAAGGATTTCATAGCAAAAGGGCTTGTGGGTTTAGGACGTAGGCTCTGCGAACTGACACTGGAATTCTGCCTTTGCGAGGACTTCCTTGAAGTGCCGCCGGCACATCGACACGTAAGCCTCGTTACCGCCGATCTGGATTTGAGCACCGGCATGCAGGGGATTGCCTTGCGCATCCAGGCGTACGGTCATCGTTGCTTTCTGACCGCAGTGACAGACTGTCTTGATCTCTTTCAACTCGTCAGCCAGTGCGAGCAGGATCTTGCTGCCCTCGAACAGTTCGCCCCGAAAATCAGTACGCAGGCCGTAGGTGAGCACTGGGATATTGAGTTGGTCGACCACTTCGGCCAGTTGCGTTACCTGGTCGTGGCTCAGGAACTGTGCTTCATCAACCAGAATGCACGCCAGCACCGTCTGCGCCAGGTGTACCTGGACCAGACGGAACAGGTCCTCTGCCTGGCCGAATATGATCGCATCCGCTTCCAGTCCTATACGCGACCGGATACGACTCAGCCCTTCACGGTCGTCGATCTTTGGCTTGAGGACTAAAGTAGACATACCCCGCTCGGCATAGTTGTGGCTGGACTGCAGGAGGGTTGTGGTCTTCCCGGCGTTCATAGCGGAGTAGTAGAAGTAAAGCTTGGCCACGGGTTAGCAGAGTGTGAGATTGATCAGATTGTCGTTCAATGATTCCGAGCTCGGACAACTGTTTTGCAGTGGCTGCACAGCTACATTCTGGTGATGAAGGAAGTCCGATATCGGGTTAGGGACATGGTGGTGCGATTTGTCCGAGTATGGTGCTCATCTTTACATCATCAATCCATCACTGGCAACAACCACTTCTCCAGTGATGCAGTCGGATCCGGATATACGCAGAAGATAAACGGCATTTGCTGCATCTTGGGGTTGGCCCAGGCGACCTGAGAGTTTGGTTGGCAGTGTCTTCATTCAGGTACCGGTTCGTTTTGATCTGCCGCCAGCGGGAGTTCGGCTGCAGGCGGGCCAGAAGAGATCGCGTTGGTCGGTGCAAGTGCCAGGGCCTCTTTATCGCTATATCCGATCAGGCGAAGACGTGCTGCAGTCATAGTTGCGGGGAGTGCCGGGTTTGGCAGGGTATTGCCCTGCTGTATCCGCATCTGCCAATCGGTGTATTCGTGGGTCGGGCCATAGATGTGCGGCCGGTGGGTTGTGGTGATCTGTCTGGAAACGACCTTCTTGCGGGTCTTGATCAAAGAGGCGCTGGCTCTTGTCCGTGGCACCATACAGACGAAGACCGCGGCCCGAGACAGCTGGTGCAACGTGTCGACAGCCCGCCCGCTGCTGCCGGGGCTGTTGCAGTGGGCGGTGCGGGAATCCCAGCACAGCATGTCACCCGGCCGAAGAAGAACTCGCACGGGCGTTGCTGACGGGCCAGTGAGCACCGGGTCGTCAAGGGGGATCTCGAAATAGTCCTCGGCAGTGGGCAGGGTGGCAACGACGTCAGGATAGCGTTCAGCGTAGTCTGAAAATACATGGTGTGATCCTTCTATCAGCAGGTTGCCGGCGCCGTCGCTGGACATGGGCAGCAGGTTGACAAGGCCCTGAACACAGTCAAATCCGGGCCGCTGGCCTGGATGCTGATCGACATGGAACCATCTTTCATGACTTTTCCAGCTCAGATCGTAATGCCAAGGGCGCATGACGCAAGCGCCGTCAAATGAGACCAGCAGATCGTCGTCCTGCCAGAGCGTAGCGAAGGCTTTCCTGATCTCGGGCCGGTCGCGGACTCCCCAGCAGAACTCGCTCTGGCCGATACCGCAGTAGGCTAGGATTGCGCCCCGGTTCAATGAGGGTGGCCAGTAGCGGTAGCTCTCGAGCCGACTCTGCAGAACGCGTCCGCTGGTGACTTCCCCGATCCATTCCCAGAATCGCGCCAGGGCCTGTTGGCACTGTGCCGGAGAGATCACCTGGTCAAACACGACGTACCCTAGTTCTTGAAGGTGAGTCGCGGCCTGTGGATCGTCGCAGGCATAACGTCGCGGTTGAGTACTGGTCACAAGCCGGGTGTTCTGTCGCGTCAACCAGGCGTCAGATTTTCTCGTTCTGGCCCTAATGGTCACGATACCTGAAATTCGTTGGAGTGTAAGTTCGTAAGACTTTCAACCATAACCCGGCGGGGCCTGAAAGCCACCCAGCGCCTCTTCCATCAGTCTGGCGAATTCGAGCGCAGTATTGTCTTCCATATAGTCAGCGACAATCTGCAGGCCACACGGTAGGCCGGAACGGGTGAGACCGGCGGGTGCGACAGTAGAGGGCAGGTAAACCACTCCGGAAAGGCCCGCCCAGAACAACTGGTCGATTGCGGGCTCCTGGCGGCCATTGATGAGGATGGTGCGGTCCGGTCGTTCACCGGCATGGTCGTGTACAAATGCGGCAGATGCAGCGATCGGGGATAGTAGCAGGTCGTATCTGCTGAAAAAATCCGCCCAACGACGGCGCATCTGCTCGCGCTCATTGTGTAGTGCAAACCAGTCACGGTGGCGGATCGTCACGCCGCGGTCCAGATAGGCGCGGTAGCTCGTGTCCTCGGGCGTTCGAGCCTCGCCAGTCGTCAGGTGAGAACGGTATTCTTCGTCGCTGAAGCTGGCGCCGGTGGCCGCGCGCAACAGCAGGAGGTATACCGCCTGGTAGCGGGTCCAGTCGAAACCCGGTGTGGCATTACGGTCCACCTGGACCCCGGCTTTCTCCAGGGCATCGACGGTGGCCAGCAGCTGTTCGCTGAGTTCGTCATCCTGTGCACAGGCCGGGCTTTCCATCAGCATGCCGACTTTGAATGTGCGAAGGTCGGTCTTGCGGGTGCCTGGGAGGTGTAGCCGCCAGGCTTTCTGGTCGGCGCCAGTAGTACCGGCGACGATGTCTAACAGAACCTTCAGGTCGCTGGCGCTGCGGGCCAACGGGCCGCCGACCGAGATATCCACATGGGCATGATTACCGGGCAGCAGGTGGCCATGCAGCGGTACGATCCCCATAGTCGGTTTGTGGCCGAAGACACCGCAGTAGTGAGCGGGGTTACGGATCGAAGCGCCGATATCACTGCCGATCTCCAGGCTCGCCATGCCAGTCGCCAGCGCCGCCGCCGATCCCCCGGAAGAACCGCCAGGGGTGCGAGTGAGGTCCCAGGGATTGTTGGTCGTGCCGTAGATCGTGTTGAACGACTGCCAGTCTGACAGTTTCTGCGGGATGTTGGTCTTGCCGTAAATGATTGCCCCGGCATCGAGCAGGCGTTGAATGGCAACCGCGTTGCTCTTGGGATAATTGTCGACCATCTCAGGTATGCCCCAGGTCGACGGGGAACCGATCCAGTCATAACTGTCCTTGATCGTCATCGGTACACCGTGTAGGGGGCCCAGGGTCCGGCCGGCGGCCAGCACGTCGTCGGCCCAGCGGGCTCTGGCTTGGGCTTGCTCGATCTGGGTGAAAACGACTGCGTTGACCGCCGGATTGTGTGCTTCGTACCGCGCAAGATGCTGGTCGAGCAGTTCCGCAGCACTGATTTGTTTGCGCTGCACCATCTGTGCGAGTTCCAGTGCAGGGTGCAGTGTCAGTTCATTCATGATTGTTCGGGCGTCACTGGGCTGTCAAAAGCATGCAGGCCTGCAAGTTCGGAAGTCACATCCGGGTCAGGCCGAAGGGTGTTTTAACGTTCCATTATAGCGAGGGATCTGGTGGCTGCTGTAGCCAGCCTTGGTCAACTGGTGCCCGGGTGACGGGTGTTCCCGGACGTTATACTTCGATTAAGACACCAAACATCACAGGGAAATATGCCAGGCCGGCAACAGTCCCCCGACAAACCGCACGACTGGGTGGAGCGCACGAAGCTCTTCGATCTCGAGGCTCTGCCGGGCGCGACGTTCGGTGGTCAGCTTCGGCTTCACCTGGAAGGGATCGAGGATCTCGCTCGGGTCGTGGCGGCCCTAAAAACGGATCCTGATTTGCTTGCCGAAGTGTTCTATGCTCGTGATGGATTGCTGTTTTTGCCGGGAATGAATGCAATCTCGACCGACCCCTCGTTGCTGGTCGAACTGAGTTCCCTGTTTGGGCCGGAGGTCGAGAACTATCAGCATACACTGACTGTAGACAGGGCGATTCATCCGAGGGTTCCTGAAATATTTCAGGTCACCAACCTGCCGCCCACATCCAGGCAGCCGCCAAAAAAACCGGAGCCGGTCTTGACCGAAGATGGCGCGTTGCCCACACAGTTCCCACACCGGCGCGGCTGGCATACCGATCAGAGTTTCCGCAGACCACCACCGGACGTGTCTTTGTTTTATGCAGTGATTCCATCGCCGCAAGGGCAGGGTCAGACGCTGTACGCCGATGGCGCTGGTGCCTATGAGGCGTTGGCTGACGAACTCAAGGACACGGTCGAGAATCTGGAGGGAATCCACGCGTTACCTGGTATCGGCCGTTCGGAGTATGCCGTCAGGGCAGGAGAGCTCCCAAAACCGTTGCTGGCCCACCAGCTACCACAGCGCCAGCCCGTGGTGCGTGTTCACCCGGTCACAGGCAGGCGATCGCTGTTCCTGTGTGAAGCCGGTCAGATGGACTGGATCGAGGGGCCGTTTGTTGGCCTGGAACCTGGCCCTGATGGCGAAGGCGGCCGGTTGCTTTATCGGTTGATGTCCCACCTGACCCAGCCGGCGTTCACCTATGTCCACAACTGGACAACGGGTGACCTGGTGATTTACGACAACCGGTCTTTACTGCACTCTGCAACCTGGTTCGATTCGGACAATCACCAGCGACTAATGTGGCGCACAACGACCCGTGGTAATCCGGGCGCCCAGTACGCTGATGAAGGTCGCAGTTGGCTGCCGAAGAACGGAATCAGGCAGATGGAAGGTCTGGAAGATACGTAAAACACCCTTTTAATAAATCATGAGAGAGGTTGAAGTCATCTGGAATATGTTGACGCTTGCCTAGTAGGGGTAGTTGAGATTTTCCTCCAGAGTATCGGTTAAGAAAGCGTTGCTAGGATGCTCGAGCACATTCGTATAGAGTAAAGTGACCCTGTGGATTATCCATGACTACACGGGTATTAGAAGCCTGCGAAATACCGCAATTAGTGGTTCTGAGTAGCCGGGCTGAAGTCTTCCTTCCTTTACATTGGTCAAATGATCCAGGTCGCTATAATATGTTGGGCCTTACTCAGGTGATTAAAGGAGAATTAAAATGGCATCAGTAGAAGCAAAAGATTTTGCAACAGCGGCAGATGAAGTCATGACCCCCAGCAATGCAAGGGTCGAAATGGTAAACGTCGGCGGCCAAAGGGTCATGAAACTAACAGCACAACCCGGTTGGAAATGGTCAACGGACATCAAGCCTATGATTGGGACCGAGAGCTGCGAAGCCAAACATATCGGGGTTATAGTGGAAGGCGCAATTACATGTCGCCATGACGATGGGACCGAAGTGACCTATTCAGCTGGCAGTGCCTATGCCATCGAACCGGGTCATGATGCTTGGGTTGAAGGTGATACTCCAGCTGTCGCGTACGAATTTCATGGTCTTTGGGGCGAGAAAGGCTGATTTGCCTCAGCCTATAAGGGCCAAAAAAAGCCTGCTAGATCCCCGTTTCCTATTAGCGGTCAATCTTCCCGCTAAAGCCCTCAAAAGGGCACTATTGAACATTAATGTGCACTTGCTAAGTTTGTGATAATCGTTGTTAAACCGTGCTTTAGAGTCATTGAGTGAGTCGATGGACCCAGATGGAAGGTCTGGAAGACAACTGAATTCAGCAGCGGGTTCCTGTAAGCAAGGGAACGAAGCGCACCCCTTCGGCATCGACGGTTCGCAGGTGACCCTCGTCACGGGTGATTGTTCGCAGGTGTTGGCTCCGCCGCCCGCCGACCGGTGCGACCAGGCAGCCGCCGGGTGCGAGCAGTGAGAGAAGAGGTTCCGGTACGGTTTCTGCGGCTGCTGTGACAAGTACAGCATCAAAGGCGACTCGATTGGGCCAACCCTGCGTCCCGTCGCCGTGCCGCAGTGTCACATTAGTGATATTGAGGCTCGATAGCGTCTCCCCTGCCAGGGCCGCTAGTGGTTCGATTCGCTCAACCGAATAGACCTGTTCGAACACTCGGGCAAGCACGGCGGTCTGGTAACCACAGCCAGTACCGATCTCGAGCACATCACCGTGTTGAGCCGAGCAAGCCAGCAGCTTCTCCGTCATCAGGGCGACCACGAACGGCTGGGAGATCGTCTGGTCATGGCCGATGGGCAGCGCATGGTCGGCGTAGGCTTGACTCAGTTGGCCCGGGTCGATGAAGCGGTGCCGCGGAACCTGTTGAATGGCTGCCAGCACGTCGCTGTTATGGATACCTTTACGCCGCAGGGTCTCGACCAGCCGGGCCCGGGCCGGGCCGGTGTCAGCTTCAGTTTCGATGTCTTTGAGTGTACCCACCTAATCTCGAGCAAACGAGCACCCGGGTCAAAGCCGGGTTGGGTTGGGGGTATCTCCGTAAACGTCTGCTGGATCGAATACTTTCTCTGACTGATTGAATGTCAGAGCCAGCCCGGGGTTGTCTTGCACATCGATCCCGAACGGTACAGTGCGGTAAAAACAGGTACGGTAACCAACGTGGCAACTGGCGCCACCCTGGACATCGACCTGCAGCCAGATACAGTCCTGGTCATCGTCGATTCTGATTTCTTTGACGATCTGTACCAGGCCGCTGGTTTGCCCTTTATGCCACAGGGTCTGTCGGCTGCGCGAGTAGTAGACCGCTTCCCCCAATTGGATCGTGTGGCTGAGCGCTTCCCGGTTCATGTAGGCGTGCATCAGAACCTCGCCACTGTCAAAGTCTGTTGTAACTACGGGAATCAGGCCATCAGCATCGAATTTCGGGGCGAGGCTGGTCGATTCCTCTACCTGTTCGACGCTCGTCCTGTTATCAAAAATAATGGTATCCAGCATAGGTGCGGTCTCCTTAAGGTCGATTTTACCGCAATACTGTTCGGACCTCTGTTAATCAACCGTTACCGCTGCCGATTGTTGATTTGTCCCTTGCAGTGTTTGCAATGGAGATCATTCGCCGTGGCGCCTTCTGCAGGATGTCATAATAGACCGGGCTGGATCCTGTTTGTATCCATTGGATCGGAGGCGTCGCTGCTGATTCCTCGTGGGGATCGATCGCTTTAATTAATGGGCTGGAATGCTGATGGTATTCATCGACAAGATCACTGAATACAAGGACAACATCGATGCTTTGAGAACCATCGATAGTATGGAAGTTTATCGCTGGATGATCTCCCTGGGGAAAAAATTATCCAAGGATCCGCTGAGCGAGAGCAGGCGCTCAGACCATACCAAGGTGAGCTATTGTCAGTTCGACCTGTACGTAGACTGGGAAGACGGTCGGTTCAAAGCCTACAGCAACGCAATGATCGCTGGCGGTTATGCCTACATGCTGCTCGATATTTTCAATTCTTCGCCGATCGAGGAGGCCCGCCAGATCACGGTCGAGCATTTCAGGGCGATCAAAATGGACGAGTTGCTCTCGATGAACCGGGCCAACGGGTTTTATCAGATGATCGAGATGATGCAGGGCAGGTTACAGATCGTCTAAACGGTTGCTTCAGCTCTGACATACGACACTAACGCTGTGTCAGGTCGCACTTGGGACAACGACCAGGGCATGCCGATCCCGACCTTAAACTCACCCTATTCGGTCAACCTGAAAAACGTCTCAGTGGCCAAGGCAGTCAACGAGGGAATCTGCAAGTTTCTGAAGCAGCTGCGGGTAAAGGTCTGGCCCTGGTCGCAGTGAGGCACCCAGAGGATCCAGGATCCCGATCCTCGCGCGACTGCCTTCGATCACGGCTGGCACCAGGCTAGAGCGCAATTGGGGTTCTGTGAAGACGCAGGCGATGTCGCGTTCGCGTACGATGTTGCGGATCCTGGTGATTCGCGCCGGGCCGGGGCTCGCTGTATCACCGGGCGAGACCGTGCCCGTTGCCTCGATCTCGAAGCGGTGTTCAAAATAGTGGAAGGCGTCATGCAAGACTAGAAATGGCTGGTCGGATACTGGGGACAATTGTGAGGCCAGGATGGTGGTCAAATGCGCAAGATCGGCCGATCTGGTTTGTGCGTTTAGCCGGTACCTTGCGGCATTTTCAGGGTCTATTTCTGACAGTTCGGCTGCAATCGTATCGAGCCAACGGCGAGCATTCTCCGGATCGAGCCACATATGAGGATCGCCGTTCTCGTGGTTGTGCTTGTCGTGTCGCGTGGATTGGTCTGTGACTACGTAACCACGTTCAGATTGGTGGTTGTCTTCGTCCTTTCGGGGGTGTGGGTCGAAGCTGGGACCCGAACGGAAGCGGTGCTTGAGAGTACCTGGGCTCTCGGACAGCGTGATCACCACTGTATCCTTGGCGACTGACCTCAGGGCGTGCTCGAGCCAGGGTGTCAAGCCGTGGCCGACGTGGAAAACGATCTCGGCACTGTGAAGCACGCGGGCCTGCGATGGCCGCATGGCGAAACCATGCGGTGTGGTGCCGGGCGACACGATCAGGTCGGGTTCACCCATCTCACCCATCACCTGGCTGACCAGCGAGTGTACGGGTGGAATATCAGTGGCGACTTTCGGCACCTCGGCCAGCGCGCCAGTCCCAGCAAAAGACAAGCCGAATCCGAGCGCACTGATGAGACGAGCGAGCCTGCAGTTGGTCATTGAAAGGAAGTGATCGGGAGTGTCGTCAACCCCTGGAGCCAGCAACTACGTTATAATATAACATTACAGAATATGATAAACCAACACGACATGCCCCCCAGGGCGTTCACCGATCACGACCATGGGCTCTGTGCGCAGGCTGCGCTTGCCTCAGCCCGAAACCTGTGTGCCCGGCGCAGCCTCAAATTGACTCCGGCCCGCGAGACGGTGCTTAACATCTTGCTCGAGTCCCACGCAGCGCTTGGGGCCTACACCATACTGGAAAAGCTCGCTCGCGCAGGCTTCAGGGCGCAACCGCCGGTCGCCTATCGTGCGCTGGATTTCCTGGTCGAGAACGGTTTTGCCCACCGCATCGAGAAGCTCAATGCGTTTGTGGCCTGCAGTCGGCCAGAGCAGGGGCATGATCCGGCCTTCATGATCTGCTCGCACTGCCGTCTCGTGGCCGAGACGTCGACCACACCCGGTAGAGGGGTGCTGGGCAGAACCGCCCAGGCGATCGGTTTTGAAATTGAGCGCACCGTGGTCGAGGTCGAAGGCATCTGCGCGGGCTGCCTGGACACGGGTCCTGCGTGAACTTGATCCAGACCCGTGGGGTCGGCGTTCGCCACGGGGCCGTGCAAATTCTGCGGGATGTGGACTTCTCGATTCGACGCGGCGAGATCGTGACCGTTGTTGGGCCCAATGGTTCGGGAAAAACAACGCTTCTACAGGTGCTGATTGGGGCGCAGAAACCAACAGAAGGCACGGTCCACCGGGAACCCGGCACGCGGGTCGGCTACGCCCCCCAGCGTCTTGCCATAGATCGTACGCTGCCGATGACAGTCACCCGCTTTCTAGCATTGTCTGGCACCCGAAATGTCCGTTCGATTCGGTTGATGATTGAAAGGGTCGGGATACCCGAGCGTGAAACACGCCAGATGACTGATCTCTCAGGTGGAGAATTTCAACGGGTATTGCTGGCCCAGGCGCTTTTGAACGAGCCAGATATTCTGGTCCTCGATGAACCCACGCAGGCTCTGGATCAACCAGCGGAAGCGGCATTCTACCGGCTCATCGAGCAGGTACGGCAGGACCTTGGGTGTGCGGTACTGATGGTTAGCCACGACCTTCACGTCGTCATGCGGGCTTCTGATCGTGTGATCTGTCTCAACGGGCATGTCTGCTGCGAAGGGTCACCTACGGTTGTTTCGGCGGCTCCAGAATACAGGGCGCTTTTCGGACTGGGTACCGAAGGAGCATTGGCGCTGTATCGCCATGAGCACGATCACGTCCATCACGCGGAACACTGAGCCGAATGCTGGATGATTTCCTCGTCAGAGCAGCCCTTGCCGGTGCCGGGCTGGCCCTGGCTGCGGGGCCCTTGGGATGTTTTGTGGTATGGCGGCGCATGGCCTATTTTGGTGACGCAACAGCTCATGCTGCGATCCTCGGTGTGGCCTTGTCGCTGGCTTTTTCGCTGTCGATCTTTTCTGGGGTGCTGGTGGCAGCTTTTGTAATGGCGCTTGTGGTATCAACGCTGTCTGGCCGGGTTTACGCGATGGATACGTTACTGGGGGTCGCCGCACATGGCGCATTGGCACTGGGCTTGGTCGCGGTCTCTATGCTGTCCGAGGTTCGGGTCGATCTGATGGGTTATCTGTTCGGCGACATACTGGCAGTCAGCCGGACCGATCTGGCAGTTATTGGGCTCGGCGTGGTGGCGGTTTTGTCGATGCTGGGGTTGCGCTGGCAGGCCCTGTTGATTACCACGCTCAACACCGACCTTGCCGCTGCCAAGGGTATTGCTGCAGGCCGGGAACAACTCGTGCTGACCGTGTCGCTGGCTGTACTGGTCGCCGTCGCAATCAAGGTGGTGGGCGCTCTGCTGATCACCGCCATGCTGATTATTCCAGCCGCTGCGGCCCGCTCCTTTGCCCGGACCCCGGAGGCCATGGCGATCATGGCGGCTGTGATCGGGGTCGTCTCAGCCATGGCTGGATTGACGTTGTCGTTCCACCTGGACACCCCGACGGGTCCGACGATCGTGGTCTGTGTGACGGGGATTTTTGTGTTCTCCAACCTGATCATGCTGGTTCAGCATCGACTGTAAGGCGAGCAGCAATCGGTCGGCCGTATCCTCCAGCACTTTGTCGTTGAATTGGGGCGTCACTGGCTCCACAGTTGGAACTGTGACTCGGATGTCCCGTTCGATGAAGCGGCCCGAGCCAGGGGGGGCAGTTCGAAGGATTGACGACTGGCCTTGCCATCGAATAGTTTTCTGATCCAGATCAGTTCAGCGACAATGGTAAAGCGTTATAAAGATAGGCCGGTGGCCAGTGCAGATCCGGCATACGGTCACCCCTCCTACGTTGTAGTGTGATTTGCCCCGCCACCCCGGCGGGGCATCTTTTTATCAGATCCCGATTGCCAAATTGTTCCAGGATCCGGCGACGGCCAGGCTGACCTCAATCGGTGGAGAACCCGGCACCTTCCGGGGCCTCACCTTCGGCCCAGCTGTGTTGCCACATGTGATGCTCGCAGACTTTTTCTCCGCGAAGGTAAAACAATTCTGCCCCACGCTCGACGATCTGCTTGCCGGTCTCAGGTGGCACCATCGTGGACCTGCCAGATCTTCTCGACCTCGCGAATGAAAGCGACCGGATCGACCGACAGCACAGGACTTTGCTCTTCGTCTTCCTGTGCCATGCGTTTAATGCCCGTTGCCCCGCAAGACTTGGCCAGGATAATGTCCGGTGGACTCACCGTCGAGAAAAGTCGGCACACCGCTTACCACCGTAGCGTCAATCCCTTCGGCCTTTTGCACCAGTCGGCGTGAACCGCCGGGCAGGTCGGTCTCCACTGTCGGTAGCTTCGGTTTGATGGTGGCCTCATCAAACACAACCAGGTCTGCCTGGTAACCAGGGCGCAGTAGGCCCAGGCCGCTGAGTTCGAAAGCCGATGCGTTATCGAAGGTGACCATCCGTACGGCTTCCTCCAAAGTGAACACCTCGCGCTTGCGTACCCAGTAACTCAGCAGGTGGGTCTGCAGTGAAGAGCCCATTTCCTGGCAGACATGGGCTCCCGAGTCAGAGAACGTCGCCAGCGTGCGGGGATGCTGAAGCATGCCGAGAACCTCCTCAGGGGTCTCGTTCACGAGCGGCTGGACGAAGAGCTGATCAGCATCCTCGATTATGAGATCGAGCATCACCTCAACCGGGTGCTGGCTACGTTGTCTGGCGAGCTCACCGACCGTTGGGTCGTCCCAATCGACGCCCTTCAGAGCAAAGAGGTTACCGTAGTCTGGTCTTTTCGGGTCCGTGGTCGCTGCGCCGCCGCCCTGGAAGGTGTCGTCGCGCGGTTTCATTGCAGCCTCATCGGCAACCAGGGCAGCCCGCACCGTCGGATCGGCAAAGCGTCTCTGCTGCTCCTCGATGGGCAGGCTGCGCAGGGCTTGCCAGGCCGGTAGATTGTCAAACGGCAGGTAAGACTTGATCGAGAAAAGGGCAATGATCGGCCGGGTCGTGGTTTGGCCATACATGCGCCCGCCCCTCGCGACCGTCTCGTCAAGGAATTGCATCTGCGCCTGCCAGGGATAAGGGTCGATACCCTGGTGGGTCGACAGTGTCCCGAACATCACTGGCCGGCCGCTGTCCACGGCCACCTTCTGCAGGCGTTGGAGAAAGGTCTGGTGCGCCTCGCCGCTGGACATGTCCGGGCCGATCTGGAAAATCCCGCGGTTCTGCTGCGCCATGACATCGACCAGGTAATCGATTTCACTCCAATCGGCGATGCGGCTCGCAATGGGTGAGCCGTCTGGTGTGACGTGGGTTGTCGCCCGTGACGTGCTGAATCCGAGTGCCCCAGCCTGAAGCGCCTCGGATACCGATTTACCCATGCGGCGCAGATCGTCATCGCTGGCTGTCTCGTTCAGCGCACGCTCGCCCATCGTGTACATCCGTAGGGCGGAATGTCCCAGAAAGGCGGCGTAATTGATGGCCTTGGGCAGCTTGGCCACCGTGTCCAGGTACTCGGGAAAGGTCTCCCAGGTCCAATTGACTCCGGCCATCATCGCCTCGGTCGGAATGTCTTCGACGGCCTCCAGGCAACGGGCGATCCACTCACGCTGGTCGGGCCGACATGGGGCAAGGGCAAAGCCACAGTTGCCCATGACCACGCTGGTCACACCATGCCAGCACGAACAGCTGCCAAGGGGATCCCAGGCGACCTGGGCGTCCATGTGCGTGTGTCCATCGATGAATCCGGGCGCCACAATACGACCATCGGCATCGATGACCTGGTCTGCCGCAGTACGGATCCGGCCGATCTCTGCGATTCGACCGCCCTGGATGCCGATATCCCCCTGGTAACGTGGCGCACCGGAACCGTCGATCACGGTGCCGTTTTTGATCAAAAGATCATGTCCCATCGGCTGTCTCCTCAGGCTGGGGATCGGTTGCGTGACCCCGCTGGCATTCTGGTTCGCGCTCAAGCATAGGCACCCCCGCCTGGGCTTTCAAGCATCTCGGAAAGCTGATTGTAATCAAGGGCCTTGTGGTTTTTCCCGACACCCGTTATAACGCTCTGCCCACCCGAATGGTTTCGGGTGACCAAAGGAGCTTGTGTGATCGTTAAAATAAGGAGTGAGTTGTGTCTAGACGTCGTTTGTTTGTTGGAAAATCCAAGTGCAGTCAATTTCTGGTGATTCGAGGTTGGGCTGATTTCCCCGTGACCTGGAGTGGTGTCAAAAAAAGATGGTCTGAGATGTCCACCCGCCGGCGAACTGCCGCCCTATCGGCCATGGCTGTCGTCGCGTTTGTGGTCGTGTTCTAACCAGTACACCTCCATCGAGTTGAAAGAAGGGCAGGTGGCTGAGATGCCTGCCTTGTTCGGACCTTTCGAACCCCGGCTCAAGGTCCAGGGATGCGTTGGATTCGGATATCGATCGGTATTGTGCTGGGCTTAATACCCGACAAGGTCGCCGGTAGGCTAGTTGATTAGTGTGAAACCTGGGGTTTATGCTCTGGCTGACCCTACTCACAAGATCGGCAGAATCGGATCAAGGAGAACTCCTGATGGGATGGCGCCTCGGCATTGATATCGGCGGTACTTTCACCGATGTAGCCCTGGTCAATGATGCTGATGGCACCATCGGGATTGCCAAGACCCCGACTACGCCTGCTGATTTCGGTAAGGGAGTGTTGACCGGTCTGCAGGAAGCCATCAATCGTTATGGCGTCCCGCCCGGGGATGTTTCGCTGCTTTCCCACGCCACTACGGTGGTAACCAATGCGATTCTGGAGGAGAACGGCGCACGCACTGCACTGATCAGTACCAGGGGCTTCCGGGACGTTCTTGAGTTGCGGCGCTCAGCCCGCTCGGATCTGTATGACATGTTTCAGGATTCGCCCCGTGTGCTGGTACCCCGGCACCGTCGTCTCGAGATCACTGAACGGCTCGACGCGAGCGGGGCGGTAGTAGTGCCCCTGGCTGAGTCCGAGATTCCTGATCTAATCGATGTGCTCAAGAATCTCGAGGTTGAAGCCGTTGCGGTCACGCTGCTGTTCTCATTTCTGAACGATGACCACGAACGCAGGCTCGGAGAGGCACTGCGCGAGGCCCTGCCGGGGGTGCCGGTCTTTCTGTCCTGCGAGGTATTGCCGGAGGTGCGTGAGTTCGAGCGAACCAGCACCACAGCAGTCTGTGCCTACGTCGGGCCGATACTGGAATCTTATTTGAGGCGGCTGGAAACTGCGATCGCCAGCTTGGGGTTGCCCGAGCTGCGCGTAATGGGGTCAACCGGTGGGGTATTCGACGTCCGGGAGGCGCTGCGACTGCCGGTCAATTCGGTCGAATCCGGACCTGCGGCGGGCGTGATTGCTGCCCAGTTGATCGGTACGCAGCTTGGTGAATCCAACCTGATCTCCTTCGACATGGGTGGCACGACCGCCAAGGCGAGCCTGATCCAGGACGGCCAGATCGAGGTGACGGCCGAGTACGAGGTCGGTGGTTCGGGCAGTCAGAACCGCTGGATGACAGGGGCAGGTCACCCGATCCGGGTGCCGGTCATCGATCTCGCCGAGGTCAGTGCCGGCGGAGGCAGTATCGCCTGGATTGATCCGGCAGGCTCGCTACGGGTTGGCCCACACAGTGCCGGCGCGGAACCGGGTCCTGTGTGTTATGCACAAGGCGGGCAAGCACCGACCGTGACCGACGCCAACCTGGTCCTTGGCTATCTTGATGCACACTCGCTGCTGGACGGCGATCTGCCAATTGACTTTCAGCGCGCCGAGCAGGTGCTGGAGGAAAAAATCGGCCGACCGATGAACATGACTGCTCTGCAGGCTGCTGCCGCAATACGAGAGATTGTAAACAACGGCATGGCCGAGGCGCTGCGGATCGTGTCGATCGAACGGGGCCACGATCCGCGGGAATTCAGTCTGGTGGCTTTCGGTGGGGCCGGGCCGATTCATGCGGCCGCACTGGCGGAGGAGCTCGACATTCCCAAGATCATCGTTCCGCCGATTCCAGGAGGGTTCTCGGCTCTGGGGCTGGTCGTGACCGATGTGCGACGCGATTATGCAAGGACCCTCTACCGGCAGCTGGCTGACCTGGATGCCAGCGAGATCGACGCTGTCTGGTCCGAGTTGCAGGTGCAAGGTGAGGAGATGCTGAGCGCTACGGGTATCAGGCCCGACCGCTGGCAGTTCCGGCGTTCGGCTGATCTTCGTTATACCCGCCAGGCCTACGAGTTGAATGTGACTGCCACGAGCGGTGTATTCACCGAAGCAAGCAAAGAGCAGCTGGCCGAGGCATTTCATGCCCGTCACGAACAGACCTACGGGCACCGCAATGCCACCGAACCGGTGCACCTGGTTACGTTGCGGTTGAGCGCAGTTGGTGAACTACCACGACTCGAGATTGTTCACCGGGCTGATTTGTCCGGTGCTGGTGAGAAGTCTCAGCGGCCGGTCTGGTTCGCCGCGACCGGCATCACAGACTGCCAGGTGTACGATCGGGCCACCCTCGCTGGCGGCGTCAGTCTTATCGGTCCAGCGGTGGTCGAGTCGCTGGACAGCACTTTGGTGGTTCCGCCGGAGTGGATCGCACGCAATGATCACAATGGCTTCATCACTATGGAGCGATCCAAACATGAGTGACTCTTCAGATCAGAGCAATTCGATGGCCACCGATCCGGTCACCTTTGAGGTGGTCAAGAACACTCTCTACAAGGCGGCCGAGGAAATGAAGATCGTCCTTGCCAAGACAGCCTATTCCCCGATTCTCAAACTCGCGGGTGACTATTCATGCGGGATTTTCGATACTGACGGAAACATGGTGGCCCAGGGGCCGGACTTGCCTATTCACCTGGGTTCGATGCCCGACGCTGTTGCTGCCGTCATCGGTAAATTCAAAGGCAGGACTGTCGAGGGCGATGTCTATATCCACAACGACCCGTATTTCGGTGGTTCTCACCTGCCCGATGTCAACGTCATCGCACCGGCATTTTACGAGGACAGAATTCTCGGCTGGACCTGTGTTCGGGCGCACTGGCCGGATATCGGCAGCGCCACGCCTGGGAGCTACGGCGCGGTCACCGAAATCTACGGGGAAGGGCTACGCATGCCCCCGATCCGCCTCTATCACGGTGGTGATATCGACCCCAATGTCGAAGATCTGATCTTGGCAAACGTGCGTACGCCAGATGAGAGACAGGGCGACCTGCGTGCTCAGGTTGCCGCTAACCACCGGGCCTGCCAGAGATTGGCTGAACTCGCCTCGAAGTACGGCGTAGATGTCCTGACCCGCATCATGCAGGAGGTGATGGACTACTCCGAGCGTCTGATGCGGTTGATGCTGTCGGAACTGCCCGACGGCGTGGGTACTTTTGAGGATTTCTGTGACGGGGACGGGATCATAGAAGACGATGAAGACGAGGACACGACGTTCACCATTCGCATGCAGGTACAAAAGACCGGTGACTCGCTGGAAGTCGATTTTGCAGGTAGTGACCCTGCGGTTTCCGGACCGATCAATGCGCCGCTGTCGGTGACCGCGTCCGGTGTCTACTGTTCCCTGAAAATGATCGTCGACCCGAACAGCCTGATACCGCCGAATTCCGGGGCCTGGCGGGCTATCACGGTGAAAGCGCCAGAGGGTTCGGTCGTTAATGCGAGGTTTCCCTCTCCTGTGGTCTACGCCAATCACGAGATCAGCCACCGGGTCGCTGACATGACCTTCGGTGCCATGTCGAGCTTCATGCCCGATAACGTCATGGCGTGCAGCCAGGGTACGTCGGGTATTATCACGCTGGGTGGCCTGGACCCACGCAATGGGCAACGTTACGTGAGCTACGAGACGATCAAAGGTGGGCTTGGAGCCCGGCCGAACAAAGATGGTATCAACGTCGTGGCAGCCGGCATATCGAACACGATGAATACGCCGATCGAGATCCTTGAGCTGAGTTTTCCAGTACGGATCGACTATTACGAGATCACTGCCGACAGTGGCGGGCGCGGCCGCTATCGTGGTGGCTGCGGCTCACGGCGCGCCTGGACGATCGTCGGTCACGATGCCCGGGCGGCGGTCTGTCTGGAACGTACTAAGTCACCGCCGTTTGGTGTCTGTGGGGGCGAGGCCGGCACCCCGGCCAGCATTGCTCTCAAGCTGCCGGACGGGTCGGAGCGCAAGCTGCTGACCAAGGGCGGGTTCAATGCACCTGCTGGATCGCAGATCCTGCTCGAGGTCCCCGGTGCGGGCGGCTACGGTGACGATAGCGACCGTGATCCACAGGCCAGAGCGAGTGATCTTCTGGACGGTTATATCAGCCGTTGAAGGGCCGCAACCGGGGCTCGCTCCGGGTGCTGGTACTGGTGCCGCGAACTCACTCCGAATAACCAGCCGAGAGCTTCAACGTTGCTCTGGATGATTAAATAATGCCCGAAAAAAAAGAATACTGGGACGTGATTGTGATCGGTGCCGGTAACGCGGCTCACGCAGCTGCCGTATCTGCACATGAGAGCGGTGCGGCGCGTGTACTGATGCTCGAAAAAGCACCCGAGAACCTGCGCGGTGGTAACACGCATTACAGCGGTGGTTTGTTACGAGTTGCTTTCGACACCCCGGAGGCCCTGTTGGAGCTGGTTCCTGAGGTTCAGACCGAGGTGCCTGATTTCCTGGCTGGTGTGGCGCCTTACCCGGCCGAAGCGTTCTGGGCTGATCTACGCCGTGTGACGCGCAGTGGAGTAGATCCCGACCTGGGTGAACTGCTGGTGTCACGTTCTTTCGAGACGGCCTGCTGGATGGCAAGTCAGGGGGTCCGTATGGAGGCGGCCGTGTCGCTGGCAGCGATCGAGTATGGCGGTAAAATCAAGTGGCCCTCTGGAGCTGTGATCCGGGCGGTGGGCGAAGGGGTCGGACTGTCGCGAATGTGGTTCGAGATCGCCAGCAGGTGCGGCATTGCTTTGCGTTACGGGACTGGTGCGCAGCGCCTTGTCCAGGATGATTCCGGGAGAGTCAGCGGCGTGGTGGTCCGTGGTCCCGACGGGATTGCCCAGCTTGATGCCGGCAGCGTAGTCCTTGCCTGTGGCGGCTTCGAAGCAAACCCAGAATGGCGTGCTCGATACCTTCAACAACCCTGGGACATGGCAAAGGTGCGCGGTACTGCCTACAACACTGGTGATGGGTTGCGCATGGCGCTGGAGCTCGGCGCCCTGCCGTTCGGGCAGTGGAGCGGTAATCACGGGACCCCGATCGATGCCGACGCGCCGCCGTTTGGTGACCGTCAGCTGACCGACAAGACAAACCGGCTGTCGTACCCGCTGGGTGTGATGGTGAACACCGATGGTGACCGGTTCATCGATGAAGGTGAGGACTTCCAGCTCTACACCTATGCCAAGACTGGTGGCGCCATCCTCCTACAGCCCGGCAACGTGGCTTTCCAGATATTCGACGCCAAGGTCACCGATTTGCTTGAGCCGCGCTACGCAACGGGTGCCCCGTTGCTGGCCGATACGCTCGATGAGTTGATCGGCAAGCTGCCGGTTGGTAAGACCCGACTCAAAGAGACGCTGCTCTCCTACAATGCCGCGCTCGGGTCGGTTCCTTTTGATCCGACAGTGCATGACGGGTTGGGAACTCAAGGACTCACGCCGGGCAAAAGCAACTGGGCACAACCCCTTGACAGCCCGCCGTTTCGCGCCTACCCGGTGACCGGAGGGATCACGTTTACCTTCGGTGGGCTACGTGTCGATCAGAACGCACAGGTGCTGGCAAATGACTGGACTCTGATTGAGGGACTGTACACCTGTGGTGAGATGGTCGGTGGTCTGTTCCATCACAATTACCCCGGTGGGTCCGGCCTGACCTCGGGTGCCGTTTTCGGGCGTATCGCCGGGCGCGCTGCTGCCGAATCTGCGGCGTTCTGAGTATTTCACCGGCTTGGCGTCGTGACGGGTCCGCCGTGTACATGTATTCCGGCCGGCCACTTTACTCTACAAGTTAATCAAGAGAAAGAAACATGATTAGCAACGATATCAAAGAAATCACCGATCATTACACCCAGGGCACTGTGCTTGATGCGATCAAGAATGGCCTGGCGTCACTCGGCAAATCAGCGGAGAAAGTCACTCTGGAAGATCTGGGGCCTGTCGACGAGTTTCACATCGGTGGCCGCGAGGCGACGGGTGAATTTCTGGATCAACTCACACTTTCTGCAGATGACCATGTGCTCGATGTTGGCTGTGGAATAGGGGGGGCGGCACGTTTCGCGGCTGAGCGATACGGTAGTGCCGTCACGGGTCTGGACCTGACAGCTGAATATATCGAGACCGGTCAGGTCCTGTGTACTTGGGTTGGGCTTGCCGATCGAATTACGTTCCAACAGGGCAGTGGGACGGACATGCCATTTGCCGATCATTCGTTCGACAAAGCGTACATGATGCATGTTGGGATGAACATTGCAGATAAGGCGGCACTGGTTGGACAGCTTCACCGGGTGCTCAAGCCTGGTGGGCGTCTTGGAATCTACGACGTGATGCGGGTCGGTGACGGTGATTTGACTTTTCCCTTACCCTGGTCATCGCTGCCCGAAACCAGTGCTCTTAGCCCACCTGAACAATATAAAGATGCCCTCAAGGGTGCAGGGTTTCAGCTGGTCGCCGAACGGAATCGGCGTATTTACGCGATGGCATTTTTTGCCCAGCTACGGGCCAGCATGGCGAGCGCGGACGGGCCACCTCCTTTGGGGCTTCACATTCTCATGGGAGATACGACGCCTCAGAAGATCAAGAATGTGGTGGCCCACATAACGGAGAACCGTATCGCGCCGGTCGAGTTGATCGCCGAAAAGCCCTACTGAGGTGGATCGAGTTGGGTGTTACCTGGCAGAAACCTCGTTCTGCTTAAGGCCAGCGGTTGTCGTGCTCGAGCAGGAACAACCTACCGGGTCTGGTGTTTTAAAGCGGTAAGTCTTATTCGAACCCTTCGACGATCCTGAAATCACGCACCACCCCGCCTGCGAGTTTCTCCAGTGCGGCCTGGTAGTCGGCACTCTCATAAGTTGCTACTGCAGTCTCATAGCTGTCGAACTCAACGACGACGGTGCGTTCTGAAACGCCGGCTTCCTTGGTTGTGATCTGACCACCGCGAACAAGAAAATGACCACCATTCGCCATCACAGCCGGTGCCGCCAACTCTGCGTAAGCTGCGAGTTTTGTCTGATCCATGATTTCGCGGTAAGCACTGATCCAGTATCCCTTTGCCATAACGCCTCCTTATTTTGTGGTACTGACCTACGGTCAGCAGGTTGATTCTATGCCCAATGCTGCTTGGGCCTCAGATTCTATCCTCTCCGGTTTTGGTTCAACACACGCCTTTTCAACAGTTGAATGATCTAAATGCCATAGTTACATCTGCTTCTTGGCAATTGGCCCCAGTTTGTAGGTACTCCATCGCTGAGATCGATGCATTGTGCGCCTCTATACTGGATCCTGTTACACAGTCTTCAACCACCCTACAAAAGTAGTCGTGTTGATGAGCATCGACAAACGTATAGTGAACACACACATCGGTTAGACCCCCAACGAGAAACAAGGTATCTACTTTGAGTCCTTTGAGAAGTATTTCAAAGTCTGTTCCAAAAAAACAGGAATATCGTCTTTTGCGAATAATGTAATCATCCGTTTGCAGCCCTACTTCTTGATCTGCGATCTCAGTGTTCACATTGCCTTCCAGACAATGAATACCTTCGCTTCCGTCTAGTTCCCGGCCAAAGTCGATCATGTCTTTTCTATGCGCTTCTTGAAAGAATACAATTGGAATGTGTGCTGTACGGGCCGCATCGATCACTTCTCTAGCTCTCTTCAAACGTTTAACATTGTCCTCCATGTGTGGAATACCGGAGTTTGCACCAGGAAGAAAACTCCCCTTTTGAATGTCTATTACAACTAAAGCCGGATTTCCCTCAATCAATTTCCGAGGTTTAGTTGTTCGATGACGCATCATTTTCTCTTCGCCAAAAAACCATTTACTGGCATTTCCATTATGAGAACCGGCAAAGTATAGGTTAGTTCTTTTCGGTGTAGGCCCTTGAATCCGTGGCTATGGGCCAGAAGCGAGTAGATTTAAGTATCTCAATTTTTCAGGTCAAGGCGATAAGCATTAGCAGCGGTGTCGTGAAAGAGTTGCAGTTTCTCTTCCCGAGAGAACTCTTTAACCATAGCCTTGTAGGCGGTGTATAGCGCATTAAAACCGATCCGCAGGCCGGCAACCGGGAAATTGCTGGCAAACATGCACCGCCCTGGCCCAAAAAGCTCAATAGTCTCGAGTACGATTGCCCGGTTCTCGGAATAGTTCCAGGGCTTATTCCTGAGACCGAATTCTGACAGCTTGACCAGCGTGTTGGGCTCTTTGGCCATAGCAGTCATGGCACTGCGCCATTGGGCCATGCCAGCGTCGCTCCGGTCCCAAGGAAAGCCCGTGTGGTTGATGATCACTGGTGTTGTTGGGATCAGCCGGACGACTTCAACGGCTTCGACGAGGTGCCACGGTGGAACCCGAAGATCATAATTGAGATCGTATTTCTCGAGCAGTTTCAGTCCCCGGCGCCATTTCGGATCACCCATGCTACCGGGTGCATCGCTAGCCAGCGCCCCGGGCGAGTCGCCAGTCTTCGGTTTGGACCGGATGCTGCGGACCAGTGGGCGACCGGCCTGACGGGCGATCACATCTTCTGCGTCCGGAGTATCGAACCAGGCGTGCCCGACAATTGCATCAGGCATACCATGGGATTTGGCTATTTCCTCTAGCCAAAGAGTCTCGCCCAGTTGGTCGGTACGGTTCCACTCGGCTTCACAGTGCACGGTCGCGACGATGTTGTGGTCGGCCGCGTCGCGGCGGTAATCGACGGGCAGATAATCGTTTCTTAATCCGCTGTAGTCACCCAGAAAAAATCCCGGATCAGGCTCACCGGCAAGAAATGGATAGTGATTTCGTTGAAGGTCCCAGAGATGGTGGTGTGCATCAACGATAGGGATGTCGTCCTCCATGACTCAACTGTCCCGACTATCGCACAACGGGTCCGTCTCCAGCGATGGTGGTCCGTAACAGGACTCGCCGGTAGCGTGCCGAGTCATAAAGCGCGACCGCGTGCATAGTACAGCGGTTGTCCCACATCAGGACGTCGTTCTCGCTCCAGGAATGCTGGTAGACAAACTCGTCCTGGCTGGCGAATTCGTAGATCTCGTCCAGGAATGCTCTGCTGTCGGTCTCAGTCAGTCCGATGACCTTTGAGATCGTGTGAGGGCTGATATAGAGCGAACGACGCGCTGTGACAGGGTGTGATCTTGTCAGGGGATGTTGCTGAACCAGATCGTCGTGTTGATTGAAGCTCCTGGCCTTATCACCGAAAACGAGTGTCTGTATATAGTCGTAACTGTGCACCGCCATATGGTGATCTGCGATTCCCTTCAGCTTCTCGGGTAGTTTTTCATAAACAGAATGTAAATTGCAGAATGATGTTTGGCCTCCCTGGGGAGGTATCTCGACTGCGCGAAGAAGAGAGCCCATGCTGGGTATGGCCCGAAAAGAGCTGTCGGTGTGCCAGACCCGCGTGCCCGTCAGATATCTGGCCTTGTAGCTGTCGACCGGAAAGATTGTGCCGTCTTCACCGACATTGGCCACACGGTAGATCTCAGGCTGCACGCTTGAGCGGTGTGCCTTGGAAGGATGGATCTCGAGTTTCCCGAAGTTGCTGCTGAACCCGACCTGTTCTGCTTCACTGATATCCTGTTCTGGGAAGACCAGAACATGGTGGTCGATCAGGGCTTCGGCGATGAGATCGAAGTCGTGGGCTGAGACCTCGGAGCTCAGGTGTACTCCCTTGACCCGTGCGCCAAGGGCCGCATCCAGCGGGTTGATCTCAAGGGTCATCTTTCAGTCTTGAAGGTCTGTACCCTGGGTTTTGGTCCTAACATGCTCATTGAGGGGGATGGCCTGCGGGTCATACTGGATAACTGCCGAGGTTTCGCCGTCTCGTGATAAGTTCTTTCAACAAATATGCCGTTTGAGTGTATTCGAGCTTCAGATCGGGATTCAAGGCAACTCTGCCTGGGCTCTACAATCGGGAGAAATCGGTAGACACCGAGCCTGTTGGACCCAGCCCGTCGTGAACAGGCACAATCGGGCCCGCTGAGGTGCGGAGATAGCGCAGGGCGACGCCTCAACCAGAAAAGTAACACTGAGTTAAGCGATGACATGACTGCGAAGACACCGGACATCAACAGCTTCGCCTCGGACAATGTGTCCAGCGCCTGCCCCGAAGTGATCGATGCGGTAGTTGCGGCGAACGTCGGCACGGCCGATTCTTATGGCAATGATGAGTATACCCATGGCCTCGAATCGCAGCTGAGTGAAATCTTCGAAACGGACGCCCTGGTATTTCCGGTCGCCAGTGGTACCGTGGCCAATGCCATGGCCAGTCGAATGAGCGAGGGCCTCGCCCATCTGTCAGGGATCGGGCTGGCTTATCCGACCCAGTCGAATGAGGTCTTTGTGCGGGTAACGAGTGAGGTTGTTGAAGGCCTTCGGCGCGAGGGAGTGGAATTGAATCACGAGGAACTTGACGGTAGCGCTGTGCGGTTTGTAGCAGCCTGGAACACGACGTCCGACCAGGTAGACGCATTCCTGAGCGTCATCACAGCAGTCTCTCGACGGATTGCAGATCAGGAATAGTGGCTGGTCTGATCAGAAATCCTTTCCTGGAATTGTCAGGTCGAGTTGTGCTGTTTTCACTGTTTGATCGGCTTATCGCTGTCATGAGCGGGTAGGGCGGCTGGTGTCATCAGCGAACCAGCTCACCTCTAGAATGGCAGTCACCGCGAGTCAACCCGTTCAATGAAGTCTCACAGAACGCGGATCCTGGTGTCCTGTGCTGGTGTGCACGGCGTCCAGGATGGATTGACGTCCACGATCTACGTGCTACTGCCGATTCTTGCCCAGAGTTTTGGCCTCGGCTATGCGCAGATCGGCACCATTCGCGCGGTCCACAGTGGCCTGATGTGGCTGCTGGAAATACCGGCCGGTATTCTGTCCGAGCGACTGGGGCAACACAGGCTGTTGGTTGTCGGGCTCATGGGTGCCGGGATCGGTTACGTCAGCCTGTCTCTTGCCGGTGGTTATCATGGTGTGTTGCTGGCTCTGTTCGTCGCCGGTTGCGGTGGGGCGTTTCAGCACTCACTGTGCTCTTCTCTGATCAGCGGTGCGTTTGAGGGCTCCGGGCGGCGCATTGCGCTGGGGACCTACAACGCAAGTGGTGATACCGGCAAGCTCGTGTTTACCGGAATCGCGAGCCTATTGCTTGGTTTTGGAATCGGCTGGCAGGCTCTAGTCGCTGGGTATGGTGTGTTGGCGCTCTTCGCTGCAGGCGTTTTATGGCTGGGGTTGCGGGTGGTCGGCTTGAAAGCGGTTGCCGCCAGAGAGTCGCAAGCCGAGCGGCGCGATGTCGGTTGGGGCATACGGGATCGCGTGGGCTTTGGCGGCCTTGCTGCCATCGTGTTTTTTGATATCGCTGTCCAGGATGGGTTTCTGGTTTTTGTTGCGTTCCTGATGTTAGAGAAGCAGGTCGCACCGTCTCTTGCTGCATTCGCCGTTGTGGCGACGCTGGCCGGTGGTGTTTGTGGGAAGTTTGCCTGTGGGCACCTGGCGGCCCGCATCGGTGTCATTCGGTCATTGTTTCTGGTCGAGACGCTCACGGCCGTGGGCATAGTGACGGTATTTCTGGCACCAACAATGACTGCTTTCTTGCTGCTTCCACTGCTCGGCGTGGTTCTGCAGGGTTCATCTTCCATTACCTATGGGGCGGTGGGCAACTTTGTCGCTGAAGCGAGGCAGTCACGTGGTTTTGCGATGATCTATACGACTGCCAATGGCGCGTCGGTGGCAGCACCTATTCTGTTCGGGGTTCTGGCGGATCTGTTCAGCGTCGGTACTGCGATTGGCGCGATGGCTGTGGTGACACTGGTGCCCTTGCCCTTGTGCGCCTTACTGAGAGCGGGACTGCAGCGGGAATAACCACCAGTGGCCCCAACGCTGGGCGTTGCAAGTGGGATTGCTGCTCATTGGGCAAACCAAATCGACTTGCCAAAAAGACAAGAAAAACTTATCTTGGTCCAGCAAGACCGACCTGGCCACAGGCTAACGAAATGCCCGGCTTTGATCACCGGGATACGTTGGTGGTGCCCCGGAATCCAAAGGGAAGAGCTGGTCTTTCCGTTGAATCGGTTAGGAGTCCGGGCAGCTCACGGAGCTGGTCTGTCAACGGGTTGTGAGCAAGTCATCAGGTAAGTAAAAAATGCAAAGGAGGACAGACGATGGAACTGAGGCCTAATCGTGTCAAACGCAAATTAGCCGCTGGTGAGAACGCCATAGTCATCAGCGGGTTGGTTCATCCGGATGCGATCGATGCCTTTGGTCCGATCGGTGCCGATGGAATCTGGCTCGAGGGTGAGCATGGCGGTGTGGACGCCGCTGAACTCGGTAATCTTACTCGAGCTTGCGATATCTGGGGCATGACATCTGTGGTTCGTGTCAATGCCAATGATCAGGGCCTGATTTACCGGACACTGGACCGGGGCGCACAGGGTATCGTTATGCCACACGTCAATACCCGTTCCCAGGCGCAGAACGTTGTCGCTGGTGGCAAGTTCCCGCCGATTGGAAAGCGAGGCTATTTCCCAAGTCGTCAGAGTTATGGTGTCAGTGATTATTACGAGCGAGCCAACAATGAGACGCTGCTGGTGGTGCTGATCGAAGACATTGAGGCGTGGGAGAACCTTGACGAAATTATCGCGGTCGATCACATCGATGTGTTTTTTGTTGCCCCGGGTGACTTTGCTGCCTCGATGGGTCATGTGCGGGACATGCATCACCCGGATGTGCAGGCCAAGGTCGATGATGCGCTGTCACGGATCATCAGTGCCGGGCGTATCGCGGGTACCCTGGCCACCAGCGAGACGATAGAGCGTTATTCTGCGATGGGTGTGCGCTTTTTCTATGTTGAGATCCAGCCCTGGCTTGAAGCCGGAGCTCGTGATCTCATGGCACGCGGTGAGGCAGGGCGCCAACGGGGCCAGTGAACATCCCCTGGATCTGGGACTTTTCTCGTGGTCCCGAGCGTTGCTTTGTAAGTGAATTGATCTGAGGGCAGGCTGGCCTATAGGTGTTTGATCGTTATAGGCTATAGCCTGGCCTTGTTATTTAAGACGCCACCGGTTTGATCTCGATGATATCGATATCAGGGCTCGTGTCGGTCTTCCTGAGACCTGGTACTTTGGCTTCACTGATGCCAGTGGCCTGACCGACGAGGTCGGCGAACCAGTCCTTGTTCTTGCGGTAAGTGCGTTTCCACTGGGATAGAAACAGTTCCCCTGCCTCTTCTTCTGTCGCTGTCCATCGACAAACGCTTCCAGGCACTGTCGTCTCGGCGTCAGCATCGACAAGGTAGACCTCAAAGCGAATTTCCCATTCCTGAATATCCATCAATTATCTCCCCTGTTGTGATTCAATGATTGCGACCGAAGAATTCTGGACGAGACAAATCTACGGACCGTTTAATATTCTTGATTTTTCAATACCGAATCTCAAACTGGTCGTTACCTGACAAGTGTTTCTGTGGTGCTCCCGTAGATTCAATTGTTGGAGTCGAGCCAATGGATGGTTGACGAGGACCTGCGATTTGGGGTGAACGCCCGCTAATAACCCGCTCAAGAGGCTCAGGTGGCACAAAATCAAGAATAAGTAATATATTACACCACCACCTAACGTATGGAGATTCTAAATCGAGAATTATCTGAAACGTATCGTCGAGTTATTTGAATTTCGAAAGCGACGTGTCGTGGGTAGTTTGACTGGGAGCGATTCCGCTCAATGTGTTGAACACCCGGGGCCCGCACAATGAAACGACTATTCAATATTGGAGAAGCTCAAATGAAAAAGCGAGTTGCAGGTTGTTTGTTTTCCGTCGGCAGGTCAATTCTGGGGGTTGCTGTAATTATGTTGAGTTGGTCGTCCGCCCATGCCGGGGATGTGATCAACTGTGCCTACCCATACTGGTTTGGGTTTGCACCGACCCATGTTGCACAGAAATTGGGTTACTTTGAAGAAGAGGATCTGGAGGTAACCTGGGTGTTCGAAAACGACCGAGCCAATGTTTATCCTGGATTACATGGTGGCGATATAGACTGCACGATGCGCACCATCGGTGAACACATGTCGAGACCATTGACCGCTGACTCCAATCTGGTTGTCATAGGTGTAATCGATGTGTCCGTCGGGGCAGATGGTGTGATTGGTGCACCTGGTATCAATTCTGTTACTGATTTGGTTGGAAAGGTGTTCGCAGGTGAGATCAATCATCCAGGAACTGTTATGACGGCTTATGCTCTTAAACAGGAGGGCTACAGCCTGAGTGACGTCGACCTGAGGCTCATTGCAACGGATGACGGACAAGCCGTTTTTGAAGATTCCGAGGTGGCAGCCCTGGCGACATGGGAACCTATGATGAGCGAAATCGTCGCAAACACCTCGCGCAAAGGATCAAAGATTCTACTGTCGTCTAAAGACTTTAACGGTTTGATCACAGACGTGGTCATCGCAAACAAGTCCAGTTATGAAGGGAATCGAGAGAAGTATGCAAAGATGATGCGCGGGATCTACCGCGCGATTGATTTGTACAACTCTGATCCTGAAAAATTCTTGAAGACGGCGGCGCCAACCTATGAAGTCACGCCCGATGTCATGAAAGGTGACCTGGGCGGCGTCTATTACACCACCTACGAAGACGCCCTCGAGTTTTTTGGTGTTGGCGGACGAAAGTCAAAACTTAAAGATGTAGTCGACGGACTCACCGACATCAATATCGAACTCGATCTGATGGATAGCCCTATTGCCTATGAGGTTATGGTTGATCCGACGCTCACCGATGGTCTTTTCGATGGACACAAACGTTAATAAAGCACAAGACTTAGTTTAAGCTCGAACCGGGCGGCTTGGTTTCGCCGCCCGGTTCGATTTTTTGGATCCCCCCAGAGGGTAAAAAAATAAATTGAAAAATCACTGGCTATTTGCATACCGGGGAAAGAGCAGTACCCGTGCCGATGCCGTGCTGGCTGTCCTTGCTTTTGTAGGCCTGATTGGATTCTGGTATTCAGTAGCCGAGCTGGAAGTTGTGTCCCAGAGGTTCCTTCCCAATCCGTGGAAGGTTCTGACGGCACTGTACACCATGCTGGTTGACTATGGCTTCTTAGAAGATATCTGGATCAGCGTTGCGCGGGTGTGGGGGGCTTTCCTTATGTCAGCGATCATGGCGATTCCCATTGGAATCTGGATGTCCAGTTATAGGATCGTCGGCGCGCTGACCGAACCCATTGTTGACTTTATTCGTTATTTGCCAGTGCCGGCGCTTGTTCCCTTGTTGATCATCTGGTTCGGGATCGGTGAAAGTTCCAAGATAGCTGTGCTCTGGATGGGAACATTTTTTCAACTGGTCCTGTTAATCGGGGATGATACCAAGAGGGTGCCGAAGGAATTTATCGAAACGGGATTTACAGTAGGCGCGCAGCCAAGACAAATAACCTGGCACATTGTGTTCCGATCCATGTTGCCGAATATCGTCGATAACTTGCGCATTACACTGGGCTGGTGCTGGACCTATATCATCATAGCGGAAATCGTCGCATCAAATGCGGGTATCGGTCACGCCATCTGGTCTGCCAGACGATTTGTTAAAACGCCTGAGGTTATGGCGGGAATTCTCACCGTTGGCGTCATTGGCCTGTTGACGGATCAGATAATCAGGTATGCCCACCGCCGCTGGTTTCGTTACTTGTAAGACCGGCTCATGAACCACAGTGACTCATTTTTGAAGTTGAGCGGGATTAGGAAATCTTTTGTTTCCGACGAAGGTGAAATAACACCTGTAATTGACAACGTGTCCATGAATGTCTCTGCAGGAGAGTTCGTGGTCTTCCTGGGCCCATCCGGGTGTGGCAAAACGACATTGATGCGGATTGTGGGTGGCCTGGAGACCTGTGATTCTGGAGAAGTTCTTCTTGGAGGTGAGAAGGTCGTCGGGCCAGATCGCAAAAAGGGTATGGTGTTTCAGGCCTACACTTCGTTCCCCTGGTTAACCGTATTCGACAACGTTCGTTTCGGAACTAGGTACAGAAATGACATCGGTAAAAAGGAAAAAGAGAATGTCGCGAGTCATTACATGCAATTGGTGGGGCTCAAGGAGTTCTCAGGCTACTATGTCAATCGAATTTCGGGCGGTATGCGACAACGAGTAGCGATTGCCCGGACTTTGGCAGCAGATCCTGATGTCCTGCTGATGGACGAACCATTCGGTGCATTGGATGCGCAGACCCGCGAATTTCTCCAGGGCCAGTTACTGGACATAAACAAGAGAGAGCGCAAGACGACGATTTTCGTCACGCATGATGTCGATGAGTCAATAGTCCTGGCAGACCGGATATTCATATTTTCTGCCAGGCCAGCGGGTGTAATTGAGATCATTGAGGTTTCGCAGCACCTTGCGGGTAACCGGGATATCTCTGTGAAAGAGACACAATCCTTCTTTGAATTACGCAATCACATTCGTGACCTGATGCGCGATGAGGCTCAAAGGACTCGGGAGTTGGCGGAACAGGAAATTATTCAGAGTGTAGAAGGAGGCCGCTTATGAATGTCAATGGCTTTGACTTTTCCAACAAAAAGGTACTGATCACCGGTGCGAGCCGTGGGATAGGACTTGGTGTTGCACGTGGATTTGCCAATGCCCGCGCAGAACTTTCGATAATTGGAACAAACGACAAAGTTCATGAAACAGCGAGCCTTCTGTCTAGGGAAACAAGTAACGTGGTTGAAGGTATTGTCTGTGATATCGCGGACAGGGACGCAGTTTCCAGAACTGTTGGCCAGCTCGGTTCGATCGATGTTCTGATTAATAATGCGGGCTATGAACGTCTCACGCCAATTCTACAAACTGGCAGTGAAGTTGAAGACTTATTTCGGCGTATCATTGATGTCAATATCCTTGGAACCTATTACGTCACTAGAGAGGCTGTTTCTAAAATGGCCTCGGGCTCTCGAATAGTCATCACGGCTTCTGTATGGGGCAAGACCGGGATGGGGGGGTTCAGTGCCTACTGTGCAACGAAACATGCAAATATCGGATTCATGCGGGCACTGGCGGACGAGTTGGGGCCTCGCGGAATTACGGTGAATGCCGTGTGTCCGGGTTGGGTCAGAACCGATGCAGCGATGCGTTCGCTTTCGATCATGGCGGACAATGAAGATCGCAGCGAAGAAGACTGCCTTGACGAAATACTATCTGCGCAGGCAATCGGTGGGCTGATGGAACCGGACGACATGGCTTCAACCTATCTGTTCCTGGCATCAGACCATGCAAGTAATATTACCGGGCAGGCACTTAGTGTCGATCGCGGTGAGCTATTGGCCTGAGGTGAGTTTACTGTATGGTGCTGTACTTGCGCGGCCGAAACTCACCTGGTCTTGCTCTTGAAATCAAATAGATCACTTTGGATGATTGGGGGATGACTTCTCTGGTCGGAAGTTCCGCGGTTGTAACTGGCGCATCCCGGGGTATTGGTAGGGCCATCGCACTGGCAATGGCCAACGCCGGTGCCAGGGTTGCATTGGTGGCTGATTCCGATTCGAGCAAAGTGTGCAAGTCAATTACGGAAGCCGGTGGGGATGCAAAATCATACGTGGCAGACGTGTCCGATCAGGATCAGGTCAGCAAGCTTTTCAAAGATGTGTTGTACGACTTCAAGAGTTTCAATGTTCTGGTCAACAACGCCGGTGTGCAGCTTGAAAAACCACTATTAGAGACAGATCTTTCTGATTTCGAGTGTGTGATGGGAACCAATGTCCGCGGCACATTTCTCATGGGTAGAGAAGCGATCCGCCATATGGTTGAACAAGGTTCCGGTGGTCGAGTCATCAATATTGCTTCTGATCTGGCCCACACCGGCAGGGAGCAGTTTTCGGTTTACTGTGCCTCAAAGGCAGCCGTGCTTTCCTTGACGAAGTCCTGGGCAAGAGAATTTGCCCCGGATATCCTGGTCAACAGTATCTGTCCAGGGCCGATCGACACCGATATGCTGAAGGTCGAGAACATGAGTCCGCAATGGCTCGCTAAAGAATCTGACATCCCTCTGGGGCGGATCGGCCAGCCCGAAGAGATTTCAGGACTCGCTGTATTTCTCGCGGGACCTGACTCGACCTTTATCACCGGGCAGGGCATAGGTGTGAATGGCGGCAGTGTCATGCCCTGACCGCGTTGGCATTAATAGATCTGTGTTGGGCAAGGATTATTTTACAGACCTAAGATCTCGACGGCATTAGCGCCTACTATCCGCTCCTTCTCCTCTATTGAGAGAAGCGGCAGGCTGAATACGCGGTCGATCGAGTGGTCCAGGTCGTACCAGGGAAAATCCGAACCCATCATGACGCGGTCGGGGCCGATGTCCAGAATCATCTGAGCGAGCTGCTGATCGCTAGGGCCGTTGCTACTGTGGGTCCATTCGATGATCTCGCAGCAGTCGAAGTAGGTGTTGGGATAAGCCTGGGCAATATCAAGTGTTTGGTTCCAGCTGCCTCCGCCCAGATGGGCGATAACGACGCGGAGTTGCGGAAACGACTGCAACATCCGTGCAAAGGCACGAGGCTCAGCGAATCCCTTGCTGTCCCGGTCGGGCCCAGAGTGGGCGATGATCGGAACCCCGAGTTCCTGGCAGATCTTGTAGGTCGGCCAGAGGCGCTCGTCGGCCATGTCAAATCCCTGAAAGGCACCGTGTAGTTTGACCCCGGCGGCAGCGTGATTCTCGACCATGTCCCGGATGTGTTGTGCACACAGTGGCCCTGGCAGTGCATTGACATCAGCCGCGACGAAGGGCACCAGGCCCGGGTTCTGCCCAGCTGTATCGCAGTTCCATTGATTGAACGAGATTATTTCATCTCTGATCCACGCATCGATGTCAGCCAGGCGTTGATTCTTTTGGCTTTCAGTCAACTGTTGCGAAAGCGCTTCGACTGCGATCTGCCTGTTGACTTTGGCTGAAAACAGATTGACAACAACCGCTTTGGATATACCGGTTGCTTTCATCTGGGCCTGTAACTCGTCAACGGTCCCAACACAGTCGGTCTCGTGAACATCGGTCTGATCACCGTATTCCCAGACTTGATAGCCGGTTTTCTCGGTATATCCCTCTTCTGGTGTCCGGTAGAGATGGACGTGAGCGTCAACTCGAATCATGTCGGTCATCGGTATTTCTCTTGAGCCATTAACAGGCTAGGTAATCGAACATGATAAGGATAACCGACAAGTCTGTTCTCTGATCTGAATTCAAGCGGTAATATAACCCCCGTGGGCTCTACCTCGACTACCTATGACAAACTGAAGGAGATGTGCATCGGTGAGTTCCCTCATCCCCGGGGGTATTCTCATCGGTTGTCAAGAACACAAGGGTTGTCTATTCTTTAGATGTCTTGAATCAGGCTAAATAGTCGTCCACCAACTCATTCTGGAGCACCAAATTGGGGTTTTCGCCGGAGCAAGAGTCAATTGTCCGTGAATTCATAGGCAAAAACGATATCCCGGGCGCCGCCATTGCGATTGTGCGTGACAATTCAATCGTCGCAGAAGGTGGTTTTGGTTTTGCCGATGTGGCTAATGCTGCACCGGCGACGGCGCACACCGTTTGGCCGATCTGTTCCCTGACCAAGTCGTTCACAGCTGTATCCGCGATGCAGTTGGTCGAATCCGGAAAACTTTTTCTGGACGAGCCTGTACAGACCTACCTGTCTGGGTTCCAGGTAAATGATGCTGTAGCGAGCCAGCGCATGACCAGCCGTCTTTTTCTGACGCACAACAGTGGATTGGGCCGAACCGGTCACCAGGACCGTACCCGGGAGGAGACGGTCAACCCGTATCCGACACGCAAGGCGCTGGTCGATGCCCTCGATTCCGCCGAACTCCAGTCAACTCCGGGAGAGGCTTTCTCGTATTGCAACGAGGGGTTTGCCACAGTGGGGCATGCAATAGAGACCATCGCTGGTGTTCCTTTGGAGGAGTATTTCACCGGCAAGATCTTCGATCCAGTTGGAATGCTGGATTCTTCAGTTCATTTCATGGACTGGAAGAACGCCGCAGACCGCACTTATGCGTACTCCAGGACGGATGGGGACCCATTCGACAGTGGCGAGCGGCACGGAGAGTACACCGTGATGCGGCTTAATGACGACTACCAGACGTTTCTCTCTACAGGAGGGATCGTCAGTTCAGCCCATGATCTTGCTCTTTACCAGATTGCTTCGATGGCTTATGACTGCTCGCCCTTGGGCCTGACGGCGGGTTCGTTGGACCACATGCAGAGTGTGCAGTGTCCGTTCGGAGACACAGGCTGGGGATATGGCCTGGGGTACTGGGTGTTCTGGTCTGGCCACGTCAAGGTCGTCGGCCACTCCGGCGGTCTGCCGGGTATCTCGAGCTACTCGATGATGATTCCATCCGAGAAGACCGCTGTCGTGGTTCTCACTAATCGTGGAGACCGCCGGGCATTTTTCCTTGCTGAACGTTTGATGAACAGCACCCGCGGCACAGTGTGGCGTGATTCGATTGACCGACCGCTGCCGTTCACAACACGGTACCCCAAGCGAACTAGGGGCGAGCTTGCGGAATACGAAGGTAAATATGTTTTTCGGTCGGGAACGGCTGAAGTTGAATCAGTCGATGGTGGTCTTCTTATTAACACACCGTCCAGGCTGGAAGGGCGACCGGTGTCGATTCTCACCAGCCAGGTTGGCACTGACTCGTTCATGAGTCGGGATGAAGGCATGTCGATCGCTTTTGTACGGGATAAATCTGCGAATATCGTACGTTTTCTCAATGGCGGTTATGCTTATGAGCGTCAATAGCCGAGCCAGCGCTGAATCAAGGTAAGTGGTCAATACAATCAATTTATCGACCCACGAAGCACAGCCATAAGCGAACAAAGAAAGAATATCTTAGCGCGGGTTCTCAGATTTCTGGCCGCATATCTGTACAGCGGCCACACACCTGTTTGCGCCTGGGTTGCTCCTCTTGATCAGTAGTTTGAGTGGCAACCGCTTCATCGCTATTACTGGTTCAAGTGGTGGCTATCCTTGGCTGCAGAATCTTTGGCCGTTCCGGTTCGCACGAAAAGGCATTGACAAATTTGGGATACGGCTAATATATTAGTTTCAACAGTTCTCAGGAACCGGTCATCTATCTTATCCGGCTGTTAGCTAATAAAAGGTTCGATAACCCCTGCCATAGGAGAATTCAATGTTAATCTGGAAAAACGCTATTTTTAGGGTACTTGCTCTGGCAATGTTCGCCATTGCAATACCTGCGACGCATGCTGCGACACCTGTCAAAGGCGGTACTGTCGTTTATCTGTCGAGTAAGATTCCCAGTCTGAATCCTCTTCATTCAGCTTATGAAGTGGGCTTGGTGACATCCCAGATTTTTGCCAGCCTGACCAGGATGAACGAGAACAATGAAATATCCCCGTATATAGCTGAATCCTGGGAGATTTCCAACGGTGGCAAGACTTATACCTTCCATATTGCACCAAACGCCAATTTTCATGACGGAAAGCCAGTGACTTCTGAGGACCTTGCGTTTTCGTTCGACATTGTTAAGAAACACCATCGATTCGGACCACAGATGTTTGGGCCCATTTCGAGTTATGAGTATCCAGACGCGAAGACACTGATCGTTCATCTTTCAGAGCCGCATGGTCCACTACTCCTAGCGGCAACGACACCGAGACAGTTGCCCGTCATGCCAAAGCATGTTTATGGTTCTGCCGACGATTTTATGAAGCAGGATGCACACAAGAATCCAGTGGGTTCGGGGCCATTTGTAATAGGCGATAGAAAAACAGATGAATATGTCAGCATCGACAGGAACGAAGACCATTTTGTCGCTGGGTTGCCGTATCTCGACAAAATCATCTACCAGAACGTTCAGGATAAGACAGCAAAAAGAATAGGTCTGAGGAAAAATCAATTCCAATTAGCACGAACCGATTCGGTGATGCGATTCAGTGACATTAAAGAATTCAAAAAAGTTGAGCATCTACAATTCACTGAATATAAGGGTATCTCTGGTGGTGCGATTGTTCTGGAATTTAATAACCGCAGAGAGCCTCTAAACAACAAGAAAGTTCGCCAAGCGATTGCCTATGCAATCAATAGATCTCAACTGTCTGGCGTCTTGCATGGCGGGTATACAAAACAATCACGATCTCCTTTTCCGGCAACGAATGTCTTTTTTAATAAGAAACTTCAGGGTTATCCCTTAGATCTAGATAAAGCTAACAAGCTTCTTGATGAAGCTGGATACCCTGAAAAAGATGGCGTTCGATTTGAACTAGGTCTTATTTTTATCGCGCCGCCATTCATGCCCGATTTTCAACAACTACCAGCCGAATTTGTTGCGGCACAATTGAAAAAAGTGGGTATTAAGGTGCGCCTAGAACCACAACAAGGTTTTGCCGGTTGGGCGAAAACGAGCGCGGCTTGGGATTTTGATATGTCAATCAACTGGCCGGGTGACAAAACAGACCCAGCCATTGGCATTAGCCGACTTTACGTCTGTGACAACATCAAGAATCAAGCATATACAAATACTTCTGGGTATTGCGACAAAGAGGTTGACAGGATTTTTGCAGAGGCAGCTCAGGAATCAAACTATGAAAAACGGACGGCACTCTATCACGAGGTTCAGGATCTTCTGTTAGAGGAGATGCCGATGCTCTGGTTATTTGATACGCCAAGTATGTTTTTTCATCACAAGGAACTCTTTTTCCCGGCTTACGGTACGGCTGAAAACTGGGATGTCATGTACTGGACGAAAGCACAAAACTGATAATTTACGACGTTCTTAAGACAGAGGTGATAAATTGGGCCCATTTTCTGATGGGCCCAATTTAATTGTGGAGATGCTGTCTGCCAAATCAATTGTCAGGGCTTGAAGTCGCTCGTCCGACATAGGACAGTTTCCTTGAACTGATACCCGCCAGACTATCGATGCCTTCAGTGCACATTACAACGAGAACCGGCCACACGCTTCACTTAATTACCTGCCCCCGGCCGTGTTCACTAGAAAGGTGGCCTGATATGATCTTATTCCCTAACCGAAACTGGACCGACTACGGGGGAAAGGTCATGCAGTCGATGAGTTAAAAAGTTTACAGCAGGATGTAAATCTATTTGTAATAAATAATGGTTAAATAGTAAGAATTTTATAGGATATGAAGACAGCGATAATCCAGCGCATCGTTTTAGGATTTGTTTTATTAATCGCGGTTATCGTCTTAAATTTTCTTCTACTGCAGTTGGCGCCTGGTGATGTCGTTGACGCCATGTTGGCAGAAGGGGGTGGCGGGGACCCCGCTCTCGCAGCCAAACTTCGCGCGTCATACGGGCTGGATCAGCCAGTTTATATTCAGTTATTTAAGTATTTGGGCCAGGTGCTCTCAGGTGATTTAGGGTATTCCTTTTATTACGATGACTCAGTATCGGACCTTATTTTGGGGCATTTGCCAACTACTTTGATGTTGACGTTGTCAGCTTTGGTTCTAGCGGTAGCCGTTGGAACATTATTTGGGGTTTACGCGGCGATTAAACCGAGGGGGATATTTAGTAATTTCGTTACAGTTTTCTCCCTATTAGGGTACGCAACGCCCGTTTTTTGGTTGGGTATGATTATTTTATTGGTTTTCGCACTCTATCTACCCATCTTTCCGGCATTTGGAATCCGGTCCATTCCGGAGCCGGAGAATTCTTTGGATCGGATCCTAGATGTAATTAACCACCTGGTTTTGCCGATATTTACACTTGCCATACTTTATCTTGCCAACTACAGCCGTATATCCCGTGCGTCAATGCTTGATGTCTTGGGTGCGGACTATATTCGCACGGCGAGGACGAAAGGTCTGTCTGAGTTTAAAGTTATCTTCAAACATGCTTTAAGAAATGCTGCTTTGCCGGTTGTGACATTGGCCGGTCTGCAGCTTGGTCATATATTTTCTGGCGCAGTATTGGTCGAGACGGTTTTCAGTCTTCCGGGTCTTGGCCCGTTGTTATATGAATCAATCATGCGTCGTGACTATCCTGTCATTCTCGGCGTACTTTTCGGTGCTGCTGCAACCACTATTGTCGCCAACATCATTACCGATTTGGTGTACAAACGGATGGATCCTCGAATTCAATCAATTACCTGATGAAAAATGACATCGCACATAATGCTTCTCCATTCAGTTTTGAAGAAGCAGTCCCAGAACCTGAAGTCAAGTGGCGAGAAACGCTGCGGGTATTTTGTCAAAACAGAATGGCGTTGTTGGGCCTTATTATGGTCTCAATATTTATCTTTGTTGGCTTATTAGGACCAATAATCTTTCCAGCAGATCCATTTGAAATGGTTGCGGCTCCGTTAAGTGAGCCCGGAGCTGGCGCACTTTTTGGTTCAGACTACATGGGCCGTGACGTGTTTATAGGCATTATCTATGGTACTCGACCGACTTTGGTGATCGCCACCACAGCAACTTTAATGACGGTCTTGATTGGTATTACGCTGGGAGCGGTGGCCGGCTTTTACGGTGGGATGATCGACAATGTTTTGATGCGAATTACAGAATTTTTTCAGGTGCTGCCACCATTGGTGTTTGCGATGGTGATTGTGGCTGTGTTTTCTACAGATATCGTGGTGGTGATCCTGGCGATAGCCGTCACGACGTGGACGGCTGAGGCTCGGTTAACCCGCGCCGAGTTCTTAAAGATCAAGGAACGAGAATATGTGATGTCTGCTCGTGCTATTGGAGCTAGAAATTTCAGATTGATCGCCAGAGTGATACTTCCAAACGCCATGCCACCTCTGGTCATTGCTATAACTTTAAGAGTTGGTATCACCATCATTTACGAAGCAGCTTTGAGTTTCTTAGGACTAACTGACCCAGATGTAATGACCTGGGGGAAAATGATCGGCTTGTCGAGAGATTTCTTTTTTGATGCGTGGTGGTCAGTAACATTTCCAGGAGTCGCCATATTGCTGATTGTCTTATGTATAGCCTTGATCGGGGATGGCTTGAACGATGCCTTTAATCCTAAATTGCGTGGAAGATGACTAGAACGATATGAGCGCCGTGTTGGATAGGCAAGAGACTAGCGTCTTAAGTGTCGAAGGCCTGACAGTCGACTTCGATGTTAAGGGTAGGTCGGTGAATATTTTATCGGAGGTAAGCTTCGATCTAAAAAGTGGCGAAACCCTAGGAATTATCGGCGAGAGTGGTTGTGGAAAAAGTATGACGGCGTTAGCGCTCTTACGCATGATTCCTTCACCACCTGGCCGTATCACCGGTGGCAAAGTTCTTTTAAATGACGAAGATTTACTGAAAGCAACAAAGAACAGAATTAGTAGTATTCGTGGGAAAGAAATCTCAATGATATTTCAGGAGCCCATGACTTCATTGAACCCGGTCTATACCGTAGGTAACCAGATAGTTGAGACGATCCGTCGTCATAAACTCATAAGCCGCTCTAAAGCGCTTGAAGAGGCTGTTGAACTTCTTCGTATGGTCCAAATACCTGCGCCCGATAGACGCATTAGCGAATACCCTCACCAGTTGTCAGGAGGAATGCGCCAAAGAGTGATGATAGCGATGGCATTGGCCTGCAGTCCTCAAGTCCTGATAGCGGATGAACCAACGACGGCTCTGGATGTCACCGTACAGGCGCAAATATTTGATTTGCTCAAAGAAATTCAAGAACAAAACGGGACAAGTATCATTCTTATCACGCATGATTTCAGTGCAGTGACTGAAATGGCAGACCGCGTTCTGGTTATGTATGCGGGTCACAAAATTGAGGAAGGAACACTCGGGCAGATAACCGATGAAGCGAAGCATCCTTATACCCGTGGCCTGTTACGGTCCATGCCAGAGATTAAGTCGGATCCGAAAGAGTATCGAGAACCGTTACCCGAAATACCCGGTGCGGTACCTGATCTGATCAATCGTCAAGAGGGGTGTCCTTTCGGTCCGCGATGTTCATTCGCGATGGCCAAATGCCTGCAAATGCCGCAAAGCTATGCATTGGGCGAAAACCGATCCGTCAAGTGTTGGCTTACTCAGCAAGAGAATGCCGCGTGAGTGAGAGTGGACATAATTCGGCTTTGCTTGAAGTCGAAGATTTGAAAGTTCAATTCAAGTTGAAACGTGAAAGCCTGCTGAGTGCTCAGCCGATTCTGCATGCTGTGGACGGGGTCAGCTTTATTATCGATAGGGGGAAAACTCTCGGACTCGTGGGTGAGAGTGGGTGTGGAAAATCCACCTCTGGTTTGGCATTGCTAGGCCTTGTAACACCAAGTCATGGAAAGCTCTTATTCGATGGGATCGATCTATCTTCCTTAAAAGCTGAACAAATGTTTCCAATACGCAAAAGGATGCAGATCATATTTCAGGATCCCTATTCTTCTCTCAATCCAAGACAAACCGCTGGCGATATAGTGTCTGAACCACTGACTATTCACCAGGTGGGCATGCTAGGCGAACGGAAAGAGCGGGTTTCCGAACTGTTTGCGATGGTCGGATTACGCCAAAATCAGAAAGAACTTTACCCTCACCAGTTTTCAGGCGGACAAAGACAAAGGATTTGTATTGCTCGAGCACTGGCATTGAATCCTGAGTTTATTGTTTGTGATGAACCGGTCTCTGCTTTAGACGTAGCGATACAGGCTCAGGTATTGAATTTGCTTTGTAAGTTGCAGGACGAGCTGGATTTGACTTATCTATTCATATCCCACGACCTGGCTGTTATTCAGCACGTTTGTGATGAAATTGCTGTAATGTATTTAGGGACGATAGTAGAGAAGACAACTCGCCGGCAATTATTCAACGAACCGCGTCATCCATACACTAAAGCGTTGCTGTCGGCTGTACTACAGAATCAAGAGAGCAAGAGAACGGAGCGCATTCGATTGGTAGGGGATATACCCAATCCGATTAATAAACCTACTGGATGCCGTTTTCATACTCGGTGTCGTTACGCGGAGGACGTTTGCAGGAGTGTAGAACCTAAGCTTGCCGAAAAATATCCAGGACATTGGGAAGCCTGCCATTTTGAAACTGAATAGGTGGAAGAAGAGGATACATTAATGAGCAAGAACTCATTCGATACAATTTTAGAAAATGGCACTGTGTATGATGGGACAGGTCGACCTGGGTTAGTTGCTGATGTTGGTATCGTTGACGATAGGATAAAGCATATTGGTAACCTAGAAGATGCCGACAGCGTGCAGAGAATCAATGTGCAAGGTCTGGCTGTATCACCAGGATTTATTGATCTGCACACCCATTCGGATTTCACACTGGTGGTTGATGGGAGCGCGGAGAGCCAGGTTCACCAGGGTGTTACGACAGAGGTGATCGGGCAGTGTGGACACAGCGTGGCACCAGTGTGTCATCATGATGAAATTGCTAAAAGAGCTATTGGGTTTGTTGCCGGTTCCAAGATAAAAGGCTGGAAGAGTTTTGGAGAGTATCTCGAGACACTGGAGGCTCAGGAATTAGGTGTCAATGTGGCGGCCTTTGTTGGGCACGGTACGGTTCACCACGCCGTTATGGGAGACGACCTTCGGTTGCCGGAGCCAGAAGAAGTCGACCAGATGGCATTACTGGTCGAGCAGTCTATTGAAGAGGGTGCGGCCGGATTCTCGACCGGGCTGGAATACTGGCCAGGTAGCCAATCGACTCCCGATCATGTTGAGCCGTTGTGTCAGGTCGCTGCCAGGCATGATCGACTTTACGCGACTCATGTACGCAATCGTGATCGATATTACGATTTGGGTTTTGGTGAGGCGATGGCGACTGCCCGGTCGGCTGGTTGCCGGCTGCAAATCTCGCATATTCAACCTAAATATGGTGCTCCCGACTATGCTATGGAGCACACCCTCGAATTGGTTCATACCAACCGAGGGTATAGCCTTGACGTGGCATTCGATGTCATTCCCCATGACTGGAACCATACTTTGATTATGGCAATCCTGCCTAAATGGGCACTGGAAGGCGGGGTTGAGAAGATCATTGACCGATTGAAGGATAAGACCTGTCGGGAACGAATTAAGAAGAACAGAAATCCGATGTGGCTACTTGTGGCGGATCGCATTTGGGACAAGATAGTCCTGCTGAATTCGATTGAAAATGTCGATCTAATCGGGGAAAAGTTCTCCGATATAGCGCGAATGCGAGGCGTGGATCCCTACGATTTAGTGTTTGATCTTCTGCTGGAAGAAGGTGCAGCCATGCACCAGCTCTTATGGACTTCAAATGCATTCAGTCAGTCAGATCTAGATCTTTGCCTGGAACAGGAAGAGTGTGCTGTGATATCGGATACGTTAGCGTTAGCACCGTATGGTCCGCTTGAGAAGAAAGTCGGTTCACTGAGTGGGTACGGATGGACGTCGGAATTCCTAAGTAAGTACATCAATGAGAAAAAGATCATCTCCATTGAAGAAGGTATTCGTCGAATGACGAGCCTTCCAGCTGAACGGTTAGGTGTAAAAGACAGGGGTACACTGAAAGAAAATATGAAAGCAGATATTGTTGTATTTGATACTGGTTCTATTAGAAGTACCTGGACTGTTAAAGAACCACGAAGCTATCCGCAAGGTATCGAGCATGTCTTTGTCAATGGCTGCCAAACCATTTCCGCCGGAGAGCGTACGAGCGTTAACAACGGAGCGGTCCTGAGGGCGCCATTTGCCTGATCGGCGAACTTACAGATGAAGGTTTTCAAGGGACAATTCACCCAACAGGAGGCGATCCCAGAGCCTGCTATAGAGCAGGCAGTCGAGGTGATGCGATCCGGTCGACTGCACCGCTACAACGTGGTGGATGGTGAGGCTTCTGAAACCAGTCTTCTGGAAACCGAGTTCGCCCAATACCAGGGTGCAAAATATTGCCTGGCTTGTGCTTCGGGGGGTTACGCCATGCAGGTTGCATTGGCGAGTTCTGGCATCAAGCACGGTCAGCCTGTGTTGACCAATGCGTTCACTTTGTCACCGGTGCCGGGCGCGATTCACAATGTGGGTGGTCGGCCGGTTCTGGTCGAGACGACCGATCAGTTGGTCATTGATCTTGATGATCTGGAAGGCAAGATCGATAGCAGCGGCGCGCGACTGCTTCTCCTATCGCATATGCGCGGCCACATCGCTGATATGGGTCGGTTATGCGATCTTCTGCGGGCAAAGGAAGTCAGCCTGATCGAAGATTGCGCCCACACCATGGGCGCTAAGTGGAATGGGCAGCGGAGTGGCAGCTTTGGGCTGGCAGCCTGTTTCAGCAGCCAAACCTATAAGCACATCAATTCGGGTGAAGGTGGGTTCCTGACGACCGACGACCCAGATCTCATAGCCCGTGCAGTAATCCGCTCAGGGTCATACATGTTGTATGACCAGCACGATGCAGCACCTGATCACGACGTTTTTGTGGACATTCGTTTGGACAATCCGAACTGCAGCGGTCGAATGGACAACCTGCGTGCTGCAATCCTGAGACCCCAGTTGAAAATACTAGAAGACAATCGAATTCGATGGAATGAACGCTACCGGCTGCTTGAGGCGCAGCTTTCAACGGTGGCAGGTGTCACGCTTCCGGACAGACCGAATGCGGAGGAGTATGTCGGCAGCTCGATCCAGTTCTTTCTTAATCAAATGACAACGAGCCAGATCCAGGCAGTGATTGCCAGCTGTCGGGAACGCGGCGTGGAATTGAAGTGGTTTGGAGCCGAAGAGCCCACAGGGTACACCAGCCGTCATGACAGCTGGCGCTACATGGATCGTCAGTCGCTACCCAACAGCGACGCAATTCTTTCAAAGCTCCTGGATATGCGCGTACCGCTCACATTCACTCTGGACGACTGTCGTCTTATTGGAGAAATTATTGCTGAGTCGGTCAGTGATGTGGTCGCAGGAGAAGACAGTCCGGAGTATCTAGAGTCTGTTATTCAGGCCTGAGTACGGGTTTTTGATCTCAAGTGTGCTGTCAGAATTGTCGGGAGTGTTCGTGACCATTCGCTTATCTCGATGGAAATCAGTGTGGTGGGGTAAACCTGACAGGTAGTACGTGATGATTGAATATCTGAAGACGGCCAGAAAAACGCCGAGTAGCGACCAAGAAGATACACGCATAGTCGTCGGTGAGATACTCCACGAAATCGAGGCCAATGGCGAGGAGAAAGTACGGTATTACGCTGAAACACTCGATGGGTGGACGGGCGCTATCGTTATGACTCCGGATACCATCGAAAAGGCAACAGCACAGCTGTCGCAACAGGCGAAAGATGACATCCAGTTTGCTCACGAAAGGATACGGCGGTTTGCTGAAGCGCAACTTGCGAGCTTGAGTGAGTTCGAGACCGAACTTTCGCCGGGGCTGGTGGCTGGCCAGAGGCTGGTGCCCGTCCAGACTGCCGGTTGTTACATTCCCGGGGGACGCTACGCCCACATTGCTTCTGCGCTGATGAGTGTCACAACAGCGAAAGTAGCGGGTGTCAAAAACGTAATTGTGTGCTCACCGACGCGAGGATCTGATGGTATCCACGCTTCTATTCTCTATGCAGCCAGTCTGGCTGGCGCCGACACCATACTGGCGCTTGGTGGGGTGCAGGGCGTTGCAGCGCTGGCCTTTGGCTTATTCACCGGGCATCCAGCAGACATCCTTGTGGGGCCCGGCAATCGTTTTGTTGCTGAAGCGAAGCAAATTCTCTATGGGCGAGTTGGAATTGATCTTTTTGCAGGGCCCACTGAAATCGCGATCATCGCCGATGAAAAGGCTGACCCTGATCTTGTTGCCTCCGATCTCGCTGGGCAGGCCGAACACGGACCCGACTCACCTGCCTGGTTGATCACGACCTCGCGTGAGCTGGCAGAAGCGGTGATCGCGCGTATTCCTGATTGCATCAGCCGTCTCCAGGAACCGAACAGATCAGCCGCGGAATCGGCATGGCAGGACTATGGTGAGGTGGTTCTGGTTGACAGCCGGGAAGCTGCTGTTGCTCAGAGCGATCGGTATGCGCCGGAACATCTGGAAGTTCATGCACAAGCGCTGGATTGGTGGCTGGAAAATCTGAGCAACTACGGATCTCTCTTTCTGGGCGAAGAGACGACGGTCACCTACGGTGACAAGGCATCCGGGCCCAATCATATCCTACCGACCAAGGGGGCGGCGCGTTACACGGGCGGCCTGAGTGTTGCCAAGTTCATCAAGACCGTCACCTGGCAGCGAATGACCCGCGAGGCAAACCGCGATGTGGGCGCGGTAAGTGCCCGGATTTCACGGGCTGAAGGTATGGAGGGCCATGCTTTATCCGGTGACGATCGTCTGAAGAAATACTTTCCAGAAGAAACATTCAATCTGTCAGGTCATTGAGTGGGCACGCAGAGAGCAGATAAGTCTTCTTTGGAACTACTCACAGTAGACTGGCTCCGACATCGGTTCATTGTGTGCCAAGTCTGATCACTTTATGCAAAATGACCTCGCTACGTTAGACAACATTCCAAGACAGTCGTGTAATTGTGAGGAGATGTCCGATGCCAGATCGCCAACAGGTGCGCAGCAAACTCGAACTGCAGGGCGATCGAGTCACTATCGCGGTCCAAGAAGCAGTAAGTATCGTAGACGGGATATTCAGACGCATCGGATGTTCGGCAGATATCGCTCAGACCGTCGCCGCACACCTGGCCAATTCGAACCTCTGTGGAATGGAATCCCATGGACTCATGCGAACCCTTCAGTATGCGGAACAATTCGAAACCGGCCAAATGCGTCCCGATGTAAAGCCACGGCTAAGAACAACTCCCCGGGGCGTCACCGAAGTCGACGGTTGCCATGGTATTGGCATCCCGGCGATGAAGATGGCGGTCGAGCATGGCTGTGAAGTCGCTCGAAAACAGAGTATGTCGGCACTCGCTATTCGGAATGTCGGGCACACCGGCAGGCTCGGAGAATTCACCGAGATGGCAGCGCAAAGCGGCTGTTTATGTATTGTGATCGGTGGTGGCGGGCGGCAGAGGTGGCGTCAGGTCGCACCTTACGGTGGCCGATGCGCCATGCTGCCGACAAATCCCTATAGCATCGGCATTCCCGGAGGTGACAGAGGGCCGGTGGTGCTCGATTTTGCAACATCGAAAATCGCGGGCGGGTGGATCTATGCTGCAAGAAGTGCGGGCGCACTTTTGCCTGACAACGCTCTGATGGACGCCGATGGTAATGTCACACGCGATCCAGAAGACTATTTTCGCGGTGGTGCGATCATGCCGGCCGGGGGTGCCAAGGGCTACGCGCTTGCACTTGTCGCAGAGATGATCGCCGAGGCCATGCTGGGTCCGGTCACCACCGAGGGCAACTGGCTGATGATCACGCTCGATGCAAGCAGGTTTCGCGAACCGTCTGCCATGCAGACAGCGGCAGAAGAACTGCTCCAAGAACTGCGTCACTGCCCGCCCGCACCGGGCTTTGATAAGGTGGAAGTGCCCGGAGAACGAGAGCGGGAGCATCGTCAACGCACTGAAGAATCCGGTATTTCGTTGCCGGAGAAAACCTGGCAGCAGATCGTCAGTCTCTCAGACCGCAGGCCAGGGGTGGGGTCGCAGTCTTCATGAGTGAATCGATGGGTACGTATGGCCTGTAGGCCAGCTGAGCGTCGATTGAAGATAGACCCACGTTTTTTTGGATCCTGCTGCCGAATTCTGGTCTCTTCTCCTGCATTCAAAGAGCCCTTGAAGACCGGTATTGTTGTCGCCCTCTAAGTTACTATCAGCCAGGTTAACCTCTTGAGTGGTGGAATCTCATGTACTGGCGGGTTATCCTTTGAATTTCCAACTTACAACGTGAGGAGACAACCATGAGTGATCAAAAAGTCGACAACGGAGTGAATGTCCAGGCGCTACTGGATGCGCGTGAAGCGCTGACCGAGGCACCCGCAGCCGCCCAGTTTACCTGGCGTGCAAAATGCGATTGGGTCAACGGTACCCATAGCAGGACTAGTGTTGAAGGGTTTTTCGGGCTCGGTGAGGAGCAGAAACATAGAACTGAGTTCAGCTTTGATGCCGACCACCCTGAAATCTTTGCGTCAGAAGACAATGGTGCGACACCCGTCGAACTCGTGCTCGCCGGACTGGCCAGTTGTCTGACCGCCGGTGTTGCAGCCGTTGCCCAGAATCGCGAGATACAGCTGAATTCCGTGTCGGCGACACTTGAAGGTGGTATGGATGTCCAGGGCATCCTCGGCATCGACAGTGATGTCCGCAACGGGTTTGATGGCATCAAGGTGACCTACAACATCGATGCCGATGCGTCCAAGGAAGACATTGAAGCGCTGGTTGCCCAGTCCCAGAAGCGCTCTGCTGTTTATGACATCGTTACAAACCCGACCAACATAACAGTAGAGGTCAGCTGAACCGGCGAACTGTGTTGCAGCGAGGCCCAAGGCATGTCGACACCGTGGTCATCGGTGCTGGCCATACCGGCCTCGCCGTAAGCCGCTGTCTTCGTGATCGGGCTGTTGATCATGTCGTTCTGGAACGGGCAGATGTAGCCAATTCCTGGAAGACTGAGCGGTGGGATTCGCTGCGCCTGCTCACGCCCAATTGGCAGAGCCGCTTACCCGGCCTGGCCTATGAAGGTGATGATCCAGATGGGTTTATGACTGTGCCGGAAGTGGTCGACTTCGTCGAGCGCTATGCCGATGTGGTTTCAGCACCGATCGAGATCCGGACAGCTGTGACTTCTCTGTCTAGTGTCGGTCATGGTTACCAGGTCGACACCAATCGGGGCTCATGGAGATGCCGGGCAGTGGTTGTTGCGACCGGCGCATGCAATATAGCCAGCGTGCCGGCTGTCTCGTCGTCTGTGCCTTTGTCGATCTCTCAAGTCACGCCAATAGACTACCGGAACCCGGATCAGCTGAGTGAGGGTGGCGTGCTGGTTATAGGCGCATCAGCTACGGGCATACAGCTTGCTGATGAGATCCACCGTTCCGGTCGGCCGGTTACGCTGGCGGTCGGCGAGCATGTTCGAATGCCCCGGGTTTATCGCGGTCGTGACATTCAATGGTGGATGGATGCGGCCGGGATTCTTGACGAACGTTATGACCAGGTTGATGACATCAATCGGGCCCGCAACGTACCATCTCCACAACTTGTAGGTTCGCCCGAGAGGGCTACGCTGGATCTCAATGCGCTCACTGGAATTGGCGTGAAACTGATTGGCCGTCTTGCTGGGGTTAATGATGGCAAGGCCCAGTTCTCGGGTTCACTGCGTAACAATTGCGCGCTGGCTGACCTTAAGATGAACAGGTTGCTCAACACCATTGACGAGTGGGCGGTCGAAAACAGCCGAGATGAGGAAGTGGATCCTTCGCATCGCTTTGCAGCGACTATCGTCGAGGACTCGCCGCCACTCGGGCTTGACCTTGGTAATGGTCAGATCCGGACCATTGTCTGGGCGACCGGTTTCTATCCTGACTACTCCTGGCTGGATTTGCCTGTTCTCGACCGCAAAGGGAAGATCCGTCACGATGGCGGGGTAGTGGATTCACCTGGCATGTACTTGATTGGCATGACCTTTCTCCGTCGCCGTAAGTCGAGTTTTATTCATGGCGCCGGTGACGATGCCCAAGACATCAGTGATCATCTGGCGGCCTATTTAAGTAACACGACCTCTGTGTCTTACGCCAAAACCTCGCCCTGATCCAGTTGTGATAATAATGAGGCTGGGAATGTAATGGTTACGTTCATGCACTTGATCCAATGGGCCAACCGCTCCGGGAAGGATCAGTTTGAAGCTGATTCAGACGAGTGATTCTCAGGCTTGTGAAATCTTAGAATGGCAACCGGAAGAGGCGATCATTTTAGCTAGACCGAGGCTGAATGCATTTTTTGAAACCGTTCACCCCATGCTTCAAGTGATTACGACCGAACTTGGTGCAATGGATCCTGCATCCATCAGGTGACTAATATAAGATGCGAGCAGAGTCTGTGATGTCATCAAACATTAGAGTTGGTCGTCCTAATGCTTCAAAGTGGCTGGCGCTTTGCAATCCAAAACCGCTGGAACAAAAAGTCGAGTATCAGAACGCTCCGTCATTTGGTGATACTCTGCATACCTCGATTGTGAGGACCGCAGTAATCACAACGCTGAACGGAATAAATCCAAACTAAACACAAAATCTGACAAAAGGATCATGACAATGGGAAATAAACCAGAACTTTACAAGTTTTCTGACGTTGAACATCGACTGCATACGCTGGAACCCGGTAAGAGTTATATCAAACCGTTCGTGACCAGTGCGGTTAGCGACACAATGTGTGGTGGCTTGAACTTTCTCAACCAGGTCTCAGTGCCATGGGATTTGACTTGTGACGAGATCATCTACTGTATGGAGGGTACATTCCGACTGACCTGCGATGGTGAGTCGTACGTCTGCAGTCCGGGAGATGTCTTGTATGTTCCGAAGGACAATCATATTGCTTACGAGTGTGATGAGAAATGTGTGATCTTCTATGCCGCTTATCCGCATGACTGGAAACAGCAGGCGGGTATAACTTTTGTGCCGGGCATTGATCCAGAAGATATGCCGCAGACAACAGAATCACAATCATAGTGACGTGATCAGCTGGTAACAGCTTTTGAGCGCACCTGCCCGGCGAGCAACCAGAAGGCAATAGCCAGATTAACCAGGTTCCAGGCAATTCCGTTGAGAAACGCTGCCCGGTAGGATCCAGTGAGATCGTAAATCTCACCAGACATCCAACCGCCGGCGGCCATGCCGACTATCGTTGTCATCAATACAAGGCTGAGACGAGCACCTGCATCCCGGGCAGGAAAATATTCTCGAATAATCAAAGCGTAACTGGGAACGATGCCCCCTTGTGCGAGTCCGAAGAATGCCGAGACGATGTACAGCGGTGTCAGGCCATTGAATGGGAGGTAGAACAGCAGTGCAGAAAACTGCAAGGCAGAGCCTAGGATCAGCGTATTAAGACCTCCGATCCGGTCGGCGATGAAGCCCGATGCCAGCCGGCTGATAATGCCAAAGCCTAGCATTAGCGACAACATTTCTGCGCCGCGTGCTACTCCGTAACCAAGATCACCGCAATAGGCGACGATATGGACTTGTGGCATTGACATGGCAATGCAGCACGCCAGCCCTGCGACCATGACCAGGACCTGGAGAGTCTTAGGCGAAAGCCTCGTTTGAGTCAGCATCTCTACAGAGCCGCTGCCCCTGCCGGCTTTCTCGATGTCGGGGCGATGCCTTAGACAAAGCGACAGCGGCAGCATGGTTACAACGCAAAACACGCCAATTCCCATATGCGCCTGGCGCCAGCCAATGGTCTCAATTGCGTATTGCAGAATCGGTGGCCAAACCGTACCCGCGAGATAATTGCCACTTGCGACGATAGCGACGGCAATGCCGCGCCGTTTTACGAACCATAACGTTACGTCTGCGACCAATGGCCCGAAGGTCGACGAGCTGCCCAGCATGCCGATCATCACGGCCTGGGCTAGGATAAACTGCCACATGGTTGTTGCACTTGCGGCGGCAATGTAGCCGGCACCAAGCATCAATGAGCCCAGTGTGATGGGCATTCGGACCCCGAAACGGTCGCTAAAACGACCCATTAGAACACCGCCTATCGCAAACCCAATCATAGTTGCGGTAAAAGGAAGTGATGCACCGCTGCGATCGACACCGAACTCGGTTTGAATTGCTGGTAGAGCGACGACGACAGACCATAAACCGATGCCGCCGATTGTACTCAGGCCGAGTGCCGCCACTAAACGCCACCAGGCATAGCGGCCATCTGGCTCCATTGCCCCCGGTTGTTTATCGACAGTGGTCATGTTCGAATATCTGTTCACGAATGATGTTCTCGTTTCCAATACAATAGCACGCAGTCTTCAGATTCAGAAAGAGGAATAGGGGAGGCTGTTCGTTGGCCATTACGGTTTCAGTTTTGTGTCAGGGTTCAGCGAGGTAAAACGCCGGGTGATATCGCCCGGTTCCAGCGGGTCAGGAGGAAGAAAGTATGCCAAAGATTCTAAGTGCTGATGCCATTCAGGCTTATCGGAATGATGGGTTCGTCCGTCCACTAAGAGTGTTGTCAGGCGAGAAAGTCCAGCGTTGCCGTAGCGAACTGGAAGCATTTGAGGCCAAACACGGTCAAGTTTTCAGTGAAAATAGAGAAAAATCAGGTGATTCTCTAACCGGCTCTTATCGTTTCAAGAGTCATCTGCTGATGAAGTGGCTATCGGACCTGGTCTTTCACCCGCACATACTGGATGTCGTCGAAGATCTGATCGGCCCAGACCTGCTTTGCTGGACGACACACTGGTTCGTTAAGGAAGCGCATACGCCACACTATGTATCCTGGCATCAGGACAGCAACTACTGGGGCCTTGATACAGATCGCCTGGTCAGCGTGTGGTTGGCACTGTCAGTATCCAATCCTGCCAGCGGTTGCATTCGGGTGTTACCGGGGAGCCACAAGGAAACCAGGATGAAGCATTTCGATACCTACCATGAACACAATATGCTCACCCGTGGGCAGGAGATCAGAGGCATTGATGAAGCGGCTTCCGTGAATCTTGCCGTTGAACCCGGCGAAGTTGCTATTTTCGATTACCGGCTCGCGCACGCATCCTATCCCAACCACAGTGACGACCGTCGAATCGGTATTGGTATTCGCTATATTCCGCCGGAAACTCGCCAGATATTGCGCCCATGGGATTCGGCGACACTGGTGCGCGGTGAAGATCGATTCGGTCATTTCGAACTCGAGCCCACACCGCGCTTTGATTTTGATCCGGAGGCGCTCGAAGCTCACAAGCGGGCGGATGCGGCGCAGCGCGAGGTCTATTACGAGGGTGCCCAGCCCTTGGACTCATAATCAGGGCTTGCAAACTCGACAATAATTGAATCCTACGTGCTATCTAAACGGCTACAGACAACGGGCGAAGTCCATGACAGCGTCGATAATTTACGTAACTGTAGGTGACCAGAAAGAAGCGCATTTGATCGCATCTACAATTGTAGAAGAGCGACTCGTATCGAGCGTCAATATTGTGGATTCAGTCCGTTCATATTATTGGTGGTCGTCAGATGTCCAACAACGGGAAGAATTCTTGCTGATTGCCAAGACTCGAACAACAGGTGTGGATGCCGCAATTGAAAGAATCCGTGCCATCCACAGTTACGAATGCCCTTGTATCGTATCTTGGCCAATTGGCAAAGGAAATAAAGATTATCTTGAGTGGATAGGGCGAGAGACAGAAGGAACAGAAATGGGATAACGGCATGAAACGTCTGGTGGTCGTTGGTTCATGCGATCAACAACCGAGATGTTTGCCGTGTTAGTGAGGCATTGGGAATAGATTTTTCGCATGGAGTACTCTATTACCTTATCACTATGATTCATCAGGAGGCATTGTGACGATGTACGCCGACGCCTTACAAACACTACCGGCTAACCCGTAAGAATGGAACTGGGTTTGCCTTTGGAAGTGATACTTGCTGTCATAGTTGTGGTAGTGGTTACCGGCGTGATGGTATGGGTAATTTGTTACACAGAAAAAATAAGCACCTTCTTTTCTGTTGTCATCTTCATAGCCATTGTTACTTTTTTTCACTGGGGCATTTTTTGGTTGATTGATAACTATTTTGACTGACCGAGTTGATGTAGAAGGGAAGGATGGGTGGAGCGGAGGAGGATCGAATTTCGGACCTTCGCATTGCGAAACCAACCTTCATACTAGCAGTCACATTTAATCAATCACTTGCGCACACCGATCCGGCGTGTATGTGACTGGAATGGGTTGGTTCAATGAAGTTGCCGATTTGCCTAGCCGGTTCTCAAGCGCCGGATCGGTACAAAAAAGCGCCCCGCGCGTGGTGTGCGACGGGGCGCTAACATACTCATCTAAGGAGGAGGTAGATGATGCACTGCAGTATAGTCGCAACAATGGTGCGTTGCAATATATTGTGCTAGAAGAATGATTATTAGAAATATCTAAAACTAAAGGGAAAAGGGGTATTACTTACAGTAACTTGTTGATTTATTCATGCGATGCACCATTCTTCCTTTGAAATTACAGGCGGGCTACGGCCGTTACAATATCGGGCAGATCACGATCAAGTAGACATAAAGAAATACTTATGTCATTATGTCATCCAGTCAATTGATTTTCGGTTTTTAAATAGCTAGTCCATGCATTCACTGACCACCAGTCTTCGCGCAATTGCTGAGCCAACACGCCTTCGCCTGCTGGCAGTGCTCAGCCAGGGAGAACTCGCAGTATCGGAACTGACCCGAATCTTGGGTCAGAGTCAACCCAGAGTGAGCCGTCACCTTAAGTTGATGTGGGAGGCTGGATTGCTCGAGCGAATCCAGGAAGGATCTTGGGTTTTTTTCCGACTGTCCGAAACAGGCCAAGGCGCTACCGTCGCTCGAGCTATTAAAGGCATGATTCCAGTAGACGATGCCCAGATACAAAGGGACTTCGAACGCCTCGCCGATATCAAACGGCAACGGGCCGAAATTGCTGATGATTACTTCAGCCAGATCGCGAGTAATTGGGACGCCGTGCGATCTTTATACGTTCCGGAAGTTGAGATCGAAACTGCGTTGATCGAGGCGGTTGGAGATCGGGAACTTGAAATTCTGGTCGATCTTGGCACCGGCACCGGACGTATTCTCCAACTATTCGGTGATGGCATCCAACGAGGAATTGGTATCGACAGCAATCAAGAGATGTTGACGATAGCCCGGTCTGGCATTGAGCAGAAGCAACTTTCCCACTGTCAGGTCAGAAAAGAGGATCTCTACCAGTTATCGATGGCAGACCAGACGGTAGATCTTGTAACCATACATCACGTGCTTCATTTTCTGGATGATCCGCAGGCCGCACTGTTTGAGGCTGCACGAATTCTCCGCCCCGGCGGCCAGGCGCTCATCGTTGATTTTGCTCCTCATAACCTGGAGTACCTACGACAAGAGTCGAATCACAGACGATTGGGGTTTTCGGACCAAGTGATCAGCGCTTGGTGTCGAGCGGCTGGAATGAAGAAAAGAGACTTTCGGAGTTTTTCCTTAGATCGACAAGGCGAAGGAAACGATCTGACAGTAAATCTTTGGGTAATGTCGAGAATCAGGACTGCAACGCGAAAGGGAAGACTGCGAGCCGTTCAATGAAAAAAAACCGAGTCACTCGCATCAGTCGTGAATTACAAAATTCGATTCATGCCACCAATCGTCGACTAGGGCAAAGGCCTTTCCCAGATTTCATCTCATTACGACAACAAGTTTCAGTCTCGTTCGAATTGTTTCCCCCGGCTTCAATTGAAATGGAGCGCAGGCTCTGGTCATGTATCGCGCAACTCGCGCCCCTAAGCCCACACTTTGTTTCCATAACGTATGGTGCTGGGGGTAGCACCCGACAGCGTACACACACCACGGTAGAGAAAATCCTCACCGAAACACCGCTGACTCCGGCTGCACATCTCACTTGCGTCGGCACAACCCGTGATGAATTGGACGAAGTGGTGCAGCGTTATTGGGACAGCGGGGTACGACATCTAGTGGCACTTCGAGGGGACTCTGCTGACCCTGGCCGCCCGTTTGCCTCTCATCCGCAGGGTTATCAAACAGCAGTGCAGTTGGTTGCCGGTATTCGCAAGATTGCCGACTTCGATATTTCCGTCGGGGCCTATCCAGAGGTTCACCCTGATGCCAAATCCCAAGAGGCCGATCTTGACAACCTTAAAAGAAAACTGGATGCGGGGGCGAATCGCGCCATTACCCAGTATTTCTTCGATGTCGATGATTTTTTTCGATTTCTCGATAGAGCGCGAGATGTGGGAATTAGCGCACCGATTGTTCCCGGGATCCTACCAGTGACCAATTTCGAAAAGGTCGTTGAGTTTTCCAAAAAGTGTGGCACTACCATCCCAGTGTGGATGCAGGACCTCTTTGCTGGGTTGGATGATGCGCCGGAGATCCGACAAATGATTGCCGCAACTGTCGCCATTGAGCAATGCCGGTTATTGCTTGAGAAAGGTATCAGCGAATTTCATTTTTATACGTTAAACCGGGCGGAACTCACACGAGCGATATGCCATGCGCTTGGGCTAAGAGATTATCGGGAAGACTCACTTTGCCAGCTCAAGGTCCCGGGACAATGACTAAACGTTATGCCCACTTGGCACCGCCTTTTCGCTGTAGCGGGCCTTGATAGCTGACTGCGTAGCATTGCCGGTTGCAACGTAATACTCTAAGGACGCTTGTTGGGATCAGAACTATGCAGATGGTGCAGGAGGCGGAAATGGTTGGGTGGTCGGAGAAAACTCAGTAGGAGATGTACGGCAAGGGGATGTGCGGGGGTGGGCGGATTTAGGGCCAAAATCCTTTGTAGATGGGATGATGGACGATACGAAGTGTAGGTGATTCGGCAAAGTGAGGCTTTCCCGTCATTGATCGGGTTCTTGAATCTGACTCAGACGCTGTAATACCTGCCGGTTATCAACCGGCTCGAGGAATACCCAGTTGTCTTAAGACAGTGATGTAGTAGCGTCGTATTCCTCCCTTGCGCGTGACGAGTCCTCCGTGCAGCCATCGGGTTGTGACTGTATCTCCATTACTGGGATCACCTTTGAGTGGCTTCTCTATGACTAGGGAATGGTTTTAGCCCCTCTGGTGACTTATTAAGATCCCCCCAAACCCCTGATTGCTTAAAGAGATTGCACGAGAATGTTCAGAAAAGCCTTAAATAATAGTGTTTTGGGCTTTAAAGGCCCCTGATTCAAGGTGTCACAAAAGCCTTTATATATAGTGTTTTATGGATAGGCCTAGTTTGGGCGAAGGTATTTAGCAACCCTCAGGCTCGCTAGAAACGTATTAAATAAGACCATTCCAGAAGGCCTTGAAAGTACCCTTTGATTGCCGATTAACCTACAAGAAGTATGGGAGTAGGATAGGTGGTATGAAACGTCCATCAAATTCTCTGCTCCTAAACAAAATACTGGAACAAAAGACCCGAGAGAATCGCGCCACTGATACCGAACCCAAGATACGCGGCGAATACGCGTCCCTTAACCAGAGACCAGACAGCCGTCATTGCCGGGATCGAACTGACTGCGCCCGCCACCAGAAAAGCCATAGCAGCCCCGGCACTCATACCTTGTTCGATGAGTCCCGCGACCAGAGCTGGTGCCGCATAAGCACTCAGATAAGCGGGCGCTCCAACGATAGCGCCCATCACAATCGAGAAGAACCCATCACCGCCTACGCTGGCGCCGATGACTTGAGCAGGTACATAAGTGATCAGTAACGCCTCCAATAGGTAGGCCAGAGTCAACCACTTAACGAGAAACAGTCCATTGGCCAAGCATTCCTGCCTAAAGACCCGGTGTCGGTCGGGTTCCGTCCAGAATCGCCACAAGGTGTTACCGTCAAAAGGGGTACTGTTGCAACTTGAACACCCCAAAGTGCTTCTATCTTTCAGTGGCCGAGAGAAAGCACCCTGACGGCTGAGTATCCAGATACCGAACCCTCCGATCAAACCCAGAGCGACCGCGGCGATGGTTTTGCCAATGGCATAGTCCCAGCCCAGCGCACTGGCTGTGATCAGCAGGGCCGGCGGGTCGATCAGCGGTGACGATAACCAAAATGCCATCACCGCCGAAAGCGGTACGCCAACGGCAAGTAACCCCGCAATAAACGGTATGACTTCACATGAGCAAAAAGGTGCGAGACCACCAAACAGAGCAGCCAGAATAATCATGCGTACCTCTCTACCTTTAAACGCCTCCGCTACAAGAGTTTCCGCACCGGTTGCTTTGAGATAGGCGATCAGTAGGACTGCAATTCCGATTACCGGTAAAGTTGTTGTGAGGGCACCGGCCGCAAATCGTAGAATCTCGATTACCCGAGGAGTATCCAGCACCAGAATCAGTAATGGAATAATGATAATCACACTCCAGACGGATCGAAATGAAGACGACTTTGTAGCAACAAAAGCCAGCCTCTTAAGCACCATTTCAGTCATCTTTTTCTCCTTCTAATGGCCTTTTCGTCTACACAGCATTCTTCCAGAAGAAATGATGCGAGTGATCGAATATGATCAAAATCTGCAAAGTTAAATACTGAAGTGCCCAGTTTTCGTTGTTGTATGAGTCCTGCATTCTCAAGAAACCTAAGATGGTGTGTCAGGGTCGAGGCCGGAATGCCCAGTTGGCTCTGAATCTCTCCAACCAATAAGCCTTGAGTACCGGCTTTCACTAAAAGTCTGAGTACTTGGAGTCTGGGCTCTGACCCTACCGCCAGAAATCCT
>Ga0207984_1000043_pt1 | contig 66850 bp, 58 predicted proteins | sample ETNtaG_30_FD_185760 | JGI IMG/M metagenome (GOLD analysis project Ga0207984, IMG submission 185760) | Marine microbial and viral communities from oxygen minimum zone, Eastern Pacific Ocean - ETNP201306PF43B (SPAdes) (version 2) | ecosystem: Environmental > Aquatic > Marine > Oceanic ...
GTCCATCGTTTGAAATTGCGGTAGTGACAAACGCATCAAAGGCGGAAGCGCCTTGATCAACAGGCGAAGCAAATTTCCCTGCTGGCCAGCCTACATTTCCCGTTGCGTTGACAACGCCGTCGCCCGGAAGGAAATCGACGGCCCCCAGTAAACCGGATCCATACTGACAATCCCGGATAGCAACCCACTCAAAGTCGAGGGCGGCACCAAAATTATTTTTGAGTTCGAATGGTGTTCCAACAGTACTTGAAGCAAAGAGCAAACGATCATCAGTCTGACCTGACAGTTGGAACGTCCCACTATTATCAAAAATCTTACCTCCACCAATTGTAATTCTACCGGTACTGGTCATTGATGCTGAAGCACCAGGAAAAATTGTCAGATTCCCTCCAATTGACAATTCGTCTCCCATAGCCACAGTAGCGATACCCGTATTGGCAAAGCTAAGAGGTCCATTAATTACTGCATGTTCCACGTCAATCGCTTGGTCGACGGTTCCACCGATTTGCAAACCGAATTCTGCCCCAGAAGAAATCGTGAATGTTGTCGAAGTTACACCTTCCTCTTTAAGATCACCCATTATCCACACATCAGTTACATTATCAATTACTGGATTATTGGTATTGTTTTTTTGGAACTTCAGCTCTCCACTGACAACCAACTGTGCATTCTTAACATCCATTTTCGCTGTGCCTTCGTGACTAATAATCTTGACGGATGCCATTGTTATAGAAGTTGTTGATCCGGCGCCACTACCAGTATTGCTTATAACCAGCTTAGCCTCACCACTACCGTAGGATTGAATTAACACAGCTTGGGTAGATATCGTACCCTCAAGCAAGGTAAGTGTGACATTACCAGTATTCATGGCCTTGACCGTTATCGTCCCGTACACTCTTGCGGGAAGAGAAACACTCACATCGCTATCACTGGCTTGCACTATAATGTTCACTTCATCGGGAACATTTGCTAAGGTTATACCTGCGGAAGGTACAACACCGACATTGAAGGTAGCAGTATCACCCACTTTTGGCACGTTCTCATCAGCAGGATCTCCCTGCCAGTTATCCCCATCAGCCCAGTCGTTTGGCTGACTGGTTCCATTCGTCCATATTTGGTCATCCGCAGATACTAAACTTGAAAACAGGAATAGAGAAATCAGCAAAGTCAAAGTGATTTTGCTCGTTTTCAAAAACGCTGAAACATTCATAAACAAGTGTCCTCAAAATTCAATGTACGACACATCAGCTCGTTTCAAAATCCCACTTAATGTGCTGTAAGAATCCCCCAACGTATTTACTATTTAACTTAAACTATATTAATTCTATAATTGTTGGGCAATTTAATTATGGTAATAGACCTCTATGCGACAGACTAAATTAACATTAGAAATCAATATAGCGAGAAAACTTTAAAATGTTCTAATTTTTTAATTAATGTAAACCGGTGACGACCAAAGACATAAATGGCATTGCGATCAGATGCTAAATGATACCATATCCAAGTTTGGTTATTTATACGTAAACAATAGCGCGCTTTGACCTAATTCAAACAAATGTCCTCGCTAATAGCCTTAACAGCAAATCCCAAACCAGCAAATTACATGCCATTGAGTATGCGATTAGTGGTGCTAATCTGAATTACACATAGAATTCAGTTGGCTTTTTACAATGGCAATTCAGGAATATTATCACAGCCAAAATCATTTGGATTTAATCATGTCTTATGCTATAATTACCGGCATCATGGAAAAGTTTTCCTAATGGATCGTGAAAATCATGTAATTTGTTGTTTCGTCTGCGAAATTGAAACTATTAACACATTTTAGGAGATAGTATTAAATGGCACATGAACTTCCGGCTTTACCTTATAGCCACGACGCTTTAGAACCCTACATCGATGCGAAAACGATGGAAATTCATCATGGTAAACATCATCAAGGATATGTGACTAAGTTGAATGGCGCCCTTGAAGGACATAGCGATTTGGCAGGTTTATCAGTTGAAGATCTGTTGAGCCAAATCGACAGCGTCCCCGAAGGGATACGCCAAGCGGTAATTAACAACGGTGGTGGTCACGCTAACCATTCACTATTTTGGTCGATTATGTCGCCAAACGGCGGAGGTCCTCCAACTGGAGAGTTGGCAACTGCTATTGAAGCCGCATTCGGATCCCTTGAAGCCGGTCGTGAGGAGTTCACGACTGCAGCCAGCACTCGTTTTGGTTCTGGCTGGGCGTGGCTGGTTGTCGACGGAAATGGCGATCTCAAGATTTATTCAACCGCTAATCAGGATAGCCCGATTATGAGCGGTGACACACCAATTATCGGTCTGGACGTATGGGAGCACGCTTACTATTTGAATTATCAGAATCGCCGTCCGGATTATATTGATGCATTTGTCGATAACGTTATTAATTGGGACGAAGTTACCAGGCGCTACGTTGAAGCCAAAGGATAGTATACAAAAATCTTGACAGTCCTAGTTGCCTTGTGTATACTTTCGTGTCCATTTGGAAGTTAAAAGCTTTGAAGGGGAGGAGTAGGTCGGAAGGTCTTGATAGAGAAGGAGATGCAAAGGCTGGAACGTTTCCTCAAGAACCCCGATCGAATGTCGTCCTGGAGCTATCGGTCTGAAACGCGCAGCAGGATAAATAGGGCTGATCGGTTTATACCCGTAATAGTATCGAATAAGAGCCTTTTGGGTTTGTAACGCAATAAGGAATCGGAGTGGTACCGCGGTAAGGTTTGTTGCCCTTCTCGTCTCCATGCTTTGGAACGAGCGGGGTTTTTTTATTTCAGATTCTATTCACAATCACTATGAGGTATAGAAACATGCTAATGCGAGGAGCGGATCTTCTTATTGAGAGCCTGAAACACGAGGATGTAGAGTATATTTTCGGTGTTCAAGGGGGAGCCGCAATGCCTATCTTTGACGCACTCTACGAGGCTAAAGGTATTCAGCTTATCCCAATGCGACATGAACAAGGGGCTGCACATGCTGCTGACGGATATGCGCGTGCAACCGGGAAAGTCGGTGTAGCACTGGCGACCTCTGGTCCCGGAGCGACAAATCTTGTAACTGGAATCGCAACAGCTCACATGGATTCAATCCCTATGGTGGCAATTACCGGACAGGTTCCAACTCAATTAATCGGTAACGATGCATTCCAGGAATGTGATGTTCTGGGCGTAACACGTCCAATCTGCAAACACAGCTATCTCATTAAAGACAGTTCCGAGGTACCGGAGGTTGTGGCGGAAGCTTTCCATATCGCTAGTACAGGGAAGCCGGGACCAGTTGTTATTGACTTCGCAAAGGATGCACAGTTCGCTGAATCTGAACTCCATTATCCTGAACAAGTTAATTTGCGTAGTTACAACCCGACTACTGAAGGACATCCGCGCCAGATTGCAAAAGCTGCTGAACTGATCAAGGATGCTAAGCGTCCAATGATTTATGCTGGAGGCGGCGTTGTGCTCTCGGAAGCATCTGAGGAACTACGCAAATTGGCAATTAACACACATATTCCTACCACCGTGACCTTGATGGGTTTAGGAGCATTTCCCGAAACCCATGAATTGGCCATGGAAATGCCTGGTATGCACGGATCGTGCTGCGCCAACTACGCATTTACCGATGCGGACCTAGTGGTGGCAATCGGTGCTCGATTTGATGATCGGGTAACGGGAAAACTAGATGCGTTTTCACCCAAATCACAAAAGGTTCATATTGATATTGATCCATCTTGCATCGGGAAAAATGTTTGGGTCGATGTGCCAATTGTTGGGGATGCTAAAAACGTTTTGCGCGAACTCAACAAACGAGTTGACAGAAAAACGGATATCGACCCCTGGCTGCGCCAGATTGATGATTGGAAAACGAAGTACCCATTCGAATACCGTCAAAAAGGCGACAAAATTATGCCGCAGTACGTTATAGAAGAAATCTATAACTTGTATTCGGACGCAATGGTTACTGCTGATGTTGGGCAGCACCAGATGTGGGCTGCTCAGTATTTCAAATTTACAGAACCTCGTCAATGGCTTAATTCTGGAGGTTTGGGAACTATGGGGTTCAGTATGCCAGCAATGATAGGCGCTCAGATTGGCCGGCCAGATAAGACACAGGTCAATATCAATGGTGATGGTTCTTTCATCATGACAATTCAGGAACTCGTACCGGCGGTATCAATGAAACTGCCATTGAAAATCTTTATTATCAATAACATGTATCTCGGTATGGTGCGTCAGTGGCAAGAACTTTTCTTCAACAAGAGATATGCCGCTGTAGACTATCATGACAATCCTGATTTTGCTAAGCTTGCTGAAGCTTTCGGTGCTACAGGTATTCGGGTTGAAAAAATCGAAGATGTTCGCCCCGCACTTGAGCGCGCTAAGGAAATTGAGGATGGTCCAGTTGTTATCGATTTCATCGTTGAGGAAGAAGAGAACGTTTTCCCCATAGTTCCAGGAGGACAGGGCTTGGGGGATTTGATCCGAAACGAAGAAGAAGCGAGCAAGGGTTTGAATGGTTGGATCCGAGGATTAGCCTAATGCCTGGGAGAAGGCATATTTTCTCTGTCTTGGTCGAAAACAAGTTCGGAGTTCTAGCCAGAGTGGCAGGCTTGTTTAGTGGTCGAGGGTTTAATATCGACAGCCTCTCAGTTGCTGAGACAGAGGATCCAAATACATCCCAGATGACAATTGTTACACATGGCAATGATGAGGCCATTATCGAACAGATTGAAAAGCAGTTGAATAGGCTGATTGAAGTCATCAGAATCAAGGACATCACCAAAGAGAATCATGTCGAACGGGAGATGATTCTTGTCAAGTTGGCGGTTGATACATCCAAACGAGGCGAGGTACTGCAAATCGTCGATATTTTCCGCGCTCGGACAATCGATGTGGCTTCTGAGTCATTAACAATCGAAATCACGGGTGATGAGAACAAATTAGGTGCGGTCATCGATATGCTGAAACCATACGGTATCCGTGAGCTTGTACGCACGGGGAAAGTCGCCATTATGCGGAGTTCGGGAAAATAGTAAAAGGATTCTAAACATTAATTCAAAAATTCAAATTCTTTAATTTGAAGATATTCACTTTAGGAGAGGTCTAATGGCAACAATTTATTATGATAGCGATGCAGACTTTGATTTACTCAAAACACGCACAATTGCTGTGATTGGTTATGGAAGCCAAGGACACGCACAGGTACTAAATTTGCAAGACAGCGGCGCCAATGTAATCGTGGGGCTTCGTCCAACGAGCCGATCCATTTCCGAAGCTGAATCAAATGGTTTAACAGTAAAAAGCGTTGAAGATGCGGCAGCTGAAGGAGATATCATCCAGATATTAATTCCAGACGAGCTACAAGGAACTGTATATACAAATCAGATTGAACCGAATCTGGAAGATGGGAACATGATAATGTTTTCCCATGGTTTTAGCATTCATTTCGGCCAGATTTCGCCATCAAAGAATATAGATGTTGCAATGATTGCCCCTAAAGCGCCTGGACACCTTGTCAGACGCGTTTTTACAGAAGGAGCTGGTACACCTTGTCTTCTTGCTATCCATCAAGATGTAACTGGTCAAGCAAAAGATCTGGCCCTTGCTTATGCGAAAGGTATTGGTGGAGCCCGTGCGGGAGTTATTGAAACAACTTTTCGCGAAGAAACCGAGACAGATCTTTTCGGAGAACAAGCGGTTCTCTGTGGAGGAACCACAGCGCTGATAAAAGCGGCCTTTGAGACCCTAGTTGAAGCGGGATACCAACCGGAGATGGCATACTTCGAATGTTTACACGAATTGAAACTAATTGTTGATCTTATTTACGAAGGTGGTCTTTCTTGGATGCGCCACTCGATTAGCAATACAGCTGAGTATGGTGATCTAACACGTGGCCCAGTTTTGATAGATGAAGATGTTAAAGAAAAAATGAAATCACTCTTAGAAGACGTACAGAGTGGCAGGTTCGCCCGTGAATGGGTGTTGGAAAATCAAGCTTCTCAAGCAGTATTACAATCTCTTCGTCGAAATGAAGCAGAGCACGATATTGAGAAAGTAGGGAAAGATCTGCGTAGCATGATGAGTTGGATTGAAGAAAACTAAACAATACAAAACTATAAGCCGTTGAAAAGCTGCCTAGGGAATTTGAGAGGATTAATAGGCGGCTCTTTTCATGCCTATTATTTTTTCCTTCAAGAACTTCGACGTAACGGAATTTATGCTAAGTGCGTTCTCATTCTGGAAACAATTAGTGTTTGAAGGAGAATTGCATGTCTGTTGGTCGACAGCTTATTTTGTGGATGTCTATAATACTGGTATTAAGCTTTATTTTATTCAGCAAATTAAGAGATGTCTCTGCAATTGCTGAGGAACTATTACTGGATGAAACCCCACTTAGCTTTAGAGAAATTCTAGCAGAACCAATTAACTCTGATATAAACGAGTTCACATCCACCCAGAATTTGATCAAAGACTCGATTCAAAAAGAGCGAGAAGAAAGGTTCACCGAAGTAAATTCCGCTAAATTCAATGTTCCCATTAAAAAACCAACTCTTGCTATAGAAACTCATCTGGTCAAAAAGGATGAAAACCTGTGGAAAATTGCACAGAACAGCGGCCTTGATGCGTTTACTTTATTAAGTGTTAATAAATTGAGAAATGGAAATTTAATTCGACCGGGTCAATCAATCAAGGTCCCAAATCAGCGTGGAATTCTTCACAAGGTGGTGAAGGATGAATCTTTGGAAGAAATAGCTATCCGTTATCAAGTAAGTTTGGAAAAAATTATTGAGTCTAATGGTATGCTTGATCCAGATACAATATATGCGGGGACAGAACTCTTTATTCCGGATGCCAAAATAAATGAATCTTTCCGAAAGAGATTAATTCCACCACCTTACAAGCCAAAGTTCGTAAAGCCTACTTCGGGACGATTAACAAGTGGATTTGGATATCGCATACATCCGATCTTAAAAAAGAGGCGCATGCACAAAGGAATTGACATCGTTGCTAGATACGGTTCTAACGTTAAAGCGGCAACGGGTGGTATTATAACCTACAGTGGTCAAATGGGAAGTTATGGAAATCTGGTAGTTATTGATCATCAAAATGGTTTCGAAACGCGTTACGCACACAATTCTCGTTTAAAGGTCAAAAAGGGGGAAAAAGTCCGCCAAGGGCAGACTATTGCTCTCGTCGGAAATACAGGGCGTTCAAACGGAACTCATCTACACTTTGAAATTTGGAAAAATGGGGAAGCTATAGATCCCGCTCATTATCTAAAGTAATGTTAGGAGATTCAATTATCATGAAAAATTATGTTTTTAGGATCGTAGTTGTTGTTGTAATCGGTCTTACCTTAGGTTGTGCTGATCGACCAGATCGGTATGAGGAACCTGATCCCGGCTCACCCGAAGCCCTAGCAGCTGAAGCTCTCAATCTGGCTCAGGAAGCAATGAAAGCCGCCGGAATTGACATCGAATTCAATGATTTAGGTGATCTTGCCGAACTATCTTCGGTTCTACCAACACCGGAGAAGTTAACTAGTTTGAATGACCAACAGGTTGGTCAAATGCAAACTGCGACTGACGAAATGTACAAAATCTTGGAAGTCGTTGACGAATCGGGAAGTATTCCCAGCGCACCATTAAACCCAACCAAGGATATTCAGCCGATTCTATCTGACGCAGATCTCCTTCTCGTAAACCTGAACTTATCGTATCTGAACGTCCTTGAGGCAGTTAGATCCCTTTCGGTTACCGGGGAAGATATCTATAAAATCGAATACTCACAAGACGCTGGGTATAAATTTGAATTGACAGAGTCAGGAAAAGCTAAACTGGATCAGGCAAAACCTGGTGAGTTTATCCGTGACCTCAGTGAAGCACAGCGCCAAGCAATTGTCGATTCACTGTTTATGTTGACTGGCGCCAAAGTGGCAGTCAATGACTTACCAGGTATGGTGAGAACAATTAAACGTATGGATTGGCAGAATGCTATTCATCATTTGGATAAGATGTTAAGTTTGGCTAAAAAGATAGCTCCGGATCTGGGCGTTGCCATGATTGATTTTAATGATATTATTGCTGATGCTCTTTCAAAGGGTGTAATTGATCAAGTAACAAAATGGGGGTTCGAGATCGAAAACTACGATGAGGTAATAAATAAGATCAAAAATTTGGTTTCAGTTGAAGCTAAGAAGCAAATTAGCGGCTAGGGAGGATGAAAATGAAATTGAATTACACCGGTGACGTTGTGAAAACAGTTACTACTTTCACATTGTTGATTATTGCTGTCAGTTTTCTGTGTACCGACGTAGCCGCAGAAGAGGATCAAAAACCGCTTTACCTTTTCAGAAGCACGCGCGTATCCGCATTGGGTAATGCCTATGAAGCGATTGCTGATGATATCTACGCAATACATTATAATCCAGCTGGTTTGACCAACATCGGTAAAACGGTTTTTCAATTAATGGCTGTACGGGGGCGTTTTACTTCTGATGTTGTTGAAGAAGCTTCAACAATGCCAGACTTTTTCAACGAAACGATAGTGCCGTTGACGGACTCGAATAACCCGTTAATGGATCCAACCCTTTCAGCGCAAAGAGAAGCTCTCGTTACGAGGGCTGAAGAAATTCTGAAAAGACGTATCGGTTTAGGTTTGGATCTGCCTGCGTTTGGTTTAGTTTTACCAATGGCCAATAAAAAGCTAGCTTTAGGTATTTCTTTCATACCTATGACTCAGACAAATACAAGCTTCCGAATCGTTGAACGTGGTTTACCATGGCCTGATCCTGTGATGGAGATGTTCGATAACCAAGTGATTTACCGTGCTGCATTTCAAGGGTCGTTGACCACTGCTGTATCATACAACCACGATTTGAATGCATCTTTTCTAAAGTCAGTGAAGATCGGTGCCGGACTGAGGTTAATTCGCCGCAGTATCTTTACCGACGAAGACAATCCGTTTATGATTGCCGATGTGTTGAACCCAGATGAGTTTAAAAAGAATTACTTCAATTTGGGTGATGAAGGATTTAGCAGTTACGCACGCGATAATCTTGAGACATCAACAGGTTACAGTGTTGATCTCGGTTCACTATTGACACCTATGGATGGTTTGAATCTTGGGATTACATTTAGAAATCTAATGAGTGGTTTATCCGATCAGTCCTTTCCTGCGAACCTCACTATAGCAGTTGCGGCTAAACCTTTTAGTCTGCTAGATATTAATAATAGTTTACTGGATCTAACGCTTGCTGCTTCTTGGGACGATCCTAACGGTGATGATAATCTGGGCGATTTTGCCCTCGATCAGTATACCGATCACATTCACCTAGGAGCTGAAGTGCGATTGTTGCCTGGACAGTTAGTCGAAGTTGCATTGAGAGCAGGAAATAATCAAGGTTTTCCGACTGTTGGAACTGGCATCAGGATACTCAAATTGCTGAACTTAGACGTTGCTTGGTACGGTAATTTAGAAGCGGATTGGCTGATTGGTTCTATGGAAGTCAGTTTTTAATCTAACCACATTAATTTGACAGAAACGCAGGCTTTGTGATTGATTTGACATAGCCTGCGTTTTTTGTTTTTGTGAAGATCAGTCAGTAGGGTCGGCCCTACCATTGAACTGATTCATTGTGACATCAATACCATCTTTAATGAATATTTCTACCGCTTCTACTGCTCGTGATATTGCAGACTCGATTTTATCGATTTCTTGATCCGTAAATCTGGCCAAGACATGGTCAGTGAATTCGCCACTTGGTTTTCCAATCCCAATGCGGATACGCGAGAATGCGTCGCTACCTAGATGTTTAATAATAGATTGCATCCCTTTCTGTCCACCATGAGTTCCCGATCTACGACATCGCAACACCCCCAAATCCAGATTCAGGTCGTCATAAAGCACACATAGCTTTTCAAGGTCAATCTCATATTTTTCAACGAGCATGGATACAGCAACACCACTATGGTTCATATAGGTCATTGGTTTGGCAAAGATCAGTTTATGGCCTGCATTTTCTGAATTGGGTTGTTCAACAACAAGTGATTGACAGACACTTCTAAATCGGTCCAAATTCCGTTGGGCAAGAAGTTGATCTATAATGCAAAACCCAACGTTGTGGCGAGTGTTTTCGTATTGTGATCCCGGATTCCCGAGGCCCACAATTAGCTTACTCATTCAGATCCTAGATTGTGCCTCATAATCAGCAATCTGCGATTCAAATTGCAATGTCCAACCGATTTCATCAATACCTTTCAGCATACAGTTCTTCTGAAAATCATCGATTTCAAAAGAACAAGACACACCATCTGGCCGAATGACTAACTGCGCTTCAAGGTTAATTCTAAGCCGATAATCATCTTCAGATGTTGCCGCCAACATCAATTCTTCCACAGCTTCGGTTGAGAGAATCACCGGCAGGATCCCATTTTTATAGCAATTGTTTTTGAAAATATCTGCAAATGAAGGAGCAATAATTACGCGAAAGCCATAGTCAAGTAAAGCCCAAGGGGCATGTTCTCGTGAGCTTCCACATCCAAAATTCGTACCAGTAATTAGTACAGTACCATCTTTATATTGATCGTGATTAAGTATAAAATCTGGGTTAGTACTACCATCATCATAGTACCGCCAATCATAAAACAGAAATTCCCCAAACCCTGTCCGTTCGATCCGTTTTAAAAATTGCTTGGGAATAATTTGATCTGTATCGATGTTAACCCGATCTAATGGGACACACAAACCAATATGTTCTAGGAATGGTTCCATATTAATTAACTCCTTTAACTTCTCCAAGTACGGACATCAACAAATTTCCCTTCAATAGCGGCAGCCGCAGCCATTTGAGGACTAACCAAATGGGTTCGGCCATCTTTACCCTGTCTACCTTCAAAATTCCGATTGGATGTGCTTGCACATCGTTCGCCAGGCTGAAGCACATCATCGTTCATAGCTAGACACATGCTACAACCGGCCTCTCTCCATTCAAAACCTGCTGATCGGAAGACTTCATCCAGCCCCTCAGCTTCCGCTTGACGCTTAACCGCTTGCGAGCCCGGCACGACGATCGCATTGACGTTCGAAGATACTTTCCGATCTTTGGCAATTTCCGCAGCAACCCGAAGATCCGTGATGCGTGAGTTGGTACAACTGCCAATAAAAACCTTGTCGATTGTAATCTGTGTAATTGGAGTATTCGGCTTGAGGTCCATGTACATTAGTGCGTTTTCTGCAGCTTTTTTCTGGTGCTGAGTTGGCATTTTGTCTGGATCAGGTATAGTTTCTGTAACATTAATAACCATACCAGGATTTGTCCCCCACGTAACCTGTGGCGCTAGGTCTGCAGCTGATATTGTAATTGAATGATCATATGTTGCACCAGAATCAGTCGATAACTTTTTCCAGTTGGCGACAGCCTTATCAAATTCCTCGCCTTTCGGAGCAAACTCACGGCCGGCAATATACTCATAGGTTTTATCATCGGGAGCGATCATACCTGCACGAGCACCAGCTTCAATTGACATGTTGCAGATTGTCATCCGTTCCTCAATACCTAACGACTTTATAGCTGAGCCTGTATATTCGACTACTGTCCCAGTACCACCGTCTATATCAATCCTACCGATAACCGAGAGGATAATGTCTTTAGCAGTCACACCAAACTGAAGTTGCCCATCTATACAGATTTCGAAAGTTTCAGGTTGATGTTGAAGCAAACATTGCGTGGCTAGAACGTGCTCAATTTCGCTGGTACCAATGCCAAAAGCAAGGGCGCCAAATGCGCCATGTGTCGACGTATGGCTATCACCACAAACAATTGTCATGCCGGGTTGCGTGATCCCAAGTTCAGGACCAAGGACGTGGACAATTCCCTGATTTGAGTGGTGTAAATCATAAAGTCTGATCCCAAATTCCTCGCAGTTTTTTGTCAACGTTTCCATTTGCTTTTTCGATATCAAATCAGTGATTGGCAACGACCGATCTGTCGTTGGAACGTTGTGGTCCATAGTGGCAAACGCTTGGTCTGGCCGACGGACTCTTCGGTTTGCCAAGCGAAGCCCTTCGAAAGCCTGAGGGGAAGTCACTTCATGGATTAAATGTGTATCAATATATAAAACTGTGGCCTCACCTTGCGATTCCCGGACAACGTGATTATCCCAGATTTTTTTAAACATTGTCTTAGGGGACATTTTAATATTTCCTAAAGTTATATTGTCACTTGCTACCAACAATTTATTCTATCAAATCTGCAGTTCTTCTGTCAACGTTCCTATATTATCAGCTTCTGTTTGCAGTCTGGAATACAAATTTGTTAAACTGATAAGATAATCTGATATCATTCAGATCGTTTTAGAGGTAAATTTTGCATATAATGCTCAGCTCAGCAATTGATAATAACTAGCATTTTATTTCAACTATTTCTTCCCAATTCCGGTCAACTATGTTTATACATCATTTGAAGCGTAAATTGATCTTATTCTCTCTTATTGTTTTTTTACTAAGCGGGTGTTCAGTAATTCGCCAAGGCCATCTACTACGAAGACAAGAAACGGTTGATCCATTCATATTACGAAATCAACAATGGAAAGAGCAAATTCGCATAGCTGACCAGGCATTACTAGATCGAAATTTCCCCCTGGCGCTTGAAGCTTTTCAGAATGCTCTGTTGATAAAGCCGAAACACAGTCTTCCCCACATTGAGATAGCAAAGATATACTTTCAGACGCAGGACTATGAGAAAGCGCGAGACGCCTTTTCCAATTATCTAGCGTTGGAACCTAAGGATCGAAATGCACGAAATTATCTTGGTTATATTCACGAAAAGCTCGGGAATTACGAAGCAGCTACGGAGCAATTTGAAAATTCACTACGCATTAATTCTCGTGATTTGTATGCGTTAAACCATCTCGGTTTGGCATATAAGCAAACCGGTAAACTTGATGATGCTGAGATGATATTACGGAAAGCCTTAGCTATCGATCCAATATGCCAAAGAACCGAAAGCAAGAACTTGCACAATTATCTGGCGCTTATTTTTCAGGAGCGCGGAGATATAGGTGAAGCGATTGCTGAGTACCGAGAGTCTATTCGACTTTTCCATAACGACATTTGGGCACGGCAACAACTAGGCGCTATTTTTGAGGACGAAGGTCGACATTTCGAAGCGCAAATCCAATACAGCAAAATATTGGAGATAGATTCGGAAAACCTACTTGCCAAAGATCGGTTGCAAGTTTTGAATCAGCTATCAACACCAAATATTGTCAAGATAAACCCAGTCGACATCATTGAAATAGATAATGAGCAAATCATCGGAAATGGATATCTAGCGGAAACCACATATCCAAATGCGGATGCTGTCATTTTGCTGAATCAGTTTTCTCATGAAATCCTGACCAACGGTCAAACTCGTTATACTACACATCAAATAATTAAATTGTTAACATATCGCGGCATTAAACAGTACGATGACATTGCCATTCCGTATAATCCAGATGCTCAGCACCTTACTGTTAATCAAGCTCGTACTATCCTGTCTGATGGATCAATATATCAGTCGGAGACATTTAACAGAGTAACTCCTCCAGGACTCCTCGAGTATAACTTGTATTCTGATACCGTCTGGCACGTGATTTCGATGTCAGCACTTGAACCGGGCTGCACAATTGAATACCAAGTTTCAATTGAAGATGCCACCACGTCAAATGGTGAGAACCGGTTCTGGGGAGGGTTCCATTTCCAGTCAACCAATCCAACTTTGCAGACAAACTATGCGTTTCGGTTGCCGAAAGATCGAGGTTTCCGATGGAAGGCTGTGAATTGTACGATCGAACCGCAGATTGTGTCAGAGAATGAGATTGTAACTTATCTTTGGCACTATGGTGAAACCCCAGCAATACACGAAGAAGTTGGAATGCCCAATATCGATGAGATTGTACCAAGATTCAGTTTTTCCTCATTTGATTCGTGGGATGAAGTTTCAAATTGGTATCGGGAGTTAGCTAAGGATCGGTATGATGTCGATTCAAACATTAAGCAGATAGTCAATAATTTAACCTCTGGTCTAGAAACACAGCACGAGAAAATCCGAACCATCTATAATTTCGTCACAAGCAAAATTCGATATGTTGGAATTGAGTTAGGAAAAGGTGCATATCAACCTTCTTTAGCAAGCCAAGTGTTACATAAACGTTATGGTGACTGTAAAGACAAAACGACTTTGATGATTTCAATGCTTGATCAAATTGATGTACAGGCATTCCCAGTTTTAATCAACCCATCGCCCTTTGCACGTGTTGACCCAGATATGCCATCGACTGGCCAATTCAGTCACCTAATCACAATGATTCCTCAGCAGGAAGGTGAAATCATATGGTTGGATCCTACATCTGAAACCTGTTCTTTCGGAAGTCTACCCGCAATCAATCAGGGACGCCAAGTTCTAGTAGTGAAAAAAAAGACGGCCGAGTTCCTTGAAACCCCCACAGCACCACCAGAATTCAATCAATTGATCGTTAATACAAAGATTGTGATCGGCTCAGATGATGTAATTCGTGGTGAAATGGAGATTCTACCAACTGGACAATACGACATTGATTATCGGTTTGCTTACAAGCAGATTAACCCAGTCAATATCAAGCAAACTTTCGCAGCTGAATTGAATGGACGGTTTACCAGTTTACAAGTTGACCAAGTCCATATATCAGACCTACAAGATCTAAGTATACCAACGTGGTTTAGAATCAAATTCCATTTCGATCTAAACATGATGTCAGTAGCTAACGATCAATTTTTGCTGTCGTTTCCTGGTGGTGATTTTGAGAATTATGCTCAGATCTTTGCACCGCGTGAGCGTCAATATTCACTAGACTTAAGTCACCCAATAAAAGTAGTTAGATCAACCGAAGTGCGGATTCCTGAGGGTTGGGATGTGATACTTCCACCGGAAATTAATGAGGATTATCATTTTGCCAGTTTCAGCAGTAAATACAGTTACGAAAACAGGATAGTTTACGCCCAGTTGTATCTAATGGTTAAAAACCCTGTGATATCGCCAAATGATTACCCAATGGCAAAAGTTTTTTTTGATCAACTGGTTCGTGAGGATCAGAAACATTTAACTTTACAAAAGAAAATTGGAGGAACCTAGATGCATCCACTCACAGATCTTAACGTCGGGAAAGACACTGTTGTTATTCATTGGTTCGAACAGAGCACCTTTGCTCTCAGGGATTCAAGCGGCACCGTTGTGCAGATAGATCCATACTTTCCACGTGAAAGACCTCCTGAACAGTTTATTCATGCCAAAGCACCTCTGGACGAATCTCGTTTGCGCACAGACGCGGTACTTTTGACACATGCTCACGGAGACCACACTTGTACCGAGTCCATACTGCGTATTCACGCGAACTTCAAGAATGTGAAGTATGTAGGACCACACGAAAGTATTCGACAGATTTTGACCGAAACTAATATCCCAGCAGAACAAACACATGTAGTTGATGCTGGAGACATAGTTGAATTAGGTTCGATGACAGCTTATGCAGTTTATGCTAAACCACCAGCAGGCGATCCAGAAGCGGATATTGCACCTCCAGATGTTACTCACCTAGGTTACGTGATTGATGCAGTTGGAGTAAAGGCGTACTTTTCTGGAGATCCAATCAATAATTTTGCTGATCACGACGACCTTGTTACCCCTATTGCAGAACTAAATCCAGATATCGGTTTTTTGACAAATCATCCGACAGAAGGAGAATTTCCCTTTTTCAGTGGAAGCGTAAAGATGGCTAGAAGAATAGGTCTTAAACACGTTGCTCCAACCCATCGCGCCTGTTTTGTCAAACGTGATTACAATCCAGAAGAATGGGCTGCAAATTTTTCAGCTGCTGGCCCACAACCAATAATTATGGAGCGAAATTCACACATTGTTTACCCAATCTGAAGTTGAGAGGGATCTACTTGACATAATATGGTTGTTTTGCTACAATGAAGGCCGCAATTTTTCAGAGAATAATTTTTATATCGCAGGGTTCGATTTTTCATCGTGGCGATGAAAGCTTTTCCCCCTCAATTTCCCCGCTTTTCTAAGGTTCGATGTTAAGTGGCTCGAGATCGGGGTCCTGTTAATCTCAATAGAAACTGCTAAAATGCCCATCACCGATTTCAGTTCTGATGATGGGCATTTTATTTTGGCATTGCAAGTAAGGAGTTCTTCCTACATGGAATTCATCAAACCTCGACTCTATTCTGGTCTTCGGGATCGACTGCCGGAACAGATGAATTATCGCGGATTTGTCGTTTCGAAGCTTCAAGCCCTATTTGAGAGGTATGGTTTCGAACCCCTTGAGACACCCGCTATGGAATTTTACGATATCCTGACAGGAAAGTATGGGGAAGAAGCTGAAAATTTAATTTATCGACTTGACTACAAAGATGGGAAGACGCTTGCCTTGCGATATGATCTAACAGTCCCACTTTCCCGAGTAATTGCCATGAACGCGGAACTAGTTCGACCAATTTTCAAACGTTATCAAATCCAACAGGTTTGGCGCGGCGAACGCCCGCAAAGAGGTCGTTACCGCGAGTTCACGCAGTGCGACATTGATGCAATTGGTAGTACGTCAATGCTACAAGATGCTGAGATTATCGCTGCAATTTACGAAATGATGATTGGTTTTGGGTTCCACCAGTTTGAAATTCTGATTAACAATCGTAAGATCCTTGATGGTATGGTTAAATATGCAGAAGTTGGTGATAGATTGAAAGAAGTCTGTCGTTCAATTGACAAGTTGGAAAAGATTGGAGCAGAAAAAGTCAGACAAGAACTAGCAAAATCTGATATCTCCGCTCGAGCTATCAAAAAGATATTTTCCGTAATCGAGATCGAGGGACATCATGAAACAGTCTTGGACGAGTTAGAAAAGATCATTGGTGATGTTGCCCAAGAAGGTATTGGCGAATTGCGTGAAGTTCGATCATACTTATCAGACCTTGGAATTAATGAAGGATATTACCGGTTTGACCCTACATTAGCCAGGGGATTGGATTACTACACTGGCCCAGTATTTGAAGTTGTCATTAAGGATGCAGGTATTGGCAGTGTTGTTGGAGGAGGACGTTGGGATACATTAATCGGTCAATACACAGGCAAGCATGTCCCAGCAGTCGGAACTTCTTTTGGGTTAGAACGTTTGATTGATTCAATGGAAAAACTTCACCTTTTGCCCCAGATTATGACAAAGACTCAAGTGCTTGTAGTTCCGTTTAACACAGAACTAATCCCTCAGAGCTTGAGGTTTTTAGCTGAACTTAGGTCTGCTGGTATTAATTCTGAGATTTATGGTGAACCGAAATCATTTCGTCAAACTTTCGGTTATGCAAGTCGAAAGGGAATTCCACTTGCTCTAGTCGTCGCACCTGATGAATTATCAAATGGACAACTAGCAATCCGCAATATGGAAACACGGGAACAGGTAGTTTGCTCCGTTGATCGTTTTGTTGGCAGGATACAGGCAATATTGCCTGAACTCTAGAGTAAGATTTGGCTTATTTTTTTATTAATGTTTGACTGAATGTTATTAATTAAGGATTCTCTTGACACCATTTGGTTAGCTTGTTAGAATATACGATCGCGATTTTTTTAAAGGGAAATCCATTTCCAATGTTACGAATCTGAATCGCACTTTCAAGTATTTTTTGCCTTTATTATAACGTTGCACTTGATGCCTATTCTGAGGTCGATGGCAGGCGATTTGGAAATGAGCCTTAGGCCATAACGGCAGCTCTACCAAAATTGCCCATTATCGAAACAGAAAGTCGATGACGGGCGTTTTTAATTTCAAGGAAAATTTAGGAGACGGGAAGTAAAGATGGTTATCATAATGCAAGGCGGTGCCACCAAGGAACAAATTGAACAGGTGATTCGACGTACTCATGACGCAGGATTAAAAACTCAAATGAACGTTGGAGAACAGTGTACTGTAATCGCGGTAATCGGTGATAAAACGGCACTGAGTGATACTCCAATAGAGTCTATGTCTGGAGTGGCACGAACCATGCCGATTAGTGCTCCCTACAAGCTTGCGAGTCGACAATTTCATGAAGAGAATACCGTAATTAGCGTTGACGGAGTTAAAATAGGTGGTAAACAACTGGCCATGATGGCTGGACCGTGCGCAGTTGAGAATACAGAGCAAATCGTTCAAATTGCTAAGCACGTTGTAGAGTCAGGGGCTCAATTCATTCGCGGTGGAGCCTTCAAACCACGCACAGGCCCCTACAGTTTTCAAGGATATGGTGAATCGGCTTTGGAAATGCTAGCTACCGCACGAGAAGAAACAGGCCTACGTGTTGTCACAGAGGTAATGACACCAAACGAAGTTGGCCTTGTTGGCAGATATACCGACGTTTTCCAACTTGGCACACGTAATATGCAGAACTTTTCCCTTCTACGCGAAATTGGCAGACACGGAAAACCTGTTATTTTGAAGCGCGGTCTCTCTTCGACTATTGAAGAATGGTTACTTGCTGCCGAATATATTCTTTCCGAAGGGAATCCGAATGTTATTCTTTGTGAGCGTGGAATTCGTACCTACGAAACTCACACTCGAAACACACTTGATTTAAATGCTGTTCCAGCTATAAAGGAACTAAGCCATTTACCGATCATTGTTGATCCGAGCCATGGCACTGGCATTCGAAGTTACGTTCCAGCCATGGCCAAAGCTGCAATTGCTGCTGGATCCGACGGGCTGATCGTTGAAGTCCACCATGATCCAGATAACTCGATGACAGGCGATGGTGTGCAATCTCTCTTCCCAGATCAGTTCAATCAACTAATGCAGGATTTAAGACAAATTGCTGTTGCTGTTGACAGGGAAATTTAACATTTATCTCAAATCCTCGGTGATTTTACCATCAGAATGGGAAAACATTCAGATGGTACGTGATATTGGCTGCTTGTGCGCATTTCCATCCTGAGGTTGAAATCATCATGTATCGGTGATTGTGACCAAAGCGAGAACAACATATGGAATAACAAAGCAAATGGCTGTCTTAGAGAAAATGAGATTTAAATGGGGATCAAAGAATGCCAGATAAAGTAATTGTCTTCGATACCACGCTTCGGGATGCAGAACAAACGCCAGGGGCTGCCTTAAATAGTGCCGAAAAATTTGAAATTGCAAAACATCTCGCCCAGTTAAATGTTGATGTGATCGAAGCAGGCTTCCCCAGATCCTCGCCCAGTGATTTCGAAGCCGTTCAGCGGATCTCTAACGAAATTGAAGGCCCAGAAATCTGTGCACTGTCAAGAGTAATTGATCAGGACATAACCGACGCATGGGATGCTATCAAGAACTCATCCAGACCCCGAATCCATACCTTCGTCGGCACTTCGGAAATTCACATTAAAGGAATTATGCGCTCTGATCAGGAAACAGTACTGAAAAAAGCTATCACCGCTGTCACATACGCACGGAGTTTATGCCAAACTGTAGAATTTTCACCCATGGATGCAGCACGAACAGATCCCCAGTATCTATACGAAGTTGTTGAAGCAACCATCTCAGCAGGTGCATCTATCATCAACATTCCCGACACGGTTGGTTATGCTATCCCCTCAGAATTTGGCCAGCTAATTAAAGGTATTTTCGAAAATGTGACAAACATAGATCAGGCTATTATTAGTGTCCACTGCCATAATGATCTTGGTCTTGCGGTGGCTAACAGCCTTGAAGCCATTAAGAATGGTGCCAGACAAATTGAATGTACTGTAAATGGCTTGGGGGAACGTGCAGGAAATACGTCAATGGAAGAAATTGTAATGGCAATCAGGACGCGCGGAGGTCACTTTGATCAGGTCTATACAGAAATAAATACAAAAGAAATCGTCCCGATTAGCCGCTTAGTTAGCCGTTTGATGGGAATACCTGTTGCTCCAAATAAAGCCATTGTCGGTTCGAATGCTTTTGCACACAGTTCCGGAATTCATCAGGACGGAGTGATTAAGCAACGTGACACCTTTGAGATTATTGATCCGGAAGACGTTGGTTTGAAAGAAAGCCAGATCATCTTGAGTCCTCGTTCCGGACGTAATGCTCTGCGTCACCGTTTGGAAGTACTGGGATATCAAATTGAGGGAGAACAACTCGACAAAATCTATGAACGTTTCCTAGCCGTAGCAGATAAGAAGAAGGAGGTCCACGACGCTGACCTCGACGCAATTATGAGTGATGAAGTGAGATCAATTCCAGAAACATATACTTTCGAATACATTCAGGTTTTGAGTGGAACCAAGATCTCAGCCACAACAACGGTTGGGCTTCAAACTCAAGGTGAAATTATCGAAAAATCTGCGGTGGGCGAAGGTCCAGTTGACACCGCCTACAAAGCAATTGACCTCATCACAAACTTACCACTTAAACTAATCGATTATAGCATTAAATCTGTTACCGAGGGCAAAGACGCAATCGGCGAAGTCACAATTAAGGTACAAAATGGTGCTCATCTTGTCACAGGTTATGGTGCTAGCACGGACGTGATCGAAGCAAGCGCGAGGGCCTATGTTGATGTTGTCAACAAGGTCATTTACCAAAAATAGCAGGTGATTTGCACGGAGCGTCGGAGTTATTGGTGTGATTTCATGGATGATCGTTCAATCTCATCTGGGTTATGACGGTTCAAAAACTCTTGCAATTCCTCTAATCCTTCTTCAATGTTGTTGAACCTACGATCTTCAATATTCTCCAGAAGATGCTGGATAATATCAACCAATCGGGAAAAACGGAATTTCCATTGACAATATTTCAGGTTGGGTGGGCAGTAATGCTGGAGAAGCCGATGCCAAAAATCATCTCCGTAGTTCCGATACATATAATATAAATCGTGCGCAGGGTCACTGACACGAATATCTTCAAAGTCTATGATACCGACGATTTCCCCCTTCTCTTCATTAAACAGAATGTGCCTTGGTTGAAGGTCTCCATGAATCAATGAAGGTTGATAAGAAAAATCACTTTCATTGTTAATGTAGATGTCAAACCATCTTTGACACTGTTGCTGTTCAGCCAAACTGAGTTTGGGATGCAATTTTTGTCGAACAAGCTGTAGCATGTCTCGTACTGGATATTCCGTAATTTCTCTGAATGGTATGGAATAGGTTATAGCTTCCTCAATCGGAAAATTGTGTAAAACCTTTAAAAAGTCAGCAACCTGTTGCACCACATTTTCCCGTTGAACCTCCGACAGTCGATGGTAATATTTCTCCTCGAAAGGTTGGCCTGAAATCATTGGGTAAATACAAAACGGAAGGCCGTTACTCATATACCCAACATGCTGAAACTGCGGAATGGAAATTTGTAACTGTGGTTGTAATTTTGGCAATAATCGTTCTTCCCAACGCAATCGCCTGACGGAATCCCTATGTCTGGCACAACGAATAATGTAGTCTTGATTTAGTGTATAAGTGCAGAAGCTGGATCCTTGACCACAAAATCGCAACTCCCGAATCGACCAATCGGGAAAATGTGCGTTAACTAAACTACAGACTACCGTTTTTTCATAAGTTGGTTCACGACTGCTATGTCGATTCGATCTGCTGCCGGTATGAGAATCTTGCATCCCTCTCTGCTGACTAGATACAAGAAGTAACCGATTCTGTTCGATAAGTCTTCTTATGGATTTCTGGGCGGTCGCACAGAGTTGCTGCAACTGGTTGATTTGCGCATCCTTCTCCCGAATCTGGCCCCAAAGACACTCAATTTGTCCTTGCAGATTCTGAATATGTTTCTCTGCTTCACTTAGAATTTCAGGTGGCTTTTGGCTGATATTCATTTACCTTAAGGATTTCAAAATCGCCCAAATTGTTACCAGTAATCCAGTAGGGTTGACAGATATAATCGAGCTGAGGCTCAAAAAAAATTTCAATCTTCCAAAGACTCGGTTCATCAGACACTCCGACGGTCTTAGTCACATGCTACCGCAGGATAGTTGTATTGACTGCTATACTGAAAGCCAAAATCTCGGCAGTTTTCTTTTGACTGCCGAGAAATTATAGTAGAAGCATCAGCATGTGCTGGTTTTAGAGTTATACTTCCCTTAAAATCTTGCCATACTCATCGATTAACTTTCTGTTTGCTCTTCCAGACGAACTTAATCCAAGTATCAACACCATCATTTTTGGCATTCCATTATGTACCAAAATTTTCATCTTTAATGAGAATAACAGGATGGTCTTGACTATCTGTTTCCAACTTTGTTGCTAGTGGATCAATATTCTTGAGGCCTTTATATCCCTGACCATAAGTTGGAATAACCGAGAAAGTCAATAGGACAAATGATAAAGTAAGGGTTTCACCGTAAACCCCTTACTTAAGCGGTTATTTCACTTAAATCTTAAACAACGTTATCACATCGGAATAAAGAACATCTATCATCAACACCAATCCCGAACAAATTGGATTAGTAACCTTGCACCATAGCCGGACCCTCCTTTGGAAATATATGAAGAGCCCTTGATATCAAAGGCAGTACCACCAATATCAATATGAATCCATGGATAATCTTCAGCGAATTTCTTTAGAAATATACCGCCAGCAATAGCACCCGCTGTTCCGTCACCTGTATTTTTTATGTCCGCCACTTCGCTCTTAAGAGCTTCCTCATAATCATCCCAAAGTGGTAACTGCCAGACACGCTCATGCGTTTTTTCAGCGGCCAAAATGAGCTGGTCCACTAGTTTCTGATTTGTTCCCATTACACCTGCAGCGTATCGACCGAGCGAAGTTACAACCGCACCTGTCAACGTGGCGAGATCTATTACAGCTTTAGGGTTAAAGTTATTGGCGTATCCAAGTGCGTCAGCAAGTACTAGGCGCCCTTCAGCATCAGTATTCAGTATCTCGATCGTTTTCCCTCCATACGAGGTAACGACATCACCTGGACGCTGCGCTGTCCCACTTGGCATATTCTCACTGGCCGCAATAAGACCGACAACATGCAAGTCTGGTTTGAATCCCCCAATTGCTTGCATGGCACCTAGCACAGCTGCTGCGCCCGCCATATCATCCTTCATAGTTTCCATACCACCGCTACTTTTCAGAGATAAACCTCCACTGTCAAATGTAATACCTTTGCCCACTAAAACAAGGGTATCTTTTTTATCGGCTTCTTCAAAACCATATTCAAGGATTACAAACCTTGGCTCTTCAAGGCTTCCCTGTGAGACACCAAGCATAGCACCGAACTTTTCTTCCTGCAATTTCGCCAAGTTGAAAATCTCACACTTTAGATCCTTCTCCTTGGCAACGGATTGAGCCTTTTCTGCCAAAATAGCGGGAGTAAGATAATTCGCTGGTTGGTTAATTAAATCACGGGCTAAGATTGTTCCATCCGTGATGATAGTTGCCAGTTCAATGCTTTGCTCTATTGCTGGCATCCCGGATTCATCAGCTAATAGGAACGTTAGCTCCTCTAATTCTTTTTTTTCATCAAGACCTTCGGTTTTGTGTTGATCAAATGTATACAACCCCAACTTTGCACCTTCAACCATGGCTTCAACATGAAGTCCAGAGATATCATCAGGAATTGGTACGGTTATCCTTTTCACACCCAAGTCTCTAAGACTTTGCATATGCTTCGCTGAAACCTGTCGGATACTTTCTTGGTCAAACTCTTCGATTTTCCCATATCCGATAAGAGAAATCCTAGGAGAAGAAACCTTACCATCAGTATATAGAGTTGCTACTTGTTTTAGCTTGCCTTCAAAATCACCTAACTCCATTAAATTTCTGATAGCACCTCCAAGAGCGTGATCAACAGATTCAGTCAGAGGGGTGAGACTATTCTCCCCCTCGTAGATACCAAAAGCAACAGCATCGGTTTCTTCTTGCCGAAAATCTCCAACTTTTACGTTAATTTTCAAATTCTCTCCCTCATCAACTAAATAAACAACTTAAGCTTGCAACAAATTAACTTTCTTGTTCAAACTTTTCCTCTTTTCCTTAAAGGTTCACCTGCTTTCCCATTATGAAAGATTCGCTCGCAGCCAGTGTAAGTTGCAGCGTTTTCAACGCATCACTGTATGGTGAACGAATCTTTGAGCCATTTTTGCTTTTCACTGCATCGATGAAGACCCTATCTTCGTATTGATAACCGTTTACTTCATTCCCAAATGTCTCTGTTTCACCCTCACGGTTAATTTGTATCGACCCACTACTGACGTCAACAACAAGACCATTGGAAAAAATCTCCAGTTTTACGCGACCAAAACCTTTGAGCATACATGCTGAAGTGATATTAGCAATGGTACCACTAGCAAATTGAATGTTAATAGTGCTCATATCATCAATATTATAGTTAGGAATGTCACTCATTGACCCATCTACAGCAAAACCGTGAACGGCAACCACATCGTCTCCAACGAGGTAACGACAGAGATCGAAGATATGGGTTGTTTGTTCAACGTGTTGCCCCCCAGAACCTTCACGAGTCCGCCACCAGCCGACACCTGGCATACCTCCCATCCAGTAACCTATCGCGCCGACAATCTGAACACCATCCAGAGCTTCAATTGCTTTGTCAACATTATTCTGATAACGCCAATGGTAACCGACACTACTGATCAAATTGCCATTTTCGATAGCCTCACTTACTTGGTATGCAGTTTCCATTGTCGTTGCTATCGGTTTCTCAACAAAAATTGGAATTCCTCTTTCTATCGCCATTAACTCGGACTGTCCATGCGCAAACGGTGGTGTACAGATGTAAACAGCATCGAGTTTTTCTTTCTCATACATCTCTGTAAAATCAGTATAAGCATTCCCTCCGAATTCTTGGCACCTTTGTCTAGCACGATCTTCAGAAATGTCACAGAATGCCGAAAATTCAACATCTTCAAACTCGTTTAGATTATTAAAGTGTCCACCTGCCATAGCGCCGGCACCGATAGCACCGACCTTTACTTTCATAATTTATTCTCCAGTTTGTAAAAAAAAAGCATCGTATCACCATAACATTTTTGATTATATGGCCGTAAATCCCCAACTCCCAATTGAAGGACCTCGACTATTTTCTTATTGGTTTGACTACACTCCACACAGATCAGCCCGGACCTGTTGAGCAACTGATTTTCAGAAATTAGCCGAAGGCTTCCTTCATATATCCTGGAATCATAAGGCGGATCAAAATAAATCAAATCATACGATTCCGATTTGTTACCAAGTACTTTGATCGCTTTTTGGACCGAGGATTTTCTTAATTGTATCTGATGAATCTTTGTGTCCAAACCACACAGATGCAAATTGCAGCGTATTAATTGAATAGCATCGGAATGCCGATCGACAAAAGTTACCGACTCTGCACCACGGCTGATAGCTTCAAGACCAATGCTACCCGAACCAGCACATAAGTCTAAGAATTTTGCATTAGTGATCTGATTCTGCAGAATACGAAAAACAGATTCTTTAACACGATCAATTGTTGGTCGAATTGCACTAGTCTTTGGTGTTTTTAGGCGTCGTCCCTTGAACTTACCAGCAATAATCCTCATCAATTTCGATTATACTACAGTGTTTTTTTGCTGGTCAACTATTTTGGCGAGTTTGCTAAGATGTATGCATGAAAACTGTCAATTCAATTTAGCAATTATTAAGTTCGGTACTCTGCATTTATCTTGATATAATCGTATGAATAGTCACACGTCCAAAATGTTACGCCAGTATGACCGGAATGGAGATCGATAGTAATATTAGCAGTATCCTTATTTAGCTGTTCTGTAGCTTTCTGTTCATCGAATCCGGCATCAACCCCATTTTTCACGATCTGGCAGTCACCAATCCATACTTCTATATTTGACTGATCAAACTCCGCCCCTGACTTGCCAATTGCCATCATAATTCGTCCCCAGTTAGCATCGTTGGCAAAAACTGCCGTTTTGACAAGAGGCGATTCCGCGACTGCGCGCGCTGCGAGTGTTCCATCATTTTCGTTTCTAGCATTATTGATGACAATCTCCAGCAATTTTGTAGCACCCTCACCATCACGAGCGATCATCTTTGCCAATTCGATACAGACAAAATCAAGAGCATTTTGAAACTCTTGATGGTGTGCTGTGATTTGAGGGTTTTCAGCAACACCATTGGCTAAAATCAATACAGTATCGTTTGTACTGGTATCCGAATCAACGGTTACCCGATTAAACGATTTCCTAGTCGCCGTTTGCAAAGTAGTTTGCAGGATTTCAGGAGAGATATTAACATCGGTAGTCAGAAAACTGAGCATGGTAGCCATATTAGGTGCGATCATCCCAGACCCTTTGGCCATGCCACCGATAATAATGGAATGTCCGTCGATTTTGGTTTCGACTGCGACTTCCTTCGGGACAATATCCGTTGTCATAATTGCTTGGGCAGCATCATGGCCGCCGTCTCCATCCAACATTTGAACAGCAAGATGAATTCCATTCTCAATTATATCCATTGGTAGCTGTTGACCGATGACACCCGTTGAGCAGACAAAGATAGAATTTGAATTAACTCCTAAAGTTTCACCAGCTAGTTTCGCTGTAGAGTAAGCATCTTCCAAACCCTGGTGACCAGTACATGCATTGGCATTCTTGCTGTTAATGACTATCGCATTTGCAACCTGATTTCTGATGTGATCTCGGCAAAGTGTCACTGGCGCTGCGCAAACACGATTTTGTGTAAAGACACCAGCTGCGGTTGCCTGCGAATCCGAGAGTATAATTGCAAAATCCTTCTGATGGCTATCTTTAAGTCCAGCGTGTACACCAGCTGCTTTAAAACCTGGTGCAGCCGTAACACCCCCATGAATTTGTTTCATATAAACCCTCAAATGACACAGATATATTGCGTTATTCTACCATAACTAATTTAAATTTATAGTGGAACTCGAACGGAGGAAAAGAATACTAAATTATAAAGAGAAGGAAAATGTTGAAAGGAAAGTGAGCCCATGTTTAAAAGTATCGCTATCTTCAAAAAGCATTTTCTGGTCAAGAGGTAGCATCAAGTTGAATTGAACAACGCATCCATTCCCAAACCCAACACTGGAGCCAAAGAGTAGCGAATTTGCTATCAAGCCTGTGTTGGGGTCCCTCTCTCCATCCCAATAGCCATAATATTGATATGAGCCAGCGTAATGTGTATTTAATGCCAATGAATTTGAGATGCGATATCGAACACCACAGTTATAGTTAAGTTCAGTTGGTGCACGATAGGCATTTCCATTTTCGTAGAATGGAAGACGCCCCGTAAAAGAACCATGTAAAGTAAAATTATTAAGAAATTTTATACTATGTTGCAACTTCATTATTGGTACGAACGTACCCGTGCCAAACTGAATATGAAGGTGCTTTTCACCTGCATCACCAAGTCTATATGGATCCTCTTCTATCTTGCCAATTGGCAGACTCACACCTAGGGAAAAAACCGATCTCCCTCCCAAACGAAGAAAGTTATCTAGATAGGAATCAACACTAAACTCGAAGTCACTTAATCCCGTATATGTCTCAGTTCGATGATGTATGTCACGGTTTGCTAAAATGGCGTCTCGATCTTCTGGCGATTGATTTCCTTCCAGAAAATCAATCGTTGCTTCTTGATTCTTAATATCGTATGATAGATCCAATGAAAGGGCCAAAGTGTCCCACATGAAATACCTGGTTCCAAGCTGGATTCGGGTAAAATCGAGAGATACTTCGTGCCTGTGCTGGGGAACATGCCTAATTTCACCATTTGGTCCTAGGCCTCGATCTTCGAAGTGCCCTCCTTGAGAATCCAAACTTCTTAAAACGTTCAGGGAAAAATTCAGACGTTCAATTTTTGAGGCCAAACTGACCTCACCCGTCTCCACGCGTGGAAAGACGGGATTGCTTCAAGCACCTCAGCTATCTTGTGCCTTAACAAAAACTTGGCAAAACCAAAGAACAACTATAAACAGGAGAGTAAAAGTGTTTTTCATTAATGATCGTTTCCTTTCTCATAACATGGTTGATAATTAAGGTTACAAACTTGCATTTCGCATTCTTTTTCATTTGGAATTGGCCATTCCTCCCCAAATGGGTTTCCAGCGAATATTGAAATTGCTAAAGCGAATGAAAAAGCTAAAGAAAATGTGAATTTTGATTCTTTCTCTGTTTCATTGTTACTAATTAAGGTTTCAATTCTATCAGTCAAGTCACCTTGATTGATAGCAACGAAAATGGTTTTTTGGACTTGGTTTCTTACCCGAAAAAGTTTTATTAAAGCCTTCGAAAGTTCTAGTGGAGAGCTCCCACAGAGTATAGCAAATCGGTCCGCTGCTTTTTCACTTGATACCTGAAAGTTTCTTTTGAGATTTCGAAAAACAGGCAAAAAAAACATAGAATCGCTTAAAAAATTAATTATCAAATTCCGTAGAGTATCAAACTGACGACAATGGTACACCTCATGCCTAAGAACAGCCTGAATTTCTTCTACCGTCATGAGCTGAATCAATCCAGTTGACAGATAAATCTTAGGGAGAAAAACTCCAGCGGAGAACGCCCAGCAGATAGTATCATTTTGAAAAACATGGATTCGGTTGGTTGGAAAATTAATTGAAAAACAAATAGGTAGCGAGTCCATAATTGAAAGTTGATTCAAAAACTTCTGCGCTTTGTAGAGATGTGCTATTATTCGAATAGAAGCAAAAATGATTCCAGCAACCACAGCCGCAATGCTCATCCAGATTGGAATTTTATATGCTGAGAAATTACAAACCTGAAAGCAAATAATCGAATCACCACACGAATGTAGTGCTTTGGTGGTTACCACAGTTAACTGCAACAGTCCAGCGAACAATATGCAGATTAGAACGCCTCCAAAAAAATTGGCATCACTTTTTCTTTTATGGTGAATAACGCTATTTCTCATCCGAATCCTTTTCCTTCAGCTGGCGGCGTTTTTGCTCAATAACACACTCAAGTTCATCAATCAATTCTGGATCATCTTGGCTAAGAAGATTCACAATAGCCGAAATCGCATTCGAATGGGAAATAGACAACGCACTTTTAATAGCCTGTTGACAAGCAAGAAGCTCGAACTCTTCACGACTAAGAGCAGCAGAAAAATGAAAAACTCCTGCTTTTTTTTTCTTGCTTAACAGCCCCTTCTTAACCATACGGTTCAATACAGTCAAAATGGTATGATAAGCATTTTGGCGGTGGAGGGAAACCGCATCGAAGACTTGCCGACCAGTAGCTTCACCACTATCCCAAAGATAGTTTAGTAAATCTTGCTCTAGGTGACCAAGTACTTGATGGAGCCCTTTATTCCGTGTTGTGAATTTGTTGATCAATGCTACTTTACCTCGAATTGAGCACTTATGAATCGGTCTATTTCCCATTAAGCTTGCTTAAAACGTGCTTTTCACCTCTTGGTGATTAGCTTTGTCCGCCCATGGTGCAACGATTTGTTTTTCTGTATCAATCAAAAATATTGTTGGAACCACTTTTAATTGGTTCTCTTCTAAAATAGATCCCATAGACAATAATATTTTACAGCATGTAAAATGTCAAGTAAAATTTGGCGATGTCCTTGATGAAAGCCCTTAAGATGTGCGGTTGATCGTCGTTAAAACTATTTGCTGAATATATCGTCAGATGTCGAGCAAAATTCAAATAATTGGCGAACTCGATAAAACTCGAGGTATACTTAAGTTTAGTTGGAATAGAAGTCATTATCAATTTACGATTGTGCTGAAAACAAATAAAAGGTTCCATAACCATAAATCCGTTCCCTAATTGCTAAAGAATATCGAGCCAAGATCAAGATAATGAATATTAAATTGGTTACTATCACGTTGCTGACATTATTCGCCCTTTTTGCTTTGATACAAATACAATCAACTGCAAGTCTTAATCCAGTTCTCTACTCGATGGCAATCTCAGTCCGAAACCTAGTCAAGTCGGTATTCCAACCTCAGAAGGAACCTGAGAATCAAATTGTCACCAAGAATCAACGTCAATTCCTAAACCCGACTAACGAAACTAAGATTGCTCCTTCCATAATATCAGAGACCAAATACAAGCAACAATCAGATCAGACACGTGAACCTGCCCCTAGCAGCACAGACATCAATCCTGAGCTTTCATTTAATACGTTCGAGCCTGAATCGGCACATCCTACAATATCAAATGAAAACGAAGAAATTTTCAAGTTTCTAAGTAGCATCATTGGATCAGAAGATCCAGTGACCGATCTGTTTCCAGAAACTGAATGGTATGACGCTGAATTTGATTTTGATAATGTCTCTTCCAACGAGCTTTGGCAAGCAGATTGGAAGAGGGGAAATGTACCAGTTCATGAGGACCTCGAACGAAATCAAGTTGAGCGATTGCTTGAAGAATTTCGACCAGAATTTTCTAATCACTCAGGAACTGACCAAATAGATACTTTAGATCAGAATTAAAACATGAAGCAAATTCTGACTATTGCGGGATCTGACTCCGGTGGTGGAGCGGGGATTCAGGCGGATATCAAATCGATCCATGCTAACGGGGGATTTGCGATGTCCGTAATCACCTCTGTAACCGCACAAAACACATGTGAAGTGACCAGTGCTTTTGATCTGCCAATCGAGATAATTGAGGCACAAATTGATGCGGTCTTTTCGGATTTCGAGGTTTCAGCGGTAAAAACCGGCATGTTATCAAGCGCTAAAATTGTGCAGGTTGTTGCCAAGAAATTACATCAGTATTCTCCCACCAAAATAGTTGTTGATCCAGTGATGGTTTCGAAAAGTGGGTTTCCGCTTTTGCAGGAATCTGCAATCGAGACAATCATTTCCAATCTTATTCCATTAGCGACAGTTTTAACTCCCAATGTCCATGAAGCCCAACTTCTTTCTGGCATGAAAATTCAGAATGTGAAGGAGGCGAAAGTTGCGGCGGAAAAAATCCATCAACTTGGTTGCCACAGCGTTTTAGTAAAAGGTGGCCACATGGAAGATGAAACGTCAATTGATGTATTGTTCTCAGAAAACAAGTTTCAGTTTTTCGAGTCAGAACGGATAAATACTAAGAACACACATGGCACGGGCTGTACTTACTCCGCAGCAATTGCAACACAACTTGGTTTGGGTAAAGATCTTTTCTCTAGCATTGAATCAGCCAAAGATTATATTACGAATGCAATTCGTCATTCCCTCGCGATAGGCCACGGTCATGGCCCAACAAACCATTTCTACTTTCTATAGACGAATGGTTACGATGCGTTTGACTGCTTTTCGTTTATTAATTCTCGTTGGAGATTCTTTAATTTTTCACTTAGGATAACAGGATAAGTGGCAGGTTGATACAAGGTTTTATGTTTATTCGGTAAGTGAGAGAGGTTACTTTGAGTTTGAATCTGAATCTCTTGCAAAGTGGGGAAATCGTAAACAAGTTTTCCCTTTTCGACAATTGGAATTAGTAGGCCGCCCTGATCAACCTCATTCCATAAACAGATTTTATCCTTAATGTAATATTGATCTGGGTCAGTGAACCGTTGAATCTGCTTCTTGGCAGGTAAGGTTGATTTTGCCATATCGTTGCTCATTTTCAAGGTAAATATGGTTTTATCCCCTTCAATTTTTTCGACGTGTTTATACACACCAGGCAATGCAGAGACTCCACTGTTGCCAGAAATTGGATCTAATGTCGCACCAGTAGCTAAACGCGTCCCAATCCCAAATCCGTCTATGGGAGCACCCGATTTTAATAAGCGATCGATTTCAAATTCATCCAGGTCATTGCTAGCAAAAATTTTGGCCTCCTCCAGATCACCATCGTCTAGAATGAACCTCACCTGCTTACTAAGTTCTAGCAAATTCCCGCTATCCAACCGAACACCTATTAACTTTTGCCCGTTGGCTTTCATTTCCTGACCAACAGTTGCAGCATGTTTGGCGCCCTGAACCGTATCATACGTGTCGATTAAAAGTATGGTATTATGAGGAAAGGACATTGCATAATCGCGGAAAGCCTCGAGTTCGGAAAATCGATCCTGAATAAACTTGTGTGCGAGTGTTCCAACGTAAGGGATACCAAAGTATCGACTTGCAATCACTAGAGAAGTAGCTGATATTCCCCCAATGAAACTTGCCCTTGCGGATAAGACCGCGGCATCACGCCCGTGAGCACGCCTAGCACCAAAGTCAAAACAAGTGCGGCCTCCTGAGACATTTACGATACGGGACGCTTTCGTAGCTATTAGCGTTTGAAAATTCATTACACTCAACAAATAAGTTTCGAAAATTTGTATATCAATTGAGTTCCCAGTAATGTTAATGATAGGTTCGTTTGGCAAAACAATAGTTCCCTCCGGAACAGCGTAAACGTCACCATCAAACTTAAAATTACGAAGGTAATCAACGAAACGAGGACTCATTTCGGGAATGGATTTACTACTTTGGAGCCACTGCAAATCATCTTCAGAAAAACGCAGATTCAGAATGTAATGGATAACCTGCTCAAGACCTGCAGAGATCAAGTATTCCCCTTGCGGGATAGCACGCGCAAAATAATTTTCAGTGCATATAGAATTCTTACCACTATCGAAATCAGCCTGCCCCATCGTTAGTTCATAATAGTCAACGAACAATGCCATATGCTCTTCTGTTAGCAATGCAGATTTAGGTAAATTAGCCATACCTGCAACCTAACAAAAAGTCCAATGTTTGTCAACCCCAATTTGATTTATTAGGATTTCATTGGTGTTGAAATCAAGCTGATCCAGTCTCTTTTATCGATGTTAGTGCTATGTGCAAATTCATCACAGATGCGTGCGAGGTTATCGATGAACACCACCCATCGGTCACCAATATTACTCTGGCGTGAATGTGCATCAGCTAGCAGAAGAGCCTGCTCATAAAGGTTAGCTCGGTGGGGATGGGTTTTGATTGACATATTTAACGCTTCCTCAGTTGTTTACAATCGTTGGCTATTTGAATCAATGCAAGTTGCAATTTCAGCAATGTTAATATCAAATCCTCAGTCTTGAAACCTTGCTTTCTAATTGACACAACCCTTAGAGATTTGATATGCTTTGCAATTGCAATCCCTACACAATACCTAACTACAAAACTGGTCAAAAGGTAACACTTTTTAGCCTAAGAAACTAATGATATAGAAACAACAGTTATGTTCGTTTAAATATGAATGCAAAAAAACACTCTAGTAATTACATGACAAGAGAGGAGATAGAGCGTGGAGAGTAAAGCAGCTAAGAAGGAAATCGACACGCACACCGAAAGCTTATCGGTAAGGAATCCTACCGTTCCCACCGATTTTATCAGGCAGATCGTTGAAGAAGATATCAGAATCAACAAGTATGAAGGACGGGTCCATACACGGTTTCCACCGGAGCCAAACGGCTATCTGCACATTGGGCACGCTACCTCCATTTGCCTTAATTTCGGTATTGCCGCGGATTTTGGTGGGCTTTGCAATTTGCGATTCGACGACACTAATCCCATAGGTGAAACTATAGAATATGTGGAATCAATAAAGGAAGACATTCGATGGCTCGGATTTGATTGGGAAAATCGAGAACTCTACGCCTCGGACTATTTTGAACAACTCTACGAGTATGCGGTGAAGCTAATCAAAAAGGGAGTCGCGTACGTATGTGACCTAAGCTCAGACGAAATTAGAGAATATCGAGGCACCCTAACTGAACCCGGTACGAACAGTCCATATCGCAGCCGCACTGTCGAGGAGAACCTAGATTTATTCGAACGCATTCAAGCGGGGGAATTCCCAGATGGTTCTCGCACACTGCGTGCTAAAATTAATATGGCCTCCTCAAATTTGAACATGCGAGACCCCGTCATGTACAGGATTCTACGAGCAACTCACTTCAGACAAGGCAACAAATGGTGTATCTATCCCATGTATGACTTCACACATGGCCAATCAGATTCTATTGAAAGAGTAACCCACTCGCTATGCTCACAAGAATTTGAAGATCACCGCCCATTGTATGACTGGTATCTCGATGAATTAGAAATTTATCATCCACAGCAAATCGAGTTTTCCCGGCGCAATCTTAGCTATACTATCATGAGCAAACGAAAGTTAATTCAATTGGTCGAGGAAGGGCATGTAAATGGTTGGGATGACCCACGAATGCCAACATTATCAGGGTTGCGCAAGCGCGGTTACACTCCAGAGGCAATTCGAGATTTTTGCAGCCGTATCGGGGTTACTAAAAGTGATAATCTGGTTGATGTAGCTATGCTTGAACATTGTATCCGACAAGATTTGAATAAACATGCATTGCGTGTAATGGCAGTGTTGCGTCCACTTAAGGTTGTGATCGACAATTACCCGGAGGAACAAACGGAAGAGTTAGAAGCAACCAACAATCCGGAAAATCCAAACATGGGATCACGGAAAATCCCTTTTTCTCGAGAGCTTTATATCGAACAGGAAGACTTCATGGAATCCCCTTCCAAAAAGTACTTCCGCCTAGCCCCAGGACGGGAAGTTCGGCTGATGCACGCATATTACGTCAAGTGTGAACGTGTCGTTAAAGATGAAAAAACTGATGAGGTGCTTCAAGTTCATTGTACTTACGATCCTGAAACTCGAGGTGGTTGGTCTGAAAATGGTCGCAAAGTCAAAGGAACGTTGCATTGGGTATCTGCGAACCACTCGCTTGAGGCCGAAGTTCGTTTGTACAATCATCTCTTTTTAAAGGAGAATCCAGATGATGTGGAGGATGATAAAGATTTTAAATCAAACTTGAATCCAAATTCTTTGGAGACTTTGACGGAATGTCAGATTGAGCCAAGTTTAATAGATGCAAATCCTGGTAACCGCTATCAATTTCTAAGACAAGGCTACTTCTGCGTTGATCCAGATTCTTCTTCTGGAAAACCCGTTTTTAACCGAACAGTATCGTTGCGCGACACATGGGCAAAAATCCAAAAAGAGCAGATAAGCTCAGGCAAATCGAAGTTGAATGACACCAACAAATAGCGCAATAAGAATCGGCGTTATTGGTCCTGGGGCTTTTGCCGCACGACGGCACTTACCGTCTTTGGTAGAACCAGGGCATGCTGAGGCAGTTGCTCTGCGCCGGCGAAATCAGGAAATGCTTATCAGACAGTAGGATCAGGCGCCGGTTTCACAATGCATACTTTGGATCAAAAGGTACACTGATTGTGGACGGAATGCCATTTAAAGTCACCCAAAAGAAACCTAACGGTGGAGTTATCGGCACACGAAGAAGACCCGATGGCGACACCTCAGCAACCATTAGATAATTTCATTGATGCTATTCTTGGCCGTGCGCAACCTCTCTGCAACATGAGATGATGATCTGCGTGTCGTTGAGGTAATTGAGACCACATATCAATCGGGCCGAACAGGAAAAATTATATCGTTATTGCTTTAAAATCAGACGGTAATATTGTGTATTTAACATAGGGGATATCATAAATGGAGACAAATTCGCCAGTTCGAGTACGCTTTGCACCTTCACCTACAGGGTTTCTACATGTCGGTGGAGCACGTACGGCATTGTTCAATTGGCTCTTTGCAAAGCATCACGGAGGAATTTATATTCTCAGAATCGACGATACCGATGAACAAAGATCAACACAAGAATCAATGCAACAGATTTATGAATCGTTGAGATGGCTGGGGTTGAACTGGGACGAAGGAGCGATTGTTGGCGGCGCCTATCAACCATATGTCCAATCCCAACGAGGAGAAATCTATCGAAAATATATCCAAAAGTTGCTTAATAGCAATAATGCGTACTACTGCTACTGTACACAGGAAGAATTATCGCAGATGCGTGAACAGGCACGTGCAGAAAGTCACAACCAGTCATATAATGGGAAATGCCGTAATTTAACGGTGGAAGATCATCGAAAATTCGAGGCAGAAGGACGAAAACCAACTGTGCGTATCAGAGTACCAAATCAGCCAGTTGTGGTGCAAGATTTAATATTAGGCGAGACCCAAATCGCCCCTTCATCTCTACAAGATGAAGTAATCGTCAAGTCAAACGGGTCTCCGCTTTATAATTTGACTTCAATTGTCGATGATATTGAGATGCAAATTACTCATGTAATTCGTGGGGCAGATCACCTAAATAACACTTCAAAACAAATAATCATTGCTAACGCACTTAGTGCTAAACCTCCACAGTTCGCTCATCTACCAATGGTACTTGGCAGCAGCAAAGGAGAAAAACTTAGTAAACGGCATGGAGCCACTTCTGTTGATCAGTACAGAAAAGATGGATTTATGCCTGAGGCACTGATTAACTTTTTGGTTCGACTTGGTTGGTCGCTTGATGACAAAACTGAAATTTTTTCCATTGATGATATGATTGATAACTTTAGCCTTGACCGAATTGGAAAAAGCGGGAGCGTATTTGATGTTAAGAGATTAGAATGGCTCAACAACCATTACATCTTGAAGCTCAATTTAGCCGAAAGAACCTCAGCCGCAATTCCATTTCTGCAGCAGGATGGTTTGCTCGATGACAAGATTTCTGACCAAGAACGACCTTGGCTTGAGAAAATCGTGGAATCGGTTGGAGACCGGCTTACCACACTGGCTGACATAACCATCTACACGAAGTTCTTCTTTACCGATGATTTTGACTATCATCCGAAAGATGTCAAAAAATGGTTAACAAAAGGCGACCCAGTTACTGTTCTCTCAGGAGCACGTGATACACTGTTGGCTATTGAAAATTTTGAACTTGATACAGTCGAGACCAAAATTAAAGACTATTTGAATAAGCTTGGGGTAAAAAGAATTCAAGTAATGCAACCTTTGCGACTGGCCCTTTCTGGTCAGACATTTGGCCCTGATTTATTTGCCATTATAATTCTGCTGGGCCAAGAAAAAACGATTTCTAGGATTAATCGATTAATTGACTACATCCCTAACATCAACGAAAAGAAAGTAAACTAAATATGGAACAGTTGCTGGAACATTTGATCGAGGACCTTCCTAACTTGTTATTATTCCTAGTGATTGTGGGAACGCTCTTCACGGTCGGAAAAGGAGCAGATATACTTGTGGAAGAGGCAGTAGATCTCTCGGAAAAATGGGGAGTTCCCAAGGTTTTAATTGGCGCTACCATCGTTAGCCTTGGTACGACATTGCCTGAGGCGGTGGTCTCAGTTCTAGCAGCAGCTAAAGGGATGCCCGATCTCGCGCTTGGTAATGCCGTCGGATCAATTATCTGTGATACCGGTTTAATATTAGGTATAGCAGCAATTATTTCGCCACTACCTCTGAATCGCAAGATGGTAAATCGTCAAGGCTGGCTCCAATTTGGTGCGGGCCTTCTACTAGTAGTTAGCTGTCTACCATTTAGTTCACTTTCACTAAAAACCATTTTTGACGTAGGTGGACAACTACCACAATTTCTGGGCTTTATCTTCTTAATTTTACTTGTTGGCTATCTATGGTTCACAATTCGTTGGTCCACTAGCTCAGAAACAGAAACGGAGGAACCGGAAATTGATCATGGTTCCAACACAATCCTTGCACTCACGAAACTGGTATTTGGCATTGCCTTGGTTGTAATCTCCTCATGGATACTGATTCCTGCTGTCCGTGAAGCAGCAGGGCGAATTAATGTTCCTCAAAGTATTATCGCTGCTACCCTCGTTGCATTTGGGACTTCGTTGCCTGAGTTAGTAACAGCGGTAACAGCAGCCAGAAAAGGACATGGAGAGTTAGCAATTGGTAATGTTATAGGAGCAGACATCCTAAATGTTTTGTTTGTTGCTGGCGCGTCGGCAGCTATCACGAGTGGAGGGCTAATCGCCCCCCCACATTTTTTCCGACTCTTGTTCCCAGCTATGTTGTTCGTATTACTAGTCTTCCGAATCGGTATTTTCTTCTCTGGAACAGCTTTCAAACGCCCATTTGGATTTGTTCTGGTTTCGGCGTATATTATCGTAACCGTGTTTAGCTATATGATGAAATAGGGTTTCATGGCTTTTGCCGTTTCCTTCTCAAATTGAACAATATGAACACGACTAAAATCGGTTTTGTGCTATTAATCTCTGTATTTGTAACGTTTTTTTGGAACAGACACTAGACAATATACGTTTGGTTTTGTGAATTATCCAAATAGGGTAATCCATCTAACTAAACAGGATTTTGAGGTGTTTTGTATGTCTAGGCGTTACGCATATGTGGTGATTTGCCTGAAGGAATCGAAAAGTCGCTGGTCAGTCAGTTTCAAATCTTTAGGTAACTCTGTCCCAGCAGAAATTCTGCAGTTACCCAATCTATCTCAACCTTTAACCTCCGCATCGTGTCATAAGCTAGATCTTAATCCAGTTGATTACTTTCGCCGTATTTTTCGCGATATGCCTGAGATGTTGCGTAGTTATAGATCTCGGACTATTGATCGAGTACGTAATAACCTAAATCAGCTTGAAATTGGCCAGTCATGCCAAGTGAAAGTTGTATATATAGACTGTGGTGGCGGTATAGCTTCCTATAATTATAATATAGACCTACTTAATGATGTTTCCACCGATCCATATGAGTTGGATAAGACATTCAACACTGATATAAAAACAAAACAAGAAATAGTTATTGAACGAGGAAAACCTACGCAACATTTAATATCCTCCGATTATGCCCCCCAGTCTGAAAATGATTATGCAAGTATATTGATGCAATTGACCCAAGATTTCACTAAACTCCGAGCAGATTTAGAAAGCCTAAAGCAACAAATGGCAAAATGGAACTCTCAGCCGTTAGAAAACGTAGAGACAATTGAGAACTGTGTCGCTATACCTGACTCGGATTGGTCATTTGAGTCGGAAAAACTGTTCGATCCCGAACCACGTAGTCCAGAGATTACCCCTGCCATGAGCAATCCGGCAGGAATTCAATTGAGTCGCGAGGAAAGTTTTATCTTAAGATATTTGTCTGAACATCGAGTAGCATCCGAATCCGTATTGCAAACTCAATGCAAAATTGAGAATCCGATTTCAGTGATGACCAGCTTAATGGTGAAAGTTGAACGAGGGAATTTACCCCAGATTTTTTCTAAAACGAACGATGATGGAGAAATAATTTATATTTGGGATCGACAACATCACCAACAGATAGAAGATAAATTATAATTATGTTTTCTAAGGAAATTAGAAATGGCTAATATTATTGCATGCAACTTAGGAAGTTATCGTGGAAAATTTAGTAAGCAGGAAGCTTATCAACACCTTCATGAAATTGGTTTGACCAGCGTTGAAGTTAGCGCACCAACACCACAGGAAATAAATTCCGTAAAAAAAGAGTTAGATACATATGGATTAACGGCAACAACAATCTTGGCATCGCATGATGTTAAGAGTGAAAACTTTGTCACAGATTTCCAGCAAACGCTAGAGACTACGCATAAAATGGGTGTGGACCGAATATTTCTTAGTGCTCATGGAGGCAATTTACCAAAAAAAGTGATTTTCAACCGGTTGAGAGAACTCGGTGGAAACGCACAGAAATTAGGAATCACCATCTGCTTGGAAACACATCCCAATTTAGCAAATAATGGTGATGTTGCACTTGAAACAATGAATAGTGTTAATCATCCTTGTATAGGAATCAATTTTGATACTGCTAATGTACACTATCACACCAATCGTAAAATCGACACTGTTGAAGAAATTCAAAAGATTATAGATTATATCAAGGCTGTACACTTGAAAGATACAATGGGTGGGTATCATGCCTGGCAGTTTCCTACTTTAGGTGAAGGCATTGTTAACTTTAAATCAGTTTTTGAACTACTAAATGGTAATGGATTCAATGGTCCATTCACTCTGGAATTGGAAGGAATTGAAGGAGAGGACCTTGATCGAACCGGAATTCTAACCAGAGTAGAAGAGTCCTTTCAATATCTCAAAGACATTGGTGTAGTAAACTGATCCTAGGGTTACAAATAGATCCATCACAAATGTGCTCACAGACTTCTCGTAGTATGTCATGGTCAAAAAGCTTGCGTGGTTCTGATTAGCAATGGATACTCAAAGCTCAATTGTGGGAGTTGGCATATATGAAATTTTCTGGTCAATCATACTCCAATCTGTTGTTCCTCGTTCCTCTACATGCGGATAATACACCAAAGAAGAAATTTGGGAGTTGCAGTAATCAGACGAAACTCGTAACTTGAGTAGAGGTAATTCGCAGAAAGTTTTCAATATTAATGCTGATGATCCAAATACCACTCGCAGAGACAAATGTGATTTTTCTGTCTTCTGGTGAAACGGAAAGGTTATTAGAATAACGGGAAAAACATGCCTTAGGGACTAATTATTCACCACACTTATCAACATCCCCGAGAAAATTTGGAAGTAAGTAGACTATTCGATTCCAAATACGACTTCAACAATAATTGATATCTCCAATTCACTTGGAGCTTGAATTGGAACTTCTGCTCCAGCCATCTTAACATCATATTCCATCCGCGCTACTGGAGGATAATTTTACCACTAGTATCGTTAAGACTAATGACTTTTCTAACTTTTACGTCTAAAATCTCAGCTATACTCTCCGCCTTTTTTCTAGCATCTTTGACCGCTTTCACACGTGCTCTTTCTTTTAATTTGACCGTATCCTCTACTGTAAAATTGATACCAGAAATCTTGTTTGCTCTCGCTTGAATAGCCGCCTGTAGGATCTCCCCAACACGGCTCATGTTTCGGATGGCAACTGAAATAATATTACTAACCTGAAAGCCAACAATTTGGTCTGGAGGATCACGGCGAAAATCACGTTGTGAATATGTTAAAAGATGTGGTTTAAAAATCTGTTCTTGAGATCCCCTTTTCTCCGAACACGAAAAAGATTGCGTTTACTTTTTCGTTATTGACGGCTACGGCTGTTTCTGCGTCTTCATTAAAAGTTTGCACCCCAATACTCGCTCGTACAATGTCTGGTGAGGCTTTGACAACACCTGTCCCTGAGACATGGGGTCCTTTACTTTGAGCATTATCCGGAACAATAATACTGGTATCCGAACAAGCCATCAACATTTTGTTTTACCCTAAAAATATCTGGAAATCCATGTTACTGGGACAACATTGCAAGTTGTCGCTTCGCTTCTGCGTGATTTGGTTCAATCTTTAAAACTTGTCGCAACGGCTCCAAGGCAAATTGATAATTCTTTGTATCGATTTGAACCATTGCTTGTTCATAGTGTGCTTCAAGATACTTTGGATTTAACTGAGTCGACTTTTGGAGCGCCTTGATTGCTTGTTCCGGCTGATTTTTCATCCTATAAGCAACACCAATCTTGTGGTGGATCTCATATGAGTTCTGGTCTATAGCTGCGGCCCTTTCAAGCATCTCAAGCGCATTATCAGTATCATTTTTTCCTAGGTATGAAACGCCAATTTTATATCTGGCATCGCTATTGGCCGGATCAAGCTTAATGGCCTCTTGATATTGCTCAATTGCCAGTTCAGATTCTTCTTGTAATTCATAGACAATTCCTAGGTTATAGTGCGTTTGCGCATCTTCTGAATTTATTTCAATTGCTCTTTTATAATGGATGATTGACTGATCAAAGTCAGTTAATACATGGTAGACAAGACCAAGATCAGATTGGATTTTGGCCTTGTTAGGGTCTAAAGCTGCCGCTTTCTGGTGGGATTCAAGTGCCGCGTCGAAAATTGCCATCTTCACGTACACCAAACCGATGTTATTGTGTGCACTCGCTAATTCTGGGTCGAGTTCAATTGCTTTTTTATAGTGTTCAAGAGCCTCTTCAAATTTGTCCTCCATTTGATAAGTGACTCCAATGTTGTTGTGTGTCACTGCATCATTTGGATTCAGCGACAATGATTTTTCATAGTGTTCAATTGCTTTTTCGTATGACTTTGCCTGTCCATAGGAGGCGGCAATGTTATTGTGAATAATGTGGTTATTGACATTGAAACTTAGTGCATATTCAAAGTGTCTAGCAGCAGATGAGTAGTCTTTCTTATAATAATGTGCCATACCAAGACGAAAATACACTTGCAGGTTGTCATCGGTTCGGCCCAGTGATTCTTGTAATGCATTAATAGCAACATTGTAATCTTCAATCTCAATGTTAGCAATGCCAATATAATAATTCACAAAGTTGCTATTTGGACGAAGACGCTTTACATGCTCATAAGCTTCTTTTGCCTCATCATATTTCCCTAGAAAATGGTAGCAAAGACCAAGATAATATTGAGTTTTCACAAGATCAGGATTTAAAGTGATAGCTTGTCTAAAGAACTTTGATGCTTGTTCGAATTCCTGTTGATCATAATGAATTCCTCCCAGTCTTTCGTATGCTTGAATGAAGGCCGGTTTAAGCTCAATTACTTGTTGATAACATGATGTTGCTTGGTCCATCTGATCTCGTCTTTCGTAGATTCTTCCTAGTCGGTACTGTGCCATCGCCTGTTCAGGATCGAGCTCAATAGTTTTTGCGTAATTTTCAAAAGCTTTATCAAAATCGTCTTTCCCGTAGAAAAGAGAGCCAAGATTATAATATGAACTAGGTAAGTCTGGGTTCAAACGAATTGCTTTCTTGTAAGCTTGAACTGCCTGATGCTCTTTACCAATTCGCTGATAGACCGACCCAAGATTATTGTAAGTATTAGCATAATCGGGACGAAGCCGAATCGATCTTTTTAAGCAAGCAAGTGCATGGTTATATTTTTTCTGGTAAAAGTAGGCTGATCCCAGATTATAGTATGCAGTAGCATCTTCCTCATCCTGATAGATTAGCTCTTTATTGGTTGATATTACTTGTTCCAAATCAGGCTGATTTTTCTGACTAAAGTTAACGACGGCCTTATCGCTACTAACAACTAATGCATTTTCTAGATGTTCATCCACCACAAATAATACTCCTACAGATCAAATTCCGAATGCGTTCGAGAATTCCAATCCCACACCTCAACACTTCGATGATATGGGTGAAAAGAAATACTGTATTCCCTATTCAAGTGTCAGGAAATTCAAACACCAATAGTCTATCCAATACCACTTAATGTAGTAATACGCATTTACTTCTGAAAATTACAATGAAATAACATATGCCCCCAATCCGAAAATATCCAGCGACATTTAACACTAATAATACCCACTACTTACGGTTTGAAGACCGATTTACTGGGGCCATCCAAGATCGCACCAAAATACTCACTGAGTAAGGCTAAAAGCAAACTGAAACAAATCCTTGTCATGAACTACTTTTTCACTACAATTTTCAAGTTAGCAACAAGGAAACCTGACTGCGAAAGCAGCATACAACAAAACTTGAGCGATTGGCGTTCGAACCTCATTCCCAACTTTCGGCCCCTGTTAAGGCATAGCAATTCCCATACCAACGCAGCAAGGGCAAACCAAACATATGAGAAACAACTACCAATACTTAACTGACTAAAACCAGAATCTTCCAACTAAATAACAAGGCCTCGACCAACTCAATCAAACCTTCGAAAATAACTCTTTCATCGAAATTTAGTGATTCGAGATAACAAGAACCTGTTGCTTTCCCCACGGCAACCCCGAATTTTGCAACCATTAATATCATGGAATTTTTCGTAAGATCGAAACAAGAACAATCTTTAAGACTAATAAAATGATCGCAGGAAGCATAAAATAGCTTGCAAGTTCTTTATACCGAATAAATTCTGTCGTCTCAATTCTGGTAGTTTCAAGCTGATTGATTTCCTGATATATGTCAGCAAGCTTATGTTCATTAATTGCACGAAAATAATGCCCATCAGTGATTCGAGCAATCTGTTTTAATGATTCTTCATCAATATATGCACGGATCGGGCGATACCTTTTTCCAAATATAGGATCGTGATATGGTATCAAAGCACCTTCCTCCTTACCAACACCAATAGTATAAACCTTAACGCCAATTGCCTTGGCAGCATTTGCAGCTGTAATTGGGTCAATCTCACCAGCATTATTTTCCCCATCTGTAAGCAGAATAACTATTCTACTTTTTGATGTGGAATGTCGTAAACGATTAGTCGCATGAGCTAATGCTAAACCAATAGCGGTACCATCCTCGATGATTCCAACTTCAACTTCTTTTATCAACTTAGCTAACATTAGATAATCAGTTGTTAGGGGACAAAGTACTATACTTTTCCCTGAAAAAACAACCAGCCCAATTCGGTCGTTCTGACGATCTTTCAGAAATGATCGAATTACAGATTTCGCCGCCTGCAGGCGGTTTTCTGGCTCGAAATCTTCCGCACTCATGCTCGCAGAGATATCAAGAACGAGCAAAATATCGATGCCTTCGGATACAATTTTTTCGACGCTTTGCGTTGCTTGTGGCCGAGCGAGGGCAATAATAACTAGCACAACAATACTCCAATGGATATAGTTGAGCGAACGAAATATCGAAATGCGAAAAGTATTTCGGTTTTGACGTACCGATCTAGTATCCGAAAATAGGATACCAGCGTTTTTCCGTTTTCGGAGAAAAATAAAGGTTAGCGGGACAAGAAAAATCAGAATGAAGGATATGGGATTACCCAATCGCATCATTTTACTGCCATGTGACAGGAATCGGCCGCTTGGCTTGCGAGAGTGTATGATTTTTTGTATTTTCGGTAAGGCTATTTCCAAAAACGGATCGGATGCAGAGCGCAATGCCTATAATGCTGGCAACAGCAAAGGTGATTTCACCAAGATGATAAAAGGAAGGGATCCTTACAGCTAGCAGATAAATTCCATATCCAATGATAATATTAATTGCTTGTACTTTTTGCTGAGGCCATATGGCATTACCGATTGAAAGAAAGATAGCGGTTTTTCCGTATATTGACATAACTAGCAACCCAGATACGATAACCAAAACAAGCGGAATCCCAACAATTGAGAGAATTCCAAACATAATCAAGTAAGGAATTACAATAGCAGTTACCATACTGATGGCAGCACTGCCGAATGGGCGTCGCACAATGATTCGTGCCATATTTTGTGCTTGCCGAGAGAAAACCGTTCCGATTCCCGCATAGGTTAATGCCATTGTCAATAGTATGGACATTTGCCAAAACAGGTGCCAGTTTCCAGACAATCCCCAGCGCTCCTGTAAATCCAAAAAAGGATCCCATATAAGTGGTATCACATGATAAATCATAAATTTCCAAATGCCTATTTCTTGATAATTATTGCGCTGTAATGTCCGTTTCCAATCATCACCCTTATCTGCCCCACGAATTCGCCCGAAAATGGCTTTGACTGTCCCTTCGACTGACGCGCTTTTTCCGATATCAATATTACCACGGAAAACAGTCACATGCCCGTTGACATGGCCTTCGATAGTTGCATTACCAAATAAAACAGTCATACTGTCAACCAATTGACCTTCAGCCAAATGGAAATCCTCCCAAAACTTTAAAATAACAGGCATACTAGGCGTATTGGAAAGTGACGCTGTTTTCACTTGATTATTTTCCTCTATTTCGTCGAAATCAGTGCGTCCTTCTGGGGTGAGTGTCATTTTCATCGGAACCTTAACTGTACTCTGCGGCATCGCCATCAAGGAAATGAAAAACAGCATGACCATCAGATAGATTTTTCCATACATTTAGCGCCTCTGTGAAGATCATCTTTACAAATAAGTATGGGTTATATTATATTCTGAAAAATTTGTCAACTTTATTCTTTGTTTCACAAGAATGCTATGGTTTTTCTACAGAGTTGACGCCAAACACAGTTAAGATTATAATGGCCTTTCGCATTTATATCCTGGATTACTATACGGTGTATGGGAAGAGCAAATAGTTATGTTTAAAAAAAACAGCTATCCAAGTGTCTTTGAAATTAATGAGCAACACGATGATGCTCTAAACACAATTGAGGTAGAGCCTTATGCTACAGTCGAACACCACCTTGAAACAATTATTGCCAATCTTAGAATTGTCAGAGACGACATTGTCAAACTGAATAAGAATAGTGAGAAACTTGAAAATGTAATTGACTTAATGCAGCGAGAATTTGCAGATTACAAGGGTAAAACAGAAGAAAAATTAGATTTATTAGTTAATAATCTTGCTCATATTTTTCCCTTGCAACATGTAGGAGAAGATTCCGAAGATAACAAAAATAATAATGATATCAACAACCCTAAAACGGGCTAACATTTATCACCGAGTTTCAAACACAAGTACTAAAAGAAATTAAAGGATTTAAGTAGAAAATGACAGCATTAATAGAAACTCATAATCAACTTGAGGATTTTCTCCAGAATCTGTTTATCACAAAATGGATTCGATAAGACAATATTTAGGATTTAAGAAGATAGTTTAAGTACCATTTGAATAACCAATCCGCTTTTAAAAGGAAAATTGGATTATGAAAAATGGGGAATTTTTTTCCACCGACGGAAAGGTTAACACAACTTACAAGCCTCTGTTTGGAGACACAGATGCGCAGTGTTATAAACTCCGTCTGCCAAGCGACAGACCGATGCCATATGTTCAATGGGAGATTGTCGTTGACCAAATGATTTGTGAGGAAAGTGTGCCAATCGGCTGCAATGATTGAAACAAGATTTTAGTCTACTTGAAATTTGCCTCCAGAGGAAATTGACTCGCTGCACCGCGATTGCATCAGTAGTACTCAAGACGGAGTATTCAGGCTTAATCTACCGAATGGCGACTACCGGATAACCAGCTATTTCTGTTCAGTTGACTCAGGTAAGCACAAAGTATATCTGACAGCCAATAACCAGAAAGTAATTAAGAAGTTAATTGTACCGAGCGATAAAACTGTAATCAAGAGAGGTTACGTTGTCAAAGTAACAAACAGAGAACTAACTCAAGTCATTTATACTTCCAAGGAGCGTGTGCAGCGAAACCCAAGTACACACAACCATTGGATCTGGAATGGCTTTATGGTGGAGAAAATCACAAACCAATAGTAAACCGTCGAAACAAGGTAACACTCGCCAATAAATTGGGCCTATGAAGATCTACTAAGTTCCATTTGTTTGTTTTTCATTTTTGAATTCAGATTGATTAACAAACTGCAATCAAGTCAAAACCAGGATGAAAGGAAATTTCATTATGAAACACATCGGAGTAATTGGATTAGGAAATATGGGTATGGCTATGGCCAATAATATTATCGGAAGCGGGTTCAGCCTCACCGGCTATGACCTAGAGAGCAACCGCCTCCACGCACTGAAGGATTTAGGCGGGAAAATAGCACAAAACCCGAAAGAGGTCGGACAACAAGCCGATGTAGTATTCGTAATGGTGCTTAACGGAGAGCAAGTATATCAAGTGTTAACTGGCAACGATGGCCTATTGGACAGTATGAAAGCCGGTTCCACTATCATTGTCACAGCCACAATTGAACCAAAGGAAATTCGTGAAGTCGCTGAGGTTGTCTTTGCCAAAGGGATCAACCTGATTGACTCACCAGTGAGTGGAGGCAAGTCTGGTGCCGAAGATGGAACACTTACCATGATGGCAGCTGCACAAAAAGAGGTTTTTGACGCCAATCAAGATGTGCTTAAGGCCGTCGGTGAAAAAATATTTCATGTTGGTGAAGAGATAGGTATAGGTCAAACAGTCAAAGGCGCTTTACAAGCCTTTATTGGTGCATCCTTTACCGCCATCTTTGAATCTTTAGTATTGGGAGTAAAAGCAGGTGTGAAAGGAGAAACTTTGGTTGAGGTCTTTAGCGCCAGCGCAGTAGGAAGCCCACTCTTTCGTAACTGCGCTCAGCTTATCATGGACAGGCAGTTCGAAAACACTGGAAGCCATATCGGTACCATGTATAAAGATCTTGGTATCAGCATGGCAATGGCCAAGGAAAATGGTGTTGCTATGTTTACGACTGCAGCCGCTCACGAACTTTTCCAATCAGGTATCTCGCTCTTTCCAGATCAAGATAATTGGTCAATCGTGAAACTTTTGGAGCAGATTGCTGACACAAAAGTGACGCGGTAATCCGCAATAGGAAGACAACCAATCTAAATGAAAGCAGAGGTAAGATAAGGATGGCAAAGCTAGGTGTTATTGCTGATGGTATCAGTCAGAATTTTGAGTATGCTCTGGATGTTATGAATGAATTTGAACTCGAGTACGCAGAATTGCAATTCCTTTGGGGTAAAGAAGTTGGTGACCTGAATACAGCTGAAGTGAACAAAGTACAAAACTTGGTAAATGCGCATGGGGTGAAAGTTTCCTGTATTTCCAGACACATTTTTGGAGGACTTCTGGTTGGAGAAATGCAACAAGATAATTCCGTGTATCTTGAGCATCTTGATGCATTAAGGCGGTGTATCGACATGGCAAAAGTATTGGATTGTCCCTTGGTACGAGTGATGAGCTTTCGAAAAGAGATGATTCTTTTTGGCAGCCACGGAGCAAAAGAGTGGATCGTCTCTGAAGGGGCATGGGATAAGTTGGTATCCTTGATGGAGCTGCCCACACAGATTGCGGAAGAGTCAGGCATCACCTTAGTAGTTGAAACTGGTAATAACGCTATGGTTACGTCTGCACATCTGGCTCGTAAGTTGATCGATCAACTTGGCACAGATCGGCTAAAAGTACTTTGGGATCCCTGTAACAGTCTGTACTGTAATGAAAAGACATATCCTGACGGTTACACATTACTCCGTGGCGACTACCTTGGACACATTCATATAAAAGATGCAATTGTTGACATACCCAAAGCAACAGTGCAATTTGCTGTTTTAAACACCGGAAATATGGCAGCCTATCTCGGAGATCTGGCAAATGCTCTGAGGAAGGATGAGTACAACGGCGTAATTTCACTTGAAAGTGTATATCGTCCCAATGGTGGCAGTTTCGAGGATGGTTTTAGAATATCCGCGAATATTTTGAAACAACTCTTCGCTTAGCTATTTTCATTCTTAAAAATTACGGAAAGAATCGGGCCACTTTGCCAACCATAATGAGCTTTCGATACAGTCTCCCTCCAAAACCGTTGACTGCTATGACAGGTTAATTGTATAATGACTAAGGCCTTCTTACGATAAAAAGGACACCGGGTTTGCAGATAAATAAAGATATAAGTGTTGATAACCAGATTGAGCTCATTAGAAAAGGTGCGGTAGAGGTTATCTCTGAAAATGAACTTCGCCGGAAATTGATAACAGCTCGAGACAAAGACCGCCCGCTCCGTGTGAAGCTCGGTCTTGATCCTACGGCCCCCGACATCCATCTCGGAATTGCGGTGGTTCTACGGAAATTAAGATTATTTCAGGATCTTGGTCATGAAGTAATTATCATTATCGGTGACTTTACAGCAGCTATCGGTGACCCAAGTGGCAAGTCGAAAACTCGGCCACAACTTTCTGCTGAGGAAATCCAAGCTAACGCTGAAACCTACTCAAAACAGTATTGTCAGATTCTTGAACCAGAAAGGACCCAAGTTGTTTTCAATAGCGAATGGCTAGATCAGATGACATTCTCTGATGTAATAAAACTAACAGCCAGAACGACTGTTGCCCGAGTGCTAGAGCGTGATGACTTTGTTCAACGCCTAGAAAACAATACATCGGTCGGAGTTCATGAGATTCTATATCCAATCTGTCAAGGATATGATTCTGTCGTACTGAAAGCGGATATAGAGATGGGAGGAACCGATCAGAAGTTCAACAATCTCATGGGACGAGACTTGCAGCGTGCTGATGGTCAAGAGCCACAAGTTGTCTTGCTAATGCCACTTCTCGTTGGTTTAGATGGCACAGAGAAAATGAGTAAATCGCTCGGCAACTACGTTGGAATTCATGAATCACCAAACAATATGTACGGAAAACTGATGTCTATTCCTGATGAATTAATTTTCACCTACCTTGAACTGACAACTGATGTCCCACTTGGAGAAATACACGAAATGCAATCTGCGTTCAACAACGGTGAACTTCATCCTAAGATTGCGAAACAGCGTCTTGCAAGGGAAGTAGTTAGTATATATAATCATCAGGACGCCGCTCAATCGGCAGAGGCTTATTTTGAACGCGTTCACAAAAACAAAGAATTACCCGACGAAATCCCCGAAGTTACAATCTCTCCAAAAAACTTTACCGACGGAAAGATTTGGATTGCGCATATCATAGCGGAGTCAAATTTCGCCCAGAGCTCTAGTGAAGCAATACGATTGGTAAAACAAGGAGCTGTCAAGTTAAATGGAGAAAGGATCACAGACGACAAAGCAACAATTGAGTTTCAAAATGAAGCTGTCCTCCAAGTTGGTAAACGCAAATTTGCTAGACTTATCTTATCAAGCACTTAGAGATGTATGTTTGTCTCCTTCTACCCGCCTACAATGAAGCTAAAACAATCGATCGAATTATTCGGGAAGCATCAGAGTTTGTACATGATATTCTTGTCATTGATGATGGGTCAATTGATCAAACCACACAGATAGCAGAAAAAGCCGGTGGGAAAGTCATCACACATAGGACGAATCTGGGAAAAGGAATGGCGCTTCGTACGGGATTTGACTATATTTCTCAGAAAGACTACGATTTGATCGCTACCATGGATAGTGATGGTCAACATCAACCAAGTGATCTACCACGTTTCATTGATCATTTTAAGAATAATCAATCAGATATTTTAATTGGGGCGCGGATACATAATAGATTTAAAATGCCCCAACATCGTCGGTTAAATAATTGGCTGGTTTCATCTGTAGGATCAGCTCTTTGCGGCCAGAAGGTGAAGGACTTTCAATCAGGATTTCGTTTAATTCGAACGGAAGTCATCAAATCAATTGAGCTCCATACCGAACGTTATGAAACAGAATCTGAATTGCTAATCAAAGCCGGACGAATTGGATTCAAAATTCAGAGTATTCCAATTAATACTATTTACAATGCTGAAGTAAGCAATATTAAGCCACTACGCGAAATGTGGCTCTTTACAAAGTTACTAATCAATTCACTCAAATCAGATTGACAATTTCAACACTTTTCTCAGCGCGGTATTTTGGGTTTTCGAGCTCCAATACTTTTTGAGATGGCTGGTATTAAAATAGCTGATGTGTCCTTCGAGTAATCGAAAATGGTAAAACCAGCAGATCCCAATTGTCGAGTAAGATGAATTTGAGCAGCTACCTGATCAATAGGTAAGCTAAAAATCGAGGCACTCGCTCCAATGCCTGGGTAAACGGGGAAGTTTCTTGGCAAAATATTTTTGTGGTTCTGTACCATTTGAGAAAAATGATCATTGTCGGCAGTATAGTTCATTGGACAAAGGAAATCAACATAACCATGATTAGCCCATTTGACCCAATCTTGCCCTACTGATTGAACACAATACGGGTAATCATTAAAAACAGCCGCTGAGACTTTCAGGTTTGGTTGAATTAACTTTGCTTTCTCACTGACAGCTTTAACGAGTTTTGTAATCTGATCTGCCCGCCAAGCAATAAATTCCTTGCGTGTTGTACCTGATTTCAAGACATCAGTTGGCCAATTTTTGACTTTCTGATTAGTTAACTGAATAAAGGCTTGTCGACAATTATCACAATAGCACCCATCCGAACTTGGATACCGGATGTAATCCAAATGAATACCGTCGATATCATACCTCTTGGTTATTTCAATCAGGCTATCTATCTCTAATTTTCGGTTGTCCTGATGCGATGGGCAGAGCCAAAGAATCTCAGCGTTAGTCTTCGATTTTTGCAGTCTGTTTTCTTGACGTAACTTTTCTAGAAATGATTTTGGGGCATTACTTAAATTCCAGGTCACTTTCCAAATATGCACTTCCAAGCCATATCTTCTAGCAGCCAATACACACTGACTAATCTGATCCCCATAATGGTCGAAAGTCCAACTTCTAGGTAGAATATCACTCGCGTAATGCGCAAGCCCTGCCCACAACATGTTTGGGAAAATCATATTGAACCCGGCAGTGGCCAATTCATAGGCAGAACGATCCCAATTACCAGGATAAGCTCCTGTCCCAGAATGGTTCCAAATAGCGCGTCCTTCCACTTCTAGGTTCTCCTGTGAAAACAAGTAAGCTTGAGACAACAGACTTCGAGCTTTTCCCGCCATTTCAATTGCCGTGGTAATATTGCCATTTTCATAACTCCTAACTGCATTCCCATGTATATTCTTGGCACGATTTAGGAATTTCATTGCTTCGGTTTTGCCAGTTTTCCTAATAAATCTCTCTAGTTTATCCCTGTTAGTAAAATGTCCGACACGCATCACATTGCCGATTAAATGTTGAGCAATCATTTGATGCATGCTCGGGAAAAAATAGCCAACAACAGCGGCTAACATTTGCTGTTTCTGGGCAAAGTCATCGTTCAAGATTAAATGTGAGAAAAAAGCTCCATATTTTCCGACAATCATAGCTGGATAATTACTTGGATTTCCTTCACTGTCGCACCATATACCAGCCACATGACTTTGATTACCTATAGGTTCTGCCACAGTAATATTCCACGATGCTTGCTTCACCGATTTAGGGAAACCACGTTGCCCAAGGAAACGAATTTCAGCAAACTGTCCATCATTTTTTTCCTGTATCCAACCAGTAGGCTTGACCCCAATTAATTGGGCAACATCTTTATCTAACTTATAAATAGAAAAAATTTTCCCCCCTGATACAATAAACTCCTTCAAAGCAATAGATAGTTCTGGAGATACTCTAGGATTCATAGGCAAAACAACAAATTTGTACTTATGTTTTATCAATAAATTGGAGGATCGTGAATAGTCTATTACAGAATCGCTTAGTAGACCAATTGTTGCAAACATTCTACTAAGAGTTTTAGCGAATTTCTTGGCTGTCTCGACTTCATTCAATTGACATCCCGATTCAATAGTTGGCAAAATTATCACAATTTGGCTACGCCGTGCCAATAACCGATCCAATACTAACTGGCAATCCTCCTTTTGAGCAGCCCAAGCAGAGAGCCTGATACCAGTGATGTTATGCCATCCATCGGGATTTCCTTCTGGCTGAAACTCCAACTTGTTGAAAGTCAATCTCTGCCAACCTAATTTAGCCATAGGCGAGTAACAACCAAACCATCCGCCACCACTTTTAAAATAGAGAGTAAAAGCGTGAAAAGCCCATGGTTCTAAAAGAAAAATGTCAAGAGTAAAAGAACCATACATACTGAGATCCAGTTCAATATCTCGGTCATAACTTACCCGTTGAATTCCCTGCGCAAAATGAGCATTAGACTTTAAACCATAACCATGACGAATAATTTTCACTACATTTGGCGGCTCGCTCTGTACCCCTCGCCAAACCTTTTGTATTTCCAAATTGGTTTCATAATCGAAATCATCAATTATCATTTCAGTTGCAACCGAACCTGTTTCGATTGCAAAACTTAAACGTACCAAAAATAAGACAAAACATATGTATTTTAACAATTTTACCTCACGATCCCAACCTCTCAAGCGACGGAATCTTAACGTAAAAGGTTGATACTGTCAAGACAACTAAAATGATACTTGTCTTGGCTTGTCTACGTTGATATGATTTAGAATACATGTTATATTATGTGCCGAAATTGAACGAGTCATTCGTACTAACATGTGGCCAAATAGAATTAGAAGACAGGGATCGATTATTGTCATTTCCGGTCCATCCGGAGTAGGGAAAGGCAGCGTGATTGATCTGCTTTGCCAGCAAGATGACAACCTTGTAAAGTCGGTATCGGCAACCACTCGCACACCACGCCCTCACGAAATTGACGGCGTTGATTACCATTTCGTATCGAACTCCAAGTTTAAAAATTTGATCAGCCAAAACGGATTGGTGGAATGGACACAATACGGTAAAAACTATTACGGCACGTTAAAATCAATGGTTGAATCAACAACCGCTTCCGGAAAAGATCTAATACTGGAAATCGATGTTGATGGTGTCAGCCAACTCCGAGAGATTGGAATCAAAGGGACCTTTGTTTTCATCTTACCACCATCTACAGAGGCTTTAGCAAACCGACTTCGTGGCAGGGGGACAGAATCGCAAACTGAGATTGATCGACGATTAGCACGCGCCAGAACCGAAATTTATTTTGCCAAGGACTACGATTTCTGGATCATCAACGCCGACAATCGAATCGATCAAACCGTTTCGGAAATACTTCAAGTCATTTATGCAGAACAACATCAAATCAATCAAGTAATATTGCATCAAATCTATGACGAATTCGATGCCATCATACCTTAAAACAGATAAATACCTTGGAACTGAAGAATAAAACCATCATTTTAGGAGTATCCGGTTGCATTGCGGTTCACAAATCACTAGATGTGGCAAGTCAGTTAGTAAAACAAGGGGCGTCCGTTCATGTTGTAATGACGTCAAACGCAACACGTATGGTTCAGCCCATACAATTTCAAGTCATATCTCGGAATCCTGTTCTCCTTAATCTATATGATTCTAAGGATGACTGGCAACCACCGCATATTAGTCTAGCTGATCTAGCTGACTTGCTTGTGGTTGCTCCTGCCACAGCAAACATTGTGGGTAAGATTGCCAACGGAATTGCAGACGACGCCCTTTCCACAGTGGCAATTTCAGTGCACTGCCCCATACTGTTAGCCCCCGCTATGAACAGTTACATGTATCAAAACGCCTTCGTAGAAAAAAACCTACAAAAGCTCAGAAAAAACGGTATCAATTTGATTGAACCAGCAAGTGGTCTGCTTGCCTGCGGTCATGAAGGAATTGGCCGATTAGAGGAAGTAGATGTTATCCTTGAACGAATTGCAAGTGTACTTGTTACCAAAAAGGATCTGGTTGGTAAAAAAGTGATCGTTACAGCTGGGCCAACACGCGAACATATTGATCCAATCCGATTTATAACTAACAGATCAAGTGGTCGGATGGGGTATGCTATCGCGGAAATGGCCACAGCACGCGGAGCTGAGGTCACACTGATCAGTGGTAAAACACATCTAGAAATACCAGCTCACCTTGAATTTCGTCAGGTTGAAACAGCTGCCGAGATGAGAAAAGCAATCCTAGATGATTTTGACACAACAGATGTTGTCATCATGTCAGCAGCAGTAAGCGATTATCGACCCAGTGAATACAGCCCAGTTAAGATAAAAAAGACCGAAGAACCAATGACCATCTCGCTGAGTCGAAATGTCGATATTTTGTCAGATCTCAGTGACCGGAAAGACCCAGATCAACTCCTTGTTGGTTTTGCTGCTGAAACGGACAATATCCTTCAGAATGCGCAACGGAAACTTGTCACCAAAAACCTTGATCTCATTATTGCAAACGATGTATCTGCTGAAGGGGCCGGTTTTGAAGTAGACACAAACATCGTTAGCATCATTGATGGTGAGGGAAAATGCGATCAACTTCCTCTAATGCCAAAAAGTGATATTGCCGATCAGATTTTGGACCGTATTGTTCAGTTGTTTCAGAAATGAGTCTCAAACAAAAAGTTCATGATTTTGTTCATCATACCGGTAGATACCCTAATAAGAAACTAGGGCAGAATTTTCTAATTGACGCCAATATTTTACCGAAGATTGTGTCCAAAGCAGATATAGAACCCGTAGACTTGGTTATTGAAATTGGCGCTGGACTTGGGTTTCTGACATCTGAAATTGTGGGAGTTGCCCAAAAGACTGTCGCTATTGAGATCGATAGTTTCTTGTGTCACACGTTATACCAACAATTCTCGAGCATACCAGATTTCACGCTAATAGAAGATGATGTTCTCCAATTAAATCTCTCTCGTCTTTTTTTAGGTTACGATAGAAAAAATGTAAAGATTATCGGTAATTTGCCCTATTATGCCTCAACACCAATTATATGGAAACTGCTCAAATACAATCAACACATCGGTTGTTGTGTGTTGATGTTTCAGACAGAGGTTGCTCGACGCATCGTAGCATCACCAGGAAACAAGGAATATGGAGCGTTATCAATCGGTATCGATTACTACGCAAAAGCTGAGATAGTTTTACACCTATCACCCAATCAATTTTATCCAGCCCCAAAAGTAAGTTCTTCGCTAGTCAAACTCACTTTACGCCCCAAACCTAAAGTTTTAGTAAAAGACGAGGTATTGTTTTTTCAGCTTATACGCTCCGCCTTCCAGTTTAGGCGTAAAATGTTACGGAACGCAATTGAACATGGCTGTATTAACCTTGATATGGAGCAAATGAATCAGGTATTTGCAACTTTAAAAATTGATTCGAATCGGAGAGGAGAAACGTTATATATCTCAGAATTTGCTAAAATCGCTAACACCATCACCGAAACAACAAATTAAATGAAGAAAATTGTCTATTTCCATACTCTTCCTTTTTTCGTTTTCTGCTTATCATGCGCAACGATAAATACACAAAAGGCTTTCCAACAGGCATCCTTAAAGCACGAAAGAATGGTGCGGGAACCAACAAACACTTCGGAGTTCGAATGGCACTTACTGATCGGCGAGTTTGAGCGCATCCTTGACGCAGAGCCTAACGGTGAAATGGCTGATGACACGAGATGGGCAATAGCTTCCTGCTGGATGTGGCTTGCTCAATCGGAAGGAGAATCAACCGGAGGGTCCAGGTTACGCGCAATAGACGCATTTAACCAGTTGATCTCCAATCACTTGGATTCTAAATACATTCCCGAAGCATATTTCTGGTTAGGATGTTGCTATCGCGATATTAAAGACCCCAATCAAGCAGAATTGAAATTCCGGACAGTTTTGGATCAATATCCGAACCATCAAATTATACAGGATACGCAGTTAGAATTAAAAAGGCTTGCAACTCCCAAAGCTATGATGTTGGCAAAGAAAACACAATTCTCCTTGCCAACATTACAGCCAAAGAATGAAGGTTTAGTAGTGAATCCTTCCCTGCCAGATCTGTCCTTAACCCACCCTGCTACCAGGACCTTAACCACAGAACCCAAAGTTCCGAAACCCAAAACTGAGCAAACAATTGTACCAATAGAGAAGGATCTCAAATTAGATCCTGTTGTAACACCTGAAGTTCCGCCAAAAGACGGAAACAATACCCTTAAAATTGAATCAGTTAATCTAGTAGAAACGCCGCCTGAAATCATCGAGGACCCTTCACTGGTACAACAACTCGGACTAAACGTACGAAAAATCGTTATAGATCCTGGTCATGGATCAAAAGATCCAGGAGCCGTTAGCAGTTTCGGTAAAGAGAAATCCGTTGTCTTGAGTTTATCCAAAATTCTGCGTGATTTGTTGATTAACAAAGGGTATGACGTTCGCATGACACGCGAAACCGACAGATTCATTCCACTTCAGAACCGACCTGAATTCGCAAACAACCAAACGGCCGATCTTTTTCTCAGCATTCATGCAAACGCAAACAAAAATCCAAAAGCATCCGGAATTGAAACCTATTATCTGGCGCTAGCTTCGGACACATCTGCCAGTGAAACAGCCTCCCGCGAAAACATAGGCGCAAGCTATAGCATTCAGGAATTAGACTTGTTAGTATCTAAAATCCTACACGAAAGTAAAAGCGAGGAAAGCCGACGCCTAGCAGAGTGTGTACAATCGGAGTTAATTTACGCAACAAGCTCGATAAACCGTGGTGTCAAACACGCACCATTCGTTGTTCTTATTGGTGCAAAGGTTCCTGCAATTTTGATTGAAATTGGGTTTCTATCAAACGAAATTGAAGCCAAGAAACTTATCACGATCGAGTATCAACAGAAACTCGCTACAGCAATCGCTTCCGGAGTAGAAGATTATGTTACCAACGTATCAAGAATTACAAAGGAGAACTAATTCTTTCGATGGTTATTGCTTGTCCCAGCCAACGGCCCTTAATATTATGCTAGAAATACAGGAAGATCATTACGCCTTATCTGTGAACCTAAAGATAAACTAAAAGATATTAATATTGCTTCCTCCCTCGAAGATAATCCTGCAATCCAACAACTACTACAATCTCAACAAACCCTCGAGGTCTGAAACAGCTACATTTCAGATACCCCCAACTGGGACATCAAACACCATCAAGGCTTTAGAGTACCTCAACATAGCTATCTCTCAAATAACCGACAAGCCCAGCTTTGTTATCAGCAGGCTGAACGGCACAGCTGCATTATTATATTCGCTCCTCAGTCACCAACCTAGACACAGAGGGACGCGAGGGAGCTGAATTCCCTTGTGCCGAGGCAGCACCCGTTGGTACTAACCTACCAATCCACTACCGAGCCATCGTCGGGGTCGAATTGAGGGCCATAGGGGTGGGGGTCACCAACTTGGTTCATGAGTTTATCCTCGTCGATGGTGATGCCCAAGCCCGGCTCGGTGGGCAGCGGACGATGGCCATTACACACCGGGGGCAGGGGCGTGGCCAGCAATTCCATATAGTCGTTGTCGCCACGCTCCTGAGCTAAGAAATTTGGAATGGCCCCGGCTATTTGCAGGCTGGCGGCTAGTGAGCAGGGCCCCTGTGGATTGTGCGGTGCCATCGGCGTATAGTACGACTCGGCCATACCGGCGATGATCTTCAACTCAGTAATGCCGCCTGCGTAGCAGACATCGGGCTGCAGGATGGTGGCGGCGCGTTTTTCGAGGATTTCTTTAAAGCCCCACTTGGTGAAGATGCGTTCGCCAGTGGCCAAGGGAATATGGGTTTTTTGTGCTAGCTCAGCCATGACGTCGATATTGAGGGCTTGCACGACTTCTTCATAGAACCAAGGTCGGTACGGCTCCAAGGCTTTCATCAGCAGAATGGCAGTGGTCGGTTGCACGGCACCGTGAAAGTCGACGCCAATGTCAACACCAGTGCCGTATTGATCGCGGAGTGCCTTAAAGCGCTCGACGACTTCATCGACGAACATGGGGGTTTCGGCATATTTGAAGGCTTTTCGCGAGCTTTGTGGACCTACTTTCATGGCGTTGACCCCCGTTTCCTCGTTGATCTCACCGTAGACACGAACTCTATCGCGGGTAGGACCACCCAAAAGCTTGTAGACCGGCACACCATAGCATTTGCCAGCGATATCCCACAATGCCATATCGATCCCGGAGGAGATGGCGGTTTTGATCGGGCCGCCGCGGTAGAAGGCGCCGCGGTGGATAGCTTGCCAGTGATGTACAACCGGGCGAGGATCTTTGCCTACCAAGTAGTTGGCTACTTCGAGGGCGCCGGCGGCACAGGCCTTGGCATCATCCTTAAGCATTTCACCCCAACCAGTAATGCCCGCATCGGTCGAGATTTTGACGAAGACCCAGGAGTTTTTCAGCACAAAGGTTTCAATTTTGGAAACCTTAATCTCTTCGTTAGGGCCAATGGGCCCTTTGGTATTGGACATAGGGTATTCCTTTGCCTAATAAATATTGTATGTGATTTAAGACTGGACGCATGAAAGGTTCCTTCAGCAATACGGCCAAATCCTGATGCAGATTTTCATCCTCTCCACCAATGCCACCTTCATGTTTCAATCCCGTAATTTGCCTGTACAGATTTCTCTCCCAACACAGGCAAAATGTTAATATTACACTGGAGAGAATCATAGCAGAGATGGAAAAGGACGTCAAGGAGCGAGATCAGTGCGTAGCCGATCCAGACACGCCCACCTCTCGCGTGTCAATTGCTTCAATCTCATCTCTTGTTGGGAGGTCTAGGTTATGGTTTCCCTCCGTTGTCAACGTTCCACATTCGCTTAACATTCTTTTTCATGAAATCAAATGGTGCTTCTTTTGTCTTAATGCAAATAGCAGATTTTCTGCTTGGATATACAGTACCATTGATAGTTTTTTGGCACAGAAGGAATCAAAAAAGCTAGCCTAACAATCCCTTAAAAAAATCAAGTCCTTGTACTAAACGATTTTTAAGAACACTCAATGAGTCGTTCTGCATTATAGGCAAAGACATCACTCCTGCGTTTGTTTTAGCATGATCAAATTGTTTCCCATTATCTTGGGAAGTATAAAGGTGAGTATACTGTGCCATCAGAGTTTTATAGCCTGCTGTGTCAAACCGAACCATGATCCGAATTTCTTGGTTGCTTTCATTGATTGCAATGATCTGTCCATGACCGAACTGTTGGTGCCACACCAATTGGTTAATGGAGAGGTCATCCAAATTCAGTTGTCTTCTCACCTCTGTTTCATTAACCACATTTCCATTCACAAGGACATCTGAATTATCTCGATCAACTTCAATTTCTTCTATTTGGTTTTCCAGTTCCCCGAGTAGGAAGTTGAACCTATTTTTGAAATCGAGTTCTGGTTTCCACCAGTCCGAGAAATAACGTTGCAATCCAGTTGCTTCCTCTATACCCATACAAACGGGGATTACATCTTCTTGATTCAGGTCGGCCGTTGGTTTACTCAGTGTGCTTTTGATCTGGTTACATGCATTGACCAGATCTTCTACTTTCGCCTCCTCCAGAAATTGCGATGGTCTACGTGTTTTTTCCGATAGCAGATAGAGCATTTTCTGCGAGCGGGTAATGGCAACATAGAATAAACGTCTTTCTTCTTCTGGAATCGGGTCATCAGGAGAGAGACTATCAAAAAGGCTGTTGGTCGGGTATATGGTCTTACGCACAGGTATAAATCCATCATTGCAATTGGGAATGAACACAACTGGCCATTCCAGTCCCTTCGCTCGGTGCATAGAGGTAATTTTCAGCCAATCTTCATCCCCATCTTCATCCAATCGACCGAAAGAGATTTTCTTTACATATTCCAAAAGATCTGGGCATGTCTGATGGCCATCGGCAAAACTGATAAGAGCATTGACTGTTTGTACCTTGCTTTCCCCAAGCTCTTCCATTGCACTGTGTTTCCTCAGGTAGTCCTGATAATCCAGAGTATTCACGAGCCAAGCTAGAGTTTCATTGGCAGATTGATCAAGCCGGGTCATAAGTTGTTCAATAGTGGTTATGAAATCTTCGATCTGATGACGTGTACGATTATGCATGCGAATCATCGATGCCATCAACGGGTCGATGATAGAAGTTTTCTGCCTAGTGGCTTTGACACATACTCCTTCAATGATTTCCCTTTTAAGGTATCGCGCTGGTATCTGGATGATTCTCTGAAAACGGTCAACGTAATGTAGCTGTTCTGTTCTTGATTCGAACCAGCCATCCACCTGGACTTTGCGCTCCAACTGTGCCCAGTAGAGATAGCTGAGTAAGGTACTGATTTCGCTCCTTTTATAAAATGGCTGATTCCCTTGGATCTGGTAGGGAATTTGATGCTCAATCAGGGCAGCTTCAATAAAAGGGGTTTGGGCATAACTACGAACCAAAACGACCATTTCGTTTGTACGCCAATCCTGATCTCGCAGTGCTCGAATCTCTTTGACAATGTATTCAGCCATCTGGAAACTGTTGTCACAACTAACAGCATGAGTCACACCGTTAAATCCTTGTGTTAAGTTTATTTGTTTGGATTTCCTGTTCTGGTTATGGGAAATCAGTGAATTAGCTAGAGCTGTTTGTTGGGCAGGAGACCGAAAGTTTTCCGTAATCAGGTACTCTTTGGCTTTATATACTTGTTTAAAATCAAGAAAATACTTAGGATTGGCCCCTCGCCAAGTATAAATGCACTGATCATCATCCCCAATGACCATATAGTTCCGATTCTTTTCAGTAATGATATCAAGGATAAGATATTGAACTAAACTGACATCTTGAAACTCATCAATTAACACATATCGGTACATGGCTTGAGCCGAACTTCGCACTTCTGAAAAACGCACCAAAGCTTCCCAGCCTTTAATCAGCATATCATCAAAGGTTATCCAATTGTTGTCTTGGCGTTCTTCTTCATAGTACTGATACAATAATATGAAATCCGGATTTGGATGCTCGGCCTGCGTTGCCTGCATCGACGGTTTTTCCTGTAATTGATAGACTTGGACAGAATCTTGTTGATCACCTGTAACTTGGAATGCCGACGTGGATATATGATGCGGCAAATCGACGACATCTAAATCATAATAGGCAAGATTCTGTTTCCAGCTACTGATCTGACTTTCCAATTCATCTACGTCAATCCCCAGGGCAAAGACATCACAACTTCTTTCTCTTGCCATTCGTTTGAGTGCACGCTCTGCCAGAATGGTATTAAGATTTGGTTTGATATCTTGTTCGTTAGTTTGTTTGGGCCAGAGCGATCTGTCTTCCGCTAACCGGATAAGTTTCAGTCCTAGTGAATGTAGGGTTCGACAATCCACCCCAGTAACCTTCTGGGTTGCCAGTTTCGCTCGTATCTCTTCAACAGTGGCTCGGCTGAATGAACTGGCTAATATATGCCTAGGAGCTACTTTTCTACCGTGCGCTAAGCGCTGTATGCGATTGACCATTGAAGTAGTTTTCCCTGCACCAGCCACAGCAAAAACCAACGCTGGGCCTTGGTCATGATTGACAATTTCTTGTTGTTCTTCCGTTAGTTGAAGCATCTCTGTATGTTTATTTAGTTTAATAATGTATACAATGTGGCATAAATATGGACTTATATGGTTCTGTTCTTAAATCACGATAACAGTGTCAGTAGAGTTCTTTTTCAATAGCCTCGTTCTAGGAAAAAGGGGCGCATTACCTCATTGTAATCCCCCCCTCCACACCTGTAACCGCCCATCCAGAAGTAAGGAACGGCACCACAACGACACATTTCATCCACAAACTGCGCGGTCAACATATACATGATGATATTGTTGAGAATACCGGTGGCGGGACAAACTTTGTCAGCACAACCAGGAATGGGGATAATTCCGCTAGGTTCGTGGCAGCGATTATCGAAATAGACATCGCATCGGTCTCGCAATCCATGGTTTTCGGAGGGACCAATACCGATAATATAATTGCCGTTGGTACTTGCTTCCTCCGCCCAAGTTATATCTTGTGGATCGTTGCTGCTAACCGCTGTAATCAGAAAGGTATCTTTGTCACCTCCTTCATCAATTGGACGTGAAGGGAAAGCATTTGCTAGCATCAACCCTTGGGCCACAGTACTTGCTTCGCTCTCGACACCAAGGTTGCGACTTCGCACAATATAGTGTCCCCCATCAATGATCCTTTCTGCAATTTTCACAGCCGTTGTGTTTAAATCAGTCAAATCCCTCGAATGTACATCGGCGATGCGTTCCAAGAGAATATCGACGTATCGGCGTCCAATATTTCCATCCGGTGTCTTCTCCGTTGCCAGTGCGTGGGCAACTTCCGCAGTAATCATCCAATGAATGGCACAGGAGCCATTCGATGATCCTGGACAAATTGTCATCTCAGGGATCTCAGGAGCAAACACCAACCCTTGATGCCAAGGAATATGTGAATCAATAACACGAGAAGCCACATCTTCGGGCATCCAATCGTTCACATTAGGATTAACCTTTCCTTGAGGCGTATTGCGGTTATTAACATAACAGGTTGTAAAAACCACAACATAGATTCCAACATCTCGAGCAGCTCGTACTGATTCATTTACACTGTTGGTTAGTAAAACATCTCCCTCGCGCATAGCAGCGAACTGCTCCGGTGTACAAGAATCAGCACCGGTAAATTCAAAAAAAGCTGGATTTCCTTCACGGTCATTTATCAACTCATATGTTGGCATGTGACCTGTCGTTATATTGGCATAGACCGTACGACTGGTGCGAAGTGCATCTGTAGCCTTGGTAGCAACCTCCGCCAGAATTTCGGCATCACCGCGAATGTCTCTTAATAACTGGACAGCATTTTGATAATATTCTTCTCCAAAGGCCATGTTATGCCCCCAATTATGCGATGGTTTAAGATTCATAACTAACATATCCTTATCGTAGATAATAATGAAACCGACTAGTTCTTCCTTGTCTCATTTTCTTTTCTTGGAATTAGCTCGTTTTCAATAGTTAAAGCTAATCGAATTATTAATAGGCACACAATTATATGTGAGTATGGCCACACTCTTCAACCAATGCATTGTGACTAATTACAGTTTTCGATAATAAATCAGATAAGGGGAACAATGGAAGTAAATTAATTAAATTACCTTAAACCTATTGGGTAACTGATTTAGCAAAGGACTAGCTTCAATCTTAAATTAGGAAAAACACAACAATAACCAAAAACAGTCTATTTTCCCATTATTCCAATTTAAATTATACAGTATAATTAACCGTTTCTGTTTACTGTTATCATTAGCGAGCGTAATTCTTAATGGTCTAATCCAGATTAAATGATGGAGACCGTTCCGGTCCAACAAACTTTAAAATTCCCCCTAAAATGAGACCTACCAATGGCCTTGAAATACCAGAAAGATTCTCCGAACATCCTCTGGATCTGTACAGATCAGCAACGTTACGATACCATTGGAGCTCTCGGCAACCCCCATGTCTCAACCCCAAACATCGACCAGTTAGTTCAGCAAGGAGTTGCATTTACCCATACCTATTGTCAAAGTCCAATCTGCACACCTAGTCGTACCAGTTTTTTAACCGGTATGTATCCCAATACCGTACATGTAAATGGTAATGGCAATGCGTTCTTCCCAAAGATACCTCCTTTGGTCACGAGTATCCTGTCTAAAGCTGGATACCACTGTGGACTAATAGGCAAACTGCATCTAGCTAGTGCCTATGGTCGAATTGAACCCAGAGTCAACGATGGCTACAGCTACTGGCGATATAGCCATGCACCTCGGGATGATTGGGAGACGGGACATGATTATGCAGACTGGGTACATTCCAAAGGACACATCTTGGGAGAATTGACTGGAAACGTGGAAGGAGTACCAGCTGAACTTCATCAAACTACTTGGTGTGCGGAAAAGACAATTGAATTTATACGGCAAGAACACGATAAGCCTTGGTTGGCCAGCGTAAATATCTATGATCCTCATCCCCCTTTCAATCCACCACAAATATACAGAGAAATGTTTAACCCAGCAGAAATGCCGGGATCACTTTTCCGAGAAACCGATTTACAACAACAAAATAAGCTAGCAGCAGTTGACTTCCAATCCAAGTGTCAACCTCCGGAAAAGCTAGATATCCGCAGTCCAATTCCCCCTCGCTCCCCGCTCCCGAATATCCAAATGGAAAGTACTTCATTAGGCAAACGAGACGCTAAAACCTTGCAGGCTGCGTACTACGCTATGATAAAACTAATCGATGATCAGCTAGGAAGAATTATGGAAGTTTTGGAGGAAACCAGACAACGGCAACACACAGTGGTTATCTTTACCAGTGATCACGGAGAGATGTTGGGCGATCATGGGCTGGTTCAGAAAGGCTGCCGGTTCTATGAAGGACTGATTCGCGTACCATTGATTTTTTCCTGTCCTGGTTACCTTGAAGAAGGTTTGGAAAGCGAGGCTTTGGTAGAATTGCTTGACAAAGCCCCAACATTGCTGGAAATAGCTGGATTAGAAGTGCCTGAACAAATGCAGGGTAGATCGCTACTACCAATTCTCAAGGGACAGGCAGATCCAAATTATCACCGGCAATTTGTCCGTTCTGAATACTACGATGCTTTGGATGAACCAGACGGTACTTTTGCCACCATGTACCGAGATCAAAGGCACAAGTTGGTGGTTTATCATGGCCACCAACACGGAGAGCTATATGATCTACAAGAAGATCCCCATGAGTTTGAAAACTTATGGGAGCAACCGGACAAGCAGTCTCTCAAACTAGATCTCATGAAACATAGCTACGATGCTTCAATGTTGGCCATGGATCGTGGACCACAACGAATTGGACCTATGTAGAGAGTGATTCATCCAGTAAACTACGTCACATTCCCGAGGAATTATGGTAATAGGGAAGAAGTGCTCAGGGTATCTCTAGCCTTTGCAGTTGATTCGCTTAATTGGTCTGAGCCCACAATATCAACCTTAAACTGTATTGGCGGCAGCTTTAAAAGTAACTGATGATCCTTCATATGTTCTTTCCTCCTAGAGAAACATCTCCAGAAATAAGGATAACACCATTCAAAATAAGATAGAAAGATCTACGTTGCTATAGTTAATTACATCTTTCTATGGGTTCTAAACCTCACCAAAAAGTTGGATATAGTACGGTGTTTACTGTGTAGGTAGATAGCCAGGTCCATACTTAAATGATAGGTCAAGATGCGAACCCTGTTTTTCTAGGTAGCATCCATCAACTTTTTTGTAAACTTCAGTTAACCTTGTCCGTATTTGCCTCCTCGGTTAAACTAGATGAGTTTTGGTCAACATTGAGATAAAGGACAGATAATTAGTCCAGCTTTTTTCTTTGTGTCTTAAGACCGATTTTAAACACTTCCAAGAATAGAATCAATGATAGATAAACTTATACTTTTCAACATCAGTCTTGCTAGAATGTCTCAGCAACTTAGTTATGTTCGATCTTCTTCTAATTGGTTAGATCAAACCAAATCCAGCAACTTCGATTTATTACTAGTAGCGACGTGATATAATGGGCTATTTGTGAGATGGAGAAGGTGAAATATTATATCCAGACGTGAAAACGGAATGAAACTCTCACCACACCGTTTATTATGCACCCTCTCCTTTAAGCATTTGTTTTGCGCCTTATTGATTCTTCACCTCTTCCCAATCTGGATATACCGTTATTTCCCATCACAAGACGGTATGAATAAGGTTTGAATGCGTATTGGATTTGGCGTGGGTGTACCATCAAGAAAGTTAGCTAGTATGATATTAGTCAACTACTAAATCAAGCTGACAGATGCTTTTGGTAGGTGAATATAGAATAAAAAAAGGGACCTGTTTGGGTAACAGGCCCCTTTACACAACAACATCTTAGGAGAAAAACCATTTCGTCTAGTAGGAGTTGACGAAACAGCTGCTACTACAAGTGATACTTAAACTAGTTACTCAAAAGTTGC
>Ga0207984_1000045_pt1 | contig 65122 bp, 54 predicted proteins | sample ETNtaG_30_FD_185760 | JGI IMG/M metagenome (GOLD analysis project Ga0207984, IMG submission 185760) | Marine microbial and viral communities from oxygen minimum zone, Eastern Pacific Ocean - ETNP201306PF43B (SPAdes) (version 2) | ecosystem: Environmental > Aquatic > Marine > Oceanic ...
TACCTCGGCGGCAGGCGGCGCCGGTACCTCGGCGGCAGGCGGCGCCGGTACCTCGGCGGCAGGCGGCGCCGGTACCTCGGCGGCAGGCGGCGCCGGTACGCGCTCCGCAGCAACCCCCTCCCCCTCGGCGGTGCGTCGGGAGCGCTGCAAAGCACTGCCGACGAGCCCGATCAACACCGGTACACCCATGATGCACAGCACGCTCAGCGCCGGATTCGCCCGAATCCAGATCGCGAGTTGTGTGAGCGGGGAGAGATCCCAGATCGCGAGTTGTGTGAGAGGGGAGAGGTCCACGGCGCGCGCAGCATACCACCGCGACGGTATGCTGCCCGGCACGGTGATGAGAGGCACGACCAATACTCGGCCGGCGCGTGGCAGCGCCCGGCGCGGTGACAAGAGGCACGACCAATACTCGGGCCGGCGCGTGGCAGCGCCCGGCGCGGTGACAAGAGGCACGACCAATACTCGGCCGGCGCGTGGCAGCGCCCGGCGCGGTGACAAGAGGCACGACCAATACTCGGCCGGCGCGTGGCAGCGCCCGGCGCAGTGACAAGAGGCACGACCAATACTCGGGCCGGCGCGTGGCAGCGCCCGGCGCAGTGACAAGAGGCCAGGACCAATACTCGGGCCGGCGCGTGGCAGCGCTCGGTGCGGTCGCCTTCCTCACCCTCGTTCCGGTGACACTGCCCGTCTCGATCCTGCGCGCATTCGTTGCCGACCGGTTCGACGTATCGGAGCTGCTGGCCTCGCTCTTCATGTCGATCAACATGGTCGGCGCGGTCATCACGGCACCTCTCGCGGGAGTGCTCTCCGATCGGATCGGGCATCGCCGGGAACTCCTGGTCGCGGGCCTCGCAACGGACGCCGTGCTGCTCTATGCGCTGACGCTCCCGTTTTCGTTCCCGACGTTCATGACGCTGCGATTCTTCGAGGGTTGCGCCCACATCTTCGCGCTCTCCCTGCTCCTCTCCCTGGCATCGGCGAGCCAGACCGCAGAGCGGCGCGGCCGGGTGATGGGGATGGTGGGTGGGGGCATCACACTCGGCGTGGCCGTGGGCGCGATGCTCGGTGGGTTCCTGGGCGACGCGGATCCGCTGCGACCCATCCGCTTCGGGGCCGCAATCGCCGGGGGAGGCGCGGTCGTCGCCTGGTGGCTCCTCCCCGACGTCGACCGGGCGGGAGAAGATCGGCCTAGAATCGGAACGATCGTCGCGGTGCTGCGGGCGAATCCCCTCTTGCTCGCACCGTTGGCTTTTGCCTTCGTGGATCGTTTCACGGTGGGCTTCTACACGACGACGTTCTCGCTCTACCTCTCCGGCGTGCACGGGCTCTCGCCCATGCGCATCGGGATCCTGATCTTCGTCTTCATGCTCCCCTTCGCCCTCTTCTCCTACCCGTTCGGCCGTCTTTCGGAGCGCGGATCGCCGGTTCGCATGGTCTGTCTGGGCAGCCTCGCCTACGGCGCCGGCACAGTGCTGGTGCCCTGGTGGCCCGTGGACTCGATCTTCGTCCTGATGGTCGCCGTCGGGGTCGCGTCCGCGGTGATGTTCGTACCGTCGATGATCCTCACCACCCAGGCCGCACCCGAGCAAATTCGGGGCACGGCCCTCGGCGCCTTCAACGCCTTCGGCTCACTCGGCTTCATCGTGGGTCCTGCAACCGGAGGCTTCGTGAGCCAGCACATCGCCGAAACGGCGGGCTGGGAGGCCGGTTACCGCGCTGCGTTCGGCGTAGCAGGCGCTTCGGAGGCGCTCTGCGTCGTCCTCGCCCTGCCCTTCCTGATCCGCCTCACGCGTCTGGGCCGCACCCGCTAGAGATCCGCACGCCCCTAATGGAGTTCGACGGAGACGAGCTTCGAGACGCCCTTGCGTTCCATGGTAACGCCGTAGAGCAGATCCGAGACCTCGATCGTGCGCTTGTTGTGCGTGATGAGGACGAACTGGGAGTCGGTCGCGAGTTCCTGGACGATCTCGTTGAAGCGGCCCACATTCGCGTCGTCGAGGGCGGCGTCGACCTCGTCGAGCAGGAAGAAGGGCGAGGGCCGCACCTGGAAAACGGCAACCAGGAGCGCGATGGCGGTGAGAGTCTTCTCGCCGCCCGACAGCAGATTTACGTTCTGGAGCCGCTTGCCCGGCGGCATCGCCATGATGTCGATACCCGCCTCGAGCACGTCTTCGCTCTCCGTGAGCGAAAGGCTGGCCCTCCCTCCCTGGAACAGCCGCGGGAAGTTCTCGGTGAAGCGCTTGCTGACCGCCTCGAAGGTCTCGCGGAAGCGGCGCCGGCTGGTGCGATTGATGCGCGCAATGGCATCTCTGAGCGACGCGAGCGTCGCATCGAGGTCGCTCTTCTGCTCCGACAGGAAGCGGAACCGCTCGGCGAGCTCCTCGTGTTCCTCGATGGCACCGAGATTCACGTCGCCGAGCCCTTGGAGCTTCTTGCGCGCGTCGGCGAACTCCCGCTCGCGCTCCTCGCGCGACAGCCGCGCCAGTTCGGCGTTGCGACGCGCCTCGCGGGCGGCGTCCGGTGCCGGCTCGTCCTCGCTCTCTGCCAGCTCACCCGCAGCGGCCGGCTCCCCCGGACCCGGAGTCCCCTGGGCCGACACCTCGAGTTCACCGTGCGCCTGGGTGACGGATTCGAGTGCCGGCAGGCTCCACGTCGCGAGTTCCAGCTGCCATTTCTCGCGCATCGAATCGTCGAGGTGCGAGAGGCGCAGCTCGGTTTCCCGAACCGCCAGCTCCGCGGAACCGGCGGCCTCGCGCTTCGCGGCCATTTCACCGCGCACCTCGCGCACCGCGTCGTCGAGCGAGTTCACCACCGCGGAAGCTCGCTCGAAGGCATCGCGCTTGGATTCGATGCCCGCTCGCGCGCGCTCCTCTTCGCCGAGCTTCACCTCGAGGTGGCCGCGATCGCTCTCCAGCGTGCCCGCCAGCTCCTGACGCCGGGCCTCGGCGGCCGAGATCTCCTGCTCGCGCCGCGCGATCCACTCACGCGTCTCGCGGGCAGCGCCGGACACCCGCTCGAATATCGCGCGCAGCCGGTCGCCCTTCTCGGCCCGACCCGCATGCTCCACCCGCCGCTCGGTAGCCGCCGTCTCGAGACGACTCAGCTCCCGCCCCGACGAACCGATCTCGAGGACCAACGCATCGAGTGCGCGCTGCTTCTCGGCTCGGTCCTCGCGGCCGCAGACCAACAGCTCGCCCAGGCGTTCCTTCTCCTCCGCAAGCGCATCGGTCTCCGCCAGGATCTCCGAGCGCACCTCGACGCGGCCTTCGTAGGCCTCGCCGAGGATCTTCACCCGTTCGCGCGTGCGTTCCAGATCCTTCTCGTGGTTCGCCACCGCCAGCGCGGCGGTGTGATGCCGATTGCGCAGATTTTCGAGCTCATCGGCCGCACGCATACGCGCGGCCTCGGACTCACCCACGCTGGCCTGGCAGGACGCCACGCGGGCGTCGAGCTGCTGCATCTCCTCTTCGAGTTCACGCACCTCGCGCATTCGCTCCAGAAACCCCGAATCGGCGTCTCCGCCGCCACGCACCAACCCCTCCGGGGTGAGTACGTCGCCGTCCGGCGTGACAAAGGTCGCCGGGGCACTCCCACGGCCGTACACGGAAACCACCTCACGCAAATCCGGCACGATGTAGGCACCGCCCAGCAGCCGGCGCGCCAACTCTTCGTAGCCCTGCCGGGGTCGCACCCGATCCAGCAGCGGCTCACCCATCGGAACGAACCCCGACGTCACCGGCTCCGCCTCGGGCAGCGTGACGAAGAGCGCGCGAACGGCCCCGTCCTTCCGGAGCGCTTGCAGGGCTTCCAAGGCGCCGCCGGCGTTCTCGACGACTAGCGCGTCGGCCCGCTCGGCGAGGACGGCCTCGACCGCCGTCTCGGCGTCGGCGTCGACATGGAACAGGTCGCGCAAGAGGCCGTGCAGGCCGAATCGGTGCCTCGTGCTCTCGTCGGACTCGAGCAGGCGCCGCGCGGCCTCGCCCACGTCTTCGTGATTCGAAGTGAACTCGCGCAGCGATTCGAGGCGCGCCCGACGCATCTCCCGCTTCTCACGCGCCTCGCGCAGACCGTCTCCCGCCTCGCGCTCGGACCCGATCGCCTGCTCATGGGCCTCCAGGGAAGCGCGGAGCAGCCCCATGAACCGATCCCGCTCCGCGAGCAGGTTGCGCAACCCATCTTCGAGTTGCCTCTGCTCGGAGTCGACGCGAGTCGCCTCGCTCTGCCCCACCTCGAGACCCTCGTCCGCGCTGCGCAGCTTCGCATCCAACTCGGCCGTGCGGTCCTCGACCCCCGCCAGGCGGTCCTCGCTGCGCGCCACGCTGGTCAGCAACTCGACAATTTGCGCGTTCTGCGCATCGCGCTCCCGCTCGAGAACATCGAAATCGGCCTTGGCAGACCGCACCGCTTCCTCGGCCTTCGCGACGATCTCGCGCTCCGAGGCCAGCCCCCTCTCGATGGCACGCAGCTCATCTCCGGTCTCGCCGACCTCGCGCTCCTGCCCCACCCGCTGCTCGCGAAGCTGGGACAGCTCGAGCCGACGCACCTCTGCGGTTTCGGCCAGGGTCTCCCGTTCGCGGCGCGCGTATTCGATCCGGCCCTCCGCCTCCTTGATCTCGCTGCGCAACGCGACCAGCGTCTCGCTCCCCTGGGAGAGGACGCGCTCGCACTCCGCGAACTCGATGCGCTTCTCCTCGACGGCGAGTTCGCGTTCGGCGAGGCGGGTTTCCAGGGCTGTGATCTCGTCCTGAAGACGGCGTTGGCGCACCCCGACGTTGTCGATCTCCTCCACCAGCGCCGTGCGGTCGTCGAGAGCGAGCGACAACTCGAGGATCCGCGCCGTCTCCCGCAGCCTCTTGTAGCGCGCTGCCTTCTTCGCCTGCCGTTCGATGGAGTTGATCTGGCGACGGATCTCGGCGAGAACATCGGTCACGCGCAGCAGGTTCTGCTGCGTGGACTTGATCTTCGACTCGGCCTCGCGGCGGCGCGCCTTGAACTTGCCGATGCCGGCCGCCTCTTCGATCAGGATGCGCCGGTCCTCGGGCTTCGCCGAAACGATCTCGGCGATCCGGCCCTGCTCGACGATCGTGTAGCCCTTGGTGCCCACGCCCGAGTCCCGGAAGAAGTCGTGCACGTCCCGCAGACGGCACGAAGTGCCGTTCAGCAGGTACTCGGATTCGCCGGTCCGGTAGAGACGTCGCGCGACCTGGATCTCGGCGTAGGCGGTGAAGGCCGGCGGAGCGCCGCCCCCGGTGTTGTCGAAGGTGAGCACCACCTCGGCCATCCCGACGGCAGCGCGCCCCTCGGACCCGGCGAAGATCACGTCGTCCATGCCCTTGCCGCGCAGGCGGCGGGGCGACTGCTCCCCCATCACCCAGCGCATGGCGTCCACGACGTTCGACTTGCCGCAGCCGTTCGGACCCACGACCCCAGTGATACCGGGTTTGAAATCGATTCGTGTCTTGTCGACGAACGACTTGAAGCCGTTCAGTTCCAGCGATTTGATCCGCACCGCACCCCCGGAAGGCGACCGCGCCTGGGGGACGTCGGCCAATGTGGCTACGGAGGACTCAACGAGGGGTTAGAGATGTTGTACCACCCCCAGGGGCGGCTCGCCAACCCCAGAACCCAATTCCCGAGGGGAATCAGGCCCCGGCGGCGGCGGCGGCCTGCTTGTGCTGGACCTCGTACTGGAGCCGGTAGAGCCGCGCGTAGAGCCCATCGCGCTCGAGAAGTTCCTCGTGGGTCCCCGCCTCGACGAGCGCCCCACCGTCGAGCACGTGGATCCGGTCCACGTCTTCGATCGTCGAGAGACGATGCGCCACCACCAGGGCGGTGCGCCCCTCCATGAGCGTGTGGATCCCCTGCCGGACGAGGGTCTCGGTTTCGGTATCGATCGAACTCGTGGCCTCGTCGAGCACGAGCACGTCGGCACCGTGCGCCAGTGCCCGGGCAAAAGAGAGCAGCTGGCGCTGTCCGGCGGAGAAATTGGAGCCGCGCTCCTGGACCTGTGCCTCGTAGCCGTCCGGAAGCGCCTCGACGAAGCCATCCGCCCGCACCGCCGCCGCGACGGCCCGGATGCGCTCCGGGCCCACGTCGGCCCGATCGAGGCCGATGTTCTCCGCGATAGTCCCGCTGAACAGGAAGACGTCCTGCAGCACCATGGCGACCCGCCGGCGAAGGTGCTCCTGGGTGTAGTCGCGCAGATCCACCCCATCGAGCCGCACGCGACCCCGCGTCGGCTCGTAGAACCGGTTCAAGAGCTTCAGCACCGTCGTCTTCCCGGCGCCTGTCGGACCCACCAGAGCGATGCGCTCTCCCGCCCCGACGCGGAATGAAACGTCTCGCAGAACCCACTCCGTTGCCTCGCCCCGGTCGCCCGAGTAGGTGAACCAGACGTTCTCGAACTCCACCACACCGCACGGCCCGTCTGACCCGCGTTCCGCCAGCGACGACGCACCGGGGCGGTCATTGACCTCGGGCTCGGTGTCCAGCAGCTCGAAGATGCGCTCCGCACTCGCCATCGACGACTGCATGACTGAGTACTTCGCCGACAGATCGCGCAGCGGCAGGAAGAAGCGGCGCATCAGGTCGATGAAAAGGTAGAGGGTGCCGATGCCGGCAATGCCGGTGGCCTTCCAGATGATGATGGCGACCGTGATCGACTGGGCGAATTCGACGACGGCGAATAGCACCGAGTCATAACGGATCGAAAAACACCAGGCGTCTCTGTGGTCGGCATTCATCTCCTCGAACTCTGCGAAGTTCCGGGCCTCACGCCTGAAGAGCTGCACTTCGCGCATGCCCGTCACGTTCTCCTGGACGTAGGCATTGATGCGAGCAATGCGCACGCGGACGAGCCGATACGCTTGGCGCACCTTGAAACGGAAGATCACGGCGCAGAGCGCGAGCGGTGGAATCACCAGGAAGGTGAGCAGCGCGAGGTGGGCATCCTCGAGGAAGAGCACCGCCGCGAAGCCCAGCATCCGGATCACGTCACCGACGAGCGCCACGAGCCCGGCCGAGAACATCTCGGCCACGTTCTCGACATCGTTCGTGCAGCGCGTGACGAGGCGCCCCACCGGATAGCGGTCGAAGAATCCCAGGTGGAGGCGCTGGATGTGGCCAAAGACGTCGCGGCGCAGGTCGCGCATGGCGGCCTGACCGGTCCGAATCATCACGTACATGTTGATCCACTGCAGCGCCGAGGAGAGCAACATGAACAGCAGGAAGAGCCCGGCGAGCCACCACAATGATGCAATGCCTGCGGGGGGCGTCAGCAGACCGGACACCGGAGCGAGCAGGCGATCGAGCGAAGTCACCCGGCCGACGGCTTCGGTATCCCCCGAAATCACGCTGTTGAGACCAGTCTTGATGATCCACGCCGGCGCGACTTCCACGATGAAAATGGGAACGATGAGCAAGAGCGTCAGCGCAACCTGCCCGCCGTAGGGCCGAACGTACGGCCAGAGGCGCAGCAACTGACGGGTGTCGTAGGCCTTGCCCAGGGCCTCTTCTTCGTGCATCGCCTCGGCGGCGGAATTCGGCTCGGCGCTCATTCCACCGCCTCGTCCTGCTCCAGGGCGAGCCGCGCGTAGAGCCCGCCCTGGGTCCGCAGCTCGTCGTGCGTGCCGGTCTCCACGATGCGGCCCGCATCGAGAACGACGATCTGGTCGGCGGAACGCACCGCGCTGACCCGCGACGAGACCACGACGACAGTGCGCCCGCTGAACACCACCTCCAGCTCGCGCTTGATCGCCGCCTCGGTCTCCGCATCGACAGCGGAGAGCGTGTCGTCGAGAATCAGGATGCGCGGATCCAGGGCGAGCGCCCGGGCCAGCGCAGTGCGCTGCCTCTGCCCCCCCGAGAGCATCACCCCGCGCTCCCCCACCACAGTCTCATAGCCGTGGGGCAGCTCACTCACGTCCTTCGCGAGCTGCGCCCGGGCAGACGCCCGCCGCACCTCGGCCGGCTGGGTCCTTTCGAGTCCGAAGGCCACGTTGTCAGCGAGCGTCATCGAGAAGAGGAACGAATCCTGGGGAACCATGGCGATGTTGGAGCGGAGCATGCCCAGCGGGATCGCGTTCACGTCGATGCCGTCGATGAAGACACAGCCGTCTTCGACCTCCCAGAGCCGCGGAATCAGCGAGGCAAGAGTGCTCTTGCCCGCCCCCACCGTGCCGACCACACCGAGTGTTTTTCCGGCGGCGACGCGGAGGTTCACACCGTGCAACGCCGGCTCGGCCCCGCTTCCCGGGTACCGGAACGTCAGATCCCGGAACTCGATCTCGCCGCGCAGAGCCTCGATGGGAGCCGGCTCGGGTGAGTCCACGATCGTGGGCTCGACCGAGAGCAGCTCGTCGATGCGCTGCATCGAAGCAGCGCCGCGCTGCACGAGCGCCACCACCCAGCCCATGATGAAGGTCGGGAAGGTCAGCATGTAGACGTACATCGCAAAGCGGAAGAAATCGGGTCCCTGCATTTCCCCGTCGATGATCATCTGACCGCCGACCAAGAACACCATGAACATGGCCGCGGCGGGAAGCAGGAAGACCACCGCGGGCATCGATGCCACCGCGCGCGCGACACCGAGTTGTCGCCGGTAGAGCTCGTCGTTGGCCTCTTCGAAGCGCCGGGATGTCGCCCCCTCCATGGCATAGGCCTTGACCACGGCGACGCCGGCGATGGTCTCCTGGAGTCGGTTCGAAAGATCGCCGAGGCCCTCCTGAGCCAAGAGACTCCAGTGATGGATCCCGCGGCCAAAGATGCGAGCGATCAGCACGAAGAGCGGGTACGGAGCCAGAACGCAGAGCGTCAGCATCGGGTTCAGACTCAGCATCACGCCGATGGATCCGATGTAGAGAATCGGGGTCTGCACGACGTTGAGCACCCCGACTCCGAGCAACAGCCGCACCGCATTCACGTCGTTCACGCAACGGCTCATGATGTCGCCAGTGCGCCAGTTGGAATAGAAGGAGCGGGGCAAACGCTCGAGATGGGCGAACAGGTCGTTGCGAATCTCGTATTCGATCTCCCGCGCAGCGTTGAAGACGAGGGTGCGGGAAAAGAAGCGCACGACAGCGGTCGCCACAGCCACGGCCGTAAGCACCTGGACACGCCCGACGATCTCGCCGGCCGAAAGCCCGGTCTCGTAGGCCTCGATCGCCCAGCCCACGAGCCACGGGATCGCGACGAAACCCGCGCTGTAGGCCAACGTACTCGCCAGCCACACCGCGTAGTAGCGCTTGTTGCGGCGGATGTACGAGAAGAAGCGACTCGCCGCCGCGCGCCTTCCCAGGGCCGCGCTCCCCGGAGTAACCGGTGCACTCACCGACGCACCCAGGCCGCGATCTGATCGCGATTGCGTCCGAGCGCCCACGCGACGGCGGCGACCACGTGCCTGAACGACGTGCGCAGGGCTCCCGCCTCCCGATAGCGCCGCGCCGAGGTCGTGGCGGGCAGCGGCAAGCGCGCGAGACGCCCGTGGCGCCGCATGCGCTTCACCAGATCCAGGTCCTCCATGATCGGCGCCTGGGGTACACCGCCGATCGCCTCCAGAACCGCGCGGCGCACGAAGATCGCCTGATCGCCGTAGGGAAGCGACAGCACGGCCACACGCAACCAGGTTCCCCACTCGAGCCAGCGCAGCTGCCACGCGCGATCGTCGAGTCGGAACCGGAAGGCACCGCCCGCGACGGCTGGATCGACGAGAGCGCGGCGCAACAACCGGTCCCAGCCTTCCGCGAGACACGTGTCGGCGTGCAGAAAAACCACAACGTCTCCCGAGGCCGCCTCGGCCCCGACTCCGAGCTGGCGCGAGCGACCCGGTGGCGACGAAAGAACTCGCGCCCCGGCCGCCTGAGCTCTTTCGGGCGTGCCGTCGCTGCTGCCGCCATCCACGACGAAAACCTCATCCGCCGTGGCGGCGACGCTTGCGACCGCTCCCGCGATCCAGCGCGCCTCATCGAGTGCCGGAATCACGACCGAGAGCTTCACCGGCGCAAGATAGCACGCACCCCGAACGCGCATTGACAGGGGTCCGCCGCCTCCCCTATCACATCGGGCGTGAGCCCCCGCAACTCCCGAAAGTCCGGCGACGCCACGGGTGAAAAGTCCGGTTCTGGCCCGGCCGCGGGGCATTCCTCGGCCCCTGCGTACGCCGCCGCCGGTGTCGATCTCGACCGCGACGAGGCCTTCATCGACACGATCAAGGAAATCACCCGCTCGACGCTGCGTCCGGAGATCCTCTCGACCATCGGCGGCTTCGCCGGGGTCTTCAAGGCACCCGAGCGCTACGCGGATCCGGTCTTCGTAGCCGGCGCCGACGGTGTCGGCACGAAGCTCAAGTTCGCCGCTCGTCTGGGACGCTACGACACGGTCGGGATCGACTGCGTCGCCATGGTCGTAAACGACCTCGTGGTGCAGGGGGCCGAGCCGCTCGTCTTCCTCGATTACCTCTCGATGGAAGATCTCGACCCGGAGATCGCGCAGGAGGCCCTGCGCGGTGTCGCGGAAGGTTGCCGGCGCGCCGGATGCGCCCTGCTCGGTGGCGAGACCGCGACGATGCCGGGCTTCTACGGAAAAGGCGAACTCGAGCTCGTGGGATTCGGGGTCGGCGTGGTGGAGCGCGACGCGCTGATCGACGGCTCCGGCATCAGCCACGGAGACGCATTGGTGGGCCTGGCGTCGAGTGGCTTCCACAGCAACGGCTACTCGCTATTGCGCCGCATCGTCGAGGACGGCGAAGCCGCCGGGCACTTCGGGTTTCGCGATCGGATCGAGGAACTCGACACGTCCCTCGCAGGGGCCCTGCTCGCACCGACGCGAATCTACGTCAAGCCCGTGCTCCACGTGAACCGCGATTTCGACCTCAAGGGCGTCGTACACGTGACGGGCGGCGGCTTCCCGGGCAACGTGCCCCGGGTCCTGCCCAAAGGTGTGCGCGCCCGCATCGATCCGACGGCGTGGCCGACGCCCCCGGTCTTCGACTTCATCCAACGCCACGCCGAGCTCTCGGATGACGAGATGCTGCGGGTCTTCAACTGCGGTATCGGAATGATCCTGATCGTGCCCCGTGAGCAGTGCACGGACGTGATCGATCGGCTCGAAGCGATCGGCGAACGTGCCTACCCGATCGGTGGGATCGAGGCGAAGCAGCCCAACGACGACCCAATCCTCTTCGGGCCGTTCGCGCCCATGGAATGATGCGCGGCCTCCCCCCCATCGAAACCGGGAGCAATACGCGCGTGCGTCGCTGGGACGCGGTGATCCTCGGGAGTGCTCTGCCCGGGCTCGTGGCGGCGGCGCGGCTCGGATTGCATACCGCGCGGGTGCTGGTGATCGACGAAGGCGCTGCCGCGCGCCGTCCCGCCTGTCTGCGCGAGCCCTTTTTCCTGGGCGGTGCCGGCAAGCAGGGCGTGCTGGGCGCGTGCCTGCGCTCCTTGCGCGTACCGCTGATCGATCAGCGACGCATCGAAGACGGCCCGCTGGCCTTCCAGGTCGCGCTGCCAAACGCCCGTCTCGACATTGGCACCGTCCCGCTCAGCGTCGACGAGTGGGTAGCCTGGGGCCTGGCCAAGCCCGACGAATCGCGCCGACTCGCCGCCGCGCTGGAGAGCATGGGCGTCGCGGAGCGCGTGGCACTCATCGACGCGCCACTGGTGAAGGCGGGCCGTCGCGGTCCGCTCGGCAGCCGGCGCCCGACGATCGATCCCGGCCCCGAGCCTCTGAGCACCGAACCGCTCACTCGCGGCCTTCCGCCAGAACTCGCCGCCGCACCGCCCCAGCTCGCGACGGTCCTTGCCGCATGGACGCGCGCTCTCTCGAATCTGGGCGGCACCGAGCCGAGCGATGCGGCGCGCGCGCGACTGCTCGGTGCGCCCTTCGGGGGAAGCGCCGATGGCCGGGATGCGGACGGCCTGCGCCTCATGCTGCGCCGCCGCATCGAGTCTCTGTACGGAGAGTTTCGCACGCTCGACGGTCCGTTCCGGCTCGTATCGGTCAATGGCCAACCCGGCTTGGCGCCCGACGCGCGCGGCGAGTCCGGCGAGGTCTGGGTTGGCCGCGCGTTCGTAATCAACGCGCCGAGAACCGCCCTGGCCGGAGTCGTCGACCAGGACCCGGTCCCCGCGCCGCTCTCCGCACCGACAGCGCGCTGGCGCCGCACCGCGCTGCACTGGCAGATCCGCACCGACCTGCTTCCCGGCGCAATGGCGCGCCGAGTCATCATCGTCGGAGACGAGCAGCAACCGCTGGTCTCGACCAACCTGGTAACCCTGAGGAGCTTTCCGCACCGGGACGGCAGCACGGACCTGGTCGCCGCTGCGGTGGTGGAGACCGGGGCGTCGCCGGCGGCGGTGGAATCCGCAATCGAGGCACGGGTGGCGGAAATCCTGCCGTTCACCGAGGGGCACCTCGAACGCATGCGGGCACCCGAGCCGGCGTGGGACGAGGAAGACACGCTCCCCGACCCTCCGCCCGGCACAGGCTGGCCCGGCGAGGTGGTCATCCGCCTCCCGACCAAGCAGCTTCTCTACACGCTCGAGCGTTCCGGCGTCGCCAGTCTCGGAACGGAGGGTGACCTGCTCCTCGGCTGGCGGGGCGGAGACACGATCGCGGCTAATCTTGCCTAGCCCCCCCTCCGGAGAGTCCGTGATCGATCCGAAGGATGTCGAGCACAGCCGCGCTCGCGACCGCGAGCGCCCCCAATGGCGGCGGCTGGCCGCTTATTGCCAGGGCTACCTTCACCTCATCGTGCTCACGCTGGCGCTCACTGTGCTGGTCGCGGGCGCCGAATACGGACGCGCCTACCTGCTGAAGCTGCTGATCGACGACGTGGCGATCCCTCAGGCCAGCCTGGTGAACGAAGCCGGAGTGCAGGACTGGCTGCCGGACCTGGCTCTGCTCGACCCCGTTCGAACCGACCCGGCCGAGGAATCGAGGCCCGCGGTGAGCACCCTCAGCCAGGAAGACAGGCGGCGCATCTCGACCCATATCGAAAACAACCTGCTGGCGATCTTCTTGCTCGCAGCCCTGATAGCGGTCGCGCTGCCCGGTCTGGGTTTCATAAGGGAATACATCGCAGCCTATACATTGGGGCGCATCCGCGTCGACATGTCGCGGGAAGCGTGCGCGAAGCTCCTCGTGCTCCCGCTCGCATACCACCACGGAAAACGGCGGGGCGCGGTCTTCGCACGGGTGGCCTCGGACCTGAGCGTCGCGCACGGCGCCCTCGGGCTCATTTTTGGCGACATTCTCGCGGCGGGGATCAGGGTTCTGGTCGGCGTCGGGTTCATGCTGGTGCTCTCGTGGCAACTCGCCCTGTTCATGGCGGCCGGAACTCCGCTGATCTTTGGCACGATCGCGCTCTTCGGCAAGCTGATCCGGCGGGGCGCTCGCAAACGCCAGATACAGGTGAGCGAGGTGACGCAGCGCCTGCTCGAGATCCTGGAGGGGATCAAGGTCATCAAGGTTTTCAACGCCGAGGCCACAGAGTACGCGGCCTATTCTCGCGAGACGGTCCGCCTGTTCAAGCGCTCATTGCGAGTGACCCGAAATCGTGTGCTGGCGCGGACTTCCGTCGAGTTCATGAACCAAGTGATGACGTTGGCTGGACTCGGATTCGGCGGCTATCTGCTGTGGCGGGAGATGTGGGGCATCACGATCGGCAATCTCGCCGCCTTCATGGTGATGACGAGTCTCGTCTACCGGCCACTGAAGAAGCTCGCCCAGGGCTGGGTCCAGATACAGGACGCCATGGCGGGCGCCGAGCGCTACTTCGAGGTACTCGACACACCCATCGATATCCGAGACGCCCCCGACGCAGTCGACGTGGGACCGATCTCGGACTGCATCGTGGCCCGCGATCTGAGCTTCGGCTACGGCCCCGAGCCCGTGCTGCGCAACCTCGACTTCCATGTGCGCGCCGGTGATGTGGTGGCGATCGTCGGGCGAACGGGGGCGGGAAAGACGACTCTCGTCAACCTTCTCATGCGCCTTTACGACCCCCAGCAGGGAAGCATCGAGATCGACGGGAACAACTTGCAGAAGATTCGCCGCGCCTCGCTGGTCGCACAGATGGCCGTGGTGACGCAGGAACCCTTTCTATTCGACGGAAGCATCCGAGACAATCTGCTCTACGGCCGGCCCGAGGCCACCGAGGACGAGATGCTCATGGCCGCGCGGGCCGCCCACGTCGACCAATTCGTGAGCGAGCTGGCCAGCGGCTACGACACCCAGGTGGGACCGTCCGGGGGCATCCGGCTCTCCGGGGGCCAGCGCCAGCGCGTCACCATCGGACGCGCGATCCTGAAGGACCCGTCGATCCTGATCCTCGACGAGGCGACGAGCTCCCTCGACTCGAAGAGCGAGAAGTTCGTGCAAGAGGCAATCGACACGCTCCTCTCCGGCAACCGCACCGTCTTCGTAATCGCCCACCGGCTGGCGACCGTGCGCCGGGCCGACCAGATCCTGGTTCTGGAGAACGGAGCAATCGCCGAGCGAGGCACGCACGCGCAGCTGATGGAGACCGGCGGGCTCTACCAGGAACTCGTCGAGCTTCAGACCGGGGAGCCGGCGGCACCCGCGGCGCCGTAGCGTTCGGCGACATCGTCGCGGAGGCAGCCGAAGTTCAAGTGCCGCCCCGCACGGGTCGAGCACCGCGGACGCGCTCGACCACAGAAGCCCGGGTGAATGGAGTCAGGTACGCATCCGCTCGACCGTGACGACCCCGCGGATACGACCGATTTCGCGCATTACGGCGTTCAGGGTTCCGACGTCGCTCACCCAGAGGTCGAAGGTCTGCACCGACTTTCGGTCCGACGTCGTCGTGACGCGCGCCGCCCCGATGTTGATGCCGGCTGCAGAAATCGTCTTGGTCACCTTCGCCAGCTGACCGGGACGGTCGAGAGAGTGGACACGCATCTTGATACGCCACGGCGCCGCGGCATCGGGCTCCCAGTTCACGTCGATACGCCGGACCGGATCGAGTTCGAAGACCTTCGGACAATCCTTCACGTGGATCGTGACCCCGCGACCCCGGGTCACGAAACCCACCACCTCGTCGCCGGGAAGCGGTCCGCAGCAGCGGCCGAAACGCACCAGCACGTCGGGCTGTCCACTCACTCGGATTCCGCTCTTCGACGGACGGCGCCGCCGCCGGAAGAGGCTGCGCCGGGCCTTTGGCGCGGGCTGGGGCGCCTGCTCGCCCCGGAGACGACGCACCACATCGATCGCAGCGACGCGGCCGTACCCCACGGCCGAGAGCAACTGGTCCACCGAACTGCGTCGCTCGGCCCGCGCGACCTCCTCCAGGTCTCCCTGCTCCAGAAGCCGCGCCAGGGAGAAGCCCTCCTTGCGGAGCGCGCGCTCGAGCATGTCGCGTCCTAGCGCGAGGCTCCGCTCGGTCTCGGCCGTCCGAATGGCGTGGCGTATCCGGCTGCGCGCACGCGACGAGACGACGAAATCGAGCCAGTCCTTGCGCGGGTATTGATTGTGCGAGGTCAGCACCTCGACCGTGTCCCCGTTCTCCAGGCAGTGGCGCAGAGGCACCATCTTGCCGTTGACCCGGGCACCCGAACACTGGGCGCCCACCTCGCTGTGGATCGCATAGGCGAAATCGATCGGCGTAGCGCCCTTTGGCAGGTTGATGACCTCGCCCCGCGGAGTAAATACGAAGACCTGATCGGGAAAGAGATCGACCTTCACCGAGTCGATGAACTCGTGAGGATCCTTGAGCTCCCGGTTGAACTCCACGAGCTGGCGCAACCACGCGAACGTCTCGTCGTCGCTATCACCCGTTCCGGAAACACCCTCCTTGTACTTCCAGTGCGCGGCGATACCGAACTCCGCGTTTCGGTGCATCTCGTGCGTGCGGATCTGCACCTCCATGCGCTCGCCGTAGGGGCCGATCACCGTGGTGTGGAGCGACTGGTAGCCATTCGGCTTGGGCAGAGCGACGTAGTCCTTGAATCGACCGGGGACCGGCCGCCAGAGTGCGTGCACGATCCCGAGTGCTGCGTAGACCTGGTCCCGGCTGCCGTCGACGACCAGGCGAAACGCGATCACGTCGTAGATCTCGTCGAGGCTTACGCCCTGGCTCTCCATCTTGACGTGAATCGAGTAGAGATCCTTGAGCCGACCGGTCACCTCCGCCTGGACGTCGGCGCTCCCCAGGCGCGCCGAGAGCACGTCGATCACCTCCTCGATGTACGCCTGCCGCGCCTCTCGCTTCGAGCGCAGGCGCATCTCGAGATCGGCAGCATCCGCGGGGGCGAGCGCCCGGAAGGAGAGCTCTTCGAGCTCCTGCTTCATCCAGTGGATGCCGAGCCGGTGAGCGAGCGGCACGTAGATGTCGAGCGTCTCCTGAGCCACCCGATGCACCGCCTCCTCCGGCATGTGCTGGACGGTGCGCATATTGTGGAGACGATCGGCCAGCTTGATGAGGAGGATGCGGATGTCCTCGGACATCGCGATCAGCATCTTCCGGAAATTCTCGGCCTGGCGCTCCTGGGCCGAGTTGAACTCGATCTTTGCGATCTTGGTGAGCCCCTCGACCAGGAACCCCACCTGGGACCCGAAGCTGCGCTGGATTTCTTCGATCGTGGTGTGAGAGTCCTCGATCGTGTCGTGGAGGAGCCCGGCCGCGACCGTCACCTCGTCGAGACGCAACTCGACGAGAACGCCGGCAACCTCGATCGGGTGGACGAGATAAGGCTCACCCGAGAGACGCTCCTGGCCCTCGTGGACCTTGGCCGTGAAGACGTAGGCGCGCTGGAGCAATTCGAGATCGCACTCGGGGTGGTACTCGAGGATGCGGTCCGCGATATCGTTGAAGCGCACCCGCGGGCGCCGGATTCTCCCTTTCGCTTCGGGCATTTGACCCAACATACACACCCCGGGGAGCGGGGCAAACCCAGCTTCAGGCGGACACGCGCTCCAGGGCCGTCCCCGGCGCGAAGCGCTCGCGCAACTGGACCTCGCAGCCACCGCGACAGCCCCTGACGATATCCGTCACGTCGGCAACGCAGCGATCCAAGTCATCGTTGACCACGGCGAAGTCGAAACGCGAGGCCGCGTGGATCTCCCCGCGCGCGACCGCGAGACGTCGCTGGATCTCCTCCTGAGAATCGGTTTCCCGACCGCGCAGCCGAGCCTCGAGCCGTTCCAGCGACGGCGGCAGGAGGAAAACGAGTCGCGCGTCCGATCGGCGCTCTCGCACCTGGGCGGCGCCCTGAATCTCGATCTCGAGCAACACGTCGTTGCCCCGCGCGAGTTCGGCGTCGAGCGCATCCCGGCTCGTTCCGTAGCGGTGGCGGTTGTACTCGGCCCATTCCAGAAAAGCGCCCTCCTCGACCAACTCGTCGAAGCGGCCGGGGCTGACGAAGAAGTAGTCGACCTCGTCCCGCTCCGCCGAACGCCGGGCACGCGTGGTATGGGACACCGAAAACTCCACGCGCGGATCCCGCTCCACGACGCGCCGGCACACCGTGGTCTTGCCGGTCCCGGATGGTGCGGCCACGACGAAGGGAATGCCTCTGCGGCGACTCAAGCCGCGTCCTCCGCACCGTCGTCCTGGATGCGACCGGCGATGGTCTCTGGATTGATCGCGGAAAGGATGACGTGGTCGCTGTCGGTGACGACGATCGAGCGCGTGCGACGTCCTTGGGTGGCATCGACCAGCTTGCCCCGTCCGGCCGCATCCTCCCGGAGCCGCCGCATGGGTGCCGAAGACGGGGACATCACGGCGACGATGCGCGACGCCATAACGAGGTTCCCGTAGCCGATGTTGAGCAGCGTCTGCCTATTCAACGTTCTGGACCTGCTCGCGCAGCCTCTCGATCTCCGTCTTGAGATACACGATCTCGTGGGCGACGGGAGCGTCCGAGGCCTTCGAGCCCACAGTATTCACCTCGCGCGAAAACTCCTGGAGCAGGAAGTCGAGACTCCGGCCCACAGGATTCCCGGATTCGCCCTCCCGGATAATCGTCCGGAACTGTTCGACGTGACTGCGCAGGCGCACCAGTTCCTCGGTGATGTCCAGGCGATCCGCCGCGATCACCAACTCCTGGTAAAGCCGTGCAGCATCGAGAAGTCCCGTCTCGCGACCCAGTTGCTCGGCGCGCCTCTGGAGCCGCTCGCGAACCCCCTGCTGCACCTCTCCGGCGCGGCTCTCGATTCGCTCGGCGCACGCCTCCACCCCGGCGATCCGGCCCACGAGATCCCGCTCGAGCGCTTCGCCTTCGTCCACGCGCATCGCGTCGAGCACATCGACCGCCACGCCGACGGCATCCAGGAGCGCCTCCCGCAGCGCCTCGGCGGAGATCTCGGGCTGGACCAGGCGCGCCACGCCCGGAAGTGCGAACAGCGTTCCGATGTCGAGCGCGCCCTCGATGCCCTCGCTCTGCAGCCGAGCAGCGGCGGCGAGGTAGCCCCGCGCCACCTCCAGATCGACCTCCACCCCCGAAGACCGCTCACTGCCGCCCGGCGCGGCCACCGACAGGTCGATCTTCCCGCGGTCGAAACGCGCCTGCACCCGAGCGCGCACCTCGCGCTCCAGCCCCGCCAGCAGCCGCGGCAGCCGCACGCGCACGTCGAGGTAGCGGTGATTGACCGCGCGCACCTCCACGTCGAAGACGAGTTCCTCCACCTGGAACGAGGAGCAGCCGAAGCCGGTCATGCTGCGAATCACCCGGCGCCCCCGGCCGCGGCCACCGCCTCGGGCAGGAGCGCCCGCACTTCTCCGGGACTCGCCGTGGCGGTGCCGACCTTCCCGACCACCACTCCCGCGGCGGCATTGGCGAGCACGGCAGCTTCGAGCAGCGACGCCCCGGCGCGCTGGGCCAGAGCCAGCGCGGCGATGGTGGTATCCCCGGCGCCCTGCACGTCGAATACATCGCGGGCGACGGTGCGAACGTCTACTCCAGCGGCTCCGTCCTCGAAGAGCGTCATGCCGTCGCCGCCGCGCGTGACGACCACGTCGGCCCCGGAGAGTTCGCGGCGCAGCACCCCGGCGGCCCGCGCCAGATCGGCGGCTTCCTCCACGCGCACGCCCGAGAGCCACTCGGCTTCGCGGAGATTGGGCTTGACCAGCGCCGCGCCTCGCCACGGCTCGAGCGCCGACTTCGGATCGATGACGACCGGAACACCCCGCGCGCGGAAGATCTCCATGGCCTCGACGGCAACCACCGGGGCAAGCGCACCCTTGCCGTAGTCCGCGACGACGACCCCCGCGCTGGCACCGAGCGCCCGGTCGACCGCGTCGAGCAGGGCGCGGCGCGATGCTTCGGACGGTGCCTCCAGCGTCTCGCGGTCGAAGCGCACCACCTGCTGGTTCTGGGCCACGATGCGGGTCTTGCGCGTCGTCGGACGGCCCGCGTCCACGACCAATCCACCCGGATCGACACCTAGCCGGTCGAGCAGGTCGGCCGCGCTCCGCCCGGCCGGATCGTCACCCACCACGGCGCAGCACGAAACCTGCCCACCCAGCGCCACGATGTTGCGCGTCACGTTTCCGGCGCCGCCGAGCACCACGGTCTCGTCGCGCACCTCGACGACGGGCACGGGCGCCTCGGGGCTCACGCGCGCCACGTCGCCCCAGACGTACTCGTCCAGCACGAGATCACCGACCACCAGCAGGTGCACGTGCCGAAAACCGTCGAGCAACTGGTCGAGACGCGTCGGGTCGAGGCTCACGGGGCGATGGTACCCCGTGTGGAGGGCCGCGGGCGGGTCACCGGCTGCGCTCCGCCGCGCGCTCGTCCTCGGCCGCGCCGCCGAGCAGTGCGCGGGCCGCCTCCAACGCGGTCTCCGGAGAGATGGCCATGGCGCGATCGGCGCGCACGCTGCGCGAGGGAGTGTCGGGCCATGGGGCGTTCTCGATCGGGTCGGTGGGTCCGAGCAGCTGCACGACGGGCGTACCCACGAGCGACGCCACGTGCAGCGGGCCGGTATCGCCTCCGACAACCAGGCGACAGGCGGAGAGCAAGGCGCCGAGCTCACCGAGATCCGCCGTCCGCGGCGCGAGCACCGCCGCCCCGCCGGAGCCCGCAACCACCGCCTCGGCTGCCGCCCGGTCGTCCCGGGTGGGGCCCCAGGTGACGATCGAAGCCACGGACCCGCGTTCTCGAAGCAGCACCGCGAGGCGGGAAAAGTGCTCGACGCTCCAGCGCTTGTGGGCCGTTCGCTGGCTCGTGCCCGGGTGCAGGGCGACCGGCGGCGGCCCTGCGCCGAGCATCTCCTGAAACCGGGCCCGTGTCTGCTCCGCCACCCGGAAGGGCCGCTCCGCGTGCGGCGCGTCGATGCCGGCAAATCGCACCAGCGCCGCGTTTCGCTCAAAGCGACTCATGCGCGGCGGCGAGAGGCGCGCCCGGTCGGTTGCGAGCAGCCACGAGAGTTCGCGACCGAAAGGACGCGCGTAGCCCAAGCGCCGCCGCGCACCCGAAAGCCGTGCCAGGAGTGCCGAGCGGGCCAGGCAGTGGAAGTCGATCACCAGCTCGAAGCGCCGCGCGCGCAGCCGCGACGCGAATACGCGGAAGCGGCGCCACGCGGCGCGGGGACGTCCGGCACGCAGCTCGCTCACGATCTCCGGACGCGGGAAGACCAGGACCTCGTCCACCCAGGGCTGCCCCTCGACGGCGCTCGCGGAACGCGGCTCCACCAGCCAGCCGAGGTGGGCGCCGGGAAGCCCCGCACGAAGACTCGATACCGCGGGGAGCGTCCGCACCACGTCGCCCACCGCACCGAGGCGGATCACGAGCACACGGTCGGCCGGGGGAGGACCCGCGAGCGGATTCAGACAGACGCCGATGGTGTGCCTCGCTCCCCTCTCGGGCGGCGGTAGGATACCGCCTCATGCACCGCGGCGCCGACCGCAACGGCGCTGCGCGGGAGGGGTTGCCGACCTTGGGCGCGGACACTGCGGAGAACGGGTCCCGGACGCTGGATACGAACGCGGCGCGCGACGGGTTCCGGACGCTCCGCGCGGGCAGGATCTTCCTCCGCGTGGCGCCCGACTACGAGAAGCCGGCCCGATCGCTCGGACTGCTCGAGCGCGGCGGCCTCGAAGCGCTGCTCGCCCGCGGCGGCGGACCCATGGGGCGGGCGCCGAGCGTCGTGCTCGCGCTCCCCGGACGGGACGAACGGCTGCTGCTGCGCGCCGTGCGCCACGGCGGCTGGCTGGCACCACTCTGGGGCGACCGCATCCTCGGCACCGCGCGGCCGAGCCGCGAACTCGACGTCACCCGGAGCCTGCGCGAGCGCGACGCACCCGTTCCCGAGCCCGTGCTCGCCGTGGCGCACCGGCTCGCCGGTCCGCTGCAGCGCGCCGCGGTCGCGACCGTCTTCGAAGAGGACTCGGCAGACGCCCTCCGCTTCCTCAGCGCCGCGCCGTCGGCCGAGCGCGTGGCAAGCGCCTGCCGGGCGGCGGGCCGCGCGGTGCGGCGCCTCCACGACGCCGGCGGCCGGCACCGCGACCTTCACCTGGGAAACCTGCTGCTGCGCGAAGACGACAGCGGCGCGGACTGCACGGTGGTGGATCTCGACCGCGCGCGAGTCGTCGCATCCGTCTCCCCGAGCGCGCGCATGACGGAGATCGGGCGCCTGCTTCGCTCCGCCCTGAAACGCCGCCTCTGGCCCCGGATCGGAGACGCGGGCGCAAGGGCCTTCCTCGACGCCTATACCGGGGAGGAGTCCGGGCTCCGCGACGCCCTGCTCGCCCACTGGCCCCGGGAACGCGGCCGGCTCGCGCTTCGCGGCCTGCGCCGCTAGCGGAACTGGGCCTCGAGCCAGTCGAGCAGGGAATCCGGGGCATCCACCTCGAGTTCGATCGAGAGCACGCGCACGTCGGCCGGAACGGTCCACGAGGCGAGGATCTTGACGGCATCCTTCTCACTGGTCACCCACAGCGGCGCGGCGTCCGCGAGACCGGCGAGATCCCCGGCGCGGTAGACGTGGTGATCGCGAAAGCGGCGCTCCGCTACGACCTTCGCACCGAGCGCCTCGAGGCTGAGACGCAGGCCATCGGGCCGGGCCAGCCCCGACAGCACGCCCAATTCGACCCCGCGCAGCAGACCGGGATCCTCGCGCGGCCCCCCCGAGAGAGAGCGCAGGGAAGCCGGGCGCCGGCGGGCGGCAAAGCGAAACGCCGCGGGCGCGAGCTTTCCGAGCCGCGCCTCGTGCCGCTCGGAAAGCGGGCCGTCCACCACGCCGACGCAGGCCGCTGCACGCAGCGCTGCCGGCGGCTCGCGCAGCGGACCGGCGGGCAGACAGCGCCCGTTTCCAAACCCCACACGCCCGTCGAAGAGCACGAGGTCGACGTCCCGGTGGAGCCGGTGGTGCTGGAACCCGTCGTCGAGAACGAGCACCTCGGCACCGAAGGTCGACAATGCCCGCCAGCCGACCCGCGCCCGGTCGCGACCCACGAGAACGGGAACGCCCGGTGCGTGCGCGGCGAGCACCAGCGGCTCGTCCCCGGCCTCGGCCACGCCGGCGCGCACGAACTTTCCGTCCGAGACGACGACGATGTCGCGTCGCCCGCGCCGCCCGTAGCCGCGGCTTGCCAACACCACGCGGTGTCCCCGCTCCCGCAACGCGCGCGCTACCCACGCAGCGGTGGGCGTCTTCCCGGCCCCGCCGGCGACGAGGTTGCCGACCCCGACCACACGACACGGGAGCCGCTCCACCCCGCGCCATCCCGCGGCGTGGCTCCAGCGGTCGAGGCGCGCGCCCAGCCCGTAGAGCCAGCCAAGAGGTGCCAGTGCGCGGCCCATAGCCGGCATTCAGCCGGGGGGGCAGGCCAGCGCCGTCTCGACGAGTGCGAGCGCGCGTTCGGCACTGCCGTGGTGCTCGGCCAGGGCCCTGCGCCCCGCCTCGCCCCGGGCACGCGCCGCGTCCGGATCGGCCAGCAATCCGATCAGCGCCCGGCCGAGCTCTGCCGCATCCGCGACGCGCTGCGCGGTTCCCGCCGCTTCCAGAATCTCGACCGGCGGACCGACGTTATGCGTGTGGGGACCGAAGAGGACCGGGCGGCCGGCACTCGCGGGCTCGAGCACGTTGTGACCGCCAACCGGCACAAGCGACCCGCCGACGAAAGCGGCCTCGGCCCGGGCGTAGACCGACGTCAGCTCGCCGACGCTATCGAGCACCAGGACCTCGCCGGGCGCGAGCGGTCCCGCGCCGGGACGGCTTCGCCTGCGGGTCCGGAGGCCGCGCCCGCGCAGCAGCCGCTCCACCTCCCCCGAGCGCGGCGGGTGGCGCGGCGCCACGACGAGCGAGTGCGGCAGGCCCGCGCGCACGACCGCCTCGAAGGCCTCGGCCACCGGCGCCTCCTCTCCGGCGTGAGTGCTGCCGGCCACCCAGAAGCGTGCACCGCCGAGGAGTTCTGCCAGATCACGGCTGGGAGGCGGCGGCGTCTCGGCCACGTCCAGCTTCAGGTCTCCGGTCACCGTCACCCGCTCGCTCGGAGTCCCCAGGCTCCGAAAACGCTCTGCGTCGAGCTCGGATCGCGCCCCGACGGCGCGAATACGCCCGAGAGTCCGGGCGAGCAGCGGTGCAAAGCGCCGGTAGCGCGGAAAGCTCCGGTCCGAGAGCCGGCCGGACACGATCACCACGGGAACGCCGCAACGCTCCGCCGCCGCGATCCACGAGGGCCACAACTCGGTCTCGACGAGCACGAGGAGCGCCGGGGATACCCTCGCGAGTGCGGCGTCGACGCACCAGGGGTGATCGATCGGCGCCAGATGACACGGAACCTCGGGACACCAGTGGCGCATGGCCGCTCGCCCGGGAAGCGTCCAGGTCGACGTGCACACGTAGTGGCCGCGCTCGCGCAGCAGCCCGACCAGGCGCGAGGCGGCTCGGATCTCCCCCACAGCCGAGGCATGGATCCACACGTTGCCCGGTGGCAACCGCGGCCAGACCCCGAGCCGCTCGGGCAGGCCCGACCAGAGCCTCGGCCGGACCAGCAGCGCGGCAGCGCCGACGGGAGCGCCGACGACAGCCGTCAGAGCTGCGCCCGTCTGGCGCGCCGCGCCCACCGCCTGTCCTCAGCCGAGCTCCGGCTGGGGTGGAATCGCTTCGATCACGCGCTGCGCGGTCCGCAGCGCGCCGACTGCCGAATGCGCCGACGCCGTCGGCGCATCGCGCTTCTCGACGTCGTCGACGAACGCGCGCAGCTGCATCAGCAGCGCGTCCTCCGGCTCGAAGTGGATGCGTTCCTTTTCGACCTCGGGCCAAGCGTCCCGCTCCCGAACCCGGCGGTAGACCCACGCGCGTTGCGAGAGAAAATCGATGGAAAAGAACCCGTCCTGCTGGAAGAAGTGCATCTTGCGCACCGGCGCTCCCGAGACGCGGCTCGCCGTGAGATCGGCAATGCAGCCCGACGGGAAGCTCACGCGCGCGTTGGCGATGTCGACCCGGTCGGTGATCACGGGAACACCCAGCGCCTCGATGCGGTTCGGCTCCTCGCCGAGGACCTGTTGCAGGATGTCGATGTCGTGGATCATGAGGTCGCGGACCACGTCGACGTCAGTGCCTCGGGACGGGAACGGCCCGAGGCGCCGCACCTCCACGAAGCGCGGCGCGCAGACCCGGCTGCGGATCACGCGGGTCGCGGCGTTGAACCACTCGACGTGTCCCACCCGAAGCACCCGGCCGCGCCTATCCGCCCGGGCGACGAGGTCCGTCGCCTCTTCCACACTGTGCGCAATCGGCTTTTCCACCAGCACGTCCAGGTCCGCATCGAGGGCGGCCGAAACGATCTCGTGGTGGGCCAGGGTGGGAACGGCGACGATCACGGCGTCGGATTCGCGGAAGAGCGCCGCCGCATCGGGTGCGGCCCAGCTCGCGTGGGCAGCGGCAACCTCGCCGGCGCGGCCGGCGTCGAGATCCACCACGCCGGCCAGGTCGATCCGCGCACCCGCCTCTCGAAGCGCCGCCACCTTCTCGACGTGGCACCGGCCCATATGACCGACTCCGACCACTCCGATGCGCAGCCGCGTCACGCCGGGTCCCCGCGAATGCCGAAGAGCGCGATGCCGTGGGCGCCGGCCTCGACCACCAGAGCGTCGCGGTCGAGCACCAGGGTGCGCCCCGCTTCGAAGGCGAGCGCCGCCGCCTTGGCGTCGCGCAGCGCCGCGAGCGTGTCGGGGCCGATGGTCGGGACATCGAAACGGGGATCCTGGGACGGCTTCGCGACCTTGACGGCGCAGGCCCCCGGCGCAATTTCACCGGCGCGGCGAATCGCCGCGTCGGTGCCCTCGATCGCCTCCACCGCCAGCACGGCCCCGTCCTTCACCACGACCGTCTGGCCCACGTCGACTCCCGCCAGGACCTTGGCGATGCCGAAGCCGAAGCTCACGTCCGCGCGCTGCTCCGCCGTCGGCTCGACGCCGCCCAGCACACCGACAGCGCCGACGAGGTCCGGCAGCAGATCGACCTGGGCCAATAGGCGGATTCCGTGCTCCTCGAGAAAATCGGCGATGGCGCCAAGAATCGAGTCGTCGCGCCGGTCGCACAGACCCGCGAGCAGGCGCAGCGCCTCGGCATCCGGCTGCAGTTCGGCGGGCCGGGCGAGCAGGGCCGCCTTCGGAACCTTGCCGAGCATCGCAGCCTCGCAGACGCCCGCGTCGCGAAGCGCGCCGAGCGCGGCGCCCACCTGGCCGGGCTGCAGCCAGGTCACCTCGGCATAGTCTTCGAGCGCCGGATCCGTCCGCCCGGGGAAGCCAATCGCCACCACGCTCTGGCCGTTCGCGCGCGCGCTGCGCGCAGCGCGGAGCGGAAGCTCACCCTGCCCAGCCACCAGGCCCAGCACTCGGGACGGGTCGGCGCCCACTAGCGAGTCACGCCGCGCCCGGAGCTGCGGAGGAAGCGGAGCAGCCGCTCGACCTCCTGCGACCCGGCGCACTCCTCCTCGACACGCTTCATCGCGGGCTCGAGACGCAGCTTCGACCGATACAGCAGGTGAAAGGCGTGCTTTAGCTCCGCGATCTTCTCCCGCCCGTAGCCCCGCCTCTCGAGACCCACCGTATTCACCCCGGCGAAGCGGGCGCGCTCGCCGATCACCCGCCCAAAGGGCGGAACGTCCTTCGAGAGCTTGGTACTGGCCCCCGTGAAGGACGACTCCCCGATCCGGCAGAACTGGTGGACGCCCACCATCGCACCGAGCACGGCGAAATCTTCGACGACCACGTGGCCGGCCATGGCCGAGAAGCTCGCAATGATGCAATTCGAGCCGATCTGGCAGTCGTGGGCGATGTGCACGTTGTTGAGGATGAAATTCCCATCGCCGATATTTGTCGAGCCGACGCCGATGGGGCTGCCCGCGTGGATCGAGGCGTATTCGCGGATCACGTTGTCCGCACCGATGTGGAGCGAGGTCTCCCCCTCGACGCCCTGCACCTGGGGCGCCTCGCCGATCACCGAGAAGGGAAAGATCCGCGTCCGCTCCCCGATGCTCGTCCGTCCCACGAGGATCACGTGCGAACTCACCGCAACGCCCGACGCAATCTCGACGCCGTCTCCCACCACCGTGTAGGGGCCCAGCACGACATCGTCGGCCAGCTTGGCGCCCGGATCGACGACCGCCGTGGGATGTATGCGCCGCTGTGCCATTCAGCCCTTCTGACCGACGACCGCCGTGGGATGTATGCGCCGCTGTGCCATTCAGCCCTTCTTGTTGTAGCGCTCGATCACCATATCCGTGATGTCGAGAGCCTCGCGGGTGTAGAGCACCCCGGGCGTGCCCCGGCGCAAGATCATGGTGAAGCCTTCCTGCTTGCCGAGCGACTCGATGATCTCACCCAGCTTGGCGAGAAGCGGCCCCTCGAGGCGCCGCTGGTCCACCTGCATCTGGCCCTCGATCTCTTTCCCCTTGGCCTGGATCTCGTTGCGCAATTCGACCAGGTCGAGCTGCTTCTGGTAGAGCGCCTCGTCGGAAAGCACGAACTTCTTGGCCTTCATTTCTTCTTCGAGCGCCCTGTACTTGTCGAAGAGCGGCTGCACCGAGGCCTGGGCTTCGCGCTGCTTGCGCGCGAACTCCTCGCGGGCCGCCTTGCCCTCCTCGGTCGAGCTGATCGCCTGGTCGATGTCGACGACCCCGATCTTGATGCCGCCGTCGGATGCGGCCGTGCCGATGGCGAGCATCGCGCCGACCGCGAACAGAACGAGCGTTTTCTTGACCTTCATGACCTTCACCTCTCTTTTCGGATGTCGGGGGGAGCAGCGCCGGGCTAGAAGTCCGCTCCCCCCATGGAGAACTCGAAGACCGGAGAATCCTCGACCGCGAGCTTGTCCAGCGGAAAGCCCATGATCACCGCGAGCGGCCCGAAGGGTGAAAACCACTGCACACCCACGCCGGTACCGTAGCGCCAGTCCGTGACGTCGAACAGGAGTTCGTCCTCCGCGAAGGCGTTCCCGGTGTCGAAGAAAACCAGCCCCTGGAGGCCCAGGGTCTCGGAGATCGGGAACCGGTACTCCAGGGTGGACGAGATGAACTGGTTCCCACCGATCACGTCCGTGCTGTAGATATTGTTGACCTGGTCGATCCCGTTGCAGGGCTCCACCGGACAGTACGTCGAAACCTCCTGGCGCGGGATATCGGGGGTGTTGTATCCCTCACCGCTGTAGGCGCCAACGCCAGCCTCCTCCTTCTCCAGCGGCAGGTACAACCCGGCGCTCTGACCCGGCCTGAGGATGGGCCGCCGCGGCCCCACCGAGCGCGCCCGGAAGCCCCGCAGCTGGAACTCGCCGAGCCCGCCGAGAAAGTAGCGCTCCGAGAGCGGGAGCTTCAGGTTCGTATCGATCTCCGTCAGCGGACGGATGGTATCGTCGTGAGGGAGGGGTGAACCCGCGAGGCCGAAATCGGAGATGCTGTTGAAGGGGTACGCGTAGCCGAGGCGCGTCCCCACGACGAAGCTCGAATTGGGCAGCAGCCAGCGCGGCGCGCCGAGGTAGAAGATCGCCCGGAGCTCGGCCCGGGCGAACTTCGCGAAGCCCAGCAGGCCGGCGCCGTCCAGGTTCGCACCGATATCCCACCCCTCCGTCGGCGCAAAGCGATCGTTGCGGGTATCCGATTGCACGGAAATACCCAGCATGCTCACGTCGCGCCAGCCGCCCTCGAACTCGCGCAAGATGAGCGCCGCGCCGGTGAGGTAGCGCTCGTCCACCAGTTTCTTGCGCTGGTAGCTGTAGCGGAGGTCGAGCCGGTTGCGCTTGTCCTCGGTCAGCGCGTGGCCCAGGCTGAACTCGCCGCCGATCTGACTCTGCTCGTAGCTTTCGAAGTTGACCAGCGTGCTGAAGCCGGTGACCGAGAGGCTCCATTCGCTGCCGAGAAAATAGGGATCCGTCAGGCTCAGGTAGAAGCGCTGCGTTTCCCCGCCGTACTCCACCGACGCCGTGGTGGCAAAGCCGCGGCCGAACAGGTTCGACTGCTGGAGCGACCCGGTGCCCACGATGCCGTCCTGGGAGGAATAGCCGGCGCCGAAGCTGAAAGAGCCCGTCGGGCGCTCGACCACGCGCACCTCCATGTCGAGCTGCTCCGATACCTCCGTCGGCTGCATCTGGATGTCCACTTCCTCGAAGTAGCCCGAGCCCTCGATCCGCAGCCGCGAGAGCATCACCGCGCGCTGCGAATAGAGTTCGCCCTCGACCAGCGCGACCTCGCGGCGGACCACCGGATCGACCGTGACCGTATTGCCGGAGATGTCGATCTCGCGAATGAAGTAGAGGGGTCCCTTGCGGACCTGGAAGATCACGTCGACCACCTGGTCGGTGTCCGACACATTCGAAAGCGGCTGCACGTTGGCGAAGTAGAAACCGCGGTTCGTGTAGTACTCCGTCAAGAGCGTCACGCTATCCGAGAGATAGGTGCGGTTGAAGACGTCTCCTTCTTTCAGCAGGAGCCGCTGCTTGAGCTTCTCTACATCGACGGTCTCATCGCCTGCGATGGCGATGCTGCCCACATCGAAGCGCAGGCCCTCGGAGATGTGGACCTTCACATCGAGCCCTTCGGGGGAGGGAATCACCTTGGGTTCGCCGATCTCGGCCTGGAGATAGCCGGCATCCGCGTACCGTTTCTGCACGGTCTGCAGGTCCTGGAGAAAGAGAGGCTCGGCGTAGGTCCCGGAGCGGTCGAACCAGGAGGTGGCGTAGGACCACCAGCGCCAACGCTTCGTCTGGAAGTCCTGGACCAGCTCGTCGTCGCCGAAGGCCTCGTTGCCCACGAACTCGATCTTGCGGAGCTTGAGCTTCTCGTTCTCATCGACGACGAAGTGGATGCCGACGGCGTGCTCCGCGAGCGGATCGATCTCGTAGCTCACCTCCGCCAGGTAGTAGCCCTGGGCCCGGTAGAGGGCGGCGATCCGCTCGCGGTTCTCGAAGAGCAGGGGGTAGTCGAGAGTCGAGCCCGTCGTGAGCGTCAGGATGTCCCGGATCTTGTCGCCCTCGACATTCTCGTTGCCCGAGATCGAAATCTGCCGGACGACCGGGTTCTCCTCGACCTCGAAGACGACGACAAAACCCGCCGGCGTCTGCTCCCGGAAAACGCGCACGTTGCGGAAGAAGCCGAGCGCGTTGATCTCGCGCACGTCGCGCGCGATCTGTGCCGAGCGGTAGGTTCCACCCGCACGCGTCGCGACGCGCGCCAGAATTGCGGCCGACTCGATGCGCCGGTTGCCGCGCACGCGCACCTCGGCAATGCCGCCCGCGCGGCTGGGCCCCCGGGGCGCCCCGCCCAGCGTCAAGCGGTAGCGGACCACAATGCCATCGGGTCCGCGCTCCGTCTCGACCGCGGCGCTGGCGACACCCGGCTCGGCGCGCAGCAGCGCCAGGTCGTCGCGAACGGTGGCGCTGTCGTAGGCTCCGCCGCTGCGCGTCCCGAGCTTTGGCAACAGCTGGCCCGCGGCGTTGCCAGCACCCTCGATGCTAACGCGGGCCACCACGGGCGGTGTGGAGCCCGCAACCCGCTCGACGACGCCGTCGGCCACCTCGTTCACCCGGGAGAGCAGGACGTCGTCGGCATCGGCGGTGAGCACCAGGGTCTGCGCCTCGAGACCCGGGGCCTCGGGCGTCATGCGCACGTCGAGGCTGTAGCGCCCCGCCAACTCGGTGACGCTCCCCGTCACGACCCACGCCGCCCCGGCGCGCGCCGCAACCCGCCGCAGGGCCGCGTCTCCCGTCGGGCCTCCAGACCCCGGCGCGGCGGCCGCCGCCGCGCCGGGGTCTAGAACGCGCACCCGTCCACTGGCCTCGAGCCGGCTGCGCACGAGGTTGGCCAATGATTCGCCCAGGTAATCAATCGGCTTGGCACTGTGGACCCGGAAGGCCAGCACCAGCACGCTCGGCTGCGCCGAAACCCCGGCGCCTGGCTCTGGCTCCCCCGCCGACCGGGCCGCCGGATCCGGCGCCCCGACGGCCGCGGCCGGAACCGCCCACGCCAGGCCGAGGCAGGCCACTACCCCCAGGGAGAGGCTTCGAGCCCGCAGCGGGTGGGGATTGACGCGCACAGTGATCCGCCGGCGAGGGTAGTGCGGCCCCGCTGCCGCGCACAAGCCCCATCTGGGGTATTTCTCTTTCGTTCCCGGACGGTTATGTTCTCCTGGCTCCCATGTCCTGCCGATGCACCGCACGCGCCGCAGCCAGTCTTTTGTTCGCTCTCGCCTCGGTCGCCGGCGCCAACGCCTCGGCTGTCTGCGTCGACGAGCTCGCGGACGGGGACGTGCTGGTGACCGACCTGACCGCCAACCAGATCATCCGGCTCACCGACCTGACGGGCGCCAACCCGAATAACAACCAGGAACGCGTCTGCGTTGGAGAAAGCCCGGAGCCGCTTGCCGGCGGAGCCACGGAGGGGGTGCTCTTTCCGCGCGATGTCGTGAACGACCGCGAGGGGCGCCTGTGGATCACGATGCACGACAACGTGGTGCGCGCCGACCCCGGCGCCAACACCCAGGAGTTCGTGGGTTGGGGCATGCCGGGCCCCCCCTTTTACCCCGTCACGTTTCCCATCGGCCTCGCGAAGCAGCGGGACGGGCCCCTATTCGTGGCGTGGACTCCAATGACCAGCGAAGCAGCGGTCCGCCAGCTCGATCCCGTCACCGGCCTCTCCTTCGAATTCGTGGCGTGGTACTCTCTGGATGATCGCCTGGGCCTTCCGCTCGGGGTGATCTTAGACCCGCGCCCGGGCGCCGCCGCGAACGACCTGCTGGTGTCCGCAAGCTACTCCTCGAAGAGCTTTGTGGGGCCCGCAATCTTCGCCGTAAACGGCGAAGAGCAGCGCACCACCGGAATCGCGCGGGACGGATTCCTCACGGCTCCCTACCGGCTCGCCTCCGTGGACGAGCAATACATCTACGCCACGAACGCCCCACCGTACCCCGGCCAGGTGCTCCAGATCGACCGCAGCGTGCCCTTCGATTACGAGGATCCCGAGGCCGATCCCTACGTCAACCAGAAGGTGATCAGCGCCGGGGGACTGCTCCACATGCCAACCGGTATTGTGTTCCTCGATCACCTGGAATTCTGCCCGTCCTGGCCCGCCTGCGTCCTGGTCGCGGACGCTGGCCCCGCGACCGGGACCGGCGTGATCCTGCGCATCGATTTCGATCCGGAGGCGGCGGATCCCTCGGCCACTTCCACGCAGACGCTGGTTTCGCATGGGCAATTGTTCTCGGATCCCTGGGGCCTCCGGGTGGTCGAAGGCATCGACCCGCTGCCCCCGGCGACGCTCTACGTAACCGCACTCGAGGGTGGGGCCGGCGTCGTGTTCGAGATCACGGAAACGGGCCGCGAAGTTCTAGCGGCCGGTTCTCCCTTCGAGCGGCCAAACGGCATCGTCGTGGACCCCCAAGACACAAACCGCCTGCTCGTCGCCGACGGCGAGCTGCCGGGGGTAATCGAGGTGGACATCACCACGGGCAACGCCAACCCGATAAGCGAAGGGGGCGATTTCAGCGAGCCCACCAACGTGATCGTCGACTCCGACGGTGAGCTGATCGTGACCGACCAGGGCGCGGCGAAGCTCTTCCGCGTCTCCGCTGGCGGCGGCGCGCCCGTGCTCCTCAGCCCCGCCGTCGATGAACTCGATCTGTTCCGCTCCCCCGTCAGCACCGCTATCGACCCCGACGGCTACCTCCACGTCACCGACGAGGGCAGCGCGACCGAACCCGGCCGCATCGTTCTCGTGAGCCCGGCTACCGGGAAGCAGTGGTGCTTGAACCAGGCCTATGGCTTTGGAACGCAAGGCTCCTCCGCCATCAACGGCATCCAGGACATTTTCTTCGACGAGAATGACGAGGCCGTCTACTCCATCGACGTCCCGCCGGATTCACCGCACTCACCGATCGATCCTTATCCGGTGCCACTCCTGCGCCGGTTCCCCGATGCCGATCCGGGCTTCTTCCCCGAATCGTTCAGCAGCGAGTACCACGAACCCCGCGGTGTCGCCCTCGCGGAAAACCGCGACATCCTCACGGTCGACGCGGGACAAAACCCCGGGGAAGGCCGCGTTTTGCGCCTCGACCCGCTCCCCGACCCGGCCGTCGAGCCACCCAGCGTGGTGAGCCACAGTGCGTCCCTCGACGAGCCCTTCGGCGTAGCCGTCTCGGGCAAGCCCCGGCTCAACCCGGCTTGGAGCGACTTCGACGAAGACGGCATCCCCGACCTGGAGGACAACTGCGTCGAAAACGCCAACCCCGATCAGGCGCCAGGACCAGGCGGAATGGGCTTTGGCCTCGCGTGCGACAGCCTCTGCTACGACCCCAGCGACTGCCTACCGATACATCCAAATTGCGACGCCAACGATGACCAGAAGGTTGGCAGCCCGGACCTTAGGATCCTGATCTCAGAACTTGGGAACGACTGCACCGCGTACCCAGCGGAGAGCTGCAAGGCCGACTGCACCGGCGACAACAAGGTGGGCGCCCCAGACATGATCATCCTCGTGTCCCAGTACGGCGATTCAGTCCTGGCCGGGCCCAAGGGCAATCTCGTCGATCTCGACCCGTGGGGCGCCGACAAGCCCTTCATCTGGGACCCGTTGGCAGCGGATCCATCGGAACCGCTGACGGTCCTGGAGGGGCCCGAGATCGTGTTCGAATGGGGGAATTTCTCCAGCTACTGTGTGGCAGAGTGGAAACTCCAGGCGGGCTCGAGCGAGGGCGGGGACGACTACGGCACGAGCGGCTGGCTCCCGGCCGCGACGCTGAACCACGAATTCACCGATCTACCGACCGAAGGGGAGACGATTTACGTGCGGCTCTCCTACCGCCCGGAAGCGGCTGTAGACGCAGCTTTCGATGACGCCCTGTATGAAGGCGGGCCCGCCCCGCCGCCCTAGCCGGACTCCGGCAGTTCTTCCAGGTAGCCGTCCACGAGTTCGGTCTGGCGGCCGATGCGGGCTGCCAGCGTCGGGCTGTGGGTCACGACGACGAGCGCGGTCCCGTGCACGCGGTTCATTTGCAGCAGTAGCTCGAGCACCTGGTCGCCGGTTTTTGGGTCGAGGTTACCGGTGGGCTCATCGGCGAGCACGAGCGCAGGCTCGAGCACGAGCGCCCGGGCCACGGCGACGCGCTGGCGCTCGCCGCCCGAGAGCTTGCCCACCGGGTGCTCGAGGCGATGCTCGAGGCCCACCTCCCCGAGCAGCCCCGCGGCGCGCTCGCGCATCTCAGGGGCGGGCCGGCCGCCGACGAGGCCCGGCATCATCACGTTCTCCAACGCGTTGAACTCGGGAAGCAGGTGGTGAAACTGAAAGACGAAGCCCAGGCTTTTGTTTCGGAAGCGGGCCAGGCTGTGGCGTTCGCGCCGGGCCAGGTCCTCGCCCCGCAGGAGCACCCGCCCCGAACTCGGCCGATCGAGCGTTCCCAGGATGTGGAGCAGCGTGGACTTGCCGACGCCGGACACACCGAGAATCGCGACACGTTCGGCCGCGTGGATGCACAGGTCGACGCCCCGCAACACCTCGACCACTCCGTCGCCCGTCTGGAACGAGCGGCGCACACTCACCGCCTCGAGCAGTGCCTCACTCATACCGGAGCGACTCCACGGGGTCGAGGCGCGCGGCCTGGCGGCTCGGCAGGAGCGTTGCACCCAGGGAGAGGATCATCGCCATGGCCACCGCCAGGGCGATCTGCCCGACGTCGAGTTCGGCCGGCAGCGTCGAGAACTGGTAGACGCTGGCGGGCAGCGTGTCGATGCCGGTAACGGCCTCGATCTGCTGCTGCACCCAGGCGATGCGGGAAGTCACGGAGATGGCGGCCACCACGCCAATCGCCGTACCGACGAGCCCGATGAGCGTGCCCTCGATGGCGAAGATGCGCTCGATGGCCTCGTCCTCGGCCCCCATCGCCTTGAGGATCGCGATGTCGCTCTCCTTTTCCATGATCATCATCACGAGCGTGGCCACGATCGAGAAAGCCGCCACGACCATGATCATCGAGAGCAGCACGAGCATCATCACGCGTTCGCTCTTCAGCGCCTGGAAGAAGGCCGGGAAGAACTCCTTCCAGTCCCGCGTGAAATAGGGAAAACCGAGCGCCGCCTGCACGGCGCGGCCCACTGCGCGGGAGCGATAGTAGTCGGGAGTTCGCACCTCGATGCCATCCACCACGTCACCGGCCCGGCGGAATTCCTGGGCCGCGGCGAGCGTCACGTAGGTGAAGACCTCGTCGTACTGGAAGAAGCTCGAGCGGAAGACCCCCACGACCTGGAAGCGCTGCAGCCGCGGGGCCGGCCCGAGCGGCGTCTGCGGTCCGCCGAACGGGGAGATCAGCGTGAGCGCATCGCCCGCGCTCACTCCGAGCGCACCCGCGAGCTGGCTTCCGACCACGATCCCCGGAGCCCCGTCGGCCAACTCCGGAACATCGGAAGCCGGCGGAGCGCTGAGCGCCTCGAGGCCACCGGGAGTGAGCAGATCGTCCTCCAGGTCGGTGACGCGGCTCACCCGCGCTGGATCCACGCCGCGCACGCGCACCGCCATGATCTCGCCGGCAGAGCCGCGCACCATGCCCTCGGCGTCGAGGTAGGGCGACGCCGCCACCACGCCCTCGACCGCCTCCACGGCGGTCAGCACTGCGGGGTAGTCCTCGATCGGCCCGAAGCCGTGATGCACGGTCAGATGGGCTCGGTTGCCGATGATTTCCTCGCGCCAGGTGCGCTCGAAGCCGTTCATCACCGAGAGCACCGTGACGATGAGCCAGACCCCGGCCGCGATTCCGACGACGCAGATGCCCGTGATCACCGAGATGAACGTCTGGCGCCGCTTGGCCACGAGGTAACGCACGGCGATGAACCACTCGACTCGCTGGCGCGCGTCGATGAGCCCGGCCGCCGCGAGGGGGAGGAGTCCCAGCAGCACCAGCAGTGCGAGCGCCGCCAGGATCCAGCCGCCGCCGGCCCCGACCTGAGCTGCGGGCTCGACCAATACGGCGGCCAGCACCACCCCGGGAGTCAACGCCAGGGCCAGCAGCCGCAACATCTGTTCGCTCTCGCCCAATCCGCGCGCCGGTGCCCGCCGACGGCGCCAGGCGAGGAGCGCCGCGACCGCAACGCAGACGACCAGGGGCGCCAGCGCGAGAGTCCAGTTGGCGCTCGACCCCACGACCAGGCTGTAGCCGACGCCGAGAAGAACGAGGCTCCCCCGCGCCAGCTGGGACGAAGCGACGAAGCGAAGCACCAGCCAGACGACCGCCACGCACGACGCAATGGCGAGAACGGCCCAAGCCGCCTGACTGGCCCACGCCCGCGCCCATCCGATCTCGGCCACGATTTCGGAGTCGATCCAGTTGAGCGCCATCGCGCCCAGCAACGCCGCCCAGCAGACGCCGAAGACCGCCACGCTTCCCCAGCGTTTCGCGACCCGAGCAAAGCTCTCGAGCGTCACCACGGCGGAGCCCACGAAGAGCAGCGTGAGCGCGTTCACGCCCACCGCAATCGCCACGATCAACGTGAGCGCGAGCGTTCCGCCCGCCCTGCCGAGCAACTCCCAGATCTCAGCCATCGTCGCGCGGATTCACCTCGGGTCTCAGGTGCGGGAAGAGGATCACTTCGCGGATATGAGCCGCGTCGGACAGGACCATCACCAGCCGGTCCACGCCGACCCCCAGCCCACCCGTGGGCGGAAGCCCGTATTCGAGCGTGCGAATGTAGTCCTCGTCCAGGGGGTGGGCCTCCGCATCGCCGGCCCGGCGCGCGCCGGCCTGGGCTTCGAGCCGCTGCCTCTGGTCGTCCGGATCGTTGAGTTCACTGAAGGCGTTCCCGATTTCCATGCCCGCAAGGAAGGGTTCGAAACGCTCGACCAGGCGCGGCTCCTCGGCCGAACGCTTGGCCAGGGGCGAGAGCTCCCAGGGGTAGTCGGTCACGAAGGTGGGTTGCACCAACCCGGGCTCCACGTGCGCGCTGAAGAGATCGTCCACCAGCTTGGCCCAGGTGGGCGCCTCGCCCGGATCGAGTCCCCGGGCGCGCACCGCCTGGCGCAGGCCCTCCAGATCGTCGGTTTCGAGCACGTCGACCCCGGTCGCTTCCGCGATGGCGTCGCGCAAGGTCACCCGGGGCCAGGGCCCCTTCAGGTCGATCTTCTCGCCGCGAAACTCGATCCGGGTGTCACCGCGCACCTCGCGGGCGATCGACTCGATCATGGCCTCGGTGAGCTCCATCATGTCGCGGTAGTCCGCGTAGGCCCGGTAGCACTCCAGCATCGTGAACTCGGGGTTGTGCTTGCGCGACACTCCCTCGTTTCGGAAGTTGTGTCCGATCTCGTAGACCCGGTCGAGCCCGCCCGCCACCAGGCGCTTCAGGTAGAGCTCGTCGGAGATCCGCAGGTAGAGCTTCTGGTCGTAGGTCGCGTGGTGCGTCTCGAAGGGCAGCGCTGCGGCCCCGCCGTAGAGGGGCTGGAGCACGGGAGTTTCTACCTCGAGAAAGCCCCGCGCATCGAGAAAGGAACGCAGGGCGCGAATCGTCCGGCTGCGCAGCACCGCGATGCGCCGCGCGTCCTCGTTCACCAGCAGGTCGAGGGTGCGCTGGCGGTAACGCATCTCGACGTCCTTTAGCCCGTGCCACTTCTCGGGCAGCGGCCGCAACGCCTTGGCAAGCAGCTCGGCGCTGGCCACGTCGACGCTCAGCTCGCCCTTCTGGGTGCGCCAGACCCGGCCCTCGAAGCGCGCGAAGTCGCCGACGTCGAGCGCCTTCACGAAGGCGAAGACCTCCGGATCGAGCTCCTGCTTGCGCGCCGTCACCTGGATGCGGGCGCCTTCGTCGAGCAGGGTCAGGAAGACGAGCTTCCCAAAGGAGCGCTGGGCCAGGATGCGGCCACAAACCGCCACCGACTCTGCGGCGGCCTCGAGAGCCTCGGCGTCCATGGCGTCGAAGCGATCCCGCACCTGCGCAACGGGCACCCGGGGGCCGGTGCGCGCCGGGAACGGGTCGACCCCCGCCCCTCGCAGGGCCTCGAGCCGCCGGCGCCTCGCCTCCTGCTCCCTCTCACTCACGCCCCGCTCCCCTCCCCCGCCCGCTGCACGAGTGTGGCACGGATGAAGCGATCCAGGTCCCCCTGGAACACGGCATCCACGTTGCCCATCTCGAGATTGGTGCGGTGATCCTTGATCCGCTGCTGCGGGTGGAGCGTGTAGGAGCGGATCTGGCTGCCGAAGCCGATCTTGAGCTTCGTGCCGCGCATCGCCGCCAGCTCCTCGTCCCGCTTGCGCCGCTCGTGCTCGTAGAGCCGCGCGCGCAGCACCTTCATGGCCGAGGCCCGGTTCTTGTGTTGGGAGCGCTCGTTCTGACACTGCACGACGATCCCGGTCGGCAGGTGGGTCAGACGCACGGCCGAGTCGGTCTTGTTCACGTGCTGGCCCCCCGCACCGCCGGCGCGGTAGGTGTCGACCCGCAGATCGTTCTCGTCGATCTCCACCTCGATCGCGTCGTCGAGTTCGGGAAATACGGAGACGCTGGCAAAGGCCGTGTGCCGCCGGGACTGGGAATCGAAGGGCGAAATGCGCACCAGACGGTGCACGCCCTCCTCGGCCTTGAGGTACCCGAAGGCATAGTCGCCCGAGACGCTGAGCGTCGCGCCGCGGATTCCGGCCTCGTCGCCCGGCTGATGGTCGAGCATCTCGACGCGGTAGCCTCGCGCCTCCGCCCATCGCGTGTACATGCGCAAGAGCATCTCCGCCCAGTCGCAGGCGTCCGTTCCGCCCTCGCCGGAGTTGATCGAGACGATCGCGTTCGACGCGTCGTGCTCCCCGCCGAGCAGCCGCCGCAACTCGACCTCTTCGAAGTCGCGTACGGCCTCCGCGAGCTTCTCGTGGGCCTCGGCCCGCGTCGCCGCGTCGTCCTCCTCGGCGGCCAGCTCGAGCAGGACCTCCGTCTCCTCGATCGCCGCCTCGAGGCCGTCGAAGAGGGCTACCTCGCGCTCGGTGCGACTCTTGTCGCGCAACACCTTCTCGGCCTGCTCCCGGTCCTCCCAGAGATCGGGGCGACCGCTCTCGCGTTCGAGATCCGCGAGCTTCTCGCGCAAGCCGTCTACGTCAAAGACGCCCCCGGAGCTCGCCGACCCGATCGCGCAGGTCGCGCAGCCGCTCGCCGAGCTCATGGGGATCCAGGATCACGTCTTGACCGTCGCTCATGTGCCTTTCCGCTCCCTCCAGGCCGCGAACCCAACCGCTGCCAACGCCGCCCAGCAGGCCCAGGCGAATACGTCCCCGTGGCGTGCGTAGAACGAGCCGCCCACCGGCGCGGGCCGGAGCGGCACGTCGGCCTGGAGCCAGGCGCGCTCGAAGATCCGGGTGCGCGCCCGCACCCGGCCCCGCGCGTCGATGATCGCGGATACCCCCGTATTCGCCGCCCGCACCGTCCAGACCCGCGTCTCCGCCGACCGCAGCGCGGTGATCGCCAGGAACTGATACGGCGCCCCGGTTCGCCCGTACCATGCGTCGTTGGTGATCGCGAAGAACATCTCCGCGCCGTCCCGCACGAAACGCCGCACGAGGTCCGGAAAGAGGATTTCATAGCAGATCAAGACCCCGGCGGTCAGCCGGGCACCGTCCCCGTCCGGCCGCGGCAGGTCGAGCGCGCGGGGACCCGCGCCGGGGGTCACCGCCGTATTCGCCATGCCGCGGGCAACCGCCTCGAATACGCGGCCGAGCAGTGCGCCGAGCGGAACGTACTCGCCAAAGGGCACCAGGTGGCTCTTGTCGTAGCGGTCGAGCACGCTGCCATCGGGCGCGATGAGAAAGGCGCTGTCGTAGACCCGGCCGCCTCCGTCTCCGCCTGCCTCGAACCCCACCGCACCCACCACGAGCAGCGCCCCGGTCTCGCGAGCGAGTGCTCGAATCCGCGCCATTTGCCGCGGGTCGTCCCCGATGGCGCCGGGCACCGCGGTCTCGGGCCACACCACGATTTCGGCGCCCGCCGCGGCCGCCCGCCGGGTCAGGTCTTCGTAGATCCCGAGCGCGCGTTCGTACCAGTCCCGGCTCCACTTCACGCCCTGGTCCACGTTCCCCTGGAGTGCCGCCACCCGCAGCGTGTGTGCGGGATCCTCCGGCGTGCGCACAAACGAAACGATGCCGAATACCACTGCCGCCAGCAGCACTCCGAACGCAACCCGGGTCTGCCGGCTGAGATGCCCCGCCGCACGTAGCTCCACCGCGGCGCGAGCCAGGGCGAACCCGCCCAGCGCGGTCGCAAAGCTGAGCCCATAGACGCCCGTCCAGGGCGCGAGGCCGAGCAGGGCCGGGTTCAGGTGCTGGGCATAGCCAAGCGTCGCCCAGGGAAAGCCGGAGAGCGCGACGGAGCGCAGCTGGTCGAGGCCGGTCCAGGCCGCGGCGAGCACGAGCGGCGAGCCCCAACCGGCTCGCGCAAAAACTGCGGCGAGGGCACCGAAGGCGCCCGTGAAGGCCGCGATGTAGGCACCGAGACCGAGCGGGCCCACCAACCCGACGAGGGGATGCGCGTGTCCGTAGACGACGCTCACGATCCAGATCCAATGGAGTACGGCCGTATGCGCGGCGAGCGAGGCGAGAAAGGCCCGCTTCGCCGCACTCCGGGGCCCGGTTGCGCGCAGGCCGAGCCACAGACAGGCGGGGCCGAGCCACGCCACCCCGGCACCGAGATCGACGACGCGCCCCGCCACGGGATGCGGAAAGGAGAGGAACGTGAAGACGGCGTAGGCGCCGAGCCAGGCCGCGCTGCGGCTGGACCCGTTCATCGCCACCGCTGGGCCGGGCCGTCGCACCGCACGAGCCGGAGCAGCCGCCGCTCCTCGGCGCGCATGGCCCGGGCTTCGGACTCGCGGACGTGATCGAAGCCGAGAAGATGGAGCACGCCGTGGACCAGCAGACGCGCCAGCTCGTCGTCGAGGGCCCGGTGACGCGAGCGAGCCCGGCGCCGAGCCGTTTCCACGCCGATCACGACGTCGCCCAGGAGCCCCCGGCAGTGATCCGCGCCCTCGCCCTCCCGGAGCGGAAACGCCAGCACGTCGGTGGTGCGGCGCTTGCCGCGCCACTCCGTGTTCAGCGCGCACATCCGGGCGTCGTCGACCAGCGCAATCGACAATTCCGAACGGTTCTCTCCCACCGCGCCCAGCAGGCGCCGTGCCCGGGCGCGCAACCGCTTCGCAGCCGCAGCGGGGAGCCCCGCGCCGCCCGGGGCAATCGCCAGGCACACGGTCATTCGCCGGAAGCGTCGCGGCGATCCCAACGGTCGTAGGCGCGCACGATCTGCTGCACCAGTGGGTGACGCACCACGTCTTCCTCGGTGAAGCGCATCACGCCGATGCCCTCCACCCCCCGGAGCACGTTCAGCGCCTCCACCAGTCCACTCGTCTTGTCGTTGGGCAGGTCGATCTGTGTCACGTCGCCCGTGATGACTGCTCGCGAGTCGAAGCCCAGGCGCGTGAGGAACATCTTCATCTGCTCGCTCGTCGTATTCTGCGCCTCGTCCAGAATCACGAAGGAGTCGTTCAGCGTGCGCCCGCGCATGAAGGCGAGCGGCGCCACCTCGATGACACCCCGGTCGATCAGGCGAGTGGCCTTCTCGATGGTCATCATGTCGTTGAGCGCGTCGTAGAGCGGACGCAGATAAGGATTCACCTTCTCGGCCATGGAACCCGGCAGGAAGCCCAGCTTCTCTCCGGCCTCGACGGCAGGGCGCGTCAACACCACCCGCGACACCTCGTGCCGGTTGAGGGCTGCAATCGCCACGGCCATGGCCAGGTAGGTCTTGCCGGTCCCCGCAGGCCCCACCGCCAGTGCGACGTCGCGGCTGCGCATCAGGTCGATATAGCGGCGCTGTGCGAGGTTCTTGGCAGTGATGGCGCGCCGCGAGCCGACACCCGCCAGCACGTCGGCGTAGACGTCCTGGAAGTCGACGTCCGGCTTCTCCTTCACCATGCGCACCGCCTGACGCACATCCCGGGCCTGCATCGGTTCTCCGCCGGAAACCGCGGCGTAGAGTTCCTCGAGCACCTTGCGCGCCGCAGCCACCGCATCGTCGTCACCCACGAGACGCACCTCGTTGCCGCGGGCCCGCGCGGCAACGCCGAGCTCCTGTTCGAGAATGCGAAGCGTGCGGTCGCTCTCGCCGTAGAGCGCAGCCGCCTGCTGGTTGTCATCGAAGATGAGAGTCTGTCGGGTGGTGGATTCGTTCCGGGCCAGGAGGCGCTACCTCAGCGGGCGGGTGCGAGCAGAAGGGCCCCGCCGTCGCGACGCGTGTAATAGTAGGAAGCCCCCGCGGGACCCGCCAACGCGTCCTCGGCAACCAGATCGCCCGCGAGTCGTTCGAGCGAATCGGGCCAGGCACCGGTCGCGAAGCGGTGTGCCTCGACGGCGTGCCGCAGCCCACGCGTCGCGTAGGCGTCCCGGAGTTCGGCGTGCGCCGGTGAGCGCAGGGCGAAGCCCGGCGTGGGCGGTGCGAATGCCGAAACCGTCCACCACAGCAGGCCCCCCAGGAGCAACAGCGGGGCGACGCCGGCCAGCCAGGCCAGGATCTCCGTGCGCCTCAGCGGCACCGATATCACCCGCATCGAGTGAAGCCGTTGGAGTGCTTCGGCGTCGAGAGGCTCGATCGCCTCACAGCGCCGCATATCCGCCAGGATGCGTACGGCGTCGAAGCTGCCCAGCAGGGAGAGGTCCGCGATGCGCCGCACGGTAATGCGGCCATCGATCAGCCTGAATACGCGCTCGGCCAGGGCGATCTGCGTCCGATCGAGCGGGCTGCGCCGGCGGTAATCTGCAAAGCCCGCGCTGCGCTGGAAGACGATCTGGTCCGAGGGAACCTGCTCGGAGAAGCTCTGCCATTCGTCCACCATCCGCAGACTGTCCATCAGGATCTGCTCGGCGCCGAGCAGCGAATCGATGCGTCGCTCGTGATCGACGCTCTGGGCCCGGAAGTCGAATTCGCCCGACTCCCATTGGAGCACGTCGAAAAGCGTCTCGCGGGTCAAGAGGTCCTCGATGCCCTCGAGTTCCTCCGCATCGATCCAGCCGTGGGAGACGGCGAGCCGCGGTGCGGTTTGCGCGCTCGCGTCGCTCTCCAGCTCGAGCCCCCGCAACCGCTGGCGGGTGATTCGACCGCAACGCACCAGCATGTCACCGAGCACCGCCTCGGTGCGCTCGCCCACCGGTGACGCCGATACGACCATGCCCCGATCGAAGCGGAGCTGAACGCGCTCGCGGGCCTCCCCTCTGAACTCGAGCACACCGGTCTTGCGCTGCTGCCCGATCAGCTGGAAGACATCCGCAATGCCGAAGTCCCCGAGGTTTCCGCGCAGCGCCACCGACATCAGAGCTGCCTCCGCGCGGACAGCGCCAAGGCCACTGCCAGGGCGTAGCCGAGCGACGCGACGACGGCGACACAGATGAAGACAAAGGGTCCGGCCGCACCCGCCACGAGCGGATCGGGCGCCGCGCGGTCGCCGACCGCAAGGGCCAGGGCGGCCACGATGAACCAGATCGCACCCCAGAGCGAGAGAAGCGGGCGCTGCGCCAGCACGCCCGCGGCTCCGGGCACGGCAAGGGACACCGCCCAGGCGACCCGGTCCAGACGCAGGGCGCGCTCTCGCAGAGCCTCGATCCGCATCGTGCGCAGGTGCCGGTCGGTCTGCTCGGGCTGGTAATAGAGTTGGTTGCAGGCGCCGCAGAGCTCACCTCCACTCACCTCGGGATGACAGCGCGGGCACACCCGCCGGCCGCAGCGCGCGCACCAGCGCGAGGCGCGCAGCCGCAGGCCAGCCGCCCAGCCTGCGACGAATGCCGCGGCAAAGATTCCGGCGGCCGCATTGGCCGACGCGCCCAATCGACCCGGTGCCGCCGGCGCACGCAGCTCCGCCGCCCAGCGCCGGCCGTCGGCCCCTGCCAGAACGCGTTGCCACAGGCCGGCATTCGAAGGCGGCAAATCGACGACGAAACCCTCGGGCTGGGTGCCCTGGAGCCACGTCAGGTCCGCGATCAATTCACCGCCGACGCTCTGGGCCAGTTCGAGCGCCTGGGTGAGATCGTCGATCCGGAAAGCGCGACCGTAGGCCTGGGAGACGTTGTAGAGAACCACCGCCGACTCTTCGACCTCGAGGGAGCGGCGATAGAGATCGAGCGCCGCCTCCATGTGGCCCAGGTGAAGCCGCACATTTCCGGCGTTGGACAGAACGATCGGATCTTCGGGAAGCTCGTCGAGCAATGCCTGGTAGACGGCGTCCGCACGACCGATGCTGCCGCCGCGACGCGCCAGCCGGGCCAGGGCTTCACGCGCGAGCGGATCGCTCGATGCCGCCTCGAGCCGCGCCACGTCTTCGGGAAGCGCGATGCCGCGACTCGCGGCCAGGGCCGCCCGGGCGACCGGATCGTTGGGGAAGGCCTCGAGGGCACGGCCCGCGGCGCGAGCGACGGGAAAGGCTCCCGCGATCACGGCACCGGCAGCCAGCACCAGCGCGATGCGCTGACGGGGACTCCCGTAGGCGAAACCGACCACCGCGAGCGCCACCGCGAAGCCGAGCAGGCCTTCGCCGAGAGCCAGCGGCAGGAGCAACCATGCGGCCAGGAGTGCGACGCGCCCGAACGAGGGCATCCGGCGCGAGACCAGGTCGCCCAGATCGTGCGCGGCGTGCGGGACGGCCACGAGGCAAACCGCCCCGATCGCGAGCAGGCCCCCATAGAGGAGCCCCACACCGAGGAGTGCGAGCAGCGACCCAGCGAGCCACAGCGCACCCTCCGGATGCCGACCAAAGGCCGCGAGGGCACCCACGGTGGTGCGCAGCGCTGCGACCGGCGAGCCCCCGTGAAGCCAGCGCGCACGCGCCCATTCCATGTGGGCGGCGGGGAGGTCCGGGGCCAGGCGAACGGCCGCTCCGGTGCGTTCCAGGGGATCGCCGGCGCCTCCGAGCAGGGCCCACGCCGCAGCGTCCAGGTTCCACACACCCCGCTCGAGCGCAGCGCGGCGCGTGCGCCAGACCCGTTGCTCGAGCGTGGGGCTCCCGGCGTGCCAGGCCCGTTCGATCGGGCCTCCAGCGCCGGCACCAACCGTGTCTACCGAGGCGTCCGGGCCAGAGCGATCGGGGCCGGAGCGGTCCGGGGGCACGACCGCCTCGACCGAAGCCGGAACCTCGGCGGCGGCGGCCGCGGCGTCGGGAGAGACGACGTCGAGCACCGCTGAGGCATCGGGCGAGAGGACGTCGAGCACCGCCGAGGCGTCGGGCGAGAGGACGTCGAGCACCGCCGAGGCGTCGGGCGAGAGGACGTCGAGCACCGCCGAGGCGTCGGGCGAGAGGACGTCGAGCACCGCCGCCATCGGGGAGCCTGAAACAACCTCGTCGGTCGCCTCCTCTCCCCAGGCGGCCGCCGCCAGCACGACGAACCCCGCCATCCACGCAGCGACCTGGCCAGCGCCTCGGATCACACCCCCCCCGTCGCGAACCCACGAGCTCCAAGGGGTTATCGGCCGCCGTCGGGGCCTGCTGAAGAAGCGTCGACACGCCCGCGCAGGGCGCTATTCTGCCGCCCTTCCGGGAGGTCCAGCGTGGGAACCCACAAATCGGCGATCAAGCGAGCCCGTCAGACGCTGAACCGCCGGGCCCGCAACCGCCACCAGCGCAGCCGGCTGCGCACCGCAGTGCGCAAGGCACGCGAGGAGATCGCCGGGGGCGACGCTGCAGCAGCCACCGCTGCGGTTCGCAACGCGGAGAGCCTGCTGCGGCGCGCCGCCAGCAACGGAATCCTGCACGCGAAGACCGCGAGCCGCCAGGTCGCTAGGCTCGCCCGCGCCGCCCACCGGGTCGAGCCCTAGGCACCCGTTCGGGGCGGGAGCCTCAGCCGGCGAGTCCCAGGACCAGCCGTTCCATGGCGAGGTCCGAGCGCAGGCCGCCGGCACCCTTGAGCGCCAGATCGGTCTGGTGGATTGCCCGCATGCAGCCGACGAGACGGCGCGCGCCGTAGCGCCGCGCCTGAGTCTCGAGCTTGCGTCGCACAAAGGGCGGCACCGGGGGCGAAGCGCCGTCCGCGACCTGGAGCAGGCGGCGGAAGTGGCCCACGAGGCTGCCGAGAAGCATCGGAGGTGCGGCTCCGCCGGCGAGCAGGCGCGAGAGCACGGCCAGGGCATCGCCCGTCCGTCCCTCGCCGATCGCGTCCGTCAGGTCCCAGACCGGATCTTCCGCCACGTCGAGTGCACCCGCAGCAACGTGCGCGCGGGTCACCTTCTCGCCCTCCCCTGCCATCAGCGCCGCCTTCGCCAATTCGTGGCGCAGCAACAGGAGCTGCGGGCCGATGCGCTCGACGAGCAGATCCGCAGCGGCGCGCTCGAGAGCGATCCCCTGGCACTCGGCTTCAGCGCGAACGAACGCGATGACGTCGGAAACACGCTTGGGCGCCTCGCAGTCGACCCGCCCCTTGCCGAAGGCCTTCACCCACTTCGTGCGCGCGTCGGCCCGCACCGACAACACCACGAGCACGCTGCCCCGCTGCGGGTCACATTCCCCGAGCGCTTCCGGCAGGGCGTCGAGAAGCGCCTTGCCGCCGCGCCCCACGTCCGGGTCCCGCAATACCACGAGCCGCCGCGCACCCATCACGGGCAGCGTGCGCACCACGTCGAGCAACGCCGTCGGGCGCACCGCGCCCTCGAGCCGGTCGAGGTTGAAATCGTCGGCTGCGCCGTCGAGCACCGCATTCCGGATCGCGGCGAAAGCGTCGTCGCGCAACAGCAGTTCCGAGCCGGCGAGCAGGTAGCCCGGACGAAGCGTCCCGGCCTCGAACTCCGCGTGCAGTTCCTCGAGCGTCACGGCGCCAACGACACGTAGAGCGCGTCGTAGACCCGCACCGCCAGCATCTGGGCAGCGCGGCGCAACGCCTCGTCCCGGTTCTTTCTCATGACCTCCGGGTCGGCGCTCGCGAGGTAACGCTCGCTCTCCTTCAGGACCCGTGCGTCGAGCGCGACCTCGCTTCCATCACTCCTCAGCGCGTGCAGCTGGAGTTCCAGCGTCAGCTCGTATTCGAGCGACATCACCACGGACGAGAAGCTCCGGCCCGCGGCGTGGATCGGCAACACCTTCCCCTCCAGCACCAGATCCGCCTGGCTGGGGTCCTCCACCAGATCCACAGCGCGCCGGCGCAGAAACTCGCTGCGCAACGCATCCGCCACCATGAACTCGATACCGGCCTCGTAGGAGGCGTTCTCCGGCGTGTCCACCGCCACCGACCGCACGTCTCCCAGCCCTCCGGAGTAGCGAACGACACCGTACCCACAGGAAAGCAAGAGGGACGCCAGGGCGGCCGCTGCTGCGAGACCCCTCACGGGGAGAGGTATACCGAAACTGGGCCGCGAAGCGCCGGACGTCCTCTCGGGCTCCCTCGACACGGCCACCCGTGCCGAAGTCCCGGTTCAGGCCCCCATCCCCCGGCTCTTCGCCACGCGCAAGAGCTCGTCCGACAGGAAGTCGCGCAGCTCCCGGACACCGGAATCCACCCGCTGAGCAAATAGCGAGCGCCCCTCGTCGAGTTCGGCCGCCAGCGCGTCCAGCACGTCTCCAACCCGCACACCGGCTTCGAATTTCTCCGCGTTGTAGAGCACGATGTCCGAGACGATGATGCGAGCCAGACGCTCCGCCTGGGCCACCCCCTCTGCGTCAGCTCCGGACGGCCCCACCGGATCTTCAGCCCGACGCCGCTCCAGCGGCTTTCGAGGTGCCTGGGTGGGCGGCGCAGCGGGCGCCCCGCCGGTTGCGGGGGGCCGCGGCTCCGAGCGAACGGGCGCCCCGCCGGTTGCGGGGGACTGCGACTCCGACCGGGCGGGCACCGCCTGCGGGATCGGGGGCAGGCGCGGCGGCTGAGCGAGTACGTCTCCGACCTCGATCCCGAAGGCGCGCAGGATGGGGCGGAGGGCCTCCGGAAGCTGGGGGCGTTCGACGTAGGCATCGGCTCCATAACGCTCGTCGGGCCTGGAAAGGTTCCAATCCCGGTGGTAGATCGCGCCCATGAGCACCACGTGGATTCGCCGCAGGCTCTCGTTGCGCTTCATGAGTTCACAGATCTGGAAGCCGCTCATCTTCGGCAGCTCCGCGTCGAGTACCGCCAGCGCCGGAAGCAGCCGCTGGATGCTGAGAATCGCCTCGACCCCATCGTGGACGAGAACCGGCTCACAGCCCCAGTCCGCCATGACCTGGGCCATCGCCTTGCCGGCGGCGACGTCGGCATCCGCAAGCACGACGACCGGTCTGTGCCGGTCATGGGCCGCCGGCGTCACGGCGGGCGCGGCCTGTGTCCCGGGGAGCTCGGCGCGCGGCCGGGTCACGCGGAAGACCGCCCTGCACTTCGAACAACGCAGGCGCCCCCCCTCCGGCGAGAGGCCTTCCACAGCCACGCGGTAGCGCGCTCCACACTTCGGACAGGCCGCAACCAGCTTCTTCTCGGTTCCCATCGCCAGCCTCCGCACTGCCTAGCTTCTCGACGCTTGGGTGGAGGGATTCGTGGCCCGGCTCATTCCCACGGGCTTCTCCGGACCCCGGTCCACTGCGCGAGCGTCCCGCGCAACGCCCGGGCCAGCACATCGGCGTCGCCCCGCCGCAGCGGATCGACGAGCAGGCCAGACGGCGGTCGTGCCACCACTGCGTCCGCTGCGTCAAATCCCACAGCTTCGACCTCGGCGTCGTACAGCGCCAGGATCGGCATCCGGGGCACTTGCGCGCGCAGCCGCCGCACCAGCGCTCCCGGGTCGGTGGCACCGGCCGGCGAAGCCGTGGACACGCGGCTCGAGACCAGCACGGCCGGAATCTGGCCGCGACCGAGATACTGGCGGATGCGCGCCACCCCGCACTCGTAGTTCTGGAAGACATGCACCCGCGCGAAGAGCGGTGAGAGCTCGGCCTTGAGCCATTCCAGGATGCGGAGTTCGGAATCCATCACCACCAACGGCGCGAGTTCCCGACCCGCCGGGGCGACGCCGGGCGGCGACAATTCGCCCCTCGCACCTTCGTCGAGAACCGCGCCGCGGACCCGGGCCGTGCCTTCGCATGCACCGCTGGGGGCGGATGCGTCGGGACGAGCGGCATCCGCGCCGGTAACCTTTTCCTCCGCCCCGCTCGCTCTGCGCACTTCGTCGCCGAGGCGGGTCGCTTCGATCGTCAGGTACTCGGGGTTGATTCCGGTGGCGAGGGTCAATCCGACATCGCAACCGGGGACCTCTTCGGTGAACTCGAAGCTGAATTCGCCGGTGCGCCAGCAGAACATGCGCAGCACTGCCCGCTCGACCTGCTCCCGGCGCAGCGAGCGCAGCTGCTCCACGTCCAATTCGGTGCACTCCGCAACCACCTCATCGGCGTCGCGGCCGCTCTCCCGGGCGCTGGAAAGCGCCCGGTCGACGACGGCTCCGGCGGCGAAGCCACCGGTCACCAGCAACTCTCGCAGCATCGCAGGCTCACCCTTGACGGAGGCCGAGCGCACGAGTCCACCCTTCAGGAGAATCCGGCCGTCGCCTGCTTCGGAACGCAGCATGAGCAGCCCGGACTTCCGGGACAGGCCCAGCATTTGAAGGATATCCCCGAGACCCAGGTCTTCGAGGCTTCCCACCAGGCTCATCGCGTTCCCCATCCATCGGCACCCAGCGACACTGCGCGCCCCCGTGGAGAAACATCGGCCGGCAAGGCGTCTACTTGACGGGTTGCACGCCCCTGGGGGCCTTGCCTTCCGCGACGCGTGGTGCCGCCGCGGCGCGTTCGCCGGGCACGGGCAGCCGCAAGACGATGTCGGTGGGAATGCGTGCAGGCGGATTGCGCCGCAAGAGGTCGGCGGTACGCGTCACTTCTTCCGGATCGACCCCGAGCACCAGTCTCAGCCCGCTGTCGTCCGCTTCCGCGCTGAGAGCCTCCGCCGCCTGTCCGACCACGGCACCGAGTCGAGGCACGTGGTCTTCGGAAACCGGCAGCGCCAGCGTCGCCGCGTGCAGCAATACGGCGCGTCGCGCCGCGTCGCGTCCGAGCGCCTCGAAGGCACGTCCATCGAAGTCCGATCGGGCACCCGCACCCAGTACGAGCAGCAGCCGGGCACGCAGACCGCCGGCAGTGGCGATCAACACCGCGTCCCCCTGCCGGCCAGTCAACCGCTCCTCGGCTACCAGCGCCGAGAGCTTGCCACACAGCCGCCAGTCCAGACGCCCCGCCGTGCCGCGCAGCGGACGTTCCCCGGCAAAGATCGGAACCGCCACCACGTCGGCGCGGCTGCGTTCCAACGGCGCCCCGTCGATCTCTACCACGAGTTCGCAGCTCAAGTTCCAACCCCCTCTCCGATCCCGTCGCGCGCCACGGCGTCGAGCACGCCGTTGACGAATGCCGGTGATGGGTCGTCGCCAAAGCGGCGCGCGAGTTCGATGGCCTGATCGATCACGACCGAGGCCGGCGTGTCGGTCGCGCTGAGCTCGTACGCCGCGAGGCGCAGCACGTTGCGGTCGACCGCCGCCATACGCTCGACGCGCCAGTTGCGCGCGCAGCGGCCAATGCGTTCGTCGAGTGCGTTGCGGTCCGCCATCACACCCGCCACGAGTTCCCTGGCAAAGACACGTGCACCCTCGGGACGGTCGAAGTGACGCGCCACCTCCTCGAAGACCTCGTCGGCCACGGGGACCGGCGGCATCGACGAGCCGGGACGGGCACCGCGGGCCAGATCGACCGCGTAGAGCACCTGAAGCGCAAGCTGACGCGAGGCCGAACGGGGTGCCCAACGGCTCACCGGCGGCCCGTCCTCTCGTTCGCAGCCGCCGCGTCCTCGGGTGCGTCGCTGGTGCGGGCGAGCAGGCGCACCATCTCGATAGCCGCAAGCGCCGCCTCCGCTCCCTTGTTTCCGTCGCTGCCCCCCGCCCGGGCGAACGCCTGGTCCACGTCGTCGCAGGTCAGCACCCCGAAGCCGACGGGCACGCCGGTGTCGCGTATCGCCTCCCGAACTCCATCCGTCACGCCCCGGCACACGTAGTCGAAGTGCGGCGTGCCGCCGCGGATCACGGCGCCGAGAGCAACCACCGCGTCGTAGCGGCCGCTCCCCGCCAGGGCGCGCACGGCCTGTGGAATCTCGAATGCGCCGGGCACCCAGGCGACATGCACGTCGTCGGGCGACGCACCGCGCCGCGTGAGTTCATCGGCAGCCCCCTCGAGAAGCTTCGCACAGATCAGCTGGTTGAAGCGTCCCACCACCACGGCAACACGCAGCCCTTTGGCATCGGTGGAGGTCTCGAAGGTCTTCACTGAACGCTGCCTCCAGCGCGAGCCAATGTGCCGACAAAGTATACGTCGCGACCGACTCGCCTGACCCGAAGCTCGGCCAACTGCGGCGAACGCGCCAGCCGACCGATGCCGAGCGGGCCGAGCGCCGCCCGGGCATCGCCCCCGAGAAAACGGGGCGCCGCGAACCAATGCACCTCATCCACCAGCCGAGCGCGCAACAGGGCGGCGGCCAGTTCCCCACCCCCCTCGACGAGGATCTCCGAGAGCCCCTCCCGGGCCAGGCACCGCAAGCCGGCGCGCAGGTCGAGCGCCCCCCCCCTCTGGCGCACGGGCAACAGCTTCGCGCCCCGCGCCTCCACGGCGCTGCGGCGGGCCGCAGGTGGACGCAGTCCGCACAGCACCCAGGCGGCCCCGGCTCCGCCGCGGTAGAGCCGGGCCGAGGCCGGCAGCGTGAGCTTCGAGTCGACCACGACGCGCACCGGCCGGTGCACGACCCGGGTCCCGCGCCGTGCGGTGAGTTCGGGATCGTCGGCGCGTGCAGTTGCCGCGCCCACCATCACCGCATCGACGCGCGATCGAAGGCGGTGCACCGCCGCACGGGATTCCGGACCCGTGATCCAGCGCGACTCCCCCCGCACCGTCGCGATGCGGCCGTCGAGTGTGCTCGCGAGCTTGAGCATCACGAAGGGGCGGCCACGCGCAACGCTGGACAGGAAGCCGCGGTGCTGCTCGCGGCAGGCCCCCTCGAGCACGCCGACCTCGACCCGCACCCCGGCACGGCGCAGGCGCCGGATGCCGCCGCCCGCTACCCGCCGATGCGGATCCACGTGACCGACTGCTACCCGCGCGATTCCAGCGGTGCGGACACGGTCGACACACGGGGGCGTGCGGCCCTCGTGAGAACACGGCTCGAGCGTCACCGCGAGCGCAGCACCGCGCACGGCGCGCGCCCCGTGGCGTGCGAGCGCGCGATCGATGGCAACCACCTCGGCGTGCGGCCCGCCCACCGGCCGGGTGTAGCCCCGGCCGAGAACGCGATCTCCCCGGAAGACGACCGCGCCCACCGGTGGATTCGGAAAGCTCTTGCCGCGCGCCCGTCGCGCCTGGGCCAGGGCCAACCGCATGGCCGCTTCGTCGTTCATCTCCCGGCGCCGCCGGTCGCGCGAAGCGAGTCGAAGAACCTGGCGTAGTCCCCGGCATCCTGGAAGTTCCGGAATACGGAAGCAAAGCGCGCCGCTGCCAGGGCATCGAGCGCCTTCAACTCCTCCATCACACGATCGCCGATCGAACCGCTCGAGACCTCCTTCACACCCAGTTCCTGGACGTAGCGCTCCACGCGATCGACCACCTTCTCGAGCGCATCCGTGCTCACGGGGCGCTTCTCGCAGGCCTTCTGGATCGCGACGATCAGCTTCTCGCGATTGAAGTCTTCGCGCCGCTCGTCGCGTTTCGCAACCTTGGGCATGACGTCGTCGACACGCTCTCGGGTGGTGAAGCGCCGCTCGCACTCGATGCATTCTCGACGCCGCCGGATCTCGGCTCCGTCGCGAGCAAGGCGTGAGTCGATCACCCGGCTCCCCTCGTCCGCGCAGTAGGGACAGCGCACGGCTCAGGCGCGGTCGTCCCAGCGGTCGGGGTAGAGCGGAAAGCGGCGGCACAGCGTCTCGACGTCCGCCCGGACCTCGTCCAGGGCCTCCACATCTCCGGGGTGCTCGAGAACGCGGGCGATGAAGCCCGCGATCTCTTCCATCTCGGACTCGCCCATACCTCGCGTGGTCACCGCTGGCGTGCCGATTCGAACGCCGGAGGTCACCATGGGCTTCCGGGGATCGAAGGGCACCATGTTCTTGTTCACCGTGATTCCCGCACGCTCGAGCGCCAACTGGGCCGCCTTGCCCGTCGTGTCCCGATCGACCAGTGACAAGAGGAAGAGATGGGTGTCGGTGCCGCCCGAGACGATGCAAAAGTCACGCTCCGAAAGCGCCGCCGCGAGCCCTCGCGCATTTTCGAGAACTCGTCCGCAGTACTGGCGGAACTCCGGTGCAGCGGCCTCGCGCAACGCCACGGCCTTTGCCGCAATGACGTGCATGAGCGGTCCGCCCTGACCTCCCGGGAAGATCGCATTGTCGATCTTCTTGGCCCACTCCTGGTCGCATAGGATCAGGCCACCACGCGGCCCACGCAGCGTCTTGTGTGTCGTCGTCGTGACGATCTGCGCGTGACCGACAGGAGTCGGGTGCAGCCCCGTCGCCACGAAACCCGCAATGTGCGCGATGTCCGCAAAGAGCACCGCCTCCACCTCGTCGGCGATCGAGCGAAAGGCTTCGAAATCAAGGGTTCGGGAATAGGCGGTCGTTCCGCACTGAATCATCCGCGGCCGGTGTTCGAGTGCCAGGCTGCGCACCTGGTCGTAATCGATTCGCTCGTCTTCCCGGCGGACGCCGTAGGGCACGATCCGATAGAGCTTCCCGGAGAAATTGACCGGACTCCCGTGGGTCAGGTGACCGCCGTGGTCGAGATTCATCGCAAGCACCGTGTCACCGATGTCGCAGACCGCGGTGTAGACCGCCTGATTCGCCTGAGAACCCGAGTGGGGCTGCACGTTGGCGTGGTCGGCGCCGAAGAGCGTCTCCGCGCGCTGCCGGGCCAGTTCCTCGGCCTCGTCGACGACCTCACAGCCACCGTAGTAACGGCGCCCCGGGTAACCCTCCGCGTACTTGTTCGTGAGCACCGAGCCCACAGCCTCGAGCACCGGCTCCGATACGAAGTTCTCCGACGCGATCAATTCCAGGTTGAGTGCCTGGCGCCTCGCCTCGCGGCGCAGCACGCCGGCAATCTCAGGATCTGCCTCGGTCAGCAACACGCCCCCGCGCACGCCGGCCGCGCCCTCGACGCGGGTCAACTCATCGATCTGCCGTACACGGCGTTCGTGGCGCCCGCCCTCGAACGCTGTTTCGAGCCAGGTCTGCACGATGGGCCAGGCCGCGTCACCGTCGAGCCGATCGCCGGGCAGCGCGAGCACGTTGGCGTCGTTGTGGCGCCGGGACATCTGAGCCGCCTCGGCGTCCTGGACCCACGCCGCCCTCACCCGCGGAAAGCGATTGGCGGTGTACATCACGCCGAGACCCGACCCGCAAATCAGGATCGCGCGTTCGTTCTTCCCCTCGGAGACGGCCCGCGCAGCGGGACCCGCAAACTCCGGATAGTCGACGGACTCATCACCGTGGGTGCCGATATCCAGCACCTCGTAGCCCGCCCTCTCGAGCCTGCAACGCAGCTCATCCTTCAAGCGAGCACCGCGGTGATCGCTAGCCATGACGATGGGGGACTTCGCCACATCCGCTCCTTTCCGGAACTGTCTCGAAGCAGCGCCAGTTTGCCAGAGGGAGGGGAGTTGCGCCCGCTCGGGACGAACCCGAGGCGAGGGAGACCCGACTCAGGCGAATGGATTGGCCGGCGCGTGCAGAGCCCGCGAGGTCAGCAGCGGCCGAAAATGAGAGTGGCGTTGGTGCCGCCGAAGCCGAAGGAGTTCGAGAGGGCGACGTCGACACGGGTCTCCCGGGCCTTGTTGGCCACGTGGTCGAGATCGCACTCGGGGTCCGGGCAGTCGAGATTGATGGTGGGTGGGAGGGTCTGGGTTTCGAGCGAGCGCACACAGAGAAGCGCCTCGAGGGCACCGGCAGCTCCGAGCAGGTGGCCCGTCATGGACTTGGTGGCCGAAACCGCCAGGCGGTTGACGTGGCTTTCGAAAACGCTGCGCACAGCACGTACCTCCGAGGGATCCCCGGCCGGTGTGCTGGTCGCGTGGGCATTCAGGTAGTCCACGTCGGTCGGGCCCAGTTCCGCATCGGCCAGGGCCAGCCGCATGCAGCGCTGAGCCCCCTCGGCATGCTCGGTCGGAATCGCCATGTGAACCGCGTCGGCACTCAAGCCGTAACCCAGGAACTCCGCCCGGGCCGTGGCCCCGCGTGCTCGAGCGGCCTCGGCCTCTTCGAGGACCAGCACCGCCGCGCCCTCGCTCATCACGAACCCGTCGCGATCCACATCGAATGGCCGGCTGGCCGCGGCCGGATCGTCGTTGCGCATCGAGAGGGCCCGCATCGCCGTAAAGCCCGCGACACCCAGCTTCGTGTTCGCCGCTTCGGAGCCGCCCGCCAGCATCAGATCGGCATCACCCCGCTCGATGATCCGCGCCGCCTCTCCGATCGAATGGGCACCCGTCGCGCAGGCACTCACGTGGCAGAGGTTCGGCCCGCGCAACCCGTGAAGAATCGAAACGTAACCCCCGGCCATGTTGCTGATGATCATCGGAATCATGAAAGGCGAGATGCGGGTCGGCCCCCGCCTTGCGAGCACGTCGAAGGAAGCCTCGAGGGCTCCGAGACCCCCTATGCCGGAACCGATCGCAACGCCCGCGCGATCGTGGTCCACGCCTTGCGACAGGTCGGCATCCTCGACCGCTTCTCGCGCTGCCGCCACCGCCAGCGCGATCATGCGATCCAGTCGGCGCGCCTCCTTGCGCGATATGTTGCCCAGGTCGAGTTCATCGCGCACCTCGCCGGCAATGCGCACGGGAAAACCGTCGGTCTCGAAACTGGTAATGGGTCGAATACCGCTCTTGCCAGCGACGGCAGCCTGCCAGGTAGCCGCTGCGCCGCATCCAAGAGGTGTCACGCAACCGATTCCGGTCACGACCACCCGACGCTGTCGGGCGTGACGAGGGGGCAAGAGTTTAGTTCTCCAGCCGTTTCTTCAGGTACGAAATCGCATCACCGATGGTCTGGATCTTTTCGGCATCGTCGTCGGGGATCTCGACATCGAATGTCTCTTCCATCGCCATCACCAGTTCGACGATATCCAACGAATCAGCGCCGAGATCGTCGATGAACGACGCCTCGGGAACAATTTCTTCCTTCGTCGCACCGAGTTGATCGACGATGATATCGGCCATCTGTGATTCTAGATTCGACGTCATTTCTCTGGATCCCTCCCCACCGCGAAGACCGAGGCCTCCTCCACCTCACCAAAAGTGGAGCAATTCTTGCGCTCGATCTCCGCGTCGATACGGCGCACCAACCCGGTCAAGACCCGCCCCGGCCCGACTTCGAGCACCCGGGTCACTCCTCGCTCGCTGAGATCTTGCACCATTTCGACGAATCGCACCGGTGCCGTCACCTGTCGTTCCAGGAGCGCCGCGATCCTGGACCCGTCCCGGTTTGGCACCGCTTCCACGTTGGTCACCACGGGCGGATCGGGATCGGCGAAGCGGATCCCGGAAATCTCCGGGGAGAGCTTCTCTGCCGCCGGGGCCATCAGAGCGCAGTGGAAGGGCGCAGACACCGAGAGGGGCACGGTCCGTTTCGCCCCCTCCTCCCTGGCCCGGGCGCAGGCGCGCTCCACGGCGGCGGCGTCCCCGGCGATCACGGTCTGAGGCGGCGCGTTGTAGTTAGCGGGTGAAACCACCTGGCCGGTCTCGGCCGCAGCAGCCCGGCAGCATTCCTCGACCTGCGTGCAGGTCACGCCGATCACCGCGGCCATGGCGCCGCGTCCCTCTGGCACCGCTTCCTGCATGAAGCGGCCCCGAGCGTGGACGAGACGCAGCGCGTCGCCGAACGAAACCGCTCCGCTGGCGACGAGTGCGCTGTACTCGCCGAGACTGTGGCCCGCCACGAAAGCCGGCGCGATGGGTCCGTTCTCTTCGAGCGCACGCAGCAGGGCGATGCTCGTGGCGAGGATCGCCGGCTGCTGGTTCTCCGTGCGCCAGAGTTCGTCCTCAGGCCCCTCGAAGCAGAGCCGCGAGAGCGGAAACCCGAGCGCCCCGTCCGCCGCTTCGAATATTTCACGAGCCGCCGGCGACGCCTCGTAAGCGTCGCGACCCATTCCGACCTCCTGGGAGCCCTGGCCCGGGAATAGCAGCGCGAGCACCAGTCAGTCCTCTTCGCTCTGGACGACCTCGCGCCCCTTGTAGGAACCGCAGCTCCCGCATACCCGGTGCGGAACCTTGGGGGCGCCACACTGGGGACACTTGCTGCGCGGCGAGACACCGATCGCATCGTGCGCGCGCCGCTTGTCACGCCTGGATCGAGACGTACGACGCTTCGGAACCGCCATCAGCATTCTCCTTCGGTGCGCCCCACGCGCAGCTTCTCGAGCACGGCGAAGGGCGATGATTTCTCGACTTCGGCGCAGTCGCAGTCAGCGAGATTGCGGTCTCCGCCACAGCGGTAACACAAGCCAGCGCATCCTTCGCGACACACGGGCTGCAGGGGCAGCGCCGTCGCCACCACCTCGGAAAAGAACGGCGCGAGTTCGATCTCCGGTCCGCGGTACCAGCCGGTCTCGACGTCCTCTCCCAAACACATGCCGTCACGCTCCAAGGCCCGCGCCCCCTCCGGGTCTGCCGGCACCCGAGCCCCCGAGGGCTCGAGAACCACGCGGAACGGCTCATGGAGGCTATGACGATAGCGCGCGAGACAGCGGCCGCATTCGAGCGGCAACGTGCCGTCGAGCGTCCCCTCGAAGTACAGATCCTCGCCCATGGTGTGCGCGCGCAGCGCGATGCGAAGCGGCTGCTCGAGTTCTGCCGGAAACTCGGGCCCCGGACGCATATGCATGCGCCACCAGGCCGTATCCGCCTCGAAGCTGAACTCCGTAGGCGTATCCGACAGCCGGTCTACAAGGATTCTCATGCGGCAAGTGGTCCAAAAACACAGATAATTCAGTGCCTTGGCCCACCAGATCGAGTAGCAGACCGTACCCAGTGCAGCAAATTGCCCGCTGGCGGCTGCCGCCGGGGGGCTACAAATCGCCCCCCGGCGGCACCTCGGATACTCTCCGGCCCGCTCATGGCCGGAGTCCGCACCCGTTTCGCCCCGAGCCCGACGGGCATCCTGCACATGGGTTCGGCGCGCACTGCCCTGTTCAACTGGGCTTTCGCGCGCCGTCACGGCGGCCAGCACGCCTTGCGGATCGAGGACACGGACCGCGCGCGCTCGACCGAGGCATCCGAGCGCGCGCTGCTCGAGGGCCTCGACTGGCTGGGAATCGACTTCGATCAGGGGCCCCTGCGCCAGAGCGACGGCCGTGAGCGACACGACTCCGCCGTCGCGCACCTGCTCGAGACGGGCCGCGCCTACCGCTGCGTCTGCACCCGCGACGAACTGGAGGAGCGCCGCGAGCGCACCCTGGCCACCGGGCAGAGTTGGGTCTACGACGGACGCTGCCGCGACCGGGACCTCGGACCCGACTGCGGACCGCATACGGTTCGGCTGCGCCTCGACCCGAGCGCGTACCTCGGCTGGGACGACCTCGTCTTCGGCCCGAGCGGACAGGCGGCCAGCGAGATCGGCGACATGAACATTCGCCGCAGCGACGGGCACCCCCTCTACAACCTCGCGGTCGTCGTGGACGATCTCCACATGCAGATCAGCCACGTGATCCGCGGCGCCGACCATCTCGCCAACACCTGCTTCCAGATCGCCCTCTACCGCGCTCTCGACGGCGAGCCGCCGCGCTTCGCCCACGTTCCACTCATCCTCGGCGAGGGCGGCAAGAAGCTCAGCAAGCGGCGAGATCCCGTCTCGGTGCTCCAGTACCGGGACGACGGGTACCTGCCCGAAGCCCTGCTCAACTGGCTGGCCCGCATCGGCTGGTCGCACGGGGACCAGGAGATCTTCTCCCGTGAAGAGATCTGCACGCTCTTCGATCTCGACTCCGTGAGTCGCTCTCCCGCCCAGTCCGATCCGGGAAAGCTCGAGTGGCTCTCCCAGCACTATCTGAAGCAAATGCCGCGCGATGCATTGATCGGCTTGCTACTGCCCTTCCTCACCCGGGAAGCCGGCAGGCCCGTCGAAGCCACACCCGAACTCGCGGACTTCGTCGACCTGCTGCGCGAGCGAAGCACCACGCTGGGCGAGATGGCGCACCGCGCCCGGTTCCTGCTCGTCGACCGCGTCGAATACGCGGACAAGGCGGCAAAAAAATTCCTCCGGCCGGTGGCGCTCCCGATCCTGCGCAGCCTCCACGACCACCTCGCCGGCCTGAACGCGTGGGAGCCCGCTTCTCTCGAGGCGGCCTTCGAGACCGTTCGAACGGAACACGGCGGCGTCGGTATGGGCAAGCTCGCCCAGCCCGTACGAGTCGCCGTCACCGGCAGCTCCGCCTCGCCCGGAATCTACGAAACGCTTGCCGCCCTGGGCCAAGAGCAGAGCGTCGCCCGCATCGCCGCCGCCTCGGAGTGGATCGAAGCCCGGCAGGGCTGAAAAAACACCCGGGTACCCGAGCGCCGCAGTCTTCGACTTCGGAACTCCGCGATGCGGTCCAAGCGCCGCACCGACGCGACATCGCGTCGACTCTTCCGCCCCGGGGCGACGGCTGGGGCGAACATCGCGAGTGGATCCCCGGCGAGGATTCGAACCTCGATTCGCAGGTTCAGAGCCTGCTGTCCTGCCGTTAGACGACCGGGGATCGGCGCTGCCTGAAATAGCGGACAGCCGCGCCGTCGTCGACCCGGCGTTCAGATCAGGGGGAAGGGCATCAGTACGACCAGGAGTGCGCCGCAGGCGATGGCCGGGGCGAAGCCGAAGGGCGAATCCAGGCGCCGCACGGCCGCCGCCCACACCAGGCCGAAGGCGAGACCGGCAAGCGATGCCACCAGGATCGTTTCGAATACACCGAGCGGACCGAGCACCGCACCGATCATCGCCAACAGCTTCACGTCGCCAAAGCCGACACCCGGAAACCAGATCCAGTAGTCGAGGCTGCGCGGACGCGGCGGCGCCTCGTCCGCACCGGGCCAGTGCTCGAAGCGACGCTTCATCGCCACCGAAACCCGGGCGTGCACAAAGCCCACGAGCCACAAGGCGCCCCCCCCGAGCAACGCCCCCGCCGCGGATCGCGCGAAGGCATCGGCGAGCGGATCGCCGCTGCGCCACGCCAGGAGCGGGACGACCACCAGCGCCACCGCGAGACCGCCCAGCGAGATCTCATCGGGGATGATGCGGTGGTCGAAGTCGATCGCCGCTGCCGCCACCAGCGCCGCCGCCAGAGCACAGTAGAGCGGTGTCTCGGCCGCGGCTCCGTATCGCCAGGCGATGGCCCCGAAAAGCACGGCCGTCAGGATTTCCACGACCGGGTAACGCCACGAGATCGATGCGCCGCAACCGGCGCAGCGTCCGCGCAGGGCCAGAAAGGAAAGCACCGGGATATTTTCCCAGGCGCGGATCATTCGCCCGCAGGCCGGACAGCGGGAACGCGGCGCCACGACCGATTCCCCCCGCGGCAGGCGATGGATCACGACGTTCAGGAATGATCCGGCGAAGAGTCCGACGGTCCCAGCCAGGGCGGCCAGCCACCCGGGGGCAAGCGCCTCGATGGAACTCATGGGCCGAACGTAGCGCTCAGCGGAAGTCGCGCCTGGAGAAGACTGCGGTAGCAGCGAAGAGGACGAGCGTCGCGTAACCGGCCGCGTAGACCAACGCGAGCCCAACATCAGCTGCGGAAATCGGCAAACCGTGCACCGCCTCGATGGTGAGGTTGAAACTCTCGAGGTCCGGCAGCACCCGGTGCAGCCAGACGGTCGCGCTCTGCACCGCCTCGCTCTGGGAACTGGCCCCGATGTCGCGAAGGTCGCGGGTCAGGTGCCCGATTCCCCAGATCCCGGCCGAGAAGAAAGACGCCAACATCGGCGATGTGAAGGCGGAGAAGAAAGTGGCCACAGCGACGATCAGGACCAACTCGGCTCCAATCAGGATGAATGCAGCGGCATGCCCCGCATCGAGCGGTGCACCGGCGAGCAATGAGACCGCGACGAATACCACGACCATGATCGTGAGCTGGAGCCAGATGGTCAGCACCAGGCCTGCAAATTTTCCGAGCAGAAACTCGGTGCGAGTCAGCGGCTTCGACAGGATCGTGTAGACGGTTCTCCGTTCTACGTCCCTGTGGATCAGGTTCACTCCCACGAAGATCGCGATGACGACGCTGAAGATCCGGGTCGCACCCAATCCGACGTTCTGAAGCACACGCTCACCTTCGACGTAGGCGAGAGCGGACAGGAAGATCCCGGCGCACATCAGAGACACGGCGAAAAAGAGCAAGACGTAGAGCAACCGGTTGCGAATCGCCTCGCGCAGCGTATTCGTTGCGATCGCCGCCATTCGTGAGATCGAGCCCATCAGTCGCGCTCCTCGACGGCGTGGAGGAATATGGACTCGAGCGACATCTGGGGCGGTGTCACCGAGACCACCTGGGCGCCCGCCTCCAGGCTGGCCGCCAGAACGTCCTGCACGTGCTTCTCCCGCACACGGACCTCCAGACGGTCTCCGTGGCCCCGCAGCACCGCACCGAAACCCTGCTCCAGCTGCATCGAAACCTCGGCCGGCACCGCGGCCAGCACCAGATCGGCTTCGGGCTCCCCCTCGCCGAGGAAGGAGTCGACCGCACCCTCGTGGCGAATCCGTCCGTTGACGATGATCGCGACGCGGTCGCAGACCATTTCCACGTCGGGGAGGATGTGCGTGTTCATGAAAACGGTCTTGCCCTCGCTGCGCAGGCGCAAGATGAGTTCCCGGATCTCCATCCGCCCGATCGGATCGAGGCCACTCATGGGCTCGTCGAGGAATACGACCTGCGGGTCGTGGACCAGTGCCTGGGCGATGCCGATGCGTTGGAGCATCCCTTTCGAGTAGGTCCTAAGCCGGGCACCCGCAGCCTGCTCCAGCCCCACCCAGCCGAGCAGTTCCTCTACCCGGGCGTCTCGGTGCGCGCGAGGAACACCGGAGAGCCGGGCGTAGAAGCACAGGATCTCGCGGCCCGTCAGGTAGTCGTAGAAGTACGGATTCTCGGGCAGGAAGCCCACGTGGCGCCGGACGCTCGCATCGCGCACATCGCAGCCAAGGATCGTCGCACGACCGGCGCTGGCGCCGATCAGCCCCATCAGCACCTTCAACGTCGTGGTCTTCCCAGCGCCATTGGGCCCGACGAAGCCAAAGATCTCGCCCTTGCGGACACCAAAGGAGATGCCGTGCAGAACCCGCTTGCGGCGGAGCCTGAAGCCGGCATGGAAATCCTTCACCACGCCTTCGACGCTAACGACCGGGTCTGAAGCGCCCATCAGATCTCTCCCGTCTCGCGGGCGTTCTGCCAGCGTTCGCGGCGTTCACGGTCGATCTCATGTTCGTGCGGGCGATAGCGCGTGCCGTAGAACGACGACACGATTTCGCCGGTCTCCGCGGAGATCTGCCACTCGAAGTTCGGAAAGTGCGGGTGCGGAGCCGGCAGCATCTGCAGCACCGGTGTCGGACCGGCGAGAAGGTCCTCCACGCGATCGATGTCGCGACCCGCGAGTTCGACGTAGACCCCGCGCGCCTGATCGAGCCGCCGCGCACGACGCTCAGTTTCGATCTCGTCGAGTGCCTTCAGGTACTCGGCGCGGGTGTAGGGGTCCGAGGTCGACGCCACCAGACCGTTCAGGAAGACGGCCGCATTCTCGAGACCATCCGACCCCTGGCGAAGCTTCGCCACCAGGGCTCCGATGTAACGGGGTGAGCCCGGCAGACCCACGACCGGCTCGAGGAGATCGGCCGCCGCCGCCTCATCCCCGAGGTAGAAGAAGTGATTGAAACCCAGGTAATGACGGTTGCGCCAATCGTCCGGATGGTGGGCGATGCCGCGGCGTAGCAGCCGGTTCGCCGCCAGGACGCTCTCGCGGGTGTCCGTGAGCCACACCGCGGCGAAGCGGTAAGCGTGCCCCACCCACGGGTCGAGCGTCGTCACCACGTCGATGAGACGAGCGAGAGTCCCGCGGTCGAGTTCGCCCCGGCCCTCATCCGCACCCACGAGCTGCACGGCGAGCAGCCAGTAATAGTCGGAGAGCAGCCCATCGAAGCCCAGGCTCGCGGCGCCCACATGGGACGCTTCGGGCACGAAGACGCCTCCGCGGTCGAGCTTGAGGCCCGTGTCCATGTTCCTGTGTGCAACGCCGGTTGCAAAAAGAGCCGCAATCAGCAGAGCGCCCGAAAGCGCCCGCTGCAGCGCGAGTCTTCGGTTTCCTCGTCTGTCGGGCGGCATTGCAGTGCGCTTACGCTCAGTACTCGTCCGCGATCCGCTGGACCGCCACCTCGTTGTAGATCCCTGTCGCAGAGCCGAGTCGCGTCGGCGCTCCGAAATCCAGTGCGCCACCCATGCCCGAACGGCACTCGCCCAGAATGTTGCCGTTGCCGTCGCGCTGGGGCTCGACATACATCACCGCAGATACCTTGCTATTGCCGTTGACGTCGCCGTAGGCCGTAGCGGTGAAACACAGCGTGCAGCTGCAGTTGGTGGAAGTGTTCGTGTGGTAGGAGTAATAGACCATGCCCTCGGGCGCCCAGCCCAGTTCGTCGAAAGCCGCCTCGGCTGAGTCATCCCACGGCATGGTGGAAGTGCCGAGGCCACCGTAAGACGACGAGTCCGGCCAGGGCAGCGCAGAATCGTAGAACGAGCCACGTGTCGCCTGGTAGCTCTTCTCGGCCACCGAAAGGGCCGCGAGGTTCGAGTAGGACTCGGCGCGGCGCGAACGGGCCTGATAGCTCAAGAATCCCGGGATCGCGATGGCCGCCAACACTCCGATGAGCGCCACGACGATCAGCAGTTCGACCAAGGTGAAGCCGTCCCGTGTCCGCATTCGCCGCATCCTGACTTCTCCCGGATGACCTCGAACCAGAATGACGCGCGGCGGGGAGGACCGGGCTCACACCCGGTCCTCCCCACTGGGTTCACTCGCGCGGCCCTAGAAGTGACTGTTGCCCGACTGCTGGGTGCAGGGACCCACCTCTTCGTCGCCCCCGAGGTTGGCGGCGGTGCACGTACCGAGGCCATTGGCGTGGTCCTTGCCATCCACGTCCCCAGTTGCGCCGGAGGCCTTGTGGTAACCCCAACGCTGCGGAGTAGTATCGGCGTCGATATCCGCCGCCGCAGAGGCCATGTAACCGTCGTCGCCCGTGGCCGTCTCGACCGCGTAGTTGAAGAATACGTCACCCTCAGGTGACCATCCGACGATCGCGAAGCCCTTGTCGGTAACCGCATCGGCGAAGGTCGTCTTGAGGTTGTTGTTGATAGTCATGGGCGAAGGATCCGCCGAAACGTAGTAGCCGTATTCTGCGTAATACGACTCCTCGGCAGTGCGAATCGCGGCGAGGTTGGTCTTGCCCTCGCTCGACTTTGCCTTCAACTGGAAGCGCAGGAAGTTCGGAATGGCGATCGCTGCCAGGATCCCGATGATGGCGACCACGATCATCAGCTCGATGAGCGTGAAACCGCCGCGGCGGGCGTTGAGCTTCTTCATCTTTTCTCTCCTTGTGAAACTATTTGACCCGGCGGCTCAGCCGCCGGTCGAACGGCCGGGCACTACACCCGGCTTCTCGTTCGCAGGGAGCACAGAGCAACGTCCGTGCCAATCCTCGCCTTGCGTACTCTCGCCTCGGCAGAACCGCACTCCAACCTGAGCCCGGATCGGGAGATTCCGGGCTGACCGGGTGCGCGCGGGACGTCCGGGCGCGCCCGGCGCAAGTGACGCTTCGCGGCACTCCCGGTGACGTGGAGCGTCACCTTGACGGTCGTCTGACGGGGGCTAGGATCGGCGGCTCCCGCCTCGTGCTCCCATCGTCTAGCGGTTCAGGACGTGGCCCTCTCAAGGCCAAGACACGGGTTCGATTCCCGTTGGGAGCACCAGCACCCAACGAGAGGCGCTCCTTGCCCAATTTCGCCTTCGCCTTTCTAGACTGCGAGTTCGGGGGACTCGATCCGGACCTCCACGACATCACCGAGATCGCGGTGATCATCACCGATTACCGCCTGGTGGAGCTCGCGAGCCAGGAATGGAAGGTCCGGGCCCGCCACGACCGCGTGAGCGCCGAGGCAGCCCGGATCAGCGGCTGGACAGCCGAGGAGTGGGCGGACGCGCCACCGCTGCGGCAGGTGCTGTCCGAGGTGTCGGATCTGATGCCGGCCGGCCCCACGGTGGTTCCGGCTGGTCAGAATGTGAGAGTGGACGTGATCTTCCTGGAGCGCGCGTTCAAGGCGTGCGGGATCCCGTACCCCTTCGACTACCACGTGATCGACCTGGCGACCCTCTTCTACTCGTGGTCATTGGTCACGGGGGAGCCGGTTACGGCGCTCTCGCTGCGCCAGGCGGCCCTGACCGCCGGACTCATCGAAAGCGCGGTGCCTCACCGGGCCATGGCCGATTCTCGGCTCACCCTGGACACCTTCCGCCACTACGTGGGCCGCCTCGCCCCCCGCCCGCCCAGCGAAACCGCTCCCCTCCCCGGACCCGAAAAGCCGTAGCCGAGACCGCCGAGCCGCTGCCACCGGGAGAGGTGGTGCGACCGAGGGGCACACGCAGTACGCCTCCGCTCCGCTCGGGCCGAGTAGGTGGTGCGACCGAGGGGCACACGCAGTACGCCTCCGCTCCGC